>SXGQ01116842.1_pt1 | contig 17430 bp, 16 predicted proteins | sample 3178371 | NCBI WGS metagenome assembly SXGQ01 (sample SAMN11356859, study PRJNA531348) | freshwater metagenome | isolation source: freshwater sample F1-20 | place: China: Fuxian Lake, Yuxi | collected 2017-12-25 | reverse complement strand
GGCTGCGGTCTTAAGCGGCTGCAATTCCTGAATAATGTCTTTTTGAATGCTCAATTCAAGAATCTTGAAAGTGCTGGCTGCTCTGTGAATAGAGAGGTGATCGACGATTTCGGTTGCATTTTCCCAATTCTCTTCAATCAAAAGTGCCACTTCACTGATATTCAATTCATTCAGAAATTCAGGCATGTCTTTCCTGTTTTCTTCTTGTTGGAAGAAATCGAATTGTTCCTGTAGGGTCATATCCTGATCGAATTGAATCATCTGTTCAGATTGATTTTTGCAAAATTAATCATAGTTTTCAAGCCTACAATATTAAGTTATGGTCCAGCCTTATTTAATTGTACTTCCCACCGAAAAAAGGGGCAGAGGCGTGTTCGCAGCAGATCATATTCCTGCTGGTACCACCATTGAAATATCCCCTGTAATTGTCATGGAGGCAGCTGACAGGGCTCATTTGGATCAAACAAAGCTGCATGATTATATTTTTGAATGGAATCCAGATGCCAGGCAATGTTGTGTGGGTTTGGGTTATATCTCCATTTACAATCATGCCAATCCTTCAAATTGTGAATATGAAATGGATTTTGAGAATGATTTAATGGAGATCAAAACCATCAGGGATATTCAAAGAGGTGAGGAATTGTTTATCAACTACAATGGCAGCTTTGATGATGCAAAACCAGTTTGGTTTGAAGTTCAGTAATTTTGCAAAACATTTATTCAGATGCTGATTTTTCTATTGGGATTCATGGGTTCTGGCAAATCACATTGTGGTAAAAAAATTGCTGCAAGCTTTGGCTGTGCATTTGTGGATTTGGACCATGAAATCGAGGCATCTGAAAAACAATCCATCAGTGAAATATTTTCTTTGCATGGAGAGCCGAGATTCAGGGAATTGGAAAGAGATGCTTTGCACAGGATTGTTGACATGGACAATGCCTCAGATAAAGCTGTGCATGCGGTCATTGCCTGTGGTGGCGGGACGCCATGTTTTCATGGGAATATGGAATTTATGAATGAAAATGGACTGACGGTTTGGCTGAATCCATCAGTTGAAACAATTGTTCAGCGTTTGAAGAAAGGCCAAAAGCACAGGCCTTTGATAGCTGATATGAGTCAGGAAGGATTGGAAGCATATATCGTCCAAAAAATGAATGACCGCAGTGTGTTTTATGAGAAGGCTGTCCTGATTGAAACTTCTGATGATTGTCCCCTTCAATTGATTCAAAAACATATTCAACATGTTTAAAAACTATTTTGCTACCGGCTCCATTTTTTGCGGCATTGCAGTCCTACTGGGTGCTTTTGGAGCACACGCACTCAAGTCTATCTTGACTTCAGAATCCCTGCAATCTTTTCAAACTGCGGTTCAATACCAGATGCTGCATGGCATGGCTATATTGATTGTTGGGTTGATCAGTGAAAAAAATCAAAAAAAGAACCTGGCTGTTGTTTCACAATTGTTTTCTATGGGAATTATCTTTTTTTCAGGTTCTATCTATTTGCTTTCCTTTTTGAAATACCAATCAATTGATTTTCCATCTATCATCGCACTCGTTACACCCATCGGCGGCTTGTTCATGATCATTGGATGGTTTAGTTTGGCCTGGACTTTCCTGAGGAAATAAATTGATGTATTTTTATCCATAATTCACAGATCCAAAACAGAAACCAATTAATGGCCAATCGATTAAAATCAACCAAGCCTGAAGCAGACGCAGAAATCCTGGTTGATGACAAGGAAGAAGTGATAGAGATGAAATCACTTGTTCGGGATGAGAGAACCCAAAAAATTATTGGTTCTGCTTTTCTTTTCATTTGCTTTTTTCTATTCGTTTCATTTACATCCTATTTATTCACTTGGTCGGAGGATCAGGACAAGATACGAGACATGGGAGCGAGAATTTTGAGCCCCAACGAGCTTGAGATCAACAACCTGCTGGGCAGTTTTGGTGCCTATGTGGCATTTGTTTTTTTTGAATATGGATTTGGGATCGCCTCTTATTTGTTTTGCTCTCTGTTCTTTGTAATCGGGATCAATTTATTGTTTGACAAATCAGTATTTTCTATCACCAGAAATGTCAGGTATCTGATGATGGGGCTACTCGTTATTAGTGTCAGTGCGGCTTTCTTTGCACCTCAATCCTCATTCAATTTTGGAGGGGCATTTGGAAAATTCACTTCCAATTGGCTGAAAGGAGTCATAGGTTGGGCAGGCACTTTTGCTTTGTTGTCTTTGTCTGTTTTTACCTATCTAATTTGGAGATTCAATCCCATATTCAAATGGCCTGCTTTTCCTTTGAAAAAAGAAGCAGCGGAGCAAGATATTTCATTGGATCAGCCAGACGCGAATGGCGCTTCTGTACCAGAGGAAGTACAACCCAGGTTGGACTTAACGCAAGGGAATTCACTCAATGAAGAGGTCAATCGCTTTCAACCCAAACCAATCGTGGATCCGCTGATGGGACCCTTGAATGTAATTACAGAACCCATTTCTGAACCAGCCCCTGTAATCAACAATCCTTCCGAGGATGCGGTTGTGGAGGATGAAGAAGAACCGGCTGCAGATGAACTGCCCCTTGAAATCAAGTCATCTGCAGAAGAAGAAGTGAATGTTGTAAAAACAGCAGCTGCTGTATTGGCCTTGCCAAAATTCGATCCGATCGCAGATTTGAAAGGATACAAATATCCGTCACTTGACTTGCTGGCACAGCATTCGGGTGAAAAAATTGTCATGGACCAACATGAGTTGGAGGCAAACAAGAGCCAGATCATGAAGACCTTGCAGGATTATGATATTGAAATCCAAAAAATATTTGCAACGGTTGGGCCAACGGTCACCCTCTATGAAATCATTCCTGCTGCTGGCGTAAGAATTTCTCGCATCAAAAACCTGGAGGACGATATTGCATTGAGCTTGTCAGCATTGGGTATTCGCATCATTGCACCCATTCCAGGCAAGGGCACCATCGGTATCGAAGTGCCCAATGTGAAGAAAAGCATCGTGGGGATGAGGTCTTTGTTGGGCTCTGAAAAATTTCAAAAAAATGATTTTGCTCTGCCCATTGCTTTGGGTAAAAAAATTGACAATGAAAATTTCATCGTTGATTTGGCAGCCATGCCACACCTCTTGATGGCCGGTGCTACGGGTCAGGGTAAATCTGTCGGACTCAATGCCATACTTGTTTCGTTGTTGTACAAGAAACATCCATCGCAATTAAAATTTGTTTTGGTGGATCCAAAGAAGGTGGAGCTTAGTTTATACCGAATCATCGAAAAACATTTTTTGGCAAAACTGCCAGGTGAAGAAGATGCCATCATTACGGATACCAGAAAAGTTGTGAACACCTTGAACGCGCTCTGTATTGAAATGGATGAGCGATATGATTTATTGAAAGATGCAGGTTGCAGAAACATCAGAGAGTACAATGAAAAATTTGTAGGCAGAAGATTGAATCCTGAAAAAGGGCATAAGTTTCTGCCATTTATCGTTTTGGTCATCGATGAGTTTGCAGACCTGATCATGACCGCAGGCAAGGAAATTGAAACACCCATCGCGCGTCTTGCACAATTGGCACGTGCGATTGGCATTCATTTGATCGTTGCAACCCAAAGACCTTCTGTCAATATCATCACCGGTACCATCAAAGCAAATTTTCCTGCACGTATTGCTTTCAAAGTATCCTCGAAAGTTGACAGCCGTACAATCTTGGATGTGGGGGGAGCTGAACAGTTGATTGGAAGAGGCGACATGCTCGTATCTTATCAGGGGGAAGTGACCAGGGTACAATGTGTATTTGTAGATACACCTGAGGTGGAAAAAGTTGTTGAATTCATTGGTGAGCAAAAAGGATATCCATCTGCATTTGAATTACCAGAAGTGATTGATGAGAGAGACAATGAAGACCGTGAACTTGATCTGCTCAGCAAAGACCCTTTGTTCAATGAAGCAGCCAGCCTGATTGTTCAGAGTCAAATGGGTTCTACTTCATTGATTCAAAGGCGCTTAAAGTTGGGATACAATCGAGCAGGCAGATTGATGGATCAATTGGAAGCCGCGGGGATAGTTGGGCCCAGCAAGGGCAGTAAGGTACGAGAGGTCCTTTTCAAGACCGAATACGAACTCGAACAGTTTTTAAAATCAATGGAATAGTCTTTTCTTTGTAAGAATTATACCAAGTTCAACGCCATGTTTTTAACTCCCCGTCTTTTCTTTTTTACTGCTGCATTATTGATCATGGTTTCATCTTTTGCCCAGGCGCCAAAGGGAATGGGCAAGAGTGACCCGGAGGCGAAGAAAGTTCTCGATGCAGTCAGTGCCAAGTTCAAAACTTTCAAAGCCATCAAAGCTGCGTTTGCATTGAAAATTGAAAACGCTGCCGGCAAGGTTCAGGGAGTCAAGACAGGGACTATTCTGATGAAATCAGTAAAATACAGGGTTTCCATTACAGGCCAGGAGATTTTTTGTGATGGTACAACCATCTGGACTTACGATGTTGCCGCAAAGGAGGTTCAAGTTTCCTCTTTGGATAACAGTTCAGGTGCAATTACCCCTCAAAAGTTATTTACCAATTTTTATGACAAGGATTTTCTTTTCGTACTTGGTCAGGATATAAAAAAGAGTGGGAAGACCTATAAAGTAGTTGAGTTGACTCCGATCGATAAAACAAAATCATTCTTCAAGGTTGTTATAGAAGTAGACAAAGCCACCAGTGTAATCATGTCTACGAGGGTTTTCGAAAAAAACGGCAACAGATATTTATACGCCATCAATTCCATCAACACCAATGCAACCGTTGCTGATGATAGCTTCAGTTTCAATCCCAAAAAATATCCCGGGGTGGAATTGATTGATTTAAGATGAAGGTGATGAGCCCCAGCGATAGGTCTTGACATGCATGCCAGCCAAATCAATTACCCTGTCAACAACTGTAGAGACAACCTCTTCGACGGACTGTGGGTTGGAATAAAAAGAGGGTGTAGCAGGACAAATAATTCCTCCTGCCAATGTAATTGATTCCATGTTCTTGATATGAATCAAATTATAGGGTGTTTCCCTGGCAACACATATCAGCTTTCTTCTTTCTTTCAATACGACATCCGCAGCCCTTGTTATCAGATCACCAGAAACACCATTGGCAATTCTTCCCAAAGTACCCATGGAGCAAGGTACAATGATCATGGTATCGTATTGTCCTGAGCCAGAAGCAAAAGGGGCGTTGAAATCATTTTTTTCAAATACAGGGAAAGAAATGTGCTGGTAATCTTCATTGCCCAATTCCGTTTTCCAAACAGTTTTGGCATTTTCAGAAAATACAACGGCGACTTCTTCCCATTGATCTTTGATCAATGCAAGTTTCTTGATCAGCAAATCAGCATAGATGGAACCGCTCGCTCCCGTAATTGCAATAACTATTTTTTTCTTCAACATGGATCAGGCTTCAGCCATTTGAGGAATGGCCTCACTCTTGTACGCACCCTGATCCAACTTCTTTTTGGTTTCCTCGAAAGCTTTCAGTGTCAACTGAATGTCTTCGTCGGTATGAACAGCTGTTGGAATGAGTCTGTAAATGATGTGGCCCTTCGGTATTACAGGATAAACAACAATAGAGCAGAAAATGTTGTAATTCTCTCTTAAATCTGTAACCATTGAAGTAGCCTCTTCAACGCCTCCTTTCATATAAACTGGCGTTACGACGGAGTCGGTTTTGCCAATATCAAATCCTTTTTCTTTGAGTCCGTTTTGAAGTTTTAACGCGTTTTCCCAAAGTTTATCTTTTAGCGCGGGTTGTGTTTTAAGCAATTCCAATCTCTTCAGGTTGCCAACCACGAGTGGCATAGGAAGTGATTTTGCAAAAATCTGGCTTCTGATATTGTATCTTATATAATCGATGATCTGTTTTGGACCTGCGATGAATGCTCCAATCGATGCCATTGATTTTGCAAAAGTCGAAAAATAAAGATCGATCTCTTCCTGGACGCCCTGCTCTTCACCTGCTCCTGCGCCTGTTTTGCCCAGTGTGCCGAATCCATGTGCATCATCCACCAGCAATCGGAAGCTGTATTTGGATTTGAGTTCAACAATCTCTTTCAGTTTTCCCTGGTCGCCTGCCATTCCAAACACACCTTCGGTGATAAGAAGTATTCCGCCGTTGTTTTGTTTTTCTATTAGTGCCTGTGCTCTTTGCAATTGCTTTTCACAATCTGCAACATCATTGTGTTTAAATACAAATCGATGTCCTGGATGAAGTCGCAGCCCATCTATGATACAGGCATGGCTCTCTGCATCGTATACAATCACATCATGTCTGGAGCAAAGAGCATCAATCAAACTCATGATTCCCTGGTATCCAAAATTGAGGAGGATGGCATCTTCTTTCATTTCGAATGCTGCCAACTCTCTTTCCAATTGTTCGTGGTTATTTGAATTTCCGCTCATCATCCTTGCGCCCATGGGAAGTGCGAGTCCGAAGGTAGCTGCAGCATCTGCATCCGCCTTTCTGACTTCAGGATGGTTTGCCAATCCGAGGTAGTTGTTTAAGCTCCATACAATTTTCTCCTTGCCCCTGAATTTCATCCTGGAACCAATTTCTCCATCCAGTTTTGGGAATGCAAAATATCCATGTGCTCTTTCGCGGTGTTGACCAATTGGACCGTAGTTTTTAATGAGTCTCTCGAAAATATCTGCCATGACGATCGGGTTAAGTTATTATGATGCAAAGATAATTTTTTTCGAATAATCATCCTTCCAGAATGTTCATAAATCCACCACTAATTAGGGTTTCAAAACCCTAACTTTGTTGCACGCTCAAACATGAAAAGAATGAAAAAGTTGTTCACAATCTGCCTCCTGTTGTCAATTTCACTGTCAAGTATTGGACAAAAAACCTCAAAACCTGCAGCATCTCCCAAATTGGTCGTTGGCGTGATGGTAGATCAAATGAGATGGGATTATATCTACAGATTCCAGCACAGGTATGGTGCCAATGGCTTCAAGCGTATTTTGAACGAGGGATTTACTTGCGAGAATACTTATATATCCTATGCTCAGACCGTGACTGCAGCCGGGCATGCATCCGTTTATACCGGCTCTGTTCCTGCCATCAACGGCATTATGGGCAATGACTGGTACGACAGGAGCAAGAAGCGCATGGTGTATTGTGTGGAAGATGACAGCGTAAAAATAGTAGGCGGCAATGGAAACAAAGAGCCCATGTCTCCGAAAAATTTATTTTCAACAACCATTACGGATGAATTAGAATTGTCGACCAATTTCAGGTCAAAAGTAATTGGTGTCGCCATCAAGGACAGGGGCAGTATCCTGCCTGCAGGGCATGCAGGTGATGCAGCCTATTGGTATGAGTCTGGTTCAGGCAAGTTTGTCACCAGCACATGGTATATGAAGGAATTGGCGCCTTGGGCCGATGCGTTCAATCAAAAAAATTGGGCAGACAATCTGTACAAACGCAATTGGGAGTTGAGCTTCCCTTTTGATAGCTATGTTCAAAGCAATACCTCAGACCCTGCATATAGTAAGTCACCATTTCCAAGGAAACTTGAATCCAATATTGGAAAAAATTACGGTGCCATTGCTTCCACCCCATGGGGGAATACCCTGACATTGGAGTTTTCAAAAGCAGCAGTTGAAGGAGAGAAAATGGGGGCCGACAGCATCACTGATTTTCTTGCCGTCAGCCTTTCTTCTCCCGATTATATTGGTCATGCATTTGGACCCAATTCCGTTGAGGTAGAAGACAACTACATCAAATTGGACAGGGATCTTGCAAACTTTTTTGAATACCTCGATAAGAAAGTTGGAAAAGGCAACTACTTATTTTTTATGACTGCCGATCATGCTGTTGCACATGTTCCTGCATTCATGGCTGAAAATAAATTACCTGGGAAGTCCATGAAATCCAATAAGAAGGCCGAAACAGAGACCATCAAAAAATTTGGATTGAAGAGATTGGTGGAGTCGCAAGCAAATTACCAGTTTTATCTGGACAGGGCGCATATTGATTCTTTGGGACTCGATTTCAAAGCAGTCAAAACATATTTCATCAGTGAATTGAACAAAGATGAAGATGTCCTTACCGCTTTTGACAACGCAGAAATCAATGCGGCCAATCTGCCTTCCGAGTTCAAAGAAATGTTTCAAAACGGGTTCAATCAAAAACTTGCTGGGGATGTGCAGGTCGTTTACAAACCCAATTATTTCTTTGGTGGAGCAACAGGTACAACCCATGGTTCCATGTTTCCATATGATTCGCATATTCCATTGTTATGGATGGGATGGGGTGTTCATCAGGGCAAGACCAACCGGAAGGTTTATATGAGTGATATTGCTGCCACCGTTGCAGCAATTTTGAGAATTCAAATGCCAAGCGGCAATGTTGGATCAGTTATACATGAGGTGATAAAATAATTACAATGCAACAGTATCTTGATCTGCTCACGCATATTATTGAAAACGGCACCGATAAAAGTGACCGAACTGGTACAGGGACAAGAAGTGTATTTGGATATCAGATGCGGTTCAATCTGCAAGAAGGTTTTCCGATGGTAACAACCAAAAAATTACATTTAAGAAGCATCATTCATGAATTGCTTTGGTTTCTGAAAGGAGAGACCAATATCCAATACCTGAAGGAAAACGGCGTGCGCATTTGGGATGAATGGGCAGATGAAAATGGTGAACTGGGTCCTGTTTACGGAAAACAGTGGAGATCATGGCAGGGGGTTGACGGTAAAATATACGATCAGATTACCGACTTGATCGAACAAATCAAAAGGAATCCCGACAGCAGACGATTGATTGTAAGTGCATGGAATGTTGGTGAACTCTCTCAAATGGCACTCATGCCTTGTCACACCCTGTTTCAGTTTTATGTGGCAGATGGAAAACTATCCTGTCAGCTGTACCAAAGATCCGCGGATGTATTTCTCGGGGTACCCTTCAATATTGCTTCCTATGCACTGTTGACGATGATGATTGCGCAGGTATGCGGATTGTCATTGGGTGATTTTGTGCATAGTTTTGGAGATGTTCACTTATACAATAATCATGTTGAGCAGGCAAAGCTGCAATTGACACGCTCGCCATTTCCATTGCCAACCATGAAAATCAATACTGATGTGCATGATATTTTTGGATTCAAGTTTGATGATTTTGAATTGATCAATTATCAATCTCATCCTGCTATCAAAGCACCCGTGGCTGTTTAAAAGCGAACTCATGAAGATATCCATCGTTGTTGCTGCTGCACTCGACAATGCCATTGGTAAAAACAACGAGCTGTTGTGGAAGTTGCCAGCCGACATGCAATTTTTCAAGAACCTGACTTGGGGGATGCCTATCATCATGGGCAGGAAAACATTTGAGTCAATGCGTTCCAGGCCCCTACCTGGGAGGATCAATATAGTCATCACCCGTGATCCATCCAGCATCAAGAGTAGTGGACAGGTTCAGCTGGCAGCGTCACTTGAAACAGCTATACAGCTGGCCAGGGATACCTATTGTCAGGAAGCCTTTATCATTGGAGGAGGCGATGTATACCGACAAGCCATGTCCATGACAGATCGTATTTACATGACAAGGGTTGAGAACCATTATCCTGATGCGGATACACATTTTGTTGAGATGGATGAGACAAATTTCCAGCTGATTGATTCTTCTGCTCATCTTGCCGATGAAAAGCATGCCATTCCTTTTTGTTTTCAAACATGGGAACGCATATCCTAAACTTACCATTCAGCATGTACAATTTTTTTCAGCTATTTGGTAAATATATTTCATACTGGGTCAGGGCATCCAACGGCAAGGGGCATGGTCTTCACTCGCCTTTTATTTTTGAAATGGTTAAAGATGCATTGAATGATCATCCAAAAGACCGGTCATTGTTCAACCATATTGAAGTCATTCGAAAGCGGTTCAGCAAAGACACGCATCATATCAGCATATTGGATCTCGGAGCTGGATCTGTCAAGGGCAATGCAGCAGAGAGAACAATTTCATCGATTGCCCGCAGTGCTGCCAAATCTGCCAAGTTTGGTCGATTGTTTTATCGCATGGTCAAACACTTCAAAGTAGAAACCGTGCTGGAATTGGGCACTTCTCTGGGGCTTAGTTCCCGGTATTTTGCTGAGGCCAATCCGACTTATGGCGTGATTACCATTGAAGGAGCCCCCTCGCTGGCATCTTTTACAGAGGAAAAATTAAAGGAGGAGGGGTATACAAACATTCGTGTACACCAGGGCGATTTCCAGTATTGGATTCCCCGTTTAATGCCTGATTTGGTGGGGCGAAAACTGATTTATGTTGACGGCAATCACCGTTATGCCCCCACAGTTGAATATTTTCACCAGTTCCTGCCTTTTTTAGGCAATGACGACATCCTGATTTTTGATGATATCCACTGGAGTCAGGAAATGGAAAAGGCATGGAAAGAAATCAAAAATCACGAACAAGTTGCATGTACTGTTGACTTGTTTTTTGTTGGAATCGTTTTTTTTAGAAAAGAATTCAAGGAAAAGCTCAATTTTAGCATTCGTTTCTAATTCCTACTAGATTTTAACAACTCAAAATGCCTAATTTTGTGGCCTCAAACAAGGCCCATGATCGTAGGTGTATTGAAAGAAGCCGCCCCCGAAACCAGGGTATCCCTCATCGCAGAAGGCGCTGCGCAATTGATCAAAAAAAATATAAATGTTTGGATTGAAAGTGGAGCAGGCTTGAATGCCTTTTGCTCAGATGATGATTATTTAGCTGTAGGTGCTGAGATCAAGTCGGCAGAAGAAATTGCCGCTTCAGCTGACATCGTTCTTTCCATTCATCCTCCTTCCATCAACATTCGGCAAGGAATCGTGCTGATCGGGATGTACCAAGCGCGTTTTGAAACCGAGCGGATTTCTAAGTGGAATCAGCTAGGTGCTGTTGTGTTCAGTATGGAATTGTTGCCAAGAACTACAAGAGCACAGAGCATGGACATCTTGTCTAGTCAGGCAAATATTGCTGGCTACAAGGCGGTGTTGGCAGCTGCAAATGCATATGGCAGATATTTTCCGATGTTTATGACAGCCGCTGGAAGCATTGCTCCTGCGAAAATATTGATTCTAGGTGCGGGTGTTGCCGGACTCCAAGCGATTGCAACTGCCAAGCGGTTAGGTGCAGTTGTGGAAGTATTTGATACACGCCCTGCTGTAAAAGAGGAAGTACAAAGTTTAGGTGCAAAGTTTATTGACATTCCCGGCGCTGCTGATGCTTCTGCTGCTGGAGGGTATGCTGTTGAACAATCGGAGGAATATAAAAGAAGCCAATCACAAAAAATTGCAGAGAGTGCTGCAAAAGCAGATATCATTATAACCACTGCACAAATTCCAGGTAGAAAAGCACCTGTTCTCATTACAGAAGAAATGATCAAGACAATGAGACGCGGAAGTGTAATTGTTGATCTTGCAGCATCAACCGGAGGAAATACGCCACTTACCAAAAACCTAGAAACGGTCGAGCACTATGGAGTAAAGATCATCGGTGACAGCAATTTGCCTGCTACCATGCCATCAGATGCCAGCAAGTTGTATGGTAAAAATATTTTGAATTTCTTGCAACTGATCATAAACAAAGACGGCAAGCTGGTCTTGGAAACAGAGGATGACCTTGTGATAGGTGCACGTGCACAAGCTTGATGAATAAAAACTGAATGTATGAATCAAATTCTTCAATGGATCGCCACACATCAGGAAATGATTTATGTGGTTGCACTTATGATTTTTGTTGGTATTGAGGTGATAGGTCGTGTGCCAAGTGTTTTGCACACTCCGCTGATGAGTGGTGCGAATGCCATTCACGGAGTTGTTATCATTGGTGCCATCATTGTCATGGGCAAGGCAGAGGGGGGAAATGTTCTGGCCCTGATCCTCGGATTCCTTGCTGTACTCCTAGGCACATTGAATGTGGTAGGTGGATTTGTGGTAACAGATCGTATGTTGGAAATGTTCAAGAAGAAAAAATAACCCACTAAAAGTTGGATCTAATGGAACTGAATCTTCTCGTGCTTTGTTATTTGATCGGCTCTGTAACATTTATCGTCGGATTGAAAATGTTGTCCAACCCTGCTTCTGCAAGGAATGGAAACATCCTTGCTGCTGCTGGGATGCTGATTGCCATTATTGGAACCATCTTTTTGTATGAAGAGAACGGACAAAAGCTAGGCAATTACACATGGATATTTGCTGCACTTGCTATTGGTTCTGTTGCAGGAACACTCATGGCAAAACGTGTACAAATGACCGCCATGCCTGAGATGGTAAGCCTTTTCAACGGTATGGGCGGTGCCTGTGCTGCATTGATTTCAGTGATAGAATTTCGTCACTTGGTTCATACAAGTGACGTTGCAAGTATTGATCAATCAAGTTTATTGATCATCATGCTCGGACTCATCATCGGTACAGTCTCTTTTGCAGGCAGCATGATTGCATGGGGTAAGTTGAATGGAAGCATCAAAGATTTCGCTTTCAAGGGTCAGCACATCATCAATATTGTTTTGTTGCTGATGACATTGCTCTTGGCTGGGCATAATATCATCAATCGTCCAGAGCAGATGGAACTATTTTTTTACGGAGTAGTTGCGCTTGCATTGGTGTATGGAATATTTTTTGTGTTGCCCATTGGTGGTGCAGATATGCCGGTTGTCATCTCCTTGCTGAATTCATTCACTGGAGTTGCAGCAGCTTGTGGCGGATTTCTCTATGACAACAAAGTAATGCTCACCGGCGGAATACTGGTAGGAGCTGCTGGAACCTTGCTTACAATCCTTATGTGCAAGGCGATGAATCGCTCACTTCAAAATGTACTCATCGGCTCATTTGGGGGTGGAACAACAGCAGGAGGAGCAACTCAAGTTGGCGGAACCTACAAAGAAGTTACGCTAAGCGATGCTGCTGTTGTGATGAGTTACGCCAATAAAGTAATGATTGTTCCTGGTTATGGCTTAGCTGTTGCGCAGGCGCAACACGTTTGTCATGAACTTGAAAAAACGCTTGAGGCAAAAGGTGTAGAGGTGAAATATGCCATTCATCCGGTGGCAGGAAGAATGCCAGGACACATGAACGTATTGTTGGCTGAAGCAGATGTGAGCTATGAAAAATTGCTTGAAATGGAATTGGCCAATGAAGAATTCAAGAATACAGATGTTGTTCTCATATTGGGTGCAAACGACGTTGTCAATCCCGCAGCAAAATCTGATCCTTCCTCCCCCATATACGGCATGCCCATCCTGGAGGTGGAGGAGGCGAAGCATGTGATCGTAAACAAGCGAAGCATGAAGCCTGGTTATGCAGGGATTGAAAACCAGCTTTTTTTCCAACCCAAAACATCGATGCTTTTCGGGGATGCCAAGAAAGCCCTGCAGGACCTGTTGGCAGAAGTTAGAAATCTCTGAGGAGTTTATAATCATGCATTGTTTGGATTGCTTAATTTTAAGCAATCTAAATTTCTGCTCATGCGCTTTTTATTTACCATCTGTCTGCTTGCGTCATTTTTATTTTCATTTTCTCAGCAAAAAATTTCAGGATTTTTCTCAGGGAATGCCGCAAATCAATTGGCGGTTGAAAAAGAATTTGATGGGTACCTGAATGCAAAAGACCAAGATACCTGGCTTCAGTTTTTGTCTGCACGTCCCCATCACATCGGTTCTGCTCAAGGAAAACTCAATGCAGAATATATGGCGAATTTATTCCGTCAGTGGGGGTATGACACAGAAATTGCAACCTACAATGTACTTTTCCCAACTCCAAAATTCAGACAGCTGGAATTATTGGGCCCCAATCCATACAAGGCAAAATTGTTAGAGACAGCATTGAAGGAGGATCGCACTTCTTCCCAGTTATCCGAACAGCTGCCCACTTATAATGCATATTCTGCGGATGGAGATGTTACAGCAGAGCTTGTCTTTGTCAATTGGGGAGTTCCGGCGGACTATGAAGTCCTTGAAAAAATGGGCATCAGCGTAAAAGGAAAAATTGTCATTGCAAAATACGGTGGTTCTTGGAGGGGTATCAAGCCAAAGGTTGCAGCAGAGCATGGAGCCATTGGGTGCCTCATATACTCTGATCCGCATGAAGATGGATATTTTCAAGGGGATGTATATCCCTTCGGCCCATTCCGGCCGGAGCAATCCGTGCAAAGGGGTTCTGTGATGGACATGCCTGTGTATCCTGGTGATCCCACAACACCTTTTGTTGGATCAACAGCGGATGCAAAAAGATTGAAGCGAGAGGAAATTACCACCATTATGAAAATTCCTGTGCTTCCTATTTCATATGAAGATGCACTGCCATTGTTGAAATCATTGAAAGGGCCGGTAGTTCCTGAGGCTTGGAGAGGAAGTTTACCAATTACGTATCATGCTGGCCCAAGTGAAAATAAGGTTCATTTGAAACTTGCATTTAATTGGGACTTCAAGCCTTTGTACAATGTAATTGCAACAATGAAAGGATCAGTATTTCCTGATGAATGGATCATCAGAGGCAATCACCATGATGGTTGGGTGAATGGTGCATCAGATCCACTCAGTGGCATGGTGGCAGAAATGGACGAAGCGAGGGCGATTGGTGAAATGGCTAAGAAGGGGATCAGGCCTAAACGTACAGTGGTATTCTGTGCATGGGATGGAGAGGAACCGTCTTTGCTCGGATCTACTGAGTGGGTGGAAGATCATGCCGAGGAGTTAAAAAAGAAAGCAGTGCTGTATCTGAATTCAGACGGCAACAGCAGGGGTTTCATTGGATTTGGCGGTTCACATGCGTTGGAAAAATACGTCAACGAAGTTGCATCTGAAGTAAAAGATCCCCAGACAGGTGTTTCAGTTTTAGAAAGAAGGTATGCAAGAACAATTGCAAACGCTGATGTTTTGGGTAAATCAAAGTTATATGGCAACCGGTACATGAAAATTGGTGCATTGGGTGCGGGTTCAGATTATTCTCCATTTTTTCAACACCTGGGAATTCCATCGGGCAATGTTGGTTTTGGGGGTGAAGGAAGCGGAGGGGAGTATCACTCAATTTATGACTCTTATGATCATTTTATCCGGTTCAAGGATCCTGGGCTTCAATACGGTATTGCATTGGCAAAGACTGCCGGTAGAATGATGCTTCGAATGGCCAATGCCGATGTGCTCCCTTTCGATTATTCTATCCTGACCAATACCGTCAATGGCTATTTCGCTGAAATAAAATCATTGATTGAACAAAGCAGAACACAAGTAGAGATAGAAAATAAACTGATTGCGGATAAAGTGTATGAGCTCGCAGCTGATCCGAAAGAAAACCTCAAGCATTCTGCAGCAAAACCTTCCATACCATTTATTGATTTTAGTACTGTTGAAAACGCACTCGCACAAGTAAAGAAAACAACTGATCTCTTAAGCGCCAATCTTTCAAAAGCAGAGCAATTGGATGCAGCCTCCTTGAAAAAATTAAATCAGCTGCTTTATCAGGCGGAGCAAAAATTATTGGATGAAAAAGGACTTCCCCGTCGCCCTTGGTACAGACACCAGATCTATGCCCCTGGTTATTATACGGGCTATGGTGTAAAAACATTGCCCGGACTTCGTGAAGGCATTGAAGAATCCAGCTGGGCAGAAACAAAGGAAAGGATTGATATATTGTCCAAGGTACTTTTGAAATTTGACGGTACTTTACAAGAAGCAATCTCTATTTTTTCAAAATGATATTGCCCAAGGCGTTTATTGATTCATTGGATGGATGTGTTGGATTTAACGAGGCGTCTTTTGTTCAAGCGCATGAGTTGAGTCCAGCTATTTCAATCCGGAAAAATCCTTTTAAAGTTGTCGACAATACAGTTTTATTCAAGGAATTCAATGCCGGAAATGTTCCCTGGTGTCTTCACGGGCAGTATTTAAAGGAGCGTCCCAGGTTTACACTTGATCCACTGCTGCACGCAGGGGCCTATTATGTTCAGGAGGCTTCGAGTATGTTTCTTTATCATGTCGTTGAAAATATTTTAGCAGAACAGAAAAACTTGAAAGTGCTTGATCTATGTGCTTCACCTGGAGGGAAAAGCACGTTGTTTGCATCCATGAAACAATTTGATTTGGTGCTCTCCAATGAAATCATCTCAACAAGACTTCCTGCACTGAATGAAAATATTGTAAAATGGGGGTCTTCCAAATCACTGATTTCAAACAATGACCCAAAAGATTTCCAGGCCCTGGGCGAAATATTTGATGCAGTGCTAGTGGATGCTCCTTGCAGTGGCAGCGGATTGTTTAGAAAAGATCCAAGTGCATTGGGCGAATGGAGTGCCAACCATGTTGATTTCTGTGCAGTTCGACAGCAAAGAATTTTACATGATGCAATGGCAGTACTCAAACCAGGCGGGCATCTTATATACAGCACTTGTTCCTACTCCCGTGAAGAAAATGAAGGGAATATAGATTTTTTATTGGACAGTGGAATGCTGACATCGGTTAAAGTTGACATCCCAGCTGAGTGGGGTATTGTTCAAACAGCATCAGATAGAAAAGGAGGGATCGGGTATCGATTTTATCCAGATCAGTTGCAAGGAGAGGGATTTTTCTGCAGTATTTTTCAAAAAACATCTTCCTCAGATGTGCATTTTCGAAATCCTTCAAATCACATAATGCATCAGTACAAAAATACCGGTGAGCTACAAGATTGGGTGGATACCAATCAACTTCATGTGTTTGAAGAGGATGGAATACTCCTGGGGTTGAATGAAAGCATCGCTGAGAGCAGGAGTTTTTTCAAACAGCATCTTCGTCTTAGAAAGTCAGGTGTAAAATTAGGTGCATCCATGAAAAAAGGATTTGTGCCTGATCATGAACTTGCTTTAAGTGATCTTGTCTCATCAGACCAAAGACGGATGGATCTTTCAAAAAAAGAGGCGCTTCAATTTTTAAGAAAAGAAGAAGTTGAAATTGGTGAAATGTCAGATGGCATCTGTCTTGTCACCTATCAGAACCTCCCAATTGGTTGGTCCAAAATAATTCGCAACCGACTCAAGAATAATTATCCTGTTTCATGGAGAATTTTATTACAAGGAGACTGATTTTAAATAATGATACATTTGTTAATCAGATGAAAAAATTGTTGTTCATACTAGGGGGTTTATTTTTCATTGATCCGGGTTTATTTGCTCAGGAAACTGCTTCAAATGTTATTTTCTTCAGGGCTGCATTCAACCAGCAAACTTCTGAGGGCAAGTCATATACCGTCGATTGCTCGAACTATGGTTATTTCAAAAGCAGCAGTGGGTGGAAAGATGGGAAATATTACATGTTGATCAATGAAGTCTTGCCTGGCACCATTGTGAGAATACAAAGGCAGTCAACCGAAAGAGTGATTTATGCCAAGGTGCTTGGCCCATTGGTTCCTGCAAAAGAAAACGAG
>SXGQ01561344.1_pt1 | contig 17439 bp, 18 predicted proteins | sample 3178371 | NCBI WGS metagenome assembly SXGQ01 (sample SAMN11356859, study PRJNA531348) | freshwater metagenome | isolation source: freshwater sample F1-20 | place: China: Fuxian Lake, Yuxi | collected 2017-12-25 | reverse complement strand
GTTGACGGTCAGGTCGAGACCACGGAGAATTTCCTTCGGGGCAGCAACGTCATCATCGTCGCCGACCGGCGCGGCGTGGAGGGATTCGACGCGGAAGAGATGACTCACAAGCCCAAGTCTAAGAGCCCCTGTGGGGGTTTTCACTATGCAGGTAGTGGTAATTCCAAGCCGCTGGACAGGGCCCGCCAGATGCGGGGGTACGAGGCGAATTCGCGCGTCGGGGAGATGTAGCGGGCGTCACGCAGACGACGCGTGTAGTCGGGCAGGTTGCGGAAGGGAATGCCCGCATCGACGTGGTGGGCGGTGTGAAAACCGATGTTGTACGGCACCAGGAAAAAGCGCGCGAACCAGCGTTGGCGCACTGCGTGGGTCGACATGCGCCGGTCGGCACCCGATGTCATGCCGCCGTGCTCGGCGATCGAGCGCAAACGGTTGATGACCCGCCACACCGTCATGTTCGGCAGCAACCAAAAGAGCGGATAGAGCCACCAGGCCCCCGCGAAGGTTCCTACTGCAAGCAGGACGATCTGCATCGACCAGATCTTTTGTTGCGAGCGGCGCACCCGCGCATCGGGTGAACGCAGGCCGCGCAACTGCGCGCGGAAAAGCTTCGCACCCGTGATTCCGAAGGCGTCGCGCATCAGTTTGCGGCGCAGGCTGGCCGGGGAGACGGGGTAGTTCGCATAGAGCGGAATGTCGGGTTCGTCGTGGCCGAACTCCTCGCGATGATGCGCCATGTGTACACGGCGGTACGCGGGCGTGCTCGTGAACGAAGGAAAGCCGAGCAGCCAGTTACCGACGAAGTCGTTCATCTGCTTGTTCGAGAACAAAAGTCGGTGTGCGGCCTCATGCATGAGCGACAGGAACTGCGCATGGGCGCGCCCCATCAACAGGAAAGCAACGATGCGTACCCCGGGGTTGTCGATTGCGACCGCGGCCCAGATGACCGCCGCAGTTTGGACGTAAAGCGCCACGACGCTCATCGCATTTCGTGCGTTGGGGATGCGTCGCAAGCGCTCGCGGTAGGCCGGTGTCGGGCGGCCGTCGGCGGTGATGAATTCGTCGGCGCGTGCGGGTGTGAGGGTCGACGAATCAGGCGCCAGTCCACCGAGCACGTAGCGGCCCCCGGGCGTGAAACGACGTTTTCCCACGGGTCAATTATCACCCACAGTTACACTCGGCGCGTGGGTCAGCAGCCGATTCGTCACGTGCTGGTCGTGAACCAACACGGCGACAACCGCGGCGACGAGGCGGCCCTGCACGGAATGCTCTCCGGAATATGCCGTGCAAACGGTGGTCCGGTGCGCTTCACGATCATCCACCAGTTTGCCGACGACCGTTCGGCGCGGGAACTCGCCGCATCGGCGGGGTTCGACGTCGAGTGGATTTCCCTCAAGTTGTCGCCGATCGAGGGGCTGCGCCTTGTTCTGCATCTCGTTACGAGAATCAGCGCGGTGCTCGGTCGTGTCGGAGCGGTCACCATCGCGGCGTACCGCAGCGCCGACGTGGTGGTGTCGGCACCCGGCGGGCCTTATTTCGGCGACATTTACATCGGCCACGAACCGGTGCACTGGTTGTACGTGTGGATGGCGCGCGTCCATCGCAAGCCCGCCGTGCTGTACGCCACCTCCGCTGGTCCCTTCGCCCGGGCGTGGGCGAACCCGTTCCGCCGCCACACTTACCGGTGCTTCGATGCGGTGATCGTGCGCGAAGAGATTTCGGCCGCACACATCCGTGCGCTGTTCGGCACGAGGCGGCGCAACGTCGAGGTGCGCGTCACCGTCGACTCTGCACTTCAGGTGTCGGTGCCGCCCGCCCAGCGCGACCGTGCGCTGCGTCGTGTCGTGGTGTCGGCCATCGACTGGAAGTACGAAGGTGATTCATCGCCCGATGCACGTCGCGCGAACTACGACGCCGCGGTTGCAGCCGCGATCGGTGAACTGTGCGCCGGCGCTGCGTGCGAGGTCGTTCTCGTGCCCCAGTTGCACGGCACCGCCCACCGCGACGCGCCGTATCTCGAACGACTGGCCGGCCGCGTTCGTGACGTCGTTGGAAACGACGTCACCGTCAGCGTGTTCGACGAGTCGCGCGAAATGCTCGCCCAGCGCGCGCTGTTCGCTTCGGCCGACTTCGTGGTTGCGGGCCGCTACCACCCGGCAGTGTTCGCGCTGTCGGCGGGGGTTCCGCAGGTGTGCATTCCCTACGAACACAAGGCCACCGGTGTTCTGCAGCTTGCCGGTCTGTCGGATCTTGTCGTGCCGATTGCCGACGTCACGGCCGATCGTCTTGTTGCGGTAGCGCGGCACGTTCGTGACCAGGCCGACGATGTGCGTGCCCGTTCGCAGCGTGCGGCGGGCGAACTTGCCGCTTTGTCGTCGCGCACGTCGCAGGCGGTCGTCGACCTGATCGATGGTGCGCTGTGAGATCACGTCGGATGTTGATGATCGGCACATTCGACCCCGCCTTCGGCCGCAACCGTCAGATCGCACGCCTTGCCGCGATGGTGGGTTGGGACGTCACGTTGCGAAGTGCAAGCGCGTGGGGAGTCGACAAGGTTGCCGCTGCGTCGGGTGGACGTGTTCGCACGGCGCTTCGCATGGCGGTTGCCCACGTGCGCATCGTCGGCACGCTGGTCGCTGCCGCGGTGCCGGGCCGCCGCCCCGATGTTGTGGTGGTTCCGCACCCGTCGCAGATCGATGCCGTCGTGGTGGGTCTGCTGTGCCGTGTGCTGCGACTGCCGCTTGCGATCGACTTTTTCGTCTCGTTGCACGAGACCGTCGTTGTCGACCGTGCATTGGTGTCGGCCCGTTCGCCGATTGCGTCGCTTTTGCGTCGGTGCGATGCGTGGGCGGCGCGACTCGCCGATGTGGTGCTGGCCGACACCCCGGAGGACGCCGACGAGTTCGCACGTGCAACCGGTACACCACGCACCAAATGGCACGTGGTGTGGGTGGGTGCCGACCCGGGCATCTTCGTCGAGCGACCCGATGTCACGGTCGAGCCGCGATCGGTGTTGTTCTACGGGACCTACATCCCGCTGCAGGGCGTCGAGCACATCGTGCGTGCGTCGCTGTTGATGCCACGCGACTGGCGCGTGCGGTTGGTGGGCAGCGGCCAGTTGCGTCCCGACATCGAGCGTCTCGTTGCCGACCTTGGTGCGCGCGTGGAGATCATCGACCAGGTGCCCGAAACCGATCTGCCCGCACTGATCGCATCGTCGATGGTGTGCCTCGGCGTGTTCGGCGAGGGTGCAAAGACGACCCGCGTGGTGCCGAACAAGGTGTTCCAGTGCATGGCCGTTGGGCGTCCGATCGTCACGGGCGACACTGCCGCGGTCGCAACACTTGGCGCCGCGGTCGAGCGCGTTCCCGTGGGTGACCCCGGTGCAATCGCCGCAGTCGTCGAGAGATTGATGGACGACCCCGTCCGCCGCGAGGCCCTTGCACGCCGCGCACGACAGACCTTCGTCGAGCGATTCGACGATGTCGCCGTTGCCCCGTTGCTCGAACGTGCGCTTGCAACGCTGTCGGGTTCACGCGGCGAACTGCCACCGCTGACCACGATGGCGCGACTGCGTCAACCGTTCATCGACGCAGCCGTGAAATCGGTGCGTCCGGCATCGATTCTCGAAGTTGGTGCGGGCCAGGGCGCAACGGGTGCACGACTCGCACGCGAGGCGCGGTATGTCGGTGTCGAACCCGACGTGTCGTCGGCCGCCGTGGCCGCAGCCCGACTCGCGCAGGTGGATACAGCCGATTTCCGCATCGGGGGAATCGAACGCGTGACCGCCGACGAGACGTTCGACCTGTTGTGTGCATTCGAGGTTCTCGAACACATCGATGACGACGTTGCCGCGTTGCGTTCGTGGATGATGCACCTTGTGCCCGGTGGTCACGTGCTCATCAGTGTTCCCGCGCACCGCAAGCGTTTCGGTGCATCCGACGAGGCCGTCGGGCACTTCCGGCGTTACGACGCAGTCGACATCGAGGCGCTGTTCGCCTCGGTTGGTTGCGACGTCGTCATTCGCCGCTCGTACGGGGCAATCGGTGGTCACGCACTCGAGACGGTGCGCAATGCCGTCATCGCCCGCCGTGGTGGCAACGTGGACGACCACGCGGCACCGGCCACCAAGTCGGCGGCAAGCGGTCGTTTGTTCCAGCCAGCGACACGTGCCGCGGGTCTGTTGACCGCCGCGGTTGCTACACCGATGCGACTGGCCCAGCGGCCGTTCGCGGCGGGTCAGTTCGGTGTCGGCTGGGTGGTGCTTGCGCGCCGCAAGCGCGGCACGGTGTAGGCGTAGCCGGCAATACCCAGCACGATCGCCGACGCCAGCATCACGCCGCGGTCGGTCGTGGCGGCGAGCAGGCCGTCGTCGAGGCTCGAACCCATTCCGACGGCAGCCGTGGTGACGAAGAGTTCACGGAAGCCGAGGGCGCCCGGAGTGAAGGCGATGATGCCGGCAATCGCCGCAGCCGGCGCAACGACGAGAAAGAACCAAAACGACTCGTCGACCCCGAGAAGGCCGAATGCCAACTGGAAGCGCCACGCGGTGAGTGCGTACTTCATGATGTCGATGACGACCACCTGCAGAGACGTTCGTGGTGTGCGCTGGATTTCCTTCCAGCCTTCGTTGAACGATGCCGCGAACTTGGCCGGTTTGCCGCGCAGCAATGACCAGTTCGGCAGCGGGAAAAGCAAGAGCGCCATGCAGGCGAGCCCAAGGGCAATGAACACCGCGAAGACATCCCAGGCGAAGTCGCCCCCGCCCGCTGCGTACGCGGCAACACCGACCACACCGACAATGGCCGACGATCCGAGACTGATGACGAGGTTCGCGCCGTAGTTGCTGCCGCTCTTGGCGTACGGGACCGCGTGCACCGCGTTCATGTAGCGGAACTTGTAGATCGTGCCGACCTGTCCGGGCAGCAAGTTGCCCAGCAGTCCCGCGGTGAACACCATCCAATTCTCGAAGAAGCCAACCTTCACGCCGATTGCGCGGTACACCACCCAGAACTCGGACGAATTGAGGAAGTGGCCGACGATGATCAACAGCGCGATGAGCGCGAGATCCCACGACGGATCGTCCCACAGGGGACGCAGGTCGTCGCGCCGCTGCCAGACGAGAATCACCAGTACTGCCACGACGACGGCCGTGACCACCCAGCGCAGCAGCTTCTTCATCAGTCGGGCGACCGGTTGAAGGATGCGTACGAAGAGAGAAGGCCGATCACCTGCATCGTGTGGTGGCTGAGCGACACCTTGTTGCGGTACCACGACTCGGCTGCCTTCGGTGCGAGCAGCCCTTCGATGTAGCGCCTGTTCCACGTGAAGGGAAGGTCGCGCAACTGGTCGAGAATTTCCGTCCGCAGTTCGTTCATGTACCAACCATCGACGGGTGAATCGCTGGGCGATTGTTTGGGCTGGTCGATGATGACGTCGGGTAGCAGGCCACGACGACGCACCATGTCGACGAGGATTTCCTTTCCGGCCGACGATGCCGACGAGCCCTGCGATCGCAGGAATTCGAACGGAATACCCGACACGAACGTGCGCAGCCGCGAATGCATGAACGGACTTGCCTGTGCGACGCCCGTTGCGGCAACGGAACCGTCGACCTTGACCTTGCTCTGTCCGTTCAGGCCGTTGCCGTTGAACGCCAGCTGCGTGCGGTTCAGCTTGTCGAGGCCCGCAGCAAGACGTGTGCGAATCGCGAGCACGGACTCGGCCTGCGCGGGTGCAGCCGAGGTGCGCAGCCGTGCGAGTGCGGCGGGGTCGAACACCTGTGTCGGAAGGTGTGCGCCGATCGTTTCATCGAGGAGCCTGTTGCGCAGGGTGCCGCGGGCCATGCGGGCGACGTGGCCGAGACGCCGTTCGACGATGCCTGTTGAGAGTGCACCGGCGGTGATACGGGTGAGGGCCGACGGCATGCGTTTGGTCGCTGCCGCGATTGCCGCACGGCGGCTGACGGTGGGGTAGCCGAGGAAGATTGCATCGCAGCCGTCACCGGTGAAGATGTGTTGGTGACCATCCGCTGCAATGTGTTGCGCGGCGTGAAGCGTGTGGATTTGATAGTGCGGTTGCGAGCCGGGTTGTGTGAACGTGCCTGCAAAGCCGCGCAGGTTCGCCGCGATCACCGACGAATCGAAATCGACCCAGTGGTGTCGCACGCCGAGGTGCGACGTGAACGAGTCGACATTGCGTTGGACGTAGGTCGGGTCGGCGAAACGGAACGTATAGGTCTCGACCTCGTGTCCGAGGCCGACGAGAACCGCGGCCACGAGGGCCGAGTCGAAGCCCCCGAGAAGCACTGCATGACGGTGGCGGCTGCCTGCCTGTTCCGCGATGGTTTCGACGAGTGCGTCGTGGAGAGAGTCGATGATGTCGTCGCGGTTCATCGAGGAATTTGCCGGATAGGTGACCGGCGCAACGTTCTCGGGGGTTGAGTCGTTGACGGTCGGCGACATGCGGGTTCCGGCCTTGACGGCCCGAACGTTCCGGTACATCGAATGCGGATCGGGAACGAACCCGAAACCGAGGAGAAAGTCTTCGTACGAGCGGTCGATTACCAGCGCGGGCACCGCACGACGCAGTGCGTGAAGTGAACTCGACACCCATGTTCCACCGTCGGTGTCGTGATGAACAAAGAGACGATGACTGCCACGACCCGCGGCCGCGACGAGACGATCATCGACGCCGAAGCCGACGGCCACGACGTCGTCGGGATCGCCATCGAGAAGCGTGGCGGGCTGCGAAGCGCAGCCGGCTGCCGCTGATCCGAAGAACGCGACGGCTCCGGTGTCATTGATGACCAAACGCGAGACGGTTCCCGAACCCAGCGTTGCGACGAGGGTGTGTCCGTCGGCCGACGTAGTGATCGATGAGTGGGTGTCGCCGAGCGAGTCGATGACCCGTCGGGCGGAAGCCGGGTCGGGGCCCGAGTAGGCGAGAAGGCCGTGCATCGTCCTCGATGTCAGACGGGGTCGACGTCGAGGCGACGGCGCGTGGCGCGTACCACGAGGTCGGCGAGAAGGCCGAGCGTCGTCACCTGCAGGGCCGCGAAGAAGATGAGGAGCGTGTTGGTGGAGAGCCGGAAGTCACGGCTCGACCAATCGAAGCCGAGCTTCACAACCGCAAGGGCGAACAACAGACCACCGAGCGGCAGGAACACCTTGAGCGGGTTGTACGACAGCGTCATGCGGATGACCTGCAGCAGATAGCGCTTGGTGTCACGCCACCAATGGAACTTCGATTGTCCCGCGCGGGGGAAGTACTCGATGGGTACGTAGCCGACGCTGTAGCCGTTTGCGAGGAACGACATGGTGAGCGTGGTGACGCACGAAAAGCCGTTCGGCAGATGGTGCGTGTATTGCACGGCGACGTCGCGGCGGAACGCGCGGAGCCCGGAGTTGAGGTCCTTGATGTCGGTTTCGGTGAGATAGCTGGCCAGTTTGCGGATGAACCACTTCGCCGGTTTGCGGAACAGCTTGAGGGTGCCCTCTTCGGTGCGACGCGCGCCCACCACGTGGTCGTAGCCCTGCATCTCGTCGACCAGCCAGGGGATCTCGTCATTCGGGTAGGTCATGTCGACGTCGGTCCACACGACGACACGACCAACGGCGGCGTTGGTGCCCGTACGCCTCGCGGCGCCCGAACCCTTGTTGACCGCATGGCGGATGAGGCGGATTCCGCTGATTGACTCGAGGTCGCGTTCCGAACCGTCGTTCGAACCGTCGTCGATGACGATGATCTCGTAGCTGTACTTCGATTCGTCGAGCGCCTTTTGGATCCTCGAGATCTCCTCGCGCAGGTGTCCCCGTTCGTTGTAGATCGGAAGGACCACGCTGACATCGCAGAGGTTCTCGAAGGGACTCATGTCAGCACGAATCTACTCCCGAGCGCATCCACAGAACGATGTTTCCGCGTTCCTGCTTGCCTCGGGATGAGGCCTTGTTCTCGGTTGCCGCAATCATCCAGCCGCTGTCTTCGGGTGGTCGGCCGACCGCACCGATGATGCAGCGCAAAGACTCTCTGTCGACCCAGTGCACGTCGGCGCGCTCGACCTGTACCGGATGCAGCAGATATCTGTAGTCGTAGTAGGTCTGGCCGCCGAGTCCACCCGAGTCGAACGTGATCGTGGTGTCGTGACGACCGCCGACCACCAGATTCTGAATCGAGTTGTCGAGTGTGATGTCGTCGAAGTAGTCGCGGTAGGGAACCACGGTGCGAACAGCTGTGAAGGTGGTGAAGACCAGGGACAACGTCGCGAGGGAGGCAAGGAAAACGTGACCGTTCCGACCGGCAACAATGAAGAGAAAGGCCGAAACGGCAACGAAGACCACCGTGAGCGACAGATAGCCGGCGGGCTTCGTCAGTTTCAGGGCCCAGTCGAGGGCGATTGCGTTGGGTATCGCGAAGAACTTGTTGTCGGATGTCATCGCGCGAAGTTCGTCGCGTCCCGCCGCAACAGCGAGAACCGCTGCACACGCAACGACACCGGCGATGCCGATGGTCCAGGCACGGCGGGCGAATGACGAACCACCCGTCAGCGCCGCGAGACCGACCAACATGAACACCGGTGCAACCGCCTCGAGGTAGCGGCCGTAGACGAGATGGTCGGGTCGAATGACGCGTAGCAACTGCAGGGCCGAAGCGAGGGCCACGCTGCCCGCCGAGAAAAACAGGAACGCCGGTGCCAACCACTGCAGATTGCGTGCGCGGCGCAGGCCGAGCGTCACTGATCGAATGTTCATGGCCAGGCCGACGGCGGCCAGGCCGAACGACGTTGCGAGCACGTACCAAAGTTGCCCCGCGGCCGATCGTCCGAGGCTGGGCAGGTTCGACGGTGTCGTCAACTTGCCGACCATCCGACCCTCTTTGCCGCCTGCGGCGGGGTAGAGATCACGACGCAGCGAGACGTTGATGCGGGTGAAGACCCACCACGACACGATCGATGCAACGATGCCACCGATGGTGACCGCGAGAAGTCTGCGCGGTGCCTGCGTTGAGGTAACGATCAACAGGGCAACGGTGAGCGCGGGAAGAAGTGTGAAACGGCCGTGCGCGATCACCGCGAACGACGATGTGAAGCCGATCGACAACGACGTCACCCAGCGCGGGTGGGTCACGTGTTCGTAGGCCAGCACCACGACCGCGACGAAGAGGAAACGGTTCAGAGTTTCCGACCATGCGAAGAGCGAGTTTGCCGCGACGGCGGGTGCGAGCGAAACGATGATCGCCAGGCTTCGCGCGGTGCGGCGCGCAACCGCGAGGTGACGAAACGCAAGTCGTGCCAGTGCGCCGGTCGTTGCGGCAACGAGCCCGATGTTCACCAGCAGTGACAGTCGGTACTGGGCATCGATGTTGCGCCCGACCACCGCCGCAGCGGCGGTGACGAACCCGAAACCAGCCGTGTAGAAAGACCGAAAGCCATCGCCGAAAAGTGTCTCGGTGCGGCCGGTGAGTACCCAGCCGTTCAGCAGAAAGCCGAGCTCGTCGGGGCGCACCGAGGCCCCGCGTGAAGCGAACGTGGCCCACACCAAAACGATGAGGCATGCGCAGCCGAGCACGGCTACAACGCGATGGAGTGTTCGTGAGGACACGGAGAATTCCGGCGGCTACCAGCCGCGCTCGACCCACTCGGCAAGGTGCGGTCGTTCGGTGCCGATGGTCGTGTCAAGGCCGTGTCCCGGGAGGACGATCGTGTCGACGGGGAACGTGAAGAGTTTGGTGTCGATCGATTCGATGATCGTGGTGAAGTCGCCGCCCTCGAAGGTGGCGTTGCCGGGTCCGCCCGGGAACAGGGTGTCACCAGTGAAGAGAAGCGGGGTGTTGTCGACCTTGAACGAGATCGATCCCTCGGTGTGACCCGGATTGTGAATCGTCTGCAGACGCAGGCGGCCGACCTCGATCACTTCCTTGTCGTCGATGAAAACGTCGTAGCCCACGTCCTTCAGTCGGGGTGCGTCGAGTGACGAGACGCCGACTTCGTAACCGGCTTCGCGCATCGCGGGTACGGCCTGAATGTGGTCCCAGTGCCCGTGGGTCTCGAGGACCCGGCGTACGCCGAGCGAGCGGCACATGTCGAGGAGCAGTTCGTGCTCGTTCGCTGCGTCGATGAGAATGGAGTCGCCCGTGGCCCGGCAGCGCACGACGAACACGTTGTTCGCGTAGGGCCCGACGACGATTCTGTGTACCTCGACGTCGGCATCCGACCAGTGGAGGACAGGGGTGTTCATGGCGTCATTCTCGCACGGGTCATCACGACGAGATGATGTTCACGTTGCGGCCATCGGCCTGCATCCCGAGCGCAACCGTGATCTGTCCGGGGTCGAAGGTGACGAGCGATACCGGCCCGGGTAGGCGCTGGACGGCAGCCAGGTGCAGCGCCGACCCGAGCGTCACGGGCTGGGCCCGCGAAATGAGGGACGCCTCGTCGATGCACCGTTGGTCCACGGGGACAACGTGGATGTAGTCCCACGTGCGACGCAATGAATCTTCCAACTCGTCGCGGAGAACCGGTTCCTCGGTCATTCGGTCGATACCGGCAAGACACTCGGCAAGTGCCATCGCGGATGCGCACCACGTGTGGTCGTCGTTCATTGCATCGACGACGATTTGTCGTTGGGCGCACGAGACGTGCAGCGCAAGCAACGCCGTTGTGTCGAGCACGATCGTCACCGCAGGTCCCGGACGATCTGGTCGAAGCGCATTCCACTGTGGATGTCGATGGCCGGTGGCAACGATCCGGCGCGTTCGCGCGGGGCGCGGCGCGGCGGCACGACCAAGCCGCGCGCGACCAACTCGTCCATGGTCGAACCCGCCGGCGCATCGACCGGGCCCAACTGGGCGACGGGGCGACCCGAGTCGGTGACGATGACGCGCTCGCCGGAAGCCGCACGACGCAGGGCGGTGGCCAGGTTGGCCCGCAGCTCCCGTGTTCCGACCTTTGCGTACGCCACTCCGCGCAGGCTAGTGGCTCGGCCATCAGTTTGTGTACACATCTGTACACACGATCTCTTGCAGGTCGGCACCCTATCGGGGCAGGATTCGGGCATGAACTTTGCATTTAGTGAGGAGCAAGAAGAGCTCCGCAAGACAGTCCGGGCCTTCCTCGAGGCCAAGTCAGCCGAAGAGGCCGTGCGCCATCAGATGGAAACCGACCAGGGCTTCGACGCCGCGGTGTGGAGCCAGATGGGCGAGCAAATGGGCCTTCAGGGTTTGCACATTCCCGAGGAATACGGCGGTTCGGGTTACTCGTACGTCGAGCTCGGAGTCGTCCTCGAAGAGATGGGTCGTGCGCTTCTGTGTGCACCGTATTTCTCCACGGTCGTACTTGCCGCCAACACGCTGCTGCACAGCGGCGATGAGGCAGCGAAGAAGGCACACCTTCCCGGCATTGCAGCAGGCACCACGATCGCAACACTCGCAACGGCCGAGCCGTCGGGCAAGTGGGACGAAGCGGGCATCCAGATGTCGGCTTCTGGTTCGGGTTCCGACTGGAAACTGTCGGGGGCCAAGTCGTTCGTGATTGACGGCCACGTCGCGTCACTCATCATCGTTGCTGCGCGAACCGGCAAGGGCGTGAGCCTCTTCGCAGTCGACGGCAGCGCCGCGGGTCTCACCCGGACACAGCTCTCGACCATGGACCAGACCCGCAAGCAGGCCAAGCTCGACTTCAACAACACGCCCGCGACGCTGATCGGCGAAGAGGGCAAGGGTTGGAACATCCTGGCGAAGGTGATGGATCTTGTCGCCATCGGTCTTGCAGCCGAGCAGGTTGGCGGTGCGCAGAAGGTTCTCGACATGGCTGTCGAGTACGCAAAGGTTCGCGTGCAGTTCGGTCGTCCGATTGGCTCGTTCCAGGCGATCAAGCACAAGTGCGCCGACTTGCTGCTCGAGGTCGAGTCGGCAAAGTCGGCGGCGTACTACGGCATGTGGTGCGCCGCGGAGATGAACGACGAGCTTCCGTCGGTCGCCTCGCTTGCCAAGGCCTACTGCTCGGAGGCGTACTTCCATGCCACGGCCGAGAACATCCAGATCCATGGTGGTATTGGATTCACCTGGGAGCACCCGGCACACCTCTACTTCAAGCGCGCAAAGTCGAGCGAGCTGATGTTCGGTGACCCCACGTACCACCGCGAGCTGTTGGCTCAGCGGATCGGAATTTGATCACCGGCGTTTTCATCGCCGCGGCGGCGGTGTGCGTTCTTGCAATCGCCGCAATCGTCATTGGTCGCGAGGCGCGACGGCTCGATGCCGTTGCGCCTCGTGCCGTCTACCACCTCGATCAAGCCTCTGACTTCGTCGCCGACAGACTGCCCGAGGTGACCCAGGCGCGCCTCACCCCCGAGGAACTGCAGGCCATGCTGTTGTTGCACATGCGCTGGCTTCACGCACGGGGCCTGCAACCCGACCGCGCTGTCGACAAACGGCAGGACAACGCCGAACTGCTGCTGATCTCGGAGGATCAGTTGTCCGCATACCTGCTGTCGGAGGCGGAGAAGTCGGGCGTGGAATTGCTCGATGACGTCGATGTCGTGCACGTGGTGCGTGCGCACCTCGCCTATTTCGAGGCGATTGGTGCGGTGGGGCCGACGGCCTCGTCGACCGACCTCTGACCGGGACGGTTCGACTTCCACACGAACTGATAACGCTGCAGCGAGGGATGCGCGTACGGGTCGCGTTCGAGCATGTCGCGCCAACGCTCACCGAGTTCGGCGACATCGGCAGGCTTCATCACCGGTTCGCGCGTCTTGGATTCGAAGTGGTGACACGTCGCGAGTGGCGTCCAGATCGTTCTCTTACCCGTCATCCGCAATTTGAGTGCGTAGTCGATGTCGTTGTAGTTGCCGGGAAACTTGGTGCACAGTCCACCGACTTGTTCGAAGGTCTTCCGTGGCGTGAGCGCACAGGCGGCGATCACTGACGACACCTCGCGCGCCACACGCAACATATTCGATGCGCCGGGAATGTCGGCGGGATGGCCGCGGTAGTAGTCGTACGGGACGGGGTTGAAGAAGTGGCCGGCGCTCTGGATTGTTCCGTCTTCGTAGAGAAGGGTCGGGCCGACAAGGCCGACGCCGGGGTCCTCGAAGTACGACAGCATCGTTTCGACGATGTCAGGGGAGATGATCTGCGTGTCGTCGTTCAGGAGCAGCAGGTAGTCGGCATCGGTGTGGATCGCTGCGATGTTCACTTTCTCCGCGAAGTTGAAGGGTCGGTCGTAGTCGATGCACGTGAGCGCATTGCCACCTGCGGTCTCGATCTCGCGTCGTGCGTCGGCAGGGGTGTCGTGGTCGATGACGGCGATGAACTCGAGATGCGGGTACGTGCTGGTCGTGCGCATCGACGCAATCGCGCCGGCGGCCAGCACCCGGTCGCGACCCCACACTTCAGCGCGGGTGCCGCGTGTCGGCACGATCACAGCGATGCGTGGTTGTGACGACAGCGTCCGCCGCACACGCACCGTCGACTCATCGACAGCGTCGCATGTGGCGGTGATACCCCTGCGCACGCAGTGGTCGCGCACCGCGGTCACGTCGGTCGACGGTGCCGCATGGTGCCAATCGGCGACGTACAGAAACTCGGCGATGCGTTCGTGACACTGTGCGTGTTCTGCGAGTCGCAGCGACCGGTCGTGGGCCGACAGCGGAGCGAGAAACTCCGCACCACCGGCGGCGGTCACCACCGCCTCGGAGGCAAAAACCACGTCACCCACGTAGTTGTGGCCGCGCAACCTTTCGGGCGACCAGCCGGGTCGCAACACCTGAAACGGTTCTTCGTGGCGGTCGTCGGTGGTGTGCAGCGAGTCACCGTAAACGAAGTCGGCCCGCATGGTGGCGGCGAACTTCGTGACGGCGCGTCGAGCACCCCGGCGCAGCGCGCAGTGTTCGGGCACGAAGCCGACGAGCCCCCCGGTCCGCACGGTTCTCATGTTGCGACCCGCTTGATACGCGACCTGATACCGACGGGGAGATGGCGGTAGAAGAAGCGAAAGGGCCGCACCCACCACTTGTGGACCCACACCTTCTTTTCTTCCGCCGAGCGGTAGGTGGGAAATGCGTAGGGCTCGTCGGAGATGCCGTGCTCGGCGCGGTAGCGGGCGGCGTTTGCCTTTGCGTGGTCGGTGATTTGTGCATCGACGGCGGCGAATTCGGCGAGACGCGCGTCGATCTCGCTGCGGCGCAGACCCATGCGCGCGAGCCTACTGCCGCTACTCTTGGGCACATGGAGCGCCCCGGACGGTTCGAGCACACTCGCTTCCTCGGTGACAAGAGGACCCAGCTCGTCTACGACCTCGACTCGTGGACCGACGAGGTGCCCATCGACGACATCGTCGCCAACGAAGTGGGGCTGTGTTTCGGCCCCGACACCCTCGCCGAGGCGCGCAACCGCGGCTACACGCTTGCCACGCCCGGTGCGTCGCGTCGGCACCGCAAGCCACGCGCTTGACCATGACTGTCGGGGAGGACTCTCCCGTTTCCACGATGGCGAGCAACGACTCGTTTCTGTCAGGTGGATTGCGACTGGCCAGTTATTTCGCACGGCCGAACGGCGTGCGCGGGCCGTTGCATGGTTTGGTTCTCTGTCACGGCTTTCCCATCGGACCGCTCGATGCACGACAGTCAGCTGGCACCTTTCCGCAGTTGATCGACCGTGTCGCGAATGACGTCGGTTATGCGTCGCTCACGTTCACATTCCGTGGATGCGGCGCGAGCGAGGGTGATTTCTCTCTCCAGGGGTGGGTCGACGACCTGCGTGCGGCGGTCGACCACCTCGTCGAAGTGGGGGATGTCGACGGCGTGTGGTTGGTCGGAACCAACACAGGCGCATCGATTGCTCTGTGTGTCGCGGCTGACGACCCGCGCGTCGTTGGTTGCGCGGCGCTCAGCGGCCGCGCCGACTTCGACGACTGGGCGGAACAGCCGCGCCGATTCCTCGAACATGCACGCGAGATCGGAGCCATTCGCCGCGCGGGATTTCCACCGAACTTCGACGAGTGGACCCGCGAACTACGCCGCTTCCGGCCCAGCGATGCCGCGCGACGTTTTGCACCGCGCCCATTGCTCGTCTTGCACGGCGACGACGACGAAAGCGTTCCCGCCGCCGACGCACGCATTCTCGCGCAGGCGCACGGAGCCGCAGAACTGCGGATCATTCCGGGATCGGGTCACCGCCTGCGCCACGATCCGCGTGCGCTCGCGGTTCTTCTCGGCTGGCTCGACCGCCAGCGCACCGTCAGCTGAGGCGTCGGTAACCGTCGGCGTGCGTGCTGTGCCACTTCCATGCCGTCTGCAGTATCTCCTCGATGCCGTGACGCGCCTTCCATCCGAGTTCGCGTTCGGCAAGTGACGGGTCCGCAAACACGATGGCGGGGTCGCCCGCGCGTCGCGGAGAAAACACGTGGGGCACTTCGCGACCGGAGATACGCGCGGTCGCAGCGAGTACCTCGAGAACCGTGCTGCCTTTGCCCGTGCCGAGGTTGCACGCGAGCGATGGTTTACCGGCATCGAGGTAGTCGAGCGCCTTGACGTGGCCCTCGGCGAGGTCGACGACGTGGATGTAGTCGCGTTCGCCCGTGCCGTCGCGAGTGGGGTAGTCGTTGCCGAACACTTCGAGTTGCGGCCTCTTGCCGAGCGTCGCCTTCATCACGATCGGCACGAGATTCGTGGTGACCGACCAGTCTTCGCCGATCGCCGAGTCGAACGAGGCGCCGGCAGCGTTGAAGTAGCGCAGGCACACGCTGCGCAGACCGCGTGTCTCACCGATCCACGACAAGACACGTTCGATCATCCACTTGGTTTCGGCGTAGACGCTTTCGGGGCGGGGTACAAGATCTTCGGTCACGGGAACGCGGGTCGGGCTGCCGTACACCGCGGCCGACGACGAAAAGACGAACTGCTCGACACCGGCCTCGACCGCGGCATCGATGAGGGCGGTCGAACCACCGACGTTGTTCGAGAAATAACGAAAGGGATCGGTCATCGACTCGCCAACGCTCTTGTAGGCAGCAAAGTGGACGATGCTCTTCACGTTTCGCTCGCGGCAGAGTTGGGCCACGAGGTCGAAGTCGGCGACTTCGCCGACGACGAGGTCCGCACCGAGCAGGGCCTCGGTGTGGCCCATCTCCAACGAGTCGAGAACGACGACGTCGCGGCCGGCTTCGCGCAGCGAGCGCACGGTGTGCGAGCCGATGTAGCCGGCACCTCCGGTGACGAGGATTGTCATCTACTTCTTCTTCGCAGACTTTCTTGCCGTTGCAAGTGGGCGTGACTGCTTGTCCCGATCGGCGGCCTTCTCCGCCTTCTTCCAACTGCGCACGAGGAGCAGTGTCTCGGGCGAGGTGATGTCGGCGACGGTACGCGGGTTCGTGTCGCCGAACACGCCCGCCTCCGTCTTCCAGTTGCGTGGCTTCACGCCCATCCGCTTGCCGAGCAGGGCAATGAAGATCTGGGCTTTTTCCTCGCCGAATCCGGGGAGGACGCGCAGACGTGCTGTGAGTTCACTCGCGTCGGCGACTCCGGCCCAGATGTTCTCACCCTTGTTCTTGTACTGCGTGGCGATGATGCCGCAGAGTTCGTGGATGCGACGGCCCATCGCGGCAGGGAAGCGATGCAGCGCGGGTTTCTCGCAGCAGACGGCCACGAAGTCGTCGACGTTCATCGCGGCGATCTTCTTCGGGTCGAGGTGACCGAGGCGCTTTTTCAACGTCGACGGACCATTGAACGCCCATTCCATCGGAACCTGCTGGTCGAGAAGCATGCCGATCAGGAGCGCGGTCCCGTTCGCATTCAGCAACTTGTCGGCGGCGGTGTCGCCCGTGATGTAAAGGGTTCCCATCGCGAGTGAATCTACTCAGTGCTCGAAGAACGGTGCCGGAGTCCCCGGCGAAAGCTGGTACATGGCTAGCGCCTTGCCGACGGTTTCGACGGGCACAAGGCCGTCTTGGCACAGCGAGTGGAGCACCGCCACCACGATGTTCGCGGTGTCGATCTCGAAGTAGCGGCGCAACGCCTCGCGCGTGTCGCTGCGGCCCATGCCGTCGGTGCCAAGCGGGGTGAAGCGGCGCTCGGTGACAAATCGTGCGACTTGTTCCGGAACGATGCGCATGAAGTCGCTGACCGCAATGATGGGCCCTGCCGTGTTGTTGAGCAGCCGTGACACCAGTGGCGTTGCCGGCGGGTGGTCGGGGTTCAGGCGTGCGATGCGTTCGCACTCGAGCGCCTCTTCGCGCAGTGTCTTGTACGAAGTTGCGGACCACAGTTCGACTCCGACCCCGAAGTTGGCCAACAGGTCATCGGCGGCCGCACGCGCTGACGTGTGTGCGGAACCGGAGAACACGATTGCAGCCTTGGTTTTCGCGTCAACGGGCGCGTCAGCGAACTTGTAGAGACCGCGTGTGATGTCGTCGTTGGTCACGTGGGCCGGCATCGCCGGCAT
>SXGQ01117706.1_pt1 | contig 17441 bp, 9 predicted proteins | sample 3178371 | NCBI WGS metagenome assembly SXGQ01 (sample SAMN11356859, study PRJNA531348) | freshwater metagenome | isolation source: freshwater sample F1-20 | place: China: Fuxian Lake, Yuxi | collected 2017-12-25 | reverse complement strand
CTTCATGTTTGACGAAGAGTGACGGTCATGCAGCAATTTTATCAATATGATGACTGGCCGGGTTTGTCAGGCAAGATCATTTTTGCAGTGTTTCCTTAAGGGTTTTTTGCGAAGTGGCAAAGCATTTGAGCTTTGCCCGTGCAGCAGAAAATCTGCACATCACCCCGCCCGCAGTCACCATGCAGATCAAGGAACTGGAGGCCGGCATTGGTCTGCCGCTGTTCCACAGGCAGGGCCGGCAAGTGGCGCTGACCACCGTGGGTGAGTACTTGCTGGTGTATGCGCGCAAAATCCTCTCAACGCTGAAAGACGCAGAAGATGCGGTGGCGCGCCTGCAACATGCAGAGGTGGGACGCCTGAACATCGGCATGGTGAGCACGGCCAAATACTGGCTGCTCAAAATGATGGCCGATTTCAAAGACAAGCACGAAGCCGTGGACTTTCGCATCTCCATCGGCAACCGCGAACAATTGGTGGCACTGCTGGACAACAACGAGGTCGACATTGCCATCATGGGGCGCCCACCCAAAGACATGGAAGTGCGTGCAGAACCCTTTGCAGCCCATCCACACGTGTTTGTAGCCCGCCCAGGGCATCCGCTGAGCCGACGGGGTCAACTCACCGTGGAAGACCTCAGGCCGCTGGAATTGCTGGCGCGCGAAAATGGCTCCGGTACGCGTGCTGCGATGGAGAAATTTTTTGCCGATGCGCGCATCGATCCTCGCGTGAAAATGGAGTTTCCCAGCAACGAAACACTGAAGCAGGCGGTGATGGCGGGGCTCGGCATCGGCTTTGTATCGCTGCACACATTGGCCTCAGAACTGCAGCACCGCGAAATTGCGATTCTGGATATCCACACCACACCGGTGGTGCGCTCATGGAACATTGTGCACAAACGCTCGAAAATTCTGTCGCCGGCTGCAGAGGCGTTTCGCTACTACATTCTGGAACAGGGCGAAGCCCGACTGGCAGAGCAATTCGGGCATTTGCTGTACTGACGCACAACAGCCTGAGCCGCCCGCTCAATCATCAACGCAGCAAACCTCAACCGCCAACGTCAAGCGGGCAGCGTATCCAGCAATTCGTCCAAGGCATGCGCAATGTCGTTGCGCCCCGCCTGCACCGATACATCACGCAGAACGTTCAACGCAGCGCTTGCCCTGACTGGCGCATTCTCATCTCGCCGTGCCTCCTCTTGCATATCAAGTACCACCTGCCTGAACATCCGTGGCAGGGATTGATGCGGCGACCGGGTCAATGCCAACAATGCTTCACGGGCTGAATGGGGACTTGGAAACCCGACCGTGCCTGCGACACACCACTCCACCAGCATTCGTATCAGTGCGAGGCTGACAAGCTTTGCGCTGCGCAATTCTTTCACCAAGGCACGTACCAGTTGCTTGCGATCCTGCGGGCGCAAATGCTCAAAACAATTCTCAATATTTTTCGGCTTTTCGCATTCCAGCACCGCGCTTGCGAGGCGTCGCAATCGCTTGGCGGACCAGGGCGACGTCAACCGCGCAGAGTCAAATCCAAAACCCTCAAGCAAAGGGCTGAGGGCTTCCCGGGCGAAACTGGAGCGCGAAGAATGATACTCGTGACTGCAAAAACGTCTGACAAAATACGGAAACAAAGACAGACAAATGCGACCGTTTGCGGTGGACTTCAACAGATCTGCGCCGACAAAATACATGGCCACAAGCAAGTTGCTCTCCTGCGGATGACCGGGAAGGTTTGCAATAGGCGGGTTGACCCTCCCCCTCAGCCTTGAATGCCCATTGGGCGAAAACAAACCGGTGCGCTGCTTTCGACCATTCGGATTGACACCAATCTCCAGTAACCTTCCCATCAAGGTTTCGAGCTCCAAGTCTGTTGCAGGCCCCTGCGAACCCTTGATTGGCAAATGCATGCTGCAAAGCACATCAAACGCATTCATCAGATTGCCATCACTGTCACACTGCAGCGCATTCAAATCGACAATGCGAAGCCGATGCAACTCAAATAAGGCATGACGGCCTTGCTGACTGAACAGGGCAAGTCCCAACGGTCCATGTTCTGGCAAACCGACCATGTCCGCCAGCGCATCAAACGCCTGTTGCCGTTTGGCCGGTGACAATTTAGCTGCATCAATGCGCTGGCGCAGCAGCACCCACACCGGTCCTCTGCCTTCGGCCCTGTTCTCAGGCTCGCGCATGGGAGCGAGTTCAATTTCGGTGCACACACGATGGCGGATTGTATTGAAGAACATCGGGACATCTTTTCGTTTCGACACCCTTGTGTGACCAGCCAACACAAAAAGTTCAATAAGGAATTAACCCGGAACCAACTCTAAAGCCGCTACCACTCAAATGTCATGCGTCCTTATGCCTGAGGAGTTCAAAATGCCCGTAACCCGTGAGCCAGCCGCCAGCACCCTGAGCCCTTGGAAAGCGTCCTACACACCGGACTTTTTCAGATTGCCGACTGCGGACCACCCCCGAAGCCCTCAAGCCATTGAAGCCAAACAACTGCTTGAGCGCGTCACACAACATCTGCTTGATCTGGCTGAACGGGATATCCCTCCCTCCAACACCGGTCCGATGAACTTTGCTACGCGCACCGGAGTCATGGCACTGCGTCACCCGGATGAATATCGGGAATGGGACAAAACCATCACGCGCATGCTCGACGATCTGCAACGCATCGGTCGGCCCGACCCGGCTGAAGCCGCACACTCCCGGGACGCACACGACATGAACGCCCTGCCTTATCCCGGGCTGCCGGTTTTACGTGAACGCATGCGACCCTTTCTACCTGACACGATGCAAGCGCAAGCGGGCTCCGAGTTTCCGTACGTCGATGACATGGTCTTGCATGGCGGCCGTCTGCTGTTTGAACTGCATCATCACTGGATGCAGATTGAGCAATTGCCGGCAGACCAATCAAGCGCGCAGCGGCGCGCGAATCTGCACCTGCTCATGCAGAAACTGTCGCTGGACCTGACGCTGGCCCAGTGCAACCCGGGCGTTCTGAACGCGCTCGAGGAAACCGTTAGGCAAGCCAATGCCCTCAATGGCGACATGCCGCTGCACGGACTGCTGCACACCCTATTCTTTCAAACCCTCAGCGACCTCACCATCCGCTTGTTCAACCCCAGCCAGCGAACATGGCTTCTTTCGCAACGCGAGAATGCGCAGCTCGGCAGTATTCCGTGGTTCAACGGCTTGCCCCCGGGTAACGAGACCCACGCCGTCAAAGCGCTGCTGTCCTCCATGAGTGAGGACCTGCCTGTGGCCGGGCAAAACTATGCTGACCCCTACGCCGCGCGAATCGGCCGTAATGACCAGGCCCATACAGCCTATCAAAAAATTCTGGCCCTGCGCGTCTGGCTGCAGGACGGGGTGCTCAACCCCTTTCAAATCATCACGGCTTTCTCCACCGAGTTGCTGGGTGATCTCGAGAAGGCCGTGCGCACCCTCAAAGCAAATACTGCGGGGACGGAAGAGACGCAGCAGCAACTGTATCGCCTGCTGTCAGAACGACTCAAATCCATTTCACTGAAAATCGGACTTGAGGTACCGCTGGGTACCATCGCACGACTCACGCACGACGGGGATCTGCGTCTGTGCGAAAGTCCCGTGCAAGCGATGTCCGAATTTCTGGCCGTCTATGCCAGCGAAATGAACTGGCTCAAGCCATGGTCCACATACCGAATGCGTATTTCCGATGATAGCGACGTCACTGTAGCCCTTTTTCATCACCATGCTGCCATCCGCTTCAATGGTCTGGATGAACATGCCGCTGCCCATGCAGAAAAAGTAGAACCGCTGATGCGCAGTTTATGCGCTTTGAAAGCACTGGAACTGGAGGACGGTCTGCTCCTGAAGTTACTAAGCCCCTCCTTCAGCGAGGCTGTAATGTACAAGCTCATCCATAGCTTATGGCTGATCCAGTCCAGCACCTTTGCAATCGAACCGCAATTGCTGCGCAGTTGCGTACCCGGGGTCGAACGCCTGGACTCTGCTGCCGGGGCAGCCTTCCATCATTGGGACTGGGACATCACCCTGCTGTGCACTCTGCTGCAAGCCCAACACAAGCCAGACAAGCTTGCACAGGCATGGACGCTGCTGACCCACGAGAAATGTCGACCCCTGCTGCATGAGCTTTTCCGGATGGACTGTCACTCGATGTGTTCAGCACTGTTGGATTGGAAGACCAGCGAAATACCCAGTAGGCAGTCGGTACTGGCCAACACAGAACGCATACTCAAGGCGGCCGGGCTGATCCCATCCGATTGGTCCTGCGTCCACCGCGTTGCCTATTTCAGCAACGGCACCATCGACTGGGTATCAACAAAGTCATCAATGAGCCAGGCACTGACCATCGCGATTGCCCAACAACTTCAATTACCCATCACAGAAAAGTTCAATCAGGGGGAATTGTTCCGCAACGCGCAGGATGCAAACAGCACAGCATTGATCGAGTTGAATGGCCATTTTTATGCAGACACGGATTTTCGCAACCCGGACTCTCTCTGGCTGAGCACGTTGACCGAGCACCTGCGCTCAGGGAACAACGCATTGATCAGCCGCAACCATTTCAATCGCGAAGAAAAAAACTGGCGTCAGGGCGTCGATTTTTTTGGCCATCTGCTCTTGTCAGGGCTGTTCAGTGATGCGGCAGGTAAAGTCGATCTGTGCATGAGCGTGTTTGCTGAAGAATTCAATACGCTGCTCCATGGCTCGCGCAATAGCGATGCGCATCGTCAACTGTGGCATGCGCTTTTATCGGATCACAACCACATGTTCTTCCGCCAGTTGTGTACCCAACATTTCATCAGTTACAAATCGACACACCCACCGCTGAGCATACCCACCCCCGGCAAGTCGCTGCTGATCTATTGCGCCAAGCACGGTGGCAAAAAGGCAGTGGAGTTTCTGTGCGAAGCCGGCTCACCGGTGAAGAATACAGGGCTGCTGCTGCCGCGAAAGCTGGCTGATATTCTGGCGCTTGCATTGGAAAAATCGCCGTTGCAGTTCACATCAGAAGAACGCACCGCGCTGATCGAAAGCTGGCGGCTGTCTTGCTGATGTGACGTGGAACCAATTTGCACGGAATGTCACTCAAGCAAGTGTTCAACTGCCTCCGACTTTCATCATGACAGGGTCATCCATCCCGGTATCCATCACATCTGCGCGAAACCAATCATTCGAATCAGGACCGCACAACCGGGCCAGCGAACTGTCACAAACTGACAGCACACCGGACGACGTGTCGCTCGATGAGATGCATCAAGGGCAAAGCACATCTTCTTTGCCGGGCCGACTGCGCCAATTGTTTTCATGCGTCACGGTCTGCATGCGTGAACAGCCGCAAAGGGTGCACACAAACACGCAGGCGGACCCGAGACGTCCTCAAGCGGTGGCGGCGCAAGCGCAGGCCACGCCGTCTGCACAAGCGCTCGGCACCTTGCTGCGGGACGATCAACAGTCCGTCCACAGTCCAGAGGGGCCAAGCGCCTCTGGCAGTCAACTGCGCTTGGGTGCGGTCCACGGTCGGCCTTCGGGGCAAACCCTTGCACAGTCCACCGCAGGGTCTACTGCGCAGACTGCGATTGGTACAGCCAACCCCCAGGCAACGCTGCATGCAAAAGAACGCGCCATGCTCAAATACGCAGCACGGGGCGACCTTATCAATCTGAGAATATCTTCAGAACTGTACCCGAACGAATTTGTTCATCTCAGGGACATCCACGGCAACACCCTATTGCACCTGGCCGCCGCCAGCGACAATGTCAACGCGGCGGTGTTCTGCCTGTTCAAACTGGGCCTCAAACTTGAAAGTCGCAATGATCAGGGGCGTACGCCTTTGCTGATGGCAGCAGCACATGGCCGGAACGAAACGGTCGACATGCTGCTGGACTGGGGTGCGGACATTCTGGCACACGACAAGAACCGCCAGAGCGTATTCATGTTGGCAGTTCTGCACTGCACGCCGGAGACCTACACCAAACTGGAGCGTAGGCTCGAGCAAATGCTCATGGCGCATTCAAGACAACCGCGCCAAGGCGTACGGCAAGCGGCGACGCCCCGCCACTGACAAGCTGCACCGGCTCAGGCTGTGACGGGCCAGACCGCCCGATGGCGGTCTGACTGGGGGCAGCTTACTGATTCCCGTCCAGCACAGTGAACGTCAAACCGGCATGCTCGGTCAGGCGCTTGATGAGCGCGTCGCCCATCAAACTGGCCGGCGTCCAGAAACCGCCCGGCTCGCCATCCACATCGCGGGCCAGGCACACCTCCGCCTCGCCCAGCATCTTGGCGGTTGAGCCATAGCCAGGGTCACGGTCGCCGGTCACCTTGACTTCCACATGCTCGCCGTCTGCCCCCACGCCATAGAAGCGCAAGTCGTAAAAGCCCTTTTCCTGCTCGGTGTGGCTCGGCCCTTCGCCCGGCTTGGGCACCACAAACTTTTCCAACAACATGCGCGACGGCGGAACCGCGGCGGCCGCGAAAAAGCCGCCCAAGGCTGCTGTCATGCCGGTGGCCATGACGCGCCCCTTGATGCCGTCACCGGTCATCATGGCTTCGTCATACGTGAAGTCCCGCCCGTATGACCAATGCATCAGGCCATTAGACCGGTGCACCACGCGGGTGTTGATGCCAGCCATCACAAAGGGGGCCAGCCATGACCTGGCTCGCTTGTCGTACTCAGGCACTTTCAACGACGGCTGGCGCGTGCCCGGGTTCTCGGGTGCAATCAGGAAAGGATTTCCCAATTTCTTGGCCAGCGACGGGTTGGCCATCACCTCTTTGGTGACGTTCATCATGCTGGCCACGGTTCCACCAGAAAACCCGCCACGGGCTTTGCGAACCCGCATGCGGATGTCTCGCGCTGGCTCATTGAAACGACGCGCCATTTCCTTCTGCAGGAAAAACACGCCCAGGTCGGACGGAATGGAATCGAAACCACAGCAATGCACAATGCGCGCACCGTTGCGACGGGCTGTTTCTTCGTGCGCAGTGATCATGCGGTCTACCCACTGGATTTCGCCAGTCAGGTCGCAATAATGGACACCCATATCGGCGCATATGCCCACCAGCTTGGAGCCATACAAGGCGTACGGGCCGACAGTGGACACCACCACGCGTGCATGGGCGCACATCTCGCGCAGGGCCGCTTCATCGTCGGCATCGGCCACCAGAGTGTCGATCTGACTGGAGCCGGAGCCCAGATCCGAGCGCACCTCATCAAGCTTGGTGCGCGAACGGCCCGCCATGGCCCACGACACTTCGCCTTTCAGACCGTGACGCTGCCACATATAGCCACACAGAATCTGCCCGACAAAACTGGTCGCGCCAAAAATCACCACATCGTATTTTTTATTGCTCACGTCGTCTCCTGACTTTTTTGTATGTATGCGTGCAATTTACAGCATAGGGGATGATTGTCTCATACTGCTAACATTTTAAGATTTGTTTACCTTGGCATAGCCATGGATATGCATTGGACTGCGGCCCTTCAGGGGCACCTCGCCAACCGCGCTGACGTCCGGTTGCGGGCCGATGCGCTGCATCACCACGTCGGACAGGATAACGGCATAGCCCGCATCCTTGGAGGCGCTTTCCAGCCGGGCTGCGGTATTCACCGTATCGCCGATGGCCGTATATTCGTGCCGGTCAGAAGATCCGATATGCCCCACCACCACGCGGCCACTGTGCAAGCCCACGCCGATGGCCAAAGTGGGTTCCAGCCGTTTGGCCCGCTCGTCATTGAGCAACTCGAGTTCGCGGATCATGGCCTTGGCCGCATCGAATGCATTGCGCTCGGGGCACTCAAGCCTGTTGGGGGCGCCGAAGAACGCCATCAGGCCGTCACCGATGAATTTGTCCACCGTTCCGCCGTGTTCATGGACGATGGGCGTCATGCGCGCAAAATACTCGTTCAGCATCCGCACCACCTCTTCGGCCTTGAGGTTTTCACTGAAGGAGGTAAAACCGCGAATGTCGGAGAACAGCACACACGCATGCACGTTTTGCCCCAACTTGCCGGTTTCAACTTGTCCATCCAGGATTTCTTTGAGAACAGCCGGACTGACATAACCACCGAACGCACCGGTCAGGCGCCGTCTTTCCAGAAACCCAAGCCACGCATCCCAACCGTTGCGCGACAGATAGGCTAGCACGGCTGTCGCCAGAATGGCCAATGGCGGCAGCCAAATCTGATGAGCCAGCAGCATCGGTAACGAAACCAGCACACCCGCCACAAACACCAGTAGCAAGACGGATTTGATACGGCTGGAGGCACCGAGCCAGAACAGCACGGTCAACAGCGACAGACCCAAGCTGAACGGAAAGGGAACAGGCCGCAGGAACTCATCGTTCAGCATGTTGCGCACAACATGCGCGTGCAACAGCACACCGGGAACGGCTGTGCGCCCGGGCATCCACGCAGCCAGAGGCACTGGCGACTCCAGCAGGTCTTCGTCGTCAAACGTGGTGCCCAGAAGAACAATGCGCCCTTCAAACTGCTTTTTCAGTGCCTCGGTGTCGCCCTTCTCCAGCCAATCCAATACCTGCCGGATCGGCACATACATCATGGCGCCATGGTTCTGGTAATTGATGAGTCCGTCCCATTTTTGTCGCTGCAGACCGGCGGCAGCATGCACCTGCGCACTCAAGGTCGCCTCATCGCCACCGGGCTGGAACCGTGCACCCGGATAATGCCGGATACGTCCGTCGGACTCGTAATGGAACAAGGCCGAGGCTTGTGACGCAAACGCATCCCCCTGCTGCGCCAGCACGGCGGCATAGTCGAGATTGATGTTGTAGAAAGTTTGCGTTCGCGGTTCCCACACCTTGGCCACAATCAGCGGGTAGTCCTGTATGGCCGCCATGAGGGACGCCAGCAACACGCGGTGGTAGTCTTGCCCCGGTTTGCGTACTGACGTGATGGCGTCAAAGCGCTTGGCAGGCAGCACCAGATCGACACCCACCGAGGCGGGTTGCGCCTGCCGCATGGCATTGAAAAATTCGGCCAGATAATGGTGTGACAGGGCCAACGGTTCGTCTACTTCGTCGAGAAACTCGTTGTCGATGCCCACCACCACAACCGGGTCCTCATCCCCGACTGACTGCGGCAGCGGCAACTGCCTGAAACGATAGCGTTGAAGGGCATCCAGTATCTGATGGTCGAGCAGTTCCACAGCATCGGAGAACTGCATGAACGCGCTGGCCAGCACCAGAAGGGTTGCCGGCAGCAGGTGGCCCCACTGTTGCCTGAGGGTCGCGATGAAAGCCATTATTGCGGCAATGGCAGCTTCATGGTTTTGAGGTCCGGACGATCTTTGAGAATGTCGTCCCACAGGGCCAGCGCTTCGTCAGTCACATTCATGCTGATGAGGTAACTCAGGTACAGCATGCGCTCTTCCACCGGTGCGTTTGCAACCGGCGCCAGCGCGCGGATTTCCTTGACCTGTGCCGGTTCAGCCACCGTGAAATTGGCGGCAACGGGCATGGACTCCTGCGCACTGCCCGGCGCTGCCGACACGCTCCAGAGATAGGTGCCCGGTGGCAGGTTGGACGGAGCCGCCAGGCTGTTGGTTCCGGAGTCAACCAACTGGCTGAAGACAGGCGTGGAGTCACTGCGACGCAATTCCACCATCACGGCCATGGGTTCAAGCGTGCGCCAGCGAAACAAGGGAGAACCGGACAACTGGAGCGACTGGTTGCGCGGACTGGCCACCTCGATCATGGGCTTGATGGCGCGCATCTTGGTGGCCCCCTTGAGCATGCGCGAACCCGATTGCGCAGCCACCATCTGGTTGCTCATGGACTTGGCCACCGGCTCGGACCCCGACAGGGTCTGAACACTGTCGGCCTTGATCTTCAACTCTGCCGGACCGCTGGCCGCAAACACCTTGCGCTCCTTGTACAGCGAAAACGAGACTTTCGAACCCGCTTCAAGCTTGAGCACATCGTCTTCGTTCAGATAGGACAACATCTGTAAGGGACGCGTGACAATGCCGGCCACCTGCTGCGCCTTGCCCCCCTGAACATCAAGCACCATACCGATAGGCTCAGCAGCCGATGCGGGCATGCAGACAAACTGAATCAGCAAGACCATCATGAGCATCATGAAATGCGTCAGTACATGGCTCAGACGGTGAGCCTTTGTTGTGAGCGCACCGTGGACTGCCCTGCAAGCATCGGAAACGGCTGTCTCATACCCACGCATTGCAACGTTCATCACTCGTGTTTCTCCGTAAAAGACTGTCATTTGTAAGAGCGTACTTCAAACAGGAATTCGCCGCCGGGCTGATGGTTGGCAGACACCACGCCACCATACTGCGGCTGCTGGGCCGCGTCCTGCACCACACCGTTTCTGACCACTTCAAACACGCTGACGGCCGGCCCGACATTTTTAACATCCTTCAGCGCATTCATGAAGTTGTAGGCAAAAATGGAATGACCGTTTTTACCTTCATCCGCGACCGGTTCTTCACCGCCCGAAGACAGCACCGTGACCGAACGTTTACCCAGAACACGCGAGGGGTCGATCTGTGATGCACTGCCTGACCCGGTCAGCACCTCTTTTGCAAGAGAACCGGAATAGCAGGAATCAGACACCAGCAACACCTGCTTGGCCGGAATATTGCCAAGCAGACGGGTAATGTCCCGGTTGGAAATCCAGTTGGCCGGCGATGAGGCTTTGCCATCGGCCGGAATCCAATAGCCTGCCCCGGTTTTTTCATTGAGGTAGCCATGCCCGGCGTAGTACACGGTCACACTGTCATTTGGACCGACCTCACGGGCCAACTGATTGAGTGTTGTGACAATATCGGCACGCGTCGCATTGGGAACAGGCCTGACCGTATAACCGAACTGATCCTGCAATTGGGCACCGACCGCCTGTGCATCCGGCAGCGCCGTATCCAGCGATGGCACGTCGGGGTCTGCATAGTCGTTGACCCCGATCATCACAGCCACCTTACGCTCGATCTGCGGCAGGAAAGCCACCGTGGGTTTGACATCGACCGCAGGCAACTTCACGGAAGGAGAAGCAGTCGGCACACACACCACGGCATTGCCTCCGCAAGCCGGCAAATCCACTGCATCCGGCTTGTTGTCCAACAGGTTGAGTGCTTCGCGGAAAGCCTCTGCTTTCAACTCCTGCCGCAGCGCCAAGGCCTGGTCCATCGCATTTTTCCCCATGCGCGAAGATGCCATCATGCCAAACATGGTCATCATTTCTGCGCGACGCTCATCAACGCGGCGGCTCTCGGCCACTTTCAACTCGCCGACGGCTTTTTCAAGATCCGATTTTTTCTGGTCAAGGGCGGCACGGCGTTGTTGCAGCTCCGCTTTGACCTGTTCAACCTTGTCTTTGGCATCAACCAGTCTGCGCTGGGCGGCATCCGGCGTCTTCGCCTGCTTGAGGTCTGCCTGTGCTGCCCGCACTTCGGCCTGCGCTTTAAGCTCCGCCGCTGCTGCCTTTTTCACCTCAGCCACTGCCCCACGCGCATCGGACTCAAGCGCCTTGGCGTTTGCACGCTGCTCGGTCACGGCGCGACCGCCAGCCGAGCGCAGGTCGCGGGCTTGTGCCATCAGTGCTTTGCTGTCAGCCCGCAGCTCTTTGCTCTCCGCTTCAACACGACGGGCTTCAATTTCAGTTTTTCTGGCTTCCGCCTGAGCCCGTTTCACCTCGAGTTCCGCCTGCTTGACCTCCGCCTTGATCTGCTTGGCAACCGCTTCCTCACGCTTGGCCGTCAAGCGACGGCTTGCTGCCGCTTTCTCCTCCGGCGTGCGCGCATTGCGCACCTCAGCCTCCGCTTTCTTCACGTCTGCCTCAGCTTTGCGGACCTCTTCGCGAACAACGCGTACCTCGGCCTCTGCCTTGCGAACCTGCGTTTCTACCTGTCGAACCTGTAGCTCTTCGCGCTGCGCAGATTCCCGCATGCTGCGGGCTTCCGCGCGAGTGGCATCAGCCTCTTTTTTCAACTCCTGCGCAGCCGCACTGGGTGCGCGGCGAACACCCACATCAACCGGTACGCTGGAGGGAACCAATGCAAGCGAAACGGGCTCGGATTTGGGCGATGCTGTCGACCCTGCAGTCGGGGTAGAAGGCGCCGCTTTGGCAACCGACGCAACCGCACTCATATCGTTCAGTGTGGCGATGCGGGTTTCGCCCGACACCGTCAGATTGGCTGCGATGGTCAGCGGAGCAGAGACGGTTGGCGTGTTCAGCGCGGCAGCGACGCTCTGCACTGTCAAACCATTGCCGGCCGCGCTGTTCGATCCACCGCCGTTTACATTTGAGGAGTTGTCAGGGCCTGCGCACAAGGCCGGATTCAGCACACACAGGTCATTGACGTACTTCATTTGCTCGGCAACAGCCACCACGTTGGAATCCCGGGATCCATCGCCGGTGTTCGTTCCGCCGTTGTTCGTTTCACCATTGGTGGGGTCGGTCGTACCTCCGCCTGAACCCGGATTGGTCGTACCGCCTGTACCGCCGCCGGTGCTGTCCGGATTGGCAGAGGCAAGGAAGTTCGAGGCTGCGAAGCGCTCGCTGGCGCGGGTCGTGCAGGCAGCGTTCTCCCCGCAGACCAGTGCCAAGAATTGGGGCTGGTCCAAAGCAGTACCCGACAAGCCCCCCAGATTGTCGCCTTCGCCTGCAGCCCCGTTGTTGCTGGCAATGACCCACCCCTTGGACCGCCCGGAGGTGACAAACACATTCGGACCAGCCTGATTGTCGATCGTCGCATTGGCACCCAATTCCACCAGAATGCCACTGCTGATTTGCGTGCGTTGGGCCGGGCCAAACAGATTCGTATCGGGCAACAGCGTGCTAGCGTTCACGCCCCTTGCGGTTACACTGGCCGAAGTACCGAAGGTCAGAGCAGCAGGACTGGGCAACTGAACAAAACTGAGCGCGCCGCCCGAATCGGACTCATGCTGGGCGTTGATGGAAAGGAGGATGGAATCGGCTGTCAGGCTGCTGTTGAGGAGAATACCGGCAGGCTGCGTTGACGGCAGCGCACTCGAACTTCCAGAAAAACGGCTTGCGTCGATGACGGTCGATGAACTGACCGGTGCGTCGATGATGAGCGCATTTCCCGCCTCCAGCACCATGGCGCCATGCGGATTGTCAAGCGCCGCCTGCACATAAAGGTCGCGGTCAGCGGCCAGTGCCAGGTCGCCGGCGGAATGCGTGACCGAAGCAATAACTTTCAGGTCACGACTGGAACGCACGCCGGTGACGGCGGCCGGTGAACTCACGGCACCAGCAATCTCGACATCGACTCCGGAAGAAGAAGGACTACTTTCGGTTAAAGGTGAAAAACCGAATGCGGTGAGATAAAACGCATCCATCGAACCCGCAACGAACCGTCCCAGATTACCGCTCAAACAATCGACAGTCGCGGTTACGGTGCAGTTCGCATCGCCGATACGGACAGTTTGTACGCTGCTGCCGCCGTAGTTGTAGCTGATGGACGTCCGTCTGACGTCAAGACTCAGCGGCGAGCCCGTCAACGCGGCATTGGACGGAGTCGTCAGGAAAAAGTTGTCTGCCTTGATCTGCAAGCCGTCATTGCGGATCGTGGGCACAAGGGTACTGGAGGTGATTTGTTCGGTCGACGGATCGGTGCTCACCATGGTTTGCGGAAAGACCGACATGAACAATGATGTGTAGTTGGGCGATACGGACGTTGCAGCCTGACGGCTGAAACTGATGCGCGACCCTGCGGCAAACTCGTAGTTCGCCGACGACATGCTCATGGAGACGAGGTCCGAACTGCCGAAAATTCCGGCACCGCTACCGAATATGATGCGGTTGCCGGGGCCGAGATCCGAGAACGTCGAATTACCGAAAGTAAAGATGCCGAGATCTGAACCGGTTGGCTGTACGCCGGGTATGCGACCGCCACCCACGTTGGTCAGACTACCGTTGAGATAGAAAATGGACGCACTGAATGAGATACCTCCCGTGCTGATGGACGGCAGCGACCACATTCCGCCTGCCGGCAGAACGGAGATCAGTTCACCGGCCGTGATGCTGATGCCCGAGGTGCCAGCGGAACTGTTCACATCAGCGATGGACACAAAGGAACTGGCTGGCGTCTGGTTATTGATGCCGGTACCCGTGCCGCTGCCATCAAAGGTAGATGCATTGTTGAAAGGCGAACTGCCGGACGTGCATTCGCTGATGTCAGCCGCATAGATGCACAAGCGCAGTGGGTCGATAAGCCACGTACCGGCACGTCCGTTGGCCGCAGAGGTGTCAACGCGACCACCGAGACGGATAGTGGCACCGGAGGTTTCAACAAAACCGCCATTGCCCGACAACGCACCGCCGCGCGCGGCAAGCCTTCCTTTGAAATCGGTCAGGCCGGTGGAGTAGACAATTACACGACCGCCATCGCCATTTTGAAGTGCATCAGCCCTCGCTTCAGAACCCGCTGCAACGGTGACTGCTCTGGCATTGCTGATACTGGCATCCTGCCCTTGCTGACCGCCACCGATCAGGATCGTACCCCCGCCGGCTTGACCGGATGCATCAATCTGCGCGCCTGCCGCAATGTTGACGGCGTCGCCGGTGATACGGACTTCTCCGCCCTTGCCGATGCTGTTGACAGCCTCTGTGCGACCCGTGAGCGAGACTGTTTCAGTGGCTTTCAAGACAATACGCCCGCTGGCATCAACACTGGCTGAATTAGCGCTGAGCACACCCTGCTGTTCAATGAGCGCACCGAACATGTCGATACGACCGCCTGCCGCATTCACGGTACCGATGTTCACGGCACGATTGCCGCTGGCGCTGATGCTGACTTTCAACTCGGGCCCGGCAGTGTCCACCAACTCGACTTGATTGCCTGCCGCCAGCAGAACCTGCCCGCTGGGGGTCGTGATGATGCCTTCGTTGCGCACATCCCTGCCCACCAGATATACACGCCCACCCAGCGGCGTGGAGATATGACCTTGATTGAAAATACTGCCGTTTACAAGCGAATTGCCCTGGAAGCGTAAACGCTGAGCCAGAAAATCGGCATCGCTCAGATTCAGTGTGGAGGCAACGAGTTTGTTCACATCCACAAATGCATTGGGGCCGAACAGAATGCCGTTGGGGTTGATCAGATACACCTGACCGTTTGACAGCAGTTGTCCGTGAATCTGACTGGGGTCTGCCCCCACCACACGATTGAGCACGCTGGACTGGGCTGACTGCTGGATGAAGCGTGTGGTCTGCCCCGCATCAATATTGAACTGCTGCCAGTTGATGATGGCGCCGGGCGAGTTGGTGATGTTCAGGGTGTTGCCGCTGGTCTGCATCTGGACAGAGCCTGACACCACCTGCGCACCGGTTGGATTGGCGTAAACAGGCGCGCTGCTGTTGAAACAGGCTGCGATGGCAAAAGCAGTCAGGGTGGGGGTGAAGTGTTTCATGATTTTCCTGCTCTCGCACTCTCAGAATTGCCAGTTGATGCCAAAATGCCCGAACACGTCGCCTTTGCTGCGGCTGTTATTGGCACCGGTCACACCCGCAAAATCATCCAGCGCAACACCCAGGTCAAACCTCAGGGACACATCCTTGCCCCAGTTGGCGCGCAGACCTGTGCCGGCAGATGACAGTTTGTTGCGCTGTTCAAGTGCATTGGCAGGCCGGGTAAAACTCACCTGACCATAATCGACAAACAGCAAAGCTCTGGCAGACAGTTTCTCACTGACCTGCTGACCGAATTTGGGTGAATAGAGCTCTGTGTTTGCCGTATACCCTGAGTCACCCGTCATACTTCGCTCGGAAAACCCCCTAACGGTAAACGCGCCACCCACGCCGAACTGCTCACTGGCAATCAGACGATCACTGCTATGCTGTCCGTTGAGCGCGAAGCGGAATTGGGTGTCGGCTGGCATCGGGACGGTGAGCTTGGCTCCGGCCCGCAACGCAGACCAGTTGCGGTCTGCATTGAGTCGCGCAAGCGCATATTCCTCGGCACTGCCATGGCTGCCACCTCCGATATTGCTGACCCAGGCGAAATTGCCACCCGCCTGCCATCCGGGCGTTGCCATGCTGGCCACGTAGGCCAGGCTGAAAGGCTGCGCTGTGACGGTGCCGCAGGTACCCGCGTTGATACCGGCACAAGTATTGTCGAAGTCCTTGTAATCGATACCGTAAATGACGCGGTGGCGATATTCGCCCCGGCTTGCGAGCGACTGGTTAAGGCGCAGTCCCAACAGGGAACCGCGACCGTTGAAGACGGTACTTCCAAAGCCCACATTGCTGGTGCTGTTGGAGTCGGAATAGGAGGCGATGGTGTCCAGAGACAGACCGGTTCCGTAGAACGGAATGCGATAACCCCCGGATATCTGGAATCCGCGCGACGGTTGGTCGGAAGTCCCCACCTGAACCGTGACCATGTGATCGCGATTGAACAGGTTGGCATTCTGGTAACCGAAATTGACGCGGCGTTTACCGCTGGCTGCATTGCCCAGATTGTCCAGCGAGGCTGTGAATTTTTCCGGACGGTCTTCTTGTACCTGCACCACTGCATCGATGTTGCCGACTTTTTCTGCCGCCTGAAAATTCACGGCCACCTGCTTGGCCGGGCTTTCGTTGGCAGCGGCAATCTCAGCGACGATGCGCGAGGTGTTTGGCTTTCTGCCCTCTTTGAGCTGGGGCAGGCTGTTGCGGATATTGGCGGTATCAAATTGCTGGTTGCCCTTGACCGTAACGGATTCAAGCTCGCCTTCAATGACCTTCAGGATGATGCGGCCGGTTGTTGTTTCCTGTGGCGGCGGAAACACACGGACCACCGGATAACCGCTGGACTCGTAGGCCTTGCGCAGCGCCTCTGCAGCCGCGTTGATGTCATCGATGGTACGACTGCTGCCGGTGAAGGGCTTGACGATGGCCTGCACGCGATCCGGCTTGATCAGCGTGCTGCCCTCCACCGCAAACTCATTGATGTGAAAACCGGCACTTTGTGCGAGGGTCATCGGAATATGGCCAAGACCCGAACAGACCAGTAAGACCGACAGAAGACGATGCGTGACGCGTTGAAATGCGCTCATTGAGGATCCCGGTTAAAAGAACAGTGTGCCTCTCTGTTGGGCGGGTCGCGCAGTCATGTGCACCCAAGGGGCGGACGCAAGTTCGTGCCTGCACCTCTGCCGCTAACCACGGACAGTACCACTGTGGACGGCATGGTCAATTTCAAAAGATTGCAGGTCAAACAGAATCACTCTACAGAGTGATGGGTTGACAGTTCATGTGGATGTGCAGGTCAGGAAAGTCGCCTTCGCTGAGCCTGTCTGGACGAATACTCCGCATAAAACTCACGGACAACAAAACCGACAGACAACAAAAAAGCCGTGGTCTTGTGAACCACGGCTTTTTACTGGAACTGGACCGGTAAGGTCTGAAATTTGGTCGGGGTGGCGGGATTCGAACTCGCGACCCCT
>SXGQ01645517.1_pt1 | contig 17442 bp, 20 predicted proteins | sample 3178371 | NCBI WGS metagenome assembly SXGQ01 (sample SAMN11356859, study PRJNA531348) | freshwater metagenome | isolation source: freshwater sample F1-20 | place: China: Fuxian Lake, Yuxi | collected 2017-12-25 | reverse complement strand
TACACGCGGCCACGATGGTCACCGCCGGTGTCTACCTGGTGGTGCGCAGCAACGGCATCTTCGACGCGGCGCCGGTCGCGCAGACGGTGGTGGTGGTGGTCGGCCTGGTCACGCTGCTCGCCGGTGCGTGGATCGGCTGCACGAAGGACGACATCAAGAAGGCGCTCGCCGGGTCCACGTAGAGCCAGATCGGCTACATGATGCTGGCGGCCGGGCTGGGGCCCGCGGGCTACGCGTTCGCGATCTTCCACCTGGTCACGCACGGCTTCTTCTAGGCCAACCTGTTCCTCGGTGCCGGCTCGGACATGCACGGCATGACTGGGCCGGACGGAGAGGGCGACGTCGACATGCGGCACTACGGTGCGCTGCGCCGGGCCATGCCGGTCACGTTCGCCACCTTCGGGCTCGGCTACCTGGCGATCATCGGCTTCCCCGGCTTCTCGGGCTTCTTCTCCAAGGACAGGATCATCGAGGCGGCGTTCGGGGAGTCGTTCTGGGTCGGTCTGGCCGCCCTGCTCGGCGCGGGCGTGACGGCGTTCTACATGACGCGTCTCATGGTCATGACGTTCACGTCGCCGAAGCGCTGGCTCGACGACGTGCACCCTCACGAGTCGCCGCGCGTGATGACGGTGCCGCTCGTGGTGCTCGCGGCCCTGTCGGTCCTCGGTGGCGTGCTCGTGCTCGGCGGCTGGATCGAGCACTGGCTCGAGCCGGTGGTCGGGCACACCGAGCACCACGAGCTCGCGGTGCCCGCCTGGGGCATGTCGATCATCGTCACGGCGGTGGTCGCGGTGGGCGTCGCGCTCGCCTGGTCCACGTACACGCGCTCGCCGATCGCCCCGACCGCGCCCGCCGACGCCGACGTCTCGGTGCTCACCCGCGCCGGCCGACACGAGCTCTACGGCAACGCGGTCAACGACACGCTCGTGGTGCGGCCCGTGCGACACCTCACGCGGGTGCTGGTCTTCCTCGACGCACGGCTCGTCGACGGCCTCGTCCGTGGACTCGCCGACCGGCTCGGCGACACGTCCCAGTTCCTGCGCACGCCCCAGACGGGCTACGTCCGCAGCTACGCCCTCAGCATCCTCGTCGGCTCGCTCGTCGTGGTGCTCGCACTCCTGGCGGTGACGCTCGCATGATCCTGTCCGTCCTCGCCGCCACCCCGCTCGTCGGTGCGCTGGTCGTCACGCTGATGCCGCGCACGGCCGCCGCCGCCCGAGCGGTCAAGGTCGTCGCGCTGGCGACGTCGCTCGTGGCGCTCGCGCTCGCGCTGTACGTCACGTCGCGGTTCGACGTCGGGGCCGGCGGCTACCAGCTGACCGAGCAGCACGAGTGGATCGGTCCGCTCGGCGTGCACTACGCGCTCGGGGTCAACGGCATCGGCCTCACGCTCGTGCTCCTCACGACGGTGCTCGTGCCGATCGTGCTCCTCGCCGCGTGGGCGGACCGCCTGCCCGCGGCCCGCAGCGTCAACTCCTACCTCGCCTGGATGCTCGTCCTGGAGGCGCTCGCGATCGGTGTCTTCTGCGCCACCGACGCCTTCCTGTTCTACGTGCTGTTCGAGGCGACGCTGATCCCGATCTACTTCCTCATCGGCTCCTACGGCGGCGCGGGTCGCACCTACGCCGCCGTGAAGTTCCTCATCTACAACCTGGTCGGCGGCCTGCTCATGCTCGCCTCGATCGTCGGCCTGTACGTCGTCACCGCCCGCGCCGGCGACCCGACCTACCTGCTGTCGGACCTCTCGGGGCTCGACGTCGGCACGACCACGGAGCGGCTGCTGTTCCTCGGGTTCATGGCGGCGTTCGCGATCAAGGCCCCGCTGTTCCCGTTCCACACGTGGCTGCCCGACGCTGCCGGCACCGCCACGCCGGCGACGTCGGTGCTGATGGTCAGCATCATCGACAAGGTCGGCACGTTCGGCATGCTGCGGTGGTGCCTCGAGCTGTTCCCGGGGGCGTCGGAGTGGGCCAGCCCCGTGGTCATCACGCTCGCGGTGGTCAGCATCCTCTACGGCGCGCTGCTCGCGATCGGCCAGGACGACGTCCGCCGGCTGGTGGCGTTCACGTCGGTGTCGCACTTCGGCTTCATCATCCTCGGCATCTTCACCTTCACCCACACGGCGACGGCCGGGTCGACGCTCTACATGTTCAACCACGGGCTCTCGACCGCGGCGCTGTTCCTCGTGACCGGCATGATGGTCGCCCGTCGTGGCTCCGCCAGCATCAGCGACTTCGGCGGCGTGCAGAAGGTCGCGCCGGTGCTGTCCGGCATCCTCCTGCTGGCCGGCCTGTCGAGCCTGTCACTGCCGGGACTCGCGCCGTTCGTGAGCGAGTTTATGGTGCTCGCGGGCACGTTCACGCGCTCGGTGCCGGCGGCGGTGCTGGCCACGCTCGGCATCGTGCTCGCGGCGCTGTACATCCTCATCATGTACCAGCGGACCATGACCGGTCCGCTGCAGCCCGAGGTCGAGCACCTGCGCGACCTCGACCACCGCGAGGTGGCGGCGCTGGCCCCCGCGGTCGTGCTCATCGTCGGGCTCGGCTTCTTCCCGCAGCCGCTGCTCGACCTCGTGAACCCCGCCGTCGACGAGGTGGTGAGCCACGTGGGGGTCGGTGACCCGCCGCCCCGCACTCCGGCCGACCTCGACGGCATCTCCTTCTCCGGCTCGTACGCGCCGATGAGCGAGCTCCCCGCGACGGAGGGTGGTCACTGATGGCGACGCTGCTGCTGGCCGACCGGCCCGACATCCCCGCGCCCACGATCGAGTGGTCGCTGCTGTCCCCGCTGCTCGTCGTCGCGGGGGTCGCCATGGTCGCCGTGCTCGTGGAGACGTTCTGGCCGCGGCGCACCCGGTTCACCGCGCAGGCGGTGCTGGCCGGCCTGGGCCTGCTCGCCGCGCTCCTCGACACCGTCCGCGTGTACGTGTCGCTCGACCGCGTCGACGGCGACGTCGTCGGCCGCGGCACCCCCGTGGCCGAGGGCGCGGTGACGGTCGACGGACCCGGCGTGCTCACGTGGGGGCTGCTGCTGGTGTTCGCGCTGCTCAGCCTCGCGCTCTTCGCCGAGCGGCGGCTCGACGGCGGGCTCAGCGCCTTCACGGGTCGCGCGGTCGACCCGCCGGGGTCGGGCGGCGAGGCGGAGGCGACCCGCCTGCGCCTCGAGCACACCGAGACCTTCCCCCTGCTGCTGTTCGCGCTCGCGGGCATGATGCTGTTCGCGTCGGCGAACGACCTCGTCACGATGTTCGTCGGCCTGGAGGTCATGAGCCTGCCGCTGTACCTGCTGTGCGGGCTGGCCCGGCGTCGGCGGCTCATCAGCCAGGAGGCGTCGCTCAAGTACTTCCTGCTCGGCGCGTTCTCGTCCGTGTTCTTCCTCTACGGCGTGGCGCTCGCCTACGGCTACGCGGGCAGCTTCCGCCTGGCCGACATCGACACGGCGGTGACCAGCCGGACCGGCGGCGAGCACCTGCTGCTCGCGGCGATCGGCCTGATCAGCGTCGGCATGCTGTTCAAGGTCGGCGCCGTCCCCTTCCACCAGTGGACGCCCGACGTCTACCAAGGGGCGCCGACACCGGTGACGGCCTTCATGGCCGCAGGCACCAAGGCGGCGGCCTTCGTCGCGTTCATGCGCGTGCTGTTCGTCGCGTTCGGCGGGGCGTCGTGGGACTGGCGGCCGTTGCTGTGGGTCGTGGCCCTGCTCACGATGGTGGTCGGCTCGCTGGTCGCGATCGCGCAGACCGACGTCAAGCGGATGCTCGCCTACTCCTCCGTCGCGCACGCCGGGTTCCTCCTGGTCGGCCTCGCCGGCGCCTACGTGGCCGACTCCGAGCGGATCACGTCGGTCTCCGGGCTGCTGTTCTACCTCGGCGTCTACGGCGTCTCGTCGATCGGCGCGTTCGCGGTGGTGACGGTCGTGCGTGACGCGGGCGGTGAGACCACCCACCTGTCGCGCTGGGCGGGGCTGGGCAAGGAGTCGCCGTTCCTGGCCGGGTCGTTCGCGCTGTTCATGCTGTCGTTCGCGGGGATCCCGCTCACCGGCGGCTTCATCGGCAAGTGGAGCGTGTTCAGCGCGGCGTGGTCGGGCGGCTACGGCGCCCTGGTGGTCGCGGGCGTCCTGACGAGTGCCGTGGCGGCCTACTTCTACGTGCGCGTGATCGTGCTGATGTTCTTCACCGACCCCGTCGGCGACGGCCCGACCGTGGCACTTCCCAGCGTCTTGACTACGGTGGTCATCGCAGCAGCCGCTGCGGGCACGTTGGTCCTGGGCATCCTCCCAGGACCGGTGCTCGACCTCGCTCAGCACGCGGGAACCTTCGTGCGCTGAGCCGACTGTGACCAGGAGCCGGGACGTGTCGCTGGGATTCTCGTTCGACGAGCCGGAGCTCGAGGAGCGCGTGCGCCGTGGCGTCGAGGCTGTCGAGGCACGGCTCGCCGCGGCCGTCGACAGTCCCGACCCGTTCATCGCGGAGGCCGCCGCCCACCTCGTGAACGCCGGGGGCAAGCGCTTCCGTCCGCTGCTCGTCGTGCTGGCGTCGCAGCTGGGCGACGCCGACCACCCCGACGTCGTCCCGTCGGCGCTCGTCGTCGAGCTGACCCACCTGGCCACGCTGTACCACGACGACGTGATGGACGAGGCTCCGCTGCGTCGAGGTGCTCCGAGCGCGAACGACCGCTGGGGCAACTCGCTGGCGATCCTCGTGGGCGACTACCTGTTCGCGCAGGCGTCGGAGCTGGTGTCGACCCTGGGCACCGAGGCCGTGCGCATCCAGGCCGAGACCTTCTCGCGTCTCGTCCGGGGGCAGATCCGCGAGACCGTGGGTCCGGCCGAGGGCGAGGACGCCCTGCAGCACTACCTCGACGTGGTGGCCGACAAGACCGGGTCGCTGATCGCCACGTCGGCCCGCTTCGGCGCGCGCGCGTCGCGTGCGGGCGACGACGTCGAGGCGGCGCTGACCGAGTTCGGCGAGCGGATCGGGGTCGCGTTCCAGCTGAGCGACGACGTGCTCGACATCGCGAGCGACAGCGACGACTCGGGCAAGACGCCGGGCACCGACCTGCGCGAGGGCGTGCCGACCCTGCCGACGCTGCTCGCGCTGCGCGGCGACGACCCGGCCGACGCGCAGCTGCGCGAGCGGCTGTCCGGCCCGATCGAGGACGAGACGGTCGTCGCGGAGGTGCTCGCCGCGCTGCGGGTGCACCCGGCGATGGCGCAGGCGCGTGCGTACGTGCAGGCCGAGGCCGACGCGGCCCGCGCCCTGCTGGCCGACCTGCCCGACGTGCCGGCCCGCCGCGCCCTCGAGGCGCTGTGCGACAGCCTGGCCGACCGCGTCGCCTGACCGCCGCGTCGCCCGGGGTCCCGCTCAGGCGGTGACGACCGGCCGCGGTGCTCGGCGTCGGCTCGAGATCGCGTCGACCGTGAAGATGACGAGCGCCGCCCAGACGAGCGCGAAGCCGATCCAGCGCGCCGTGCTCATGGCCTCGTGGAACACGAACAGCCCGAGCAGGAACTGGATGAACGGGCCGAGGTACTGCAGCAGGCCGATCGTCGTGAGCGAGAGCCGGGTGGCGGCGGCGGCGAACATCAGCAGCGGGATGGCCGTGACGACGCCGGTGCCCGCCAGCAGGGCGGCGTTGCCGACCCCGGCGTGCCCGAACGTGAGGTCGCTGCGCAGCTGCAGGACGACGAGGAACGCGAGCGCGAACGGCGCGAGGATCAGCGTCTCCATGCCGAGGCCCTCGAACGCCCCGAGCGACGCGCGCTTCTTGAGGAACCCGTAGGTGGCGAACGAGCCGGCGACGAGCAGCGCGATCCACGGCAGTCGTCCGTAGTCGACGGTGAGGACGACGACGGCGACGAACCCGATGCCGACGGCCACCCACTGCGCGGGTCGCAGCGTCTCCTTGAGCACGAGCACGCCGAGCAGCACGGTGACGAGCAGGTTGATGAAGTAGCCGAGCGACGTCTCGATGACGTGCCCGTTCGTGACGCCCCAGATGAACCCGCCCCAGTTCAGGGCGATGGTCACCGACGCGAGCGCGAGGAACAGCATGAGCGTGCCGTCGCGGGCGATGTCGCGGAAGCGGCCCCAGCGTTGGGTGACGCCGATGAGCACGAGCACGAACGCCAGCGACCAGACGATGCGGTGCGCGAGCACCTCCAGCGGTCCCGCCGGCTCCAGCAGCGGCCAGTAGAGCGGGAAGAGCCCCCAGCAGAGGTACGCCCCGATCCCGTACGGCAGCCCGCTCCCGGTCCGCTCCTCCACCTCCGCCACCAGCGCAGCCTAGTCACCCTTGGGGTTGGGCCCCACCCGGTGGGTGACCCCCCACCCCAGCGCTGAGGTGGGACGAACCCCTGGGGGTGGGACGACGGGGGCGAGCCTGCGCGACCATGGACCCATGCCGACGCCGCGCTGGTTCACCGACACCGACGAGAACCACTCCACGTGGTACCGCGACCGCTTCCGCGACCTCGCGGCGGAGGGGGCCGACCTGGAGGGGGAGGCGCGTCTCGTCGACGCGCTGGCGCCGCGCGGCTCCCGCGTGCTCGACGCCGGGTGCGGTGCCGGGCGGCTGGGCGGGACCCTGCACCGACGCGGCCACGACGTCACCGGCGTCGACGCCGACGAGGTGCTCGTCGCCGAGGCCCGCGCCAGGCGTCCTGGCCCGACCTGGCTGGTCGCGGACCTGCTCGACGTCGACCTCGGCGCGGCGTTCGACGTCGTCGTCACGGCGGGCAACGTGATGGTCTTCCTCGCGCCCGGCACGGAGCAGCGGGTGGTCGCGAACCTCGCCCGCCACGTGGCCGACGACGGTGCGCTCGTGCTCGGCTTCCGGCTCGACCGCCACTACGGCCTCGCCGACCTCGACGACCACCTCGCGGCCGCCGGGTTCGCGGTGGAGCAACGCTTCTCCACGTGGGACCTGCGGCCGCTCGGCGAGGGTGCCGACTTCGCGGTCACGATCGCCCGCCGCGCCACCTGACCGGGCTACGCTGCGCGCGTGGACATCGACGGCACCACGCTGCTGGCCTCGGGCGACTTCCAGGCGTACGGCACGAGCCACCTGGTCGTCCTCGCGCTGTTCGCGATCGGCCTGGTCCCGGTGGTGCTCCTCGGGCGTCGGGTCCGTGGCACGACCGCGGAGGCGACGACGAGCCGGGTGCTGGCGCTCGGCATCGTGGCCGTCACCGTCCCGCTGCAGGTGCTGCAGCTCCTGCCCGACGAGTGGAACCCGCGCACGTCCCTGCCGTTCCAGCTGTGCGACCTCGCGTGGATGTTCGCGGTGCACGCGCTGTGGACGCGCTCGCGCCTGACCTCCACCGTCACCTACCTGTGGGGGCTCACGCTGACGACGCAGGGCATGGCCACGCCCGACCTGTCGTCGAACTGGCCCGAGCCGCGCTTCATCATGTTCTGGGCCATGCACGTGCTGATCGTGTGGGCGGCGGTGTACCTCGTCGTCGGACTGCGCGTGCTGCCGACGTGGGCGACCTACCGCCGCACGGTGGTGGTCACGTTGGTCTGGGCGGCGTCGGTGATGACCTACAACGCGCTGATGGACACCAACTACGGCTACCTCAACGGCAAGCCGAACCGGGCGTCGCTGCTCGACGTGCTCCCGGCGTGGCCCTGGTACGTGGCGGTCGAGATCGTCGTGGTCGCCGCGGTCTGGGCGCTGCTGGTGTGGCCGTGGACGCGAGGGAGGGTGGCCGCTCGGGCGGCTGCGTGAGAACGCTCTCATCCGTTCGTCATGCGGTTCTCACGGTTCGTCGGTTCGATGAGGGCCATCCACCGAACGAAGGAGCTCTCCATGACGACCCTGCGCGCCCTCGCCGCGACCACCACCGCCCTCGTCCTCGCGCTCGGCGTGAGCGCCTGCGGCTCGGACGACGATGACGACGACGTCCGTCCCGCCGCGACGTCGGCCCCGGCGGCCACGGCCGACGCCTCGACCTCCGCCGCACCGCTCGACGGCCCGGTCGACGACGCCGCCCTGCGCAGCGAGCTGGAGAAGATCGCGCTCGACGAGGTCGGCGAGGGCCGGGTCACGGACGTCGAGTACAGCGACGACCGCGACCACGCCTACGAGGTCGAGGTCGACCTCGGCAACGACGACGACGTCACCGTCGAGATCGCCGAGGACAAGTCGGTCGTGCGCGTCGACCGCTGACACCCGCGTCGCACCCCGCGCAGCAGAGCGCCCCCGTCGGACCTGGTCCGGCGGGGGCGTCGTGTCGTGCCGAGACCACGGAAAGTCGTTGGGTCGATCGTCGGCCGGGTCCCTAGGGTCGACGCATGGACGAGCACGCCGACTCCGCCGAGACGATCGACGCCGCCGTGGGGTGCGCCCATTGCGGCCGTGAGGTCGACCCCACGGCAGACCTGGCGATCACGATCGTGGTGGGTCGGTCCGAGCGCCTGGACGCCGAGGGGGAGCGCTGCTTCCGACACGAGCAGGTGCTGACGTTCTGCGACCTCGAGCATGCCAACGCCCACCTCGCCGACCACTCCCTGCGGGACGAGTGGCCGGACAGCGAGATGCTCGAGCCGCACGACAACGACCTTGGGGCGTTCGGCTGCTTCCTGCTCGCCGTGACCCTCCTGGTGCTGCTCGCCGTCGGCGCGGTGGTCACCCTTCGCTGGCTCTGGGACGTCGTGACCTGACGGGCCCGGCCGCAGGGCGTCAGCGGTAGTTGACGAACTGCAGCGGGAAGTCGAGATCGGCACCCTTGAGCAGTGCGATGACCTCCTGCAGGTCGTCGCGCTTCTTGCTGGTGACGCGCAGCTCGTCGCCCTGCACCTGCACCTTGACGCCCTTCGGGCCCGCGTCGCGGATCAGCTTGGAGACCTTCTTGGCCTGCTCGGTGCTGATGCCCTGGCTGAAGCTGCCGTTGATCTTGACGTCCTTGCCGCTCTGGCGCGGGTCGCCGGTCTCGAGCGCCTTGAGGCTGATGCCGCGCTTGATGAGCTTCTCCTTGAACACCTCGAGGACGGCGAGGGCCCGCTCGTCGGCGTTGGCCGTGATCTCGATGCCCTCCTCGCCCTTCCACTCCAGCAGGGCCCCGGTGTTCTTGAAGTCGTAGCGCGTGGAGATCTCCTTCATCGCCTGGTTGAGCGCGTTGTCGGCCTCCTGGCGATCGAGCTTGCTGACGATGTCGAACGAGGAGTCGGCCACGGGTTCTCTCCTGGTGGGTGTCGGGACGGCGAAGGGGTGGGACCCGCAGGTCCCACCCCTCAGCCTAGGCGCTCGTCCGCCCCCGGTCGTCGCTCAGGCGGCGAGCAGCACGTCGATCTGGTCGATCGCCAGGCGGCTGCCCTCCTCGACGCCCATGTCGATGACCTGCTGCAGTGCCTCGAGCGTCGCGTAGGTCGACGTGTAGACGGCGCGCGTGCCGCCGTCGATCGGCTCGAAGCGGTAGGTGTTGGTCGAGACCGGCATGCCCTCGACGGGCTGGAGGTCGTCGTCGGCGAACCCGTCGCGGAAGTCGAAGCCGTGCGGGGCGTCGACGGCGGTCACCTCCCACCAGCCGCCGAAGCGCTGTCCCTCGGGGCCGGTCATGTAGTAGGTGATCCTGCCGCCCTCGCTGAGGTCGTGGTCGACGAAGGTCGCGGGGAACGAGGGCGGTCCCCACACCCGCTCGAGCTGGCGCGGGTCGGCGTAGATGCCGAACACCCGCTCGACGGGTGCGGCGAACTCGGCGGTGATGGTCAGCGTGCGCTGGTCCAGGTCCTTCTGGACGTCGGTGACGGGCATGTCAGGTCTCCTCAGGGGTGGGTGCGGTGGCGTGCTGGGGGTCGTCGGGCGGGCTGAGCAGGAGGTCGTCGATGCGGGCGACGCGTCCGCGCCACACGTGCTCGAGCTCGTCGAGCAGCGTGCCGACGGACCGGACGGCCTCGACGTCGCCGCTCGCGAGCGCCTCGCGGCCGACCCGTCGCTTGGTGACGAGACCGGCGCGCTCGAGCACCGCGACGTGCTTCTGCACGGCCGCGAAGCTCATGGGGTAGCGCTCGGCGAGGGTGCTCACGGAGTGCTCGCCGGCCAGGACGCGGCGCAGGATGTCGCGTCGGGTCCGGTCGGCCAGGGCGTGGAAGAGGGCGTCGGCCCGGTCCTCGTCCTGCTCGCTGCTCATGACCACAATCTACAACCATATGGTTGTAGATTGTCAACCCCTCGGTAGGGCGGATCCGGTTGGGCCGCGGCGTGCCGCCTGCGGTATGGTTTCTCGTCGTTGCCCACCTCGGTGGTCGACACCCTTGGCAGGTTGCCCGAGCGGCCACAGGGAGCTGACTGTAAATCAGCCGGCATTACCTTCAGAGGTTCGAATCCTCTACCTGCCACAGCGCCAGACGCTGGAACCGACGGCCCCGTCGGGCGAGAGCCCGCCGGGGCCGTCGGGTTCTCCGGGCCCTTCCGCGACGCCGGTGCGGTCATCCGACCTGATCGAGCCAGCGCCTGAGGTCGGCGGCGAGGAGGTCCGGCGCCTCGAGCGGCACCAGGTGGCCCGCTCCGTCGACCGTGAGCACGTCGACGGTGCCCGGGAGCCGGTGCGCGAGCTCGGTCGCCTGCGCCAGCGGGATCCACGGGTCGTGCTCGCCCCACCCGACGCGCACCGGGCAGCGCGTCCGGCCGAGCCGCTCGGCGACCGGCCGCGTGTGGGCGCGGTCCAGCTGCGCGACCTGCGCGTAGAAGGCGCGCTGGCCGTGCGGGGTGGTCCACGGGGCGACGAGCTCGTCCACCTGTCGCGCGTCGAGCGACCCGGCGACGGCGCCCGCGACGTACTCGCGCACCAGTGCCGCGTGGAGCGTCCCGGGCAGGGCGGCGAACACGTCCTCGTGCGTCGCGACCAGCCGGAAGAACGGCGAGCCCCACGGGTCGAGCGTGACGACGTCGAGCAGGTACAGCGACGCGAGCACCGACCCCTCGAGCAGGTGGGCACCGAGGGCGACAGCGCCCCCGACGTCGTGGGCGACGACGTGCGGGGCCCTCAGGTCCCAGTGCCGCAGGAGCGCCGCGAGCCGACGTCGCTGTGCCTCGAGGTCGACCACCGGGTCCTGCCCGGGGGGACCCGTGGGGATCGAGGCGCCGTAGCCGGGCATGTCCCACAGCAGCACGCGGTGCGTCGCCGCGAGCGTGTGCGCGACGGGCGCCCACACCGCTGCCGACCACGGGGTGCCGTGGCACAGGACGACGTCGCCGACGGGCTCGCCCCGTGACGGCTCGAGGACGTAGGTGGCGACGCGGACCCCGTCGAGGTCGACGTACCGCGGTGCAGGAAGACGGCCGGAAGGGGACATGCGTCGCACGCTAGGACTTCAGGTCGACCTGAAGTCAAGGTGGCACGATGGTCCCGTGAGAGTCGGAGCAGCCGCCGAGCGGGTCGGCGTCGCAGCCCACGTCCTGCGGCACTGGGAGGACGAGGGCGTTGTCGTGCCCGACCGCACGCCTGCCGGGCACCGCGTCTACACCGACGAGCACCTGCACCGTCTCGAGATCGTCCGGTCGTGCCAGCGCGTCGGCCTGCGCCTGTGGCAGATCCGGCTGGTCCTGCACCGCGACGCGCAGGGGCGGGACGACGTCATCGCGCAGCACCTCGAGCACCTGCGGCGCCAGAGGGCCGAGCTCGACGCGGCCGAGGCCTTCCTCACCCACGTGCTCACCTGCGAGCACGACCTGATGAGCCGGTGCGAGCGCTGCTCGGCCTATCCGCGCGCCTGACGCCGGCGGGTCGCTGACGTCGGCGTCGAGGGGCGGGCCCGCCCGACCCGACCTACCGTCGACCCATGACGGGGACGACGCCTTGCACGCACGACGACATCGCCCGCCAGTTCGGCGTGGAGCACCTCGAGGACTGGCAGGCCGACGCGATCGACGCGGTGTGCTCGGGGTGTGACACGGTCGTGCTCGCCCCGACCGGGTCGGGCAAGTCGCTGGTCTACCTCGTCGCCGGACGGTGCGCGGGCGGCTGGACGCTCGTGGTGTCGCCGCTGCTGGCGCTGCAGGCCGACCAGCAGGCGCACGCCGAGCAGGCCGAGGGGATCCGCGCCGAGCGCCTCGACGGTTCGGTGCGGGGGCGGAGGCGTCAGGCGCTGCTCGACGACGTCGCGGGCTGCTCCGTCGACTACCTCTACCTCTCGCCCGAGCAGCTGGCCAACGACGAGGTCGCCGACGCGCTCGCCGCCTGCCCTCCCGGGCTGGTCGTGGTGGACGAGGCGCACTGCGTGTCGGAGTGGGGGCACGACTTCCGGCCCGACTACCTCCGCCTGGGCGACCTCGTCTCGCGGCTCGACGAGACGGGCGGGGACGGCCCCGACGGTGAGGGTGCGGGCCGACCGGTTCGCCTGGCGCTGACCGCCACGGCCGCGCCGCCCGTGCTCGAGTCGATCTCCGGGCGGCTCGGCATGCACGACCCGACCCTGGTCTCGACGTCGATCGTCCGGCCGACCCTGGAGCTGCGGGTCCGGCAGGCGTCCGACGACGAGGCGGTGCGTCGTCAGGTGCTCGAGTGCGTGGCCGACGGCGCGGCTCTCGTCTACACGCGCACGCGGCGGGCTGCGGAGGAGGTGGCGGACCTGCTGGTCGCGGACGGGCGCAACGCCGCGGCGTACCACGCCGGCCTGTCCCGCAGGCGCCGCCAGGAGGTGCAGGACGCCTTCTTCGCCGACGAGGTCGAGGTCGTCGTGGCGACGTCGGCGTTCGGGATGGGCATCGACAAGCCCGACGTCCGCTCGGTGGTGCACGCGGGGGCGCCGGCGTCGGTCGACACCTACGTGCAGGAGGCAGGCCGTGCCGGGCGCGACGGCGAGCCTGCCGTCGCCACCCTCGTGCACCGCCCCGAGGACCGCGCGCTCGGACGGTTCTTCGCCGCCGCGGTGCCGAAGCGGAGCACGGTCTCGAAGGTGCTGCGGACGGCGCGCGACGTGGGCACCGATCCGCGTGACGTCGCGGAGTCCGCCGGCGTGGGTCGGCCCACGGCGGCACGGGTGCTGAACCTCCTCGACCCCGACGAGGCCCTCGACGACGTCAGGCCCCGGCAGCTGGTCGAGCGCGCGGAGGAGCGGCGTCGACTCGAGGAGTCACGGGTCGAGATGGTGCGCGAGTACGCGGAGACCCGACGCTGCCGCTGGTCGTGGGTCGCGGGCTACTTCGGCCAGCAGGCCGACGACTGCGGTGTCTGCGACCGCTGCCTCGGCGGCGTCGTCGAGTCCGCGGACGCGGGCACCCACGGCGCCCACCTGGAGCACCCGACCTTTGGCCCGGGCGCGGTGGTCGACGCCGACGCCGAGCACCTCACGGTCCTGTTCGACCACGAGGGCTACAAGACGCTCTCCCGCGACTTCGTGGAGCGCTCCGACCTGCTGGACGAGCCCGAGCCCGAGCCCGCCTGAGCCGTCCCCCCGTTTCGGAACGTCATCGCCCCTTCTCGCGACGAAAAGGGGCGATGACGTTCCGAATCGGGGACTGTCTAGGCCAGCGCCTCCTCGAGCGACGCCGGGGTGAGTCCGTGGGCCTCGGCGACGGGGACGTTGGTCACCGAGCCGGCGTGGGTGTTGAGGCCCAGGGCGAGGCTGGCGTCGGCGCGCAGCGCGTCGCGCCAGCCCCGGTCGGCGAGCGCCACCGTGTACGGCAGCGTCGCGTTGGTCAGCGCGTAGGTCGACGTGTGCGGGACCGCGCCGGGCATGTTCGCCACGCAGTAGAACGTCGAGCCGTGCACCGTGAAGGTGGGGTCGTCGTGCGTGGTCGGGCGCGTGGCCTCGAAGCAGCCGCCCTGGGCGACGGCGCTGTCGACGAGCACCGACCCCGGCTTCATCTGCGCGACGAGGTCGTTGCTGACCAGCTTCGGGGCGGCCGCACCGGCGACCAGGACCGCGCCGATGACGAGGTCGGCCTGGCGGACCTGCTCCTCCAGCACGTACGTCGAGGACGCGAGCCCGTGCACCTGGTTGTTGTAGCGCCAGAACGACATGCGCAGCTTCTCGAGGTCGGTGTCGAGGAGGGTGACGTCGGCGCCCATGCCGAGCGCGATGTTGGCGGCGTTCTGGCCGGAGACGCCCGCGCCGATGATCACGACCTTGGCGTTGGCGACGCCGCCCACGCCGCCGACCAGCACGCCGCGTCCGCCCTGCGCCTTGAGCAGCGAGTGCGCGCCGACCTGCGGGGCGAGGCACCCGGCCACCTCCGACATCGGGTACAGCAGCGGAAGGCCGCCGCTCGGCAGCTGCACGGTCTCGTAGGCGATGCCGGTGGTGCCGGCCTCGACGAGCGCCGCGGTGAGGGGACGGTCGGCTGCGAGGTGCAGGTAGGTGAAGAGGGTCAGGTCGTCGCGCAGCAGCGGGTACTCCGACGCGATGGGCTCCTTGACCTTGAGCACCATCTCGGCCTCGCCCCAGACGTCCTCCGCGCGGTCGAGGAGGCGTGCGCCCGCCCGCTCGTACTCCTCGTCGGTGATCGACGAGCCAAGACCTGCGCCCTTCTGCACGTGCACGTCGTGCCCGTGGGCCACGAGCTCGTGGACGCCCACGGGCGTGAGGGCCACGCGGTACTCGTGGTTCTTGACTTCCTTCGGCACTCCGACGCGCATGGCACTCCTTCGACGATCGACTGGTGGTGACCATCCTGGGGATTCCTGTCCCGGGTCGGAGAAAAGTCCGCACGATCGTCGAGATGGGGCGCCGGTGCCGACTATCGTTCGTCCATGGCTGGTGTCACGGGCGGTCCGTCGAACGGCTCGGGAACGAGCGCGACCGGCGCGCGCGCCATCACGCTCGACGACATCGACCGTCGGCTCCTCGACGTGCTCGCCGACGACGCCCGCGTTCCGAACAACGTGCTCGCCGAGCGGGTCGGCATCGCGCCCTCGACGTGCTCGCTGCGTCTGCGCCGCCTGGTGTCGAGCGGGGTGGTCCGCGGCTTCCACGCCGACCTCGACCCGGCTGCCGTCGGCCGGCCGATCCAGGCGATGATCGCCGTGCGGCTGCAGCCGGCGGCCCGCGCCGACATCGGGACGGTCGCGCCCCGGCTCGCCGCCCTCCCCGGCGTGCTCAACGTCTTCTTCCTCGCCGGCGACGACGACTTCCTCATCCAGGTGGCGCTCCCGTCGCCGGACGCCCTGCGCGCCTTCGTCATCGACCACCTCAGCGCCTCGCGGGAGTTCACGTCGACCGAGACGAGCCTGGTGTTCGAGCATGTGCGCGGGTCGGCGTCGACGTGGGACGTCCGTCCGGCCTGAGGTCCTCGACGGTGGGGCACATGGCCCCGGCTCCGGATACTGGTGAGGTCGGTGCGAGGTGGACGTCGCCCCACGCTCAGCTGGCCGACTGGACGGTAAGGGTTGCCACGGGTCCCGCGAGGGAGAAGGTTCCAGAAGTAGACCTCGGGCCTCCGCCAGCCATCCGTCCCATCGACTGGGCCGAAACGGGCACCCCGCGATTCGCCGGATCTTGGCCCGTTCGGCCACGCCCGGACCCCTGGGAGCGGTAGACATCCGCTGAGGACCGCGACCGGCGCGCTCCCGCGACGAGAGGTGTCGACGATGAACTACGTGGTCCTGCAGGTGACGCTCAAGGAGAAGCTGCTCAGCTCGAGGTCGGGGAACCTCGCCGAGCTGGAGAACGCGATCAACGCGCAGGCCGAGAAGGGCTACCGCCTGCACACGATCACCACCGCCTCCGCCGCGAGCGGTGGCTTCGGTGGTGGCGACCGCATCCAGGCGACGATGGTCTTCGAGAAGCTCTGAGCGCGGACCGGCCTAGCGGTCCGGCTCGTCGGCCAGCCGTCGACTGTCCGCGTACCCGCCTACCCGCCGAGCTGCTGGGTGGCGACGGTGAGCGACTCCGCCTCGTCCTCCAGCACGTGGTCGTCCGGGTCGTCGCCGACCCGGTCGCGCAGGTCGGCGGCGGAGACGATCTCGAGGGCTCCCTCGTCGTCGCCTCCGTCCACGACCCTGACCTCGCCCTCGACGAGGCCGAGGAAGCAGTCCGGTGACGCGGCGAGGAGGTTGCGGAGGTGGCGTGAGGTGACGGTCTGCGGTGCGCTCATGCCTGCATCGTTCCCCGCCACGCCGGCGTGAATCGTCGGGTCAGCCCGGCCAGTCGACGCTGAGGTACTGCGTCTCGGTGTACTCCGCCAGTCCCTCGCGGGCGCCCTCGCGGCCGAGGCCGCTCTGCTTCACGCCGCCGAACGGGGCGGAGGGGTCGGAGACGAGTCCGCGGTTCACGCCGACCATGCCGGCGTCGAACGCCTCGCCGAGGCGGATCGCGCGCTGCAGGTCGCGGGAGAAGACGTAGGAGGCCAGCCCCATCTCGCTCGCGTTCACGAGGGCGAGCAGCTCCTCGTCGGTACGCCACGTGACGATCGGCGCGACCGGCCCGAACAGCTCGTGGTCGAGGATCGCGGCGTCGGCGGGGACGTCGACCAGCACGGTCGGCGCGAAGAAGTGGCCCGGTGCGTCGGGGACGGGTGCCTGGTGGCTGATCCGGGCCCCGGCGACCACGGCGTCGGCGACCACGTCGGCGAGCGTCTCGACGGCGGCCGCGGAGATCAGCGGACCGACCGCCGCGCCCGACCGAGCGGGGCCGACCGTCAGCTGCTCGACCTCGGCGCCGAGGCGCTCGACGAACGCCTCGACGACGTCGGCGTGCACGTAGAAGCGGTTCGCGGCCGTGCAGGCCTGCCCGCCGCCGCGGAACTTGGCGACCATCGCCCCGGCCACGGCAGCCTCGAGGTCGGCGTCGTCGGTCACGACGAACGGCGCGTTGCCGCCCAGCTCCATCGAGGCGTTGACGACGCGCTCGGCCGCCTGCCCCAGCAGGATCGAGCCCACCCGGGTGGATCCCGTGAACGAGATCTTGCGGACGCGCGGGTCGGCCAGCCAGTGGCCGACGACGCCTGCCGCGTCGGTGGTGGGGACGACGTTGGAAGCGCGAAACAGCATCACCACGCAGTGCAGTCCAGTGCACACAAAGTATGTACACGGTGAGGAGAGTATGTACACAGTAAGGAACCATGCAAGTGCGAGTATCCTGCTGATACAAGCACAAGTCAAGACTGTACAGACCACAGTAAGGCATGAGTGCAAGTCCATACAAAGGGTAGTCTTTTGACACGCCCCCTTGGACTGCAAGTCAAGCCTACTGTCTGTTCAGCTGAGCGCCTCCACGAAGTCGTTGCTAGACAAAGTGCAATGGGCTTAAAGAGTCCAATACGCTGTAAAGTATAGGTGGAGTCTGCAGTCAAAGTGCAGAAGATCATTCAAGTAATTGACAGTTGCAAACGAATGCAGAAGTGCAAGTTGCAATGATCAAAGTGCCAAAGTGCTTAAGTCCAGTTCTTTGGACTAGTGGCATCGAGTGCAAGTGATTGAAGTGCAAAGAACATTCGGAGTGCAATGCAGTAAAGACGCAAGTCTGCAGCCCGTGCGAGTAGTCTTCCCTCGCAGTGCAGG
>SXGQ01254158.1_pt1 | contig 17449 bp, 15 predicted proteins | sample 3178371 | NCBI WGS metagenome assembly SXGQ01 (sample SAMN11356859, study PRJNA531348) | freshwater metagenome | isolation source: freshwater sample F1-20 | place: China: Fuxian Lake, Yuxi | collected 2017-12-25 | reverse complement strand
TCGTACATGTCGTCGATCAACTGCCACAGCGCAGCATCGAAGGTCATGACCGGCTCGGCACGGGTCCGAAGTCTTGGATCTGGAAATTCGAGGATATTGAGCAATGCCATGGAAGGGGACCCCTGCCAGAAAGGTAGTTCGTTGGACATCATTATATCAGTAAGGGTTCGCGCCTTTTCCGTCTCGCCGAAACTGCGGCGCTCCGTACTCTTTGGCGCCCATGGCCACACCAGAGCATTACCGCTTCGCCTGCCTCCCGCGACTCGATGCAGGTTCGTGGTGTCGCCTCATCGAGCGCGTGCCCTGCCCCCTCAAGTTGATCGGTCTACCCGAAGATCGCCTTGTTTCGCTCGGACTGTCCAAACCCGCCGCGCTGGCACTTCAGCATGACGATCCATCTCGACATCGCGCTACGCTCGAGGCGCTCGCCCACCACCACATCGAGATCATTGCCGCACACGAACCCGAGTACCCTCCACAACTACTCGAAACACGCGGCGCACCCGCAATGATCTTCATCCGCGGTCACCGCGAAGTGCTGAAAATGCAGCAGTTGGCGATGGTCGGCAGCCGATATCCCACCGCCAACGGTGCACTCACCGCCCGTGATCTCGCCTTTCATTTCGCTCAATGCGGGCTCGCGATCACGAGCGGACTCGCCCTCGGTATCGACGCGGCGAGTCACTCGGGTGCCTTGGCGGCCGAGGGCATCACCATCGCCGTCTGCGGAACCGGGCTCGACCGCATCTATCCCGACACCCACGCGGAACTGGCCGAGCGCCTCCTCGAACGAGGCGCGCTGGTGAGCGAATTTCCCCCAGGGAGCCCGCCTCTTCCTCACCATTTCGTGCAACGAAATCGCCTTATCAGCGGCCTGTCGTTGGGCGTTCTCGTGATCGAGGCCGCCTTCAAAAGCGGGTCCCTATCGACCGCTCGATACGCGGGCGACCAGGGACGAGAAGTCTTCGCGGTCCCAGGATCCATCCACAGCCCCCTGTCGCGGGGATGCCACGAACTTCTCCGGCAGGGTGCCACCCTTGTGGAAAACGCTGAAGATGTTTTTAGAGAGCTTAAAATTTATCAATCAAATCAACTATTTAGTCCAGACCAGCAACTCGCCCCACCCGAGCCAGTTGGGGGGTCGCGGTTGGACAACCCTTCCGAAATCCTGTTAGATGCCATCGGCTTCGAGCCTACGAGCCTCGATGCGCTCATTGCGAGCACCGGCCTCTCCAGCACATCTGTAGCGTCCCTGCTCCTTTCCCTCGAGCTCGAGGGGCGTATCGCATCAGACTCATCAGGCCGGTTTTACAGAATGCTCCAGCTGACCCATAACTAATGACCCAAACGACCGACAACGGCAGCGTCCTCGACATCCTCATATATGTGTTCGACCGGTACATGCTGGCCGATGCCCCCGAGGTACCCGAGCGTGACGCCTTGGCCGAAGACCTTGAGCGCGCCGGTTTCCCGGGAGACAACGTCGAGCGCGCGCTCGATTGGCTCGCCGATCTTGCCTACGAGCGTCACCGCCCGTCCCTCGCCGAGTCCGGCCAACGCGCGATGCGCGTGTTCACGGACGCGGAGCACACTCATTTGCCGGCAGACTGCCGCGGTTACCTGCTTGAACTCGAGCGAACCGGCATCCTCTCGCCCCAGCAACGCGAAATCGTCATCGAGCGCCTGCTCGCGCTCGATTCCTCCGAACTCGATGTCGACCAGCTGAAGTGGGTTGCCCTCATGGTGCTCTCCAGCCAGCCAGGCGAAGAACTCGCCTGCTCGCGCATGGAAAATCTCGTGTTCGATCTGCCGGTCGAACGGCCCCATTGACCCAGCGCCGGAGACGGCCCCATGGCTGAAAACCTCGTCATCGTCGAATCACCGGCGAAGGCCAAGACCATCAAGAAGTACCTCGGTCGCAAATTCGAGGTGCTTGCCTCGTATGGCCACGGACGTGATCTCGTGCCGAAAGAAGGCGCGGTCGATCCGTCGCGTCGCTTCGCGATGAAGTACGACATCATCGAGCGCAACGAACGTCACGTCGAGGCCATCTCGCGCGCGCTACGCAAGGCGAAAGCACTCTATCTCGCGACCGACCCCGATCGCGAAGGCGAGGCAATTTCCTGGCATCTGCGCGAGCTGTTGCAAGATCGTGGCGATCTCGATGGCAAGGAAGTACGTCGCGTTGAATTCTTTGAAATCACGCGTAATGCCGTGCGCCAGGCCATCGAGGCCCCGCGCGATCTGTCGCTCGATCTCGTCAATGCCCAGCAGGCGCGTCGCGCACTCGACTACCTCGTCGGGTTCAACCTTTCACCTCTGCTCTGGAAGAAAGTCCGTCGAGGTCTCTCGGCCGGTCGCGTACAAAGCCCTGCGCTACGCATGATCTGCGAGCGCGAGGCTGAGATTCAGGCCTTCATTCCGCGCGAATATTGGTCGCTCGATGCTCAGGGTGAGCGCGAGACCCAGTCTTTCCCCTTGAAGCTCGTCGAATTCGAGGGCCGAAAGGTCGAGCAGTTCAGTTTCACCAACGCAGACCAAGCACAAACCGTCGAAAGCGCGTTGTGTAAAGCGAGCGGTGCGGGCACCCCTGCAGGCGAAACGCCGCTGTCACCTCCCGGAAAACTGCGGGTGCTCTCGGTCGATCGCAAGCAGCGCAATCGCAACCCCGCGCCGCCGTTCACTACCTCGACTTTGCAACAGGAGGCCGCGCGCAAGCTCGGTTTCTCGGCACAGCGCACCATGCGTCTCGCACAGCAACTTTATGAAGGTGTCGATTACGGTGAAGGCGCCGTCGGCCTCATCACGTACATGCGTACCGATGCGGTCAATCTTGCCAACGAAGCGATCACCGAGATCCGCGAAGTCATCGGGCGCGTCTACGGAGCCGAGTCGCTACCGGAGTCGCCACGCTTCTACAAAAACAAATCTCGTAACGCTCAAGAGGCTCACGAGGCGATCCGTCCGACGTCGGCATCTGTGTTACCCCAGATGCTCGAGGGCAAGATCGACGCAGACCAACACAAGCTTTATTCGCTTATCTGGAAGCGTGCGGTCGCTTGCCAAATGACTCACGCGGTGTTCGACACCGTGGCCATCGACTTGCTTGCCGGCCCGAATGGTCCGCAGCGTCACATGCTGCGCGCCAACGGTTCGACCCTGATCAAACCCGGCTTCATTGCGGTCTATACCGAAGGGCAGGACGACTCGTCCGACGACGAAAGTGATCGGATTTTGCCGGTTATGAACGAAGGCGATGAGGTCAAACTCGTCAACCTTCGCGGCACACAGCATTTCACCGAGCAGCCGCCGCGCTTTTCCGAAGCGTCGCTCGTCAAGGCGCTCGAGGAGCATGGCATCGGTCGCCCGTCGACTTATGCCTCCATCATCTCGACACTCAAAGATCGCGAGTATGTCGACATGGATGGTCGTCGCTTCATCCCGACGGACATCGGCAAGATTGTCAACAACTTCCTGAGCTCGAACTTCGGCGAGTACGTCGACTACGGCTTTACGGCAGCGATGGAAGACGAGCTCGATGCCATTTCGCGTGGCGAAGAAGCCTGGACCGATCCGCTACAAAAATTTTGGCAGCCGTTCATCGATCGCGTCGAGCATATCGAGAAGACAGTTTCGCGAGACGAAGCGGCCCAAGCCCGCGAACTCGGCATCGATGCGGCGAGTGGAAAGCCCATTTCGGTTCGTATGGGCCGTTTCGGACCGTTCGTACAAATCGGCACGCGCGATGACGCAGACAAACCACGCTTCGCGGGGCTGCGCCCCGGTCAGAGCATGGACAAAATCACGCTGCCCGAAGCGCTACAGCTCTTTCAGTTGCCGCGGAAACTCGGCGAGAGCCCCGAGGGCGAATCGCTCGAAGCGAACATCGGACGCTTCGGACCGTACATCAAGTTCGGCAGCAAGTACGCTTCGCTCAAGGCCGAAGATGATCCGTACACGATCACGCTCGAGCGCGCGATCGAGGTAGTGGCGGCGAAGAAACTCGCCGACGCGAATCGAATTATCCAGGACTTCGGCATCGACGATATTCAAGTGCTGAACGGACGATACGGTCCGTACATCACCGACAAGCAGCGCAATGCGCGCATCCCGAAAGACCGCGACCCGAAAACCTTGACGCTAGACGAGTGTCGCGCGTTGCTCGCTGCGGCGCCGCAACGTCCTGTTCGTGGTCGCTTTGGTGGCAAGGCTGCGAAATCGGCCAGCAAGAAAACCGCTGCGAAGAAGACAGCGAGTGGTGCCGTCGAGACCGCGGAGACGCCGGCGAAACCTGCGCGTGCCAAATCTGCATCGAAGACGACGACCAAGTCGGCGCCCAAGAAAAAGAAAGCCAAAGCCAAGAGCAAGAAAGCGGCGACGGACGCTGCAGACTGACGCGAGCCGGTGAAATACCGACACGCGTTCCATGCTGGAAACTTCGCGGATGTGCTGAAGCACGTCACGCTGCTTGCGCTGCTCCGGTCGCTCACCAAGAAAGACAAGGGCCTGCTGCTGCTCGACACCCATGCGGGCCGTGGTCTCTATGATTTGTCGTCCGCCGAATCAAAACAGGCCAACGAATCTGCGGAAGGCATCGAGCGGTTACTGGCTCACGCCGCGCAGGACGGTACAAAGTTCGCTGGCTTTCCGGAGATCGCCGATTACCTAAAGAGTGTTCGCGACACGCGTCAACGTACGTCATATCGGCAGGCTTACCCCGGCTCACCCCTCATCGCGCTCGCGGCACTTCGGCCTCAAGACCGACTCACTCTAATCGAGTCGCAGCCCGCCGAACATGCGGCGCTGCGCGAGGCGGTAAAGAACGCGAGCAGGCACGCCCGAGAGCGCGACGGAACACCAGAGTCGATCACCATCGAATGTGCCGATGGCTACGCGAGGCTGCCTGCTTGGCTCCCTCCCATAGAGCGACGTGCGCTCGTCGTGATCGACCCGCCGTACGAAGATACTGCGAGCGACTTCAAGGCCGCCGAGCGTGCCGCTCAAGAGGCCTTGCGGCGACTGGCTAATGCAGTGATCGCGATCTGGTATCCCATCAAGCAGGTCAAAGATACGGACGCATGGCGATCGAGGCTGGTTTCGGCACTGCCGCAGAAAGCCGGCGGCGAGGCCCTCTCGACTCTCACCATCGAGTTGTGGATTCATCCTCTCGATACGCGGGTGGGGCTGAACGGATCGGGGATGTTGATCATCAACCCGCCGTTTCAATTCGAGGAGCACACTCGACAGTGGCTGCCTGCACTGCATGCGGCGCTCGATCCTCAGTGCCGCGGCGGCTGCGCCGTGAGATAACATCGTCCAAGTCATGATTAGATCCGACAACACTGTTTCGGCGATACCCGATCGTTATGGCGTTGTCGGTCATCCGGTCGCACACAGCCTGTCGCCTCTTATACATGACGCTTTCGCCGAAGCCACTCGACAATCGATGACCTATGACCGGTACGACGTCGCGCCGGAAAATTTTGAACGTGACGTCTCGGCGTTCTTCGAGGGTGGTGGCCGTGGTCTTAACGTCACGGTACCGCATAAAGAGCGCGCCGCGGCTTGGGCCGACGAGCTCACGACGCGCGCTCGACGCGCGGGTGCTGTCAATACGCTCATCAAGCTCGAAGATGGTCGTATCCGGGGCGACAACACCGATGGCGCGGGACTCATGTCGGATCTCTCGAGACTGGGCGTCGAGGTGGCCGGCCGTCGCCTGCTGATTCTTGGCGCTGGCGGCGCCACACGCGGCATTCTTGGACCATTACAAGAACGCGGCCCCGCCGAAATTGTTATCGCCAATCGTACGGCGGAGCGAGCGCGAGCCTTGGTCTCCGGCCAAGGCTGCGGCTATGACGGACTCGGTCCGTTTTTGAAACGAGGTGATTTTGATCTCGTGATTCATGCGACACCCCTCGGCCTGAGTGGTGGCATTCCTGAGGTCGATCCGCGAGTCATCGGTCTACGAACGTTCGCGTACGACCTCGGTTACGGCAAACCGGACACGCCGTTCATGCGCTGGGCACGACAGCACGGCGCCGCCGGTGTCGCTCAGGGGCTTGGGATGTTGGTGGAACAGGCGGCAGAGTCTTTCCGACTCTGGCGGAGTATCGCGCCCGACACGACCGACGTTCACCGCAAGATCGCGACGTAAGGCAGCCTACTCGTCGTTCGTTTTGAAAAGCTGATGGCGCCGCGCGTACCAGAAGAAGAGCGGCAGCTCCATCAACAAGAACGTCATCACCGTGAAGCCGAACCAGCCTACCTCGGTGACGAGCAAATCGAAGCGCGTCTCGGTGCCCCAAAAGTTGATACCCACCACCAGTAGCGCGCAGGCGTTGGCGACTAGATCGTTGATGGCGAGTCGGTTCTGGTCAGCACCCGCGAAGCGCGGATAGACGATGAAATACGCGCAGAGCAGGATGACTGCATTGACTGTCAGGACGAACTGTTCGGGACTGCTCATCGGGGGTTCCGTACGTCATTAACTTGTCGCATTCTATCGCGAGCGGCTCGGTTATCCTTCTGAGCTGTAATCACTGACCTTGCTTGGCAGTCTAAATTCGCCTGCTTCGGGAGCCCGCATGACCTCACGCATCGATCGCCGCCAATTGATTCACGCCGCCATGTTCGGACTCGGTGCACTGTCTTTACCAGCCGTGGGCAGCCTGCTTTCTGCGCGCGGCTTCACTCATAGCGTAGCAAGTGGCGAGCCCGATACCGACTCTGTGTTGCTCTGGACGCGATTCGTAGCCGAGGGTGATGTTCGGTTGAAGGTAGAGGTCGCACGCGATGTGGGCTTCACTCGTATCGTGAGCGGCGGCGACACCGTCGCCGGAGTTCAGCATGACCACACTGCACGCCTCACAGTTCGTGGTCTGGAGCCAGGCCGTTGGTACTTCTACCGGTTCATCGCTCCAGACGGATCGGTGAGCGTGACGGGCCGCACACGTACGCTGCCGGTCGGCGATGTTTCGAAATTCGGTATCGGTCTCTTCTCTTGCTCGAATCTCGGGTTCGGCTGGTTCAATGCCTACGCCCATGCCTGTGAGCGCAGCGACCTCGACGTCATCGTCCATGTCGGCGATTACATCTATGAGTATCCACTCGGCAGCTATCCAGATTTGAAATCTTTGATACCAGGTCGCCACATCGAGCCGGAACACGAGATCGTCTCGCTCACCGACTACCGCTTGCGCTATGCAAGCTACCGAGTCGATCCCGATCTGCAACGCTTACATCAGTTCTATCCCATGATCGCTCAATGGGACGATCACGAATTCACTAATGACGCATGGACGGACGGTGCCGAGAATCATCAGCCTGCCACTGAGGGCGATTGGTCTGCGCGAAGAGCTGTCGCCGAAAGGGTTTATCGCGAATGGATGCCTGTCAGCGAGGCGCGCTGGCGCGATTATCAGATTGGCTCATTGGCCACGCTCTTCAAACTCGAAACTCGCATCTCGGGTCGCAGCGCCCCGCCGGATCTCGAAGGTGCACTCAAAGGTCGCGAAGACATCGCTAAGGCTCTTGTAGAGTTTCGTGAGGGCACGGTCAAGTCGTCGAACCGAACGATGCTCGGTACGGAGCAAGAACAGTGGCTGCGTCGCGGCTTGCGCCGATCGACGGCTACCAAAACTCGATGGCAGATTCTGGCTCAGCAGGTATTGATGGGCGAAATCATCATGCCGCAGGACGCCGCAAGATGGGTGGGGTCCGAGTCGCCCGAGTTCATCCGACGAAGACTGCGTGCGGGCCTCGCGGCGGCGCGTGCCGGACTACCGTACAACCTCGACAGCTGGGGCGGATTCCCTGCTGCGCGAGAGCGGCTTCTCAAAGATGCTGCAGAGGCCAACGCCGATCTCATCGTCCTCGCGGGCGACACCCACAACGCGTGGGCACAAAACCTGTCTGTCGGAAAGCAGAAAGTGGGCGTCGAGTTCGCCACTCAGTCGGTGGCGTCCCCAGGATTCGAATACAACCTGCCAGGCGTCGATCCACGCGAGATCGCGCGCGCCATCACCGCAAATAACCCAGGCCTCGTTTATATGGATGCGAGCCGGCGTGGCTATACGAGCATCCTGCTTACGCCCGAGTCGATCTCCGGCCAGTTCCATTTTCTCAAGACGGTTCGCGAGCGCAGCACGGCGCTCGAGGAAACACGAACTCTGCGCGTGAATCGCGGCGCCCGTAAACTCGATGTGACCTTATGACTGCTGTTCTCGTCACCGTAGTTTTCGTCGTGGTCCTCAGCGTCAGCCTGCTTTTGAGGGCGTGGCTCGCACGAAGACAAATCGCACATGTCAGTGCGCATCGCGATCGGGTTCCTGAGGGCTTTCGAGATGTCATCAGCCCCGAGGCGCACGCCAAAGCGGCCGACTACACTTGTGCCAATCAAAGATTCGGACTGATTCAGCTGGCATTCGGTACGCTGGTGCTTCTGGGGTGGACGCTCGGCGGCGGACTCGATCTTCTGAACGATGGCGTGCTGCGGTTTTTCGGTGGTGATGAAGGCGCCTCAGCCAGTCTTCTCTATCCCGTCTCACTCGTTGTGCTCTTCACGCTCATCGGTAGCGTCATCGAGCTGCCCTTCGAGTGGTATCAGAACTTTCGGATCGAAGAGAGATTCGGCTTCAACCGCATGACGCACCGGTTGTGGATCAGCGATGTAATAAAAAACACTTTGCTCTCTCTCGCCATCGGGATACCGCTCATTGCCGCAGTACTTTGGTTGATGGGCGCCGCGGGCCCTGCATGGTGGCTGTGGGCGTGGGCGCTCTGGATGGCGTTCAACTTGTTGCTCATGGTCATCTACCCGCTCTTCATCGCGCCGCTCTTCAATGAATTCAAACCGCTCGAGGACGAAGCGCTTCGCACTCGAGTCAACGAGCTGATGCAGCGCTGTGGTTTCTCCGCGAAGGGACTATTCGTGATGGATGGCAGCAAACGCTCAGCCCAGTCGAATGCGTATTTCACTGGAATCGGGCGATCCAAGCGCGTCGTGTTCTACGACACGCTGCTTGCGCGCTTGTCGACCGGCGAACTCGAGGCGGTACTCGCCCATGAGCTCGGGCACTTCCATCACAAGCACATTGTGAAGCTGATCGCTGGGCTCTTCGTCATGAGCCTTGTTGGACTTGCAACGCTCGGGTGGCTCGCTCAGCAGCCCGCGTTCTATCTCGGTCTTGGCGTAACGCCCAATGCTTCAGCATCGAACGATGCGCTCGCGTTATTGCTCTTTCTGTTGGTCTTACCCTGCGTAAGCGTCGTCTTCGGGCCGCTTTCGAGTCGTCGTTCGCGCCAGTACGAGTTTCAAGCTGACGCCTACGCCAAGAAGCAGTCGAGTGGTGCAGACCTCGGCACCGCCCTCGTCAAATTGACCGAAGACAACGCGAGTACCCTCACCCCAGACCCCTGGTACGTTCGCTTCAACTACTCGCACCCACCGGTCATCGAGCGGCTCGCCGCCCTCAAGTCAGGCTGACCCGCCCCCATCCGCGGGGGGCGCCAGGGGACTTTGCCCCCTCGCGAGGTGTCGCGGGGCACCTCGTTCCATCCAAGCGCTCCACGCCCGGGTCGCCCGCCCCGAGAGGACCCCGACCTATTGACGTGCTTGCATTAATATGCATAATTCGCGCACTTTTATGCAGACCGATCTCCAACAAACCGAACGCCGAAACGCCATCCTGCGCCTCCTGCGCGGCAGTGCCGTTCGCAAGCAGGACGAGATCGTCGACCTCTTGAAGGCGCAGGGGTTTCCGGTCACCCAGTCGTCGGTGAGTCGCGACCTGCGCGATCTCGGCGTGCTCAAAGCCGGAGGTCGCTACCTTGCGCCCGATGCCACGCAACGTTCACTCGACGACTTCGGCACCCTGCGGCAGTTCGTCAGAGGGATCGCCACCGCGGGCAGCTCGCTCACCGTTCTGCGAACTACCGTCGGCGCAGCCCAAAGTGTCGCGATCGCGATCGATAAGGCCGAGTGGCCCGAAATCGTCGGAACGATCTCGGGTGATGACACGATTTTCATTGCCACCGATAGCGCCGCTGCTCAGACGGCCGTCGTTGCGCGTTTGCGCGAACTCTTCCGCGTCTAAGGATTTTCCATGACTCAGCCCATCGTTCTCGCCTACTCGGGCGGCCTAGATACCTCGTTCCTCGTTCCGTGGCTCAAGGAGCAATACCAGCGCCCGATCATCACGGTCACGATCGACACGGGCGGTATCGATGCCGAGACGGCCAAGATGCTCGAACAACGAGCTCTCGCACTCGGCGCCGTCGAGCATCACCAGATCGATGCCCGTGCCGATTACTTTGATCAAGTACTGCGATTTCTCATCGTGGGTAACGTCCGACGTGGTCAGCTCTACCCGCTTTGCGTCGGCGCAGAGCGTGTCATGCAGGCCCAGACGATCGCGCTCATGGCCCGAAAGCTGGGTACGGGCAGCATCGCTCACGGCTGCACCGCAGCCGGAAACGACCAAGTTCGCTTTGAAGTCGCCCTGCGAACGCTCGCGCCCGAGCTCGAGGTAATCGCGCCCGTTCGAGATCGACACTTCAAGCGACAAGAAGAACTGGAATTTCTGCAGAGTCGAAATCTGCCCGTGCCGCCCTTCGGCGCCGCCTACTCGATCAATCGAGGGCTTTGGGGCGTGAGCATCGGCGGCAAAGAAACATTGACCTCTCAGGGCAGTATTCCCGATGACGCCTGGGTGCTCTCGAGAGAAGCGTTCACCAAGCCGCGAGCACCCGAGAGACATTCGGTGCACTTTCAGAACGGCGTGCCCTGCGGCCTCGATGGCAAGGCGATGTCGCCCGTGGAGGTCATCGAAACGCTCGAAGCACTCGCCGGGCCTTTCGGAATTGGTCGGGGCATTCATCTCGGCGATACCATCATCGGCACCAAAGGACGCGTGGCCTTCGAAGCGCCTGCTGCCGAGGTGCTGCTCAATGCCCACCGCGAACTCGAGAAGCTCGTCCTCACCGGGCGGCAGCAGCGCATCAAAGAAATGCTGTCTGGTCCTTATGGCGACTGGGTTCATGAAGGGCAACTCCTCGATCCGGTATGCCGCGACATCGAAGCGCTCTTCATCTCGTCTCAGCAACGCGTGACGGGCGTCGTAAACGTGCTCTTCCGTCCGGGATCCGTTTTCGTCGAGGGCGTGGACTCTCCCTACTCGTTGATGGCCGCCTCCAAGGGCGTATACGGCGAAGCCACGGGAGAATGGACGGCCGCCGATGCACTCGGCTTTTCGCGCATCGTCGGACTCACAGGTGTTTTCCATCGTCGAGCGGGTGAGCTCGCAACAGCTCAGGGAACTTCCAAGAAATGAGAACCATCGTCGTCGACAAGATCGCCTCCGTCACACAGGCCTGTGGGCTTGGACAAGAGGTGCGCATCGCCACGGAAAACCTTCCTTCCGAAGAAGGTGTCGTGGTGGTCGTGGAAATCCTGAACACCAAGTCGAGCTATAACACGCTCGAACTGACGAGCGGTCGCATGGCGAAGGTCACGAAGGGCGACATCGTGGTCGGCGCGCTTGGGCATCGTAAAGCCCTCTTCGGTTACTCGGGCCATGTCCCCGAGAAACTCGCCGTGGGCGATGTCATCCAGATGCTCAATATCGGCGGCGTCTTGGGCGTGTGCGACTCGGCCAACCCTGACAAAGGCAGACCCTTCGACTGCCGCGTGCTAGGCGTGGTGTTGCACTTTCCCTATCTCGGAGAGCGCATTGGTGTGCCAGCGCGAGCCGGTTATCGAAAACTCGATCTCGCAGCGCCGCTTGATTCCCAAGGCGTACCCGTCGTGGCGCTCGCCGGTACCTGCATGGAAGCGGGCAAGACCGCTGCGGCCTGCGCGATGGTGAGTCGAATGCGCCATCGTGGTCTCGTAGTCGATTGCTTCAAGGCAACCGGCGTCTCGCTCCGTCGCGACATACTCGCCATGGAAGATGCGGGCGCGAGAAATTCCATGATCTTCACCGACCTCGGGATCATCACTACGACACGTACCGTAGGTCCTGCGCTCACACGCACGATGATCACCGAGATCGCCGTCAAGAAACCCGACGTCATCGTTTTCGAACTCGGCGATGGCATTCTCGGCACCTACGGCGTCGACTCGATCCTCGAATGCGCCGATATTCGTAAAGCGCTGACGGGCGTCGTGCTGTCCGCGAACGATCCCGTCGCGGCCTGGGGCGGTGTCAAATTGCTGCGTGAGCGCTTCGGCATTGAGCCCTGCGCCGTGACCGGACCGGCCACCGATAACGCCGTAGGCGTCGATATCATTCGCGAGCAGATGAAAGTGGCCGCATTCAATGCTCTCTCGGATGGTGCGGCACTCGGCGACTGCGTCATCGATTCCATCGGACTCGGCGCGCGATTCCCCGTGGTGGCTGCATCGTGAAGAAGATTCCGACACTCGTGCTCGGCGGCACGGGCTACGTCGCGGGCGAAGTCCTTCGCCTCGTGGCGAGCCATCCGCAACTCGAGATCGCCGGTGTCATGTCCGACTCGCAACCCGGCGAGTTGGTAGCGAAAGCCTTTCCTCACCTTGCGCCAGCGCTGGGCGATCTGCGCTTTCTCTCCGAATCGGAGATCGCAGCACTCATCGCGACGCTGCCGACCAGCGCCGTCTTTTCTGCTGCACCACATGGCGTGAGCGCGGCACTCATCGACAAGCTGTTGCAGGCTGCGGAATCCGCGGGCACCCATCCTCGCGTCGTCGATATCTCGGCCGACTATCGCTACGCCTCGGCGGATGCGTATGCCGCGGTCTACAAGCATCCTCACGGCGCACCGTCACGACTCAAAGATTTCACCTGCGCCCTGCCCGAGCATTTGAAAAAATCGCCGACACCGCACATCGCCCACCCGGGCTGCTTCGCGACGGCAACCTTGCTCGCGAGCGTCCCGCTGCTCTCGCTCGGTCTCACCGTGCCGACGCTCTTTGTCAGCGGTGTCACGGGCAGCACGGGCTCAGGCCGAAAACCTGTCGACGGCACCCATCATCCGACCAGGCACAGTGATCTTTACGCCTACAACGCGCTCGCCCATCGTCACGCTCCGGAGATCACCGCCTGCGCCGCGGCGGCAAGCGGCATCACGGCGAACTTCGCCTTCGTGCCCCACTCCGGTCCGTTCGCTCGCGGGATCCATGTCACCGTGCAAGCCACCCTCGCGACGGCGCATACGGGCCTCGATTCCAAAGCGCTCCTCGCAAAGTTGCGCGGCTTCTATGAGGGCTCGGTATTCGTTCATGTCGTCGATGCCCCGCCCCGCCTCAAGGACGTAGTCGCGAGCAACTACGCGCGTCTGCATGCCTCCACCGACGGCCGCACGCTCGCCGTGATGTGCGTGATCGACAACCTCACCAAGGGCGCCGCCGGGGGCGCGGTGCAGTGGATGAACCGTTTGCTCGATTTGCCCGAGCATGTCGGTCTCGCCGCACCGGCTGCGGGCTGGACCTGACCCTTTACCTACGAGCCTTCACTCATGAGCCCTGCCGATCATCTCGCTCCGGTTTTTGCGCAATACCCCATCGAAGTCATCGATGCGGAAGGCGTGTGGCTGCATACGCGAGACGGACGCCGCGTTCTCGATCTTTATGGCGGTCACGCCGTCGCGGCGCTCGGCTACAAGCACCCGGGCTGGACGAGCGCGCTGACTCGACAAGCCACTGCATGCAGCTTCCAGAGCAATGCCGTGCCCATGGATGTAAGGGTACGCGCCGCGACTCGGCTCGCGAGCTTCGCGGGTGATCACTTCGACAGCATTTTTTTCGTGAACTCCGGCGCCGAAGCCAACGAGAACGCGCTACGCATGGCGTTCAAGATGACGCGTCGCGCCAAAGTCGTCGCCATCGAAGGCGCCTTTCATGGACGCACCGCAGCCGCCGGCGCAGTGACCTGGGGTGCAGACAAAAAATGGTATGAGTTCCCGCGCGCGCCTTTCGACATCAGTTGGATACCGCGGCGTGACGTGAGCGCAATTGCAAGTCAGGTCGATGCCGAGACGGCGGCGGTCATCGTCGAGCCCGTTCAGGGTGTCGGCGGCGCCTTCGACATGGGTCACGAATTCCTCGCCGCACTTCGCGCGCGCTGTAACGAGACCGGCACCGTGCTCATCTTCGACGAAGTGCAGATCGGCGTGGGTCGTAGCGGTCAACCCTTCGCGGCTCAGTTCTATGGTGTCGTGCCGGACATGATCACGACGGCCAAAGCACTCGGCAATGGCTTCCCCTGTGGCGCATTATTGATGACACCTCGCGTCACGGACGCGCTCAAGCTGGAAGGACTCGGCACCACTTTTGGGGGCGGGCCGATGGCCTGTGCGGCCATCGAGGCGGTAATCGAAGCCATCGAGAACGAAAAGCTTCTGGAAAACGTTCGTCGTGTTGCGAAGTATCTGCGCGATACCTGTACCGTGGGCCCTGTCACGGGTCATCAGGGCGCTGGGTTCCTGCACGGCCTGATTTGCTCGCGACCCGCCAAAGATATTCAAAAGATTTTGCTTGAGCGAAACATCCTGGTTGGCACGAGCGGCGATCCGCATGTCGTCCGACTCTTGCCCCCATACATTCTCCAAGAAAAACATGTCGACCTCCTGAGAGAGGCCTTGCAAGACCTATGAAACACTTTCTCGATCTCGCCGATTTCAGTCGTGAGGAGATCCTCGATCTGCTCGCGCTCGCCCGTCGCCTCGAAGAACACCCCGAACCTCGCGCACTCGCGGGAAAGATTCTCGGGCTCGTGTTCTTCAATCCTTCGCTACGCACGCTCTCTTCGTTTCAGGTCGGGATGATGCGGCTCGGAGGCCAATCCTTCGTCATCACACCGGGTCAGGGAACTTGGCAACTCGAAACGCGTTCTGGCGCGATCATGAACGGCGCGGCTGCCGAGCACGTGCGCGAGGGTCTGCCCGTGCTCGCCTCTTATGCCGACGCACTCGGCATCCGCGCGTTCGCCGAGGGCAAAGATCTTCGTCATGATTTGGCAGAGACCAACTTCAAGGCGATGGCTTCAGTCGTCGACAAGCCGCTCATCAATCTCGAGTCGGCGATGAATCACCCGTGTCAGGCGCTCGCCGACTGGAAAACCCTCGAAGACCTTCGAGTGCCCCAGCGAGCGAAGTTCGTGCTCACCTGGGCGAATCATCCACGCGTGACGCCGCTCGCCGTTCCTGCCGCCACCGTGCATATGGCTGCACAACGCGGCATGGAAGTCGTCGTGCTTCGCCCGGAGGGTTTCGCGCTCCCACCAGAAATCATGGATAAAGCGCGAGCGGCCGCAGCGACTTCCGGCGGCTCGGTACGCGAAACCAATGATCGATCCGAAGCGCTCAACGGTGCTCACGTGGTGTACGCCAAAGAATGGGGATCGACCACGCATTACGGCGACTCCGTTGGCGATGCCACGCTACGCGCGGGCCTCACCGACTGGTGCGTACGCGAGAACTGGTTTTCAAAATCGGCGAGCGACTGCAAGTTCATGCATTGTCTGCCGGTACGCCGCAACGTAGCCGTCGCCGATGAAGTACTCGACGGTCCGCGCAGCGTGGTTCAACGCGAGGCACACAATCGTTTGCCCGCACAGATGGCGGTGCTGCACCGCATGCTTTCGAATGGAGGAGCTGAACGATGATCATGCACCGAGCCGACCCTGCCGCCGTCATCCGGGCACTGCGTAGCGCGGCCCCGTACATCCGCTTGTACAAGGGGAAAATCTTCGTCGTCAAAGCAGGCGGTGGCGTGTTCGGTGATCCCGATGCCACGCGAGGCTTGATCGAACAGATCGCCATTCTTCACTCGCTCGGTATCCGCGTCGTGTTCGTGCACGGCGGCGGTCCGCAGCTCACCGAGGTAACCGAGAAGCTTGGCGTGCCCACTCAAATGGTGGAAGGTCGGCGCGTCACCGATGCGCGGTCCATCGACGCCACGGCCATGGTGCTCTCGGGGCTCATCAATACGCGCATTCTCGCCACCTGCCGTGAACTCGAGATTCGAGCGATCGGCCTCAGCGGTGTCGATGCAGGTCTTGTACAGGCCCACAAGCGCGCACCGGTCAAAATGCAAACGGGCGATGCGACCATCGACTACGGTTTCGTGGGTGACATCGATTACATCGACACCGACGTACTGCGCAAACTGCTCGACAACGGACTCATGCCGGTGATCTCCCCGCTCTCCAGCGACGGCTCGGGCACACTGCTCAACATCAATGCCGATACGGTCGCCTCGGCCATCGGCGCAGCGCTCGGTGCGGAAAAACTTATTCTTTGCACGGGCGCACCCGGTATCCTCGAACGCGTGGAGGATCCTTCCTCGGTTATTTCTTATACAGATCTCGCGGGAGTCAAACGCCTGCGGGACGAGAAGCGAATCATCGACGGCATGCTGCCGAAAGCAAAAGCCATCGAGAGCGCGATTCAGGGTGGCGTCAAACGTGTTCACGTCATCTCTTACAAATCGCCGGACGCCATCCTCGCAGAGGTGTTCACCAACGAGGGAACGGGCACGCTCGTTGTGGCGGACATCGGCAAACTCGCACCCGCCGAGCTGGCTGCCGGCAGCGTCGCGAAGTCATGAGCCGTCTCTGGGACAAAGGCGCACCGCTTGATGAGCGGGTGCTCGCCTTCACGGCGGGAGAAGACCACGCTCTCGACGAGCGCCTTGTTCCCTACGACGCCCGCGCCTCGATCGCTCATGCCCAGATGCTGAACGAGCAAGGCTTGCTCTCGGATTCTGACTGTGAAGCGATAGAGAGTGGCCTTGAGGCACTGGCGGCATCCCATGCCAAAGGTGAGTGGAAGATCGAGCTCTCGGACGAAGACGGCCAGACCGCACTCGAGCGACGCCTCACGGCAAAAATCGGCGAAGCGGGTGGTCGCGTTCACCTCGGACGCTCTCGTAACGATCAGGTGCTGACGGCGCTGCGACTTTACTTGCGCGACGTCACCGAGCAACTGGCGCGAGGCGCCGAAGAGGTGGCCTCTGCGCTCGATCGCCTTGCTGCGCGACAAGGCGACATCGAATTGCCAGGCTACACGCACATGCAGCAAGCAATGCCGAGTTCCGTCGGGCTCTGGGCGAACGGCTTTTCAGCCGAGCTGCGTGACGATGCGTCGGGCTTGCGTGCCGTACAACGGCGTCTTGGAAAAAGTCCTCTCGGCTCGGCTGCAGGCTACGGCACGCCCGGCCTGCCCATCGACCGAGAGTCGACTCGTCAGGCACTCGACTTCGACGAAATCCACGAGCCGGTAACGGCTGTGCAGCTCTCGCGTGGCAAAGCCGAAGCGCACCTGCTTTTCGAAATCACGTTGTTGATGCAGGATCTCGGCCGCTTTGCTGTCGATACATGTCTCTTTTATACGCAGGAGTTCGCCTTCCTCGAACTGCCCGACGAGTTCACGACGGGCTCTTCGATCATGCCGCAAAAACGCAATCCTG
>SXGQ01134218.1_pt1 | contig 17449 bp, 14 predicted proteins | sample 3178371 | NCBI WGS metagenome assembly SXGQ01 (sample SAMN11356859, study PRJNA531348) | freshwater metagenome | isolation source: freshwater sample F1-20 | place: China: Fuxian Lake, Yuxi | collected 2017-12-25 | reverse complement strand
GGCCGGCCGTGACAATCCGCGTGGGGGTGTCATCGAGGGGTTCTACGGACGCCCCTGGAGCGGCGCGGAACGGCTCACGCTGTTCGGCTGGATGCGGGATGCCGGCCTGGTGGACTACCTCCACGCCCCCAAGGACGATCCACTCCACCGCAGCCGCTGGCGCGAGCCCTACGATCCCGCCGCCGCCGCCGGACTGGGTGACCTCGTGGCCAGCTGCCACGATCACGGTCTGTCGTTCATCTGGGCGCTGAGCCCCGGTCTCGACATCCGCTACGCCAGCGCGGTTGATGTCGACCATCTCCTGCGCCGGGTGGGCCAGGTCACCGACCTCGGGGTCGGGGCGGTGGCGCTCCTGTTCGACGACATCCCCGGTGAACTCGCCGCCGGGGATGCCATGCGGTTCGGCAGCCTGGCGGTGGCCCAGGCCGGTCTCGCCAACGCCGTGCACGCCCGGCTTGCCGACACCGTGCCGGGGAGCCGATTGCTCGTCTGCCCGACACCGTACTGCGGCCGCATGGCCGCCCGCGGCCTCGGCGGGACCGGCTATCTGGCGGCGCTCGGCACCGGTCTCGCGCCCGGGATCGACCTCTTGTGGACCGGACCGGAGATCGTCTCGCCGACGATCTCCGTCGAGCATGTCGCCGGCCTCGAGCGCACCATCGGCCGGCGACCGGTGATCTGGGACAACCTCTACGCCGACGATTACGACGGCAGCCGATTCTTCGTCGGCCCGTTCGCCGGCCGGCCGGCCCTCCTCCGCGATCACGTCGGGGGGATCCTCCTCAACGCCGCCAACGAACTGCCGCTGAACGTCGTCCCGATCCACACGCTCGGTGGCTACCTCCACGGCGGCGACGCCTGGGAACCCGACGTCTCCCACCGGGCGGCGATCCGCGCCTGGCTGCCTCAGTTCACCCTCACCGAGGGGCGGCTCGACGCAGAGGAACTCACTCTCCTCGCCGACTGCTTCCACCTGCCGCACGCCCATGGGGCCGGAGCGAAGGCGCTCCTGGCCGGTGTGCCGGGGTTGCTCGAGCGGCCACCGCACGCCTGGGGACCGATCGAGGAGGAGAGTCTGCGGATCGCCACGGTGCTGCGCGGAGTGTGCGAGCGGCTCCCCTTCCTCGTCGATCGCGCGCTGTTCCACGCGCTCTTCCGCCGGATCTGGGATCTGCGCGAGGAACTGTCGCTGCTCCTGCAACGGGTCGAGAACCGGCGGCGGACCGTGCAGGGATCGCCGCCACTCCCCGAGGACGAACACCTCGCCGGCACGTTCCGCGGCGGCCTGCTCGCCGACCTCCGCCGCGCCGTCCCGTTTCCACCCGCCGACATCGCCGGGGGGCCCGCCGGATCGCTGTCGCTGCCGCTGCTGCGGCCCGCGCGCCCCGACGACGAGGCCGCCACCAGCCTCGTCTGCCTCCGCACCGGTGACGAGGGGGCCGACGGCACGGCATTGTTCGCCGCCGACCCCGACGCCCTGGCGCGGATCTACGTCTGGCCCTACCTCGCGCTCGAGCCCGGCTTGGCGTGGGTCCTCGAGGACGACGAGGGGGTGTGCGGATACTGTCTTGGGGCGCTCGACTCACGGACGTTCCACGCGCGCGCCGCGCGCGACTGGCAGCCGCACCTGGTGGAGCGGTTTCCCGAGCCGGTCGGCGCGCCGGAGGGCTGGACGGCGGTGCAGCGCGTGCACTGGCTCTACCACCACCCCGATGCCCATTGCCCCGAACCCTACGAGCGGTACCCGGCCCACCTCCACATCGACCTCCTGCCACGGGTTCAGGGGCGCGGCCTCGGGCGCCGGATGGTGCTTCACATGCTCGCCGAACTGAGCCGCCGGGGGGCACCGGGGGTGCACCTCGCGGTGGCCAACGGGAATCTCCGCGGGCAGGCGTTCTACCGCCGCCTCGGCTTCACGGAACTGGAGCACCGCCCCGGGCCCGATGGCTGCCTCTTCATGGGCCTGCCACTCCCTCCAGCGGATTGATCCGATGGCCCACGAACCGCCCCGCGGGCACTCCCCCACCGACCGCCTCGCGGCGTTCGCCGACCGCGTCAGCGCCTGGACTGAGACGCCGATCCTCGCCGCGATCCGTACCGGTGTCGTGGCGGTGGTGCCGCTGACGATCGTCGGGGGACTGTTCGTGCTCCTGGCCAATCCGCCGATTCCCGTCTGGAATGACCAACTCGCCCGCTGGCGCGACCTGCTCCAGGTGCCGGTGGCGGTGACGTTCGGCGTGCTCGCGCTGTTCGTCTGCCTGGCGGTGGCGCACGATCTCGCCGGCCGCCGCGGACTCGATCCGCTCGCCGCGACGCTGCCCGCCGTGGCCGCCTTCCTCCTCCTCGCGGTCGATCCCGCCAGCGGCAGCCTCTCCCCGGCACCGCTGGGCGCGCAGGGGATCCTGACCGCGATCCTCGTCGCCGTTTCGGCGGTGGAGCTGCAACGCTGGCTGACGCGCCGGCGGCTGGTGATCCGCCTGCCGGCCGAGGTTCCGGCGGTGGTGGGCGAGTCGTTCGCCGCGCTGGTGCCGCTGACGGTGCTGCTGACCCTCGTCTGGGTCCTGCGGTTCGGGCTCGGCATCGATCTCACGGCCACTGTCCAGACCGTCTGCCGGCCGCTGCTGGCGGCCCTCGACACCCTGCCCGGGATCCTCGTCTACGCGCTGCTCGTCACGGGCCTGTGGGCCCTGGGGATCAACGGCGACAACGCGCTCGACGCCGTCGTGGCGCCGGTGTTTCTCCAGGAACTGGCCGCCAACACCGCCGCCTGGGAGCAGGGGGGTGCAGCCCCGCACGTGACGGCACTGGGATTCTTCACGACGTTCGTCAATGTCGGTGGCACGGGGGCCACCCTGGCCCTGGCCCTCGTGCTCCTCCGCTCGCGCGACCCGGTGTGCCGCCGGGTCGCCCGACTGTCGCTCCCCACACAGATTTTCCAGATCAACGAACCGTTGTTCTTCGGGCTACCCGTCGTCCTCAATCCGCTGCTGATGGTGCCCTACGTCGCCTCGGCGGTCGTGCTCACCGCGTCCACCTGGGCGCTGATGGAATGGAACCTCATCGGCCGCCCGGTGGTCAACGTGCCGTGGACCACCCCGCCGGTGATCGGCCACTACCTCGTCACCGGGGGTGATTGGCGCGCGGCAGTGTGGGGCCTGGTGTCGATCCCGCTGGCGATGGCGATCTACTGGCCGTTTGCCCGCCGCCACGAACGGCGGACACGCGCCAGCCCGCCGATCAGTGCAACAGCCAGCCCGCCGATCAGTGCAACAGCCAGCCCGCCGATCAGTGCAACAGCCAGCCCGCCGATCAGTGCAACAGCCAGCCCGCCGACCGGCGTCACCAATCCCCGACCGTGAGCCCGTCGGCCGGGTGGCAGACGGTGGCCCAGGTCGTGGGGGAGATCGACCCGTCGACGCTCCGGACGCTGGCGTCACCGAGCGTCACGTTCATGATGCCGCTGTGGGGGGACTGGGCCCGCGAGGAATCGCACCCGCTCCGCCAATTCGGCGCCGTCTGAAACATCGCGCAGGCGGTGAACCCCTGGGTCGACGGGGTCTGCATCGTCTCGTTGACGCAGAACACCGGCCGCCACCGGCTGTTGCTGTCGGACCAGAGGCATCCGTTGGTGCTCGGGTCGTCGGCCACGCCACTCGAACCACACGTGCCGTAGCGCTCCGCGACCATCACGGTGTTGGAGGTGCCGTCGGGGAACGACTGCGAGATCCGCGAGGCACCCTGCATCCGCAGATCGGGCGTGGCCGCACCGGGGTTGCCGAAGACGTTGTAGTTGGTGGCGTAATGACCGACGGCCCATTGATTGGCACCGCCGCTGGTGGTCGCCCCGAGCCCGCCGGGGCTCGACATCTCGGTGGGGCAGAGATAGAGCGGCACAGAAACCGAGTAGATGACGCCCGCCCCCGGAGCCCCGGGCACGGGGGTGTAGACCGTACGCTGCGTCATCGCGAGATCGTAAAGCGGGGCCTGCTCGACATAGGGTAGCAGCCAGGTGAACACGGTGAACCCGACCACGCCGTAAAACGGCCCACGGGTGAGGAGCGGATCACGGCTCGTCGGGGCGGTGATCGGGGGCAGGTAGCGTTTGGCGTCGTTGATGGTGTGGAGCGCCAGGCCGACCTGCTTGAGGTGATTCTTGCACTGCATGCTTCGGGCCGCCTCGCGGGCGGCCTGCACCGCCGGAAGCAACAAACCGATGAGCGTGCCGATGATGGCGATCACCACCAGGAGTTCGACAAGGGTGAAACCGCGCCGCACGCCGACGAGCGGGCGGTGATGGGGCCGGGACGACATGGGAATGTCTCCTACAGACTGGCAGCGGACCGGCGGGGAAACCGTGGTGCCGGTGGCTGGCGAGGCGGGCGGCAGTTCGTTTCCCGATCCGCCTCGGACGGGAACTGCCGGGATTCGACGGTGGGATCGACACGACCGGAAGGCCGCAAATGCCCACCACGGGGGGATACCGACCGCAGAACCCTACTCCAGCGGTGCCGGTTCGCCAAGCGATCCGCGCCCGAGCATATCGTGCGCCAACCGCGCTCGATCCCCGATCGGAATTCCCGTAACACCTATCTTCACAAGGGTTTGGGACATGGTTCCCACCTTGCTTGCCCGGGCGGATTCGGTGTGGCTGACCACGGTTCACCTCCAGCCGGCACCGCCCCGACCCTCCACCCGCGGATTCGGCACCATACTGCCATCGGGCGTGGGTGCGATCGAGCGATACCGCACAGGGAACCGACGATGGCTGAGACGTTTTTCCGGGTGACCAATACCGTCGCCCTCCTGGCATGGATCGCACTGGTGATCGCCCCCGGTCGCCGGGTGATCTCGGGCTTCCTCTGCGCCACGGTGATCCCCGGCCTGCTGGCGATCGGATATGCGGCGGTGATCGTCTGGAAGGTGGCGGCCGGTGGGCCACCCCCCGGCGATCTCACCACACTGGCTGGCCTTCGCGCCGCCTTCGGCGACGACTGGGTGCTCGCGGCCGCCTGGACGCACTACCTGGTGTTCGACATGGTCGTCGGTGCGTGGATCGCGCGAGATGCCGTCCGGCATCGCCTTCCCTGGCCGCTGCGGACGGTGGCGCTTGTGCTGACGTTCCTGCTCGGACCGATCGGGTTCTTGGTCCACCTGATCGCGCGGACCCTCGCCGGCCATGGCCTCGCCACCGAGCCTGCCCCCGCCCCGGCAGCCGTCAGTTGACACGGTCGGCCGTGGTGATCCCATGGGCCGCGAGCACCGCGTCGATCCGCGCGGCCTGCTCGGCGGTGGGCCGTGCGAGCGGCGGCCGCACCGGTCCACAATCGATGCCCCGCGCGGCCATCGCCCTCTTGAAGGCTGGAAGCGGCTGCGGGCAGCACCCCGCCAGATCGACGATCAGCCGCACGGCATCCGCCTGGAGGCGGTCGGCCATGCCGTGATCGCCACGCTCCTCGGCGGCGATCATCGCCCGGAACAGTTCGGGGGCGAAGTTGAAGGTGCTCCCCACCGCGCCGCGGACGCCGAGTCGGTGGGCCTCCACCGACCGTTCGTCACGGCCGAAGAGGATGTCGTAGCGCCCACCGTCGACCCGCAGACAGTGCACCATGTCGTCGAGATCATCGTGGGTGAACTTGACCCCGGCCAACGTCGGGATCCGTGGCCCGGCGCGCTCGAGGAACTCCGCCACCGACACCTGCACACCGGTCATCGAGGGGATGTGGTAGTAGTAGAACGGTACGCCTGGCGCGGCTGCCGCCACCGCTGCACACCACTCGACCAATCCGGCCACACCGACGGGCCGGAAGAAGAAGGGAGCCAGGCAGGCGATGCCGTGGGCACCGCACCCCGCCGCATGGGCAGCCAGCGCACGGCTGTCGGCGAGTGCCGCCGCGCCGACGTGCACGAAGACGCGGAATCCCGGTGGGGAGCGCAGCAGCCACCGCTCCGCGACCTGCTGCCGCTCCGCGACGGTGAGCGAAATCCCCTCGCCGGTCGTTCCGCAGACGAAGGCCCCGGCCACCCCCGCGTCCACCAAGAGGGCCGCATACGGGCCGATGGCGTCGAGATGCAGGTCACCGTCGCCCGTCAACGGGGTGAACGGCGCGGCCACCAGCCCCACCGTCGGTCGGCGCTCGATCATGTCGCGGCCCCTGGAAATCCGTCCACGGCAGCGCACCAACCGGGTCAACCGTTCCCGCTGACTGCGCTCTCCGGCCGGCTCAACTCTACCGCCTGATCGGTCGTCGGGCTGATCGGTCGTCGGGCATCGGCATGCGGCCGCGTGGAGCCACGCCCCACCCGACCCCCGACCGCGTCACCGCGGACGATCCGCCCATGAGCAAACGGAAAACCGCGGCCGGGGTCTTTTTCCCTCTGCCATCGGGCGTAGCATGAGGGGCAAGGGGGCCGACGGGGCGAGGCCCACCTCAAAGCCATCCGGGGCGTTCTGCCATGAGTACCGCCGATTCGGAGTTTCCCCCGGCCACCGACTCCTCCGTGCCGGGATCGCTTTTCGATTCCTTCGACGGCTGGGCCCAGCTGCTCCGTCAGACTCCGCCGCCGGAGCAGCCGCCCGACGCCACCCCGCCACTCCCGGCGGGAATGCGCCGCGCGCCGCCCGATGCCTTTCCCTTCCGACCGCTTCGCCGTCCACCGATGGCCCTGCTGCGGATCATCGACGATGGCCGCGAGGATGGCGAAACGGTCCGCCTCCGTGGGGCCGGCGTGGACATCGGCCGGTCGGCCGGAGCGGTCACGATCCCGCACGACGAAGCGATCGCTCCGCTGCACGCCCGCATCGTCCTGCTCGCCGACGGCACCTGGCAACTCACCGATCTCGGGACCCGGACCGGGACCTTCGTCCGCGTCACCGAGGCGCGTCTGCGACACGGTGGAAGCCTGCTCATCGGCGGCACGCACCTCACGTTCGAGCGCGGCCCTGGCACCGACAGTGCGGCCTTCGTCGAGATTCCCGGCGACGATTCCCGGGGAGCGCCGCCCAAGCGGCACATCTGCAGTGCCGCCGCCTGCACCATCGGTGGCCAAGGGGGAGGGGCTTCGATCGTGCTTGACGATCCGTTCGTCAGCCCGCTCCACGCCGAGGTCTTCCGGGGGGAACAGGGCTGGCGCGTGATCAATCGGGGACGGAATGGACTGTGGATGCGCATCGAACGGCCTGTGCGGCTCGCGGCGGCGGCCCAGTTCCAATGTGGTGAACAGCGCTTCGTGTTCGTCCCGTTGCCAGGCTGAGATCACCGCCACGGCATCAGCCGCGGAGCCAATCCGGGAGTCGCCTCACACGCCCCTCGCCGTCGATACAGACAACGACGGTCTTGCCGCTGGCGATGATCCGACCGTCGCGGATCACCTCGTAGCCGTGGGTGATGCTCGCCCCCCCCACCGCCTCGAGGGTGGTGCGGATCGTGAGCAGGTCGTCGTAGTCGGCCGGCTGCATGTACCGGCACGACGCCTCCGACACGACGAGGAACAACCCCGCGTCCTCGAAGTCCCGGTAGGTCGCCCCCCGGGAACGCAGCATCTCGGTGCGCCCCACCTCGAAGTAGGTGAGGAAGTTCGAGTGGTGGACCCGTCGCTGCCCGTCGGTCTCCTTGTAGCGGACACGGATCTGGGTCTCATGAACGGTGACGGGCATGAGCGGCCTCCGGACGGTCGGTGAGCGGCGTCGGGCGTTTGACCAGCCTCGCGCCGGCGCCCTATTCTGACGACATGTCGGGGATGGTGGCGATCGACCGCGGCGGGACCGCCGCCCGGTCAACCGCGGTCCGCCGTGCGCGGATTCGGCACCGCGCGCTCCCCCCGGTCCAGGGCCACCGTAACGCAACTCGACGGAGCCGCGACGTGAGCAGCGACGACAGCGGGAGCAGCGCCGGTATCGGCTTCGTCACGGCCCGGGGCCGGCAGTGGCCCACGCTCCGGCAGTTCACCGTGTTTCTCGAGAACCGCGTCGGCCAACTCCTCGATGTGGTCCGCCGCTTCGATGGCTCACGGGTGCGGATCGTGGCGCTGTCGATCAACGACTCGGGCGAATGTGCGTTCGTCCGCTTCCTGGTCAGCCACCCGGATCAGGGGCGTGAGATCCTCGAGCGTGCCGGCCTGCCGCTCATCGAGAGCGACCTGATCGGCGTCGAACTCGCGGCGTCGCAGCAACCGCTGCTCCAGGTGTGCACCGCCCTGCTCCAGGCGGAGGTGAACATCATCCAGGCCTATCCGATCATGGTCCGGCCGCGTGGCCGCCCGGCCGTCGCGCTGATGGTGGACAACACCGAGATGGGACTGGAGACGCTGGGCCGCAAAGGCTTCACGATGATCTCCGAGTCGGATCTCGACGAAGATGACTGAACACCGCGGCTGCGGCGGTGGCGTGGCGGCCAAGCCCGGTGGGCCATGTCACTCGAACATGCCGTCCGGCAGCCCCTCGACCTGACGGACCACGATCTTCTGGATCGAGTCCCAGGCGACGGCAGTGAGCGTGACGCTGCCGTCGGCCGCCTGGCTGGCAAACAGACCGTGCGATCCGGACGACCAGCGCGGTTCATACCATTCCGGCAAGATCACGCTGCCGCCGGCGATGTGCAACTCGACGATGCCACCGTGCTCACGTTCGGCCCACAACCGCGCGACGAACTGGGCGGTGGCATTGGCCGGCTGAGAGGTGTCCGGCGCCACCCACTCCCGCGGTGCCGAATGCATCATGATCGTGTTCTCCTCATCAGGCCGGCCGCCCCCCGCGCCTACGGCGTCGAACAGGGCATCGAGATCGGTCGAGTCGTCGGGTTTCTGAAACCCTGTCCCCACCGCCTGCGAGGCCGGTGGGGAGACCGGAGGTGGAACCGCAACCACGACTGGCGTGGGCGGTGGAGCCTGCGGCGGCCTGGCGGGCGGGGCCGGGGGTGGCTCGGCGACCACCGGCGTCGCCGCTGGGATGACAACGTCGACACCGCACTTGGAGCAGGCACCGCGTTTGCCCGCCAGCCGCGCCGACACGTTGATCCGGTGGCCGTTGGGGCAGTGGAACGTAATCACCGCCCCAGGGTCACCCTCGACGGCGCGTCGGTTCTCTGTGCGGGCCTCGGCCCGAACGCCCCCCCCCTTCGCATCCGCATGCCTCCCGTCGGCCATCGGCTCGATCCTCCCACGGACATTCCCGGAGACCACACCCAGGCACCGGTGCCCTGGGGCCAAGTCTACCAACCAGGCTCGCGCGGGCGGCGCGCAGACGGCGTCTTGACGGGCATCGCGCCCGGTCTGACACTGCCCGCCGCGGGGCGCGGGTGATCTCGAGGCGACCGGGAGCGGGTGCGATCATGGCGATCTCGGTGATGTGCCCGGGCTGCAAGACGGTCTTTTCCGTCAGCGACAAGTTCGCCGGCAAGACAGGGCCCTGCCCGAAGTGCAAGCAGACGATCACCGTCCCGGCGGCGACGTCGAAGGGGGTGGTGATCCACGAACCGGAGGCACCGTCGACCACCTCGACCGCCTCGGGACGGGCGCCGACGGCACCGCTGGTCCGCTTCGATCTGCCGATGTCGACGACCCAGTGGGTGGCCTGGGGGCTCTGCCTTCCCCTGGGGTTGATTGCCGCCTTCGCGGCGCGGTTGGCGTGGGGGCCGGCGGACACTCCGGTCGGAATGCTGGCCGCCGGGGCCGTGGGGCTGGCGGTGCCGTGCGCCCGGCTCGGGTACGAGGCGATCCGCGACCGGGAGCTGGAGCCCTACCGGGGATCCACGCTCCTCCTCCGGACCCTGGGGTGCGCGGCGGTGTGGGCACTGCTCTGGTTCGCGCACGGCTTCATCCCCCCGGACATGACCCGCGACCTCTGGCAGTGGCTCTATCTGGCGCCGATCTTCTTCGCCGTCGGTGGCCTCGCCTCGCTCGTGGCATTCGACTTCGACTGGAGTCCGGCTGTCGCCCACTTCTCGCTCTTCGTCCTCGTCACGGCGCTGGCCCGATGGCTGGCCGGTTTCCCCCCCGTCTGAACCCGCCATGCCCTACGACGACCTGCCGGAGCTCACCGGCCTCGACGCCACCTCCGGAGTGCGGATCCCACCCGACGTCACCGTGCCGCTGTCGGCGCGGGTCCGCAACCTCCTCGACACTCCCGCTCTGCGGCGCTTGGCCCGGGTGAGCCAACTCGGCCTCGTGGCTCTCGCCTACCCAGGCGCGGTGCATTCCCGCCTCGAGCACTCGCTGGGGGTCTACCGGCTGGCACTCGAGTTCCTCGCCCGGTTGCGCCACGACCCGGCATTCCGGGCGACGATCGACCGCGACGACGCCGCCGCCTTCATCGTGGCGGCGCTCGTCCACGACATCGGCCATTGGCCCTTCTGCCATCCGCTCGAGGACATGGGGCTGGAGGAACTGCCTCGCCACGAGGATCTCGCCAGCCAACGGCTCACCGCCAACGAACCGGCCGCCCTCCTCCGCGCCGAGTGGGGGATCGACCCGGCCCGCGTCGCGGCGCTGGTCGCGGGCACGGCGACCGATCCCGCCGGACGGATGCTCGGCACCCTGCTCTCCGGCCCGATCGACGTCGACAAGATGGATTACCTCGCCCGCGACAGCCTCCACGCCGGCGTGCCCTACGGGCGGCATTTTGACCAACCCAGGCTGCTGGCGAGCCTCTGCATCGACGATGCCGGTCGCCTCGCCATCGGCGACAAGGGCAGGACCGCCGCCGAGTTGATGGTCTTCGCCCGCTACGTGATGTTCAGCGAGGTCTATTGGCATCATGCGGTCCGCGCGGCGACGGCGATGCTCCAGCGGGCGGTGTGGATCCTCCGCCCCCGTCTCGACACCGGCCTCGTCACCAACGCCGACGACTCCGCCTTCGTGTCGTGGCTCATCGACACCGCGCGCGGCACACCAGCCACGCCGTTGGTCGATGGGCTGTTCGGCTCGGGTCGGCGACTCTACAAGCGGGTCGCGGTGTTCGATGCCGTCGATGCTCCGGCTGTCCATGGGGCACTCGCCGGACTGCCCTACGCCGAGTTGGTCGAGGCGTCTCGGCGCCTCGCCAAAAGCTTGGAGAAGGACATCGGCGTGCCGATCGACGGGCACGACCTGCTGATCGATGCCCCCCCGGTCCACCGCGAAGTGGAGTTCAATCTCGCCGTCCGCAGCGCGGGGGATCCGCCACGGTACCGGACGCTTGCCAGCCGGAGCCCGGTGGTGCGGTCGCTGGCGCGCGAACAGTTCGACAGCATCGTCAAGCGTGTGCGGCTGTTCGCCCCCAAACGACTGGCGGAACGGCTCTCCGGCAGGACCGATCTCGCCGACCGCCTCGCCGCGGCGGCAACGCCTGCCTGACGGCGGGCCCATTTCCCCCACGGTGATCGACCGGGCTCCCCCGGGCTGACCGGACAAACCCGGGCTGACCGGACAAACCCGGGCTGGAAACGAGATGGGCCGGCCCTTGCGGGCCGGCCCATCAGGAAAGTCGTCAACGACCACCAGCGGTCACGGGGTGGGCGACGGGAGCTTGCCCTGCTTGATCAGGTCGCCGAACTTCGGGGAATCGGCCTTCGCCGGGTCGCTGGGCATGGCGGCGACCTTCTCGAGCGACTGCCGGATCTTGTCCACGTTTTTGGCATCCTCCTTCTTGTCGAGGAGGTCGGCCAGGGCGTTGCCGTAGGCGTTGCGGTCCTTTTTGTTCATGCCCATGTGGCAGACGTTGCACTTGGCCGTTTCCACGGCAGCAGCCAGGGCCTTGTCGGCCGGCTCACTGCTGTCGGGTTTGACATAAACGGCCTTGAACTCGTCGAAGAACTGTTTGATGGCGAAAGCGGGCCGGGCCGACCCTCCCACCACCATGGTCACCGCCGCAGCGGTCACCACCGCACCGCGAACCATCTGGCCACGAAACATCGGAACACTCCCTGGGGTGGGCGACGCCGTGCCCGCCGCGGACGGGCTGATTCCGGATGTCGCTCGAGGCAGCCTGCCTGACGGCCGACCGCCGCGCACGATTGGAATCGGGCGGCCCCACCGCTGTCAAGAAATCGTCGGCCGCCGCTCTTCAGCGATCCACCGCCGCCCGCGACACTGCGGGAACGTGGACCAGGGGACGCGGCGAAGATGCGTAGTCGAGGTCGATCCGCTCCGCCGCTCCGTCGATCCGGCGCCAGACCGTGCTGCCCTCGTAACGCCCCCCCGTGTCGGACCACTCCACGCTCGATCGGTACGCCGCCGGGGCGTCGATGCCCGATTGCTCGATGAGCGCCCTGCCCTCCGGCACGAGAAACCGGCAGCCATCGACCACCGCCCGCAGCTGCGGCTGGAGCGGACGGGCTGGGGAATCAAGCAGCCAGGCGAATCCGTCATCGCAATCAAACGTCGCCGATCCCAGCACGAGTCTGACGATGACCCCCGGCCCGCTGCCCCGACGGCTGCCCTCGGCGACGACGAATCGCCCATCGAGATCGCAATCCCCTTCCTGCCAGTCGCAGTCGACCGTTCCCGCACCAGCGGCTTCCAACAGGCTGCCGGCACCGGTGACCCGGCTGCGGAGGAAACGGATCTGGCTGGGAGGCGGCTGGTCGGAGCCCTCGGACCGGCCATCGATCCCCGTGAACCGCACGACGGCGGTCATTTCGTCGGCGGCGCCTGAGGCGGCGCCGGCCACGGATGGGCCACCGGAGTCGAGGGGCAACTCAATCGTCATCTGTTCACAGGTCAAGCCGCCCGCCGGCCCCAGGGCGAAAAGAGCCCCTCCGGAACCTTCGAGCACGATCATCACCCGCTCGATGGTCAGACCACCGGCATCGATCAGGCAGGCGGCCCGCCGCACCGGTTCGCCGTCGGCGCGCCCGGCAAAACGAACCACCGGGGCATGGCCTGCCGCCGCCCGCACGGTCAGGCGCCGACCCACGAGATTCCAGGATGGTTCGTCCCGCGGGCCGTCGAATGCCAATTCGATGACGTCGCCATCGATCGCTTCGGCCAAGGCTTCGGCGACGGTACGCCGCTCGAGCAGCCCGGTCGGCTCGGCAACGACGCGCCATGGCGTGCCGGCGGGAACGGGCCGCACGGCCGAGGGCTGCAACGCGGCACCGGCGGCATCCAGCCTCGCTTCCGGGAGCGTCCGCTGGCGTGCAGAACTGGCCAGCAGACCCGCGACCACGCAGCCCAAGCCCACCAGGGGGACGAGCCAGGGCAGACGCGACGGGCTGGCGGCCACGCTGATCGGCACCGCCTCGACCGCACCACCCGGTCGGCCGGCGGTGATGTCGATGTCGCACTCCTCCGCCACCGGCACCAGGTCGGCGATCAACTCTGCGGGGTTCTGGTAACGGTCGGCGGGATCCTTCTCCATCAGCCGCTGGACCGCCGCCGCCAACCCCCGGGGCACATCGGGCCGCAGGCTCTCGATTGCCACCGCCCGGTTCTGCTGATGGTGGAGCAGTTTCTGGACGAGGGTGCCCTCGGCGAACGGCGGGCGGCCGGCGAGCATGAAGTAGACGGTGCATCCCAGCGAGTAGAGGTCGCTGCGCACGTCGGCGGCCCGGGGATCACGGGCCTGCTCGGGGGAGATGTAGTCGAACGTGCCGAGCGTCATTCCGCTCTGCGTCAGTTCATCATCGTCGGCCAACCGATGCCGCCGCGCCAGCCCCATGTCGACGATCCGTGCCCGCCCCTCCGGGGTGATGATGATGTTGGAGGGTTTGATGTCGCGGTGCACGACGTCGCGGTCGGCGGCATGCTCGAGCGCGGCGGCGAGTTGGACCGTGAAGCGGAGCGTGCTCGGCACGTCGAGCGGCCCCCCGCGGGCCACGACGTCGCGGAGATTCGTGCCATCGATGAATTCGAAGACGATGTAATGCCAGCCGTCCTCACTGCCGACGTTGTAGACCCGACCGATGTTCTGGTGGTCGAGCCGGGCGGCCGACTGCGCTTCGACCTTGAAACGGCGGAGCATCTCGGCGTCGCCGGAATGCTGCCTGGAAAGCACCTTCACGGCGACCCTCCGGTCGAGCGTGGTGTCGAGGGCACGGAACACGGCCCCCATCCCCCCGCCGCCGACGAACTCGTCGAGCCTGTAGGGCCCGAGCACCCGCCCCTCGAGCGCGCGGCCGATCTCGTTGACGGTCGCCGACGCGAGGGCGGCATCCTCCGGGTTCGCCGACAGCACCGTGGCGTCGCCGGGCCGGACGGGGTCGGCAGACGGGCGGGATGCGGAGCCGTGGGAATCTTCCATACGATCGACCGTAGCTCCCCGCGACACGGCGGGTCAAACCGTCAGCGGAGCCGTGCCCTTTTTGCCCGACCGGTGCTCGGCCCGGTCGTGGCCCCAGGATGACCCCGGAAAACGCGACGACCCGCCGCCCACCGAGGTGGGAGGCGGGTCGTCGCGCCTGTCATGAAGACCCGAGGGTCAGCCGACGGTGCGTCGCTTCAGCCAACCGCTCCATCCCACCAGACCGACCATCAGTCCGATCGAAGCCAACACCAGGGTCGAGGGCTCCGGTACGGCGGCGATGCGGAAGCCACGCGGGGCGTTCTCGGTCGTGCCGTTGACGAAGCTCGGGGCGGTGAGGCTGTCGAACAACTCGATCTGCACCTGTGTCGAGGCATAGCTGCCGGAGAAGAGTGCGTACTGGGATGTGTTGGCGGAGTTGGCGGTGTCAGTCATCTCGTTCACGTTGCCCACCATGTCGTACATGCCGTAGGGGGACGTGACCGTGGAGAAGTATCCGACCGGGGTGACACCCGCCGAAACCGCGTTCCACGTGGCGGCGAAGGCGGTCGGAGCGGTGGACGAGTTGCCCGCCGTCGGCAGCGTCCCATTGAGCGCGGAGTTCGTCGACGACACGCTGGCGAACCGGTAGTAGTTGTTCGCGGTGGCGTTGTAGTAGGCAGCCTTCGTCCATTCGTCGGCACTCGGCAGATAGTAGATGGCGCCGGCGTTCCGCCCCACGAGAGGACCGGAAGTCAGGCCGTTGAGCGTGTAACTTCCAGTCTCAGTGCTCGCTGCGAGATCCGCCCCGTTGGAGAGCCAGTTGGCGAACCGGGCAGCCGACCACCACGAGACGAAGTTGACGGGCTTGTCTCCCGAATCGGCCGACTTCAGCGAGTAGGTGTAATTACCGAAGGTTCCGCTCTGCTGGATTCGGTAGGCGGCGTTGCCCGCACTCGAACCGCTGAAGACACCCAACAGATTCGTCTTCCCGGCTTCCGAGTTGTTGAGGAAGGCAACGTATTGCGAGTTGGTCGTCTCGGTCCTGGCCATCTGGTAGTAAGTCCCGACCGTGCCGAACCCATTCCCAGCCTTTGTCGTGTTGCCGGGATTCCCGATCAGGCCGAGGTCGAGCGTGACCACCGGTCCAGCCGAGGCGACGGACGCCGCCAAGGCGAGCAGGAGGGCGATGCAGCCGGCGAAGCTCTGTCCGCGGGCGTCGAGCATCCGGGCCGATCGTCCCACACCCCATGTCCACTTCTTGTTCGATCGGCGGCACATGCCGCTGTTTTGCGGAGCCGAACCCTGGCGGCGGTAATCCGGCCGCTTCTTCTTCCCCATCATCGGCTCACGGGTGCGTCCAAACCCGACGGCGCGGGGGCGCTCCTCACCATCGTCATGCTGATCGAAGTTCACGAACGTGCTCACAAGCGGATCCTTTTGCTGGGGCCCGGCGGGCCATGTGGGAACAATCGCTGCCTGACTGAACTTTCGTACACCGAGCCGCGAGGGTGCGGCCGAGCACTGCACTCAACCTGGGTTTTTCGGAAGCCGCCCTGATGCCCGATTGACCGTGACGGTCGATCGGCGGCTCCTCTCGATCTCCTCTTCGAACTCCGACCGACCGGCCGCTGCACGCTCACCGAAACGGCGTCGCACAGTCAGCCCCTTGTCACGTTTCACGCCGGAGCGGGCGGGAAGTCCGATCCCACCGACAACCGGTCCGGGAGACGGACCACGGCCGAAGCCGTCGTGACGTCCGCATGCACACCGTCAACCCAGGCACCACAGGGACTCACTCCCTCCGGTACCCATCCCGACCGTTCGCGCCCTCCGCATCCGGAAGGCATCCCGACCCCTCTTCACGCATGCCCGCTGCCCTCGCGAACGGGATTCACGAACACCAATTCACCCAGCGAGGCGCCGCCTGCCCCCGACCGCGTACGGGAGCGAGGTCGGCGACGCCGCTGAGGAATCAGACTGCTGCGGCCACGAAACGACCCACTCCACGCTGCTCCGAGACCTTGCGGGCCTCCGTGAACAGCGACACCAGGGAGTCGCCGCTCGAGACACCGGGGAGGTAGACGAAGGCACCGAGTTGCCGGGCCCACAGTTCATCCTCGAGCCGATCCTCCGAGCCACACACCAGCAGCAACGTCGACGGACGGGAAGCGAACTCCTCCGCGATCTCGATCGTGTCGCCGGCACTCGCACCAACCGGATGGGCCAGATCGACCACCACCAGCTGGAACTCCCTTTCCACCGCTTGCCGCAGCCCTTCGACGGAAGTCGGCGTCTCACAGCTCGTCCAGCCGCTCAACTCGGTGACCGCCCCCAGCCGCTGCCGCAGCCCGGCATCGCCGGACATGACCAAGCAGGAAAGCTGCGGACTGGCGAGCCGACCACCCCACGTTCCCGGGGCACTGGACTTGACGGAACTCGACAGCTCCTCGGCTGTGATCCCCAACGCAACCATCATCATCATGCTGCACCTCCTGTTCGGCGGATGCTCCGCCGGTTGCTGGACCCAATGACCGTGCCATGGACCATCCGGTACCAAGGCTCCCGACCGATGCCTCCCGCGAGCCACCAGCCGTCTTCCCGGCCCTTCGATGCGTGCGAACCGAGAAGACCGCCCTTTTCAGGCCCCTGGTCCTCAAAACCCACCGCAATGCCAGAAAGGAAATGCACGCGCCGTGCCAAACTCCGGCGGGGCTTCAGATGAATGCGAAAAACCAGCAAAAAAGGGCAAAAGGGCCCTTTTATCCGGATGGCTCGGCGGGCCGGGCGACGCCGCCGCCGGAACGGGCCTCACCAAAGTGGTGAGAGACAATCGCCGCACCGGGCCGGAAACGCCCCTGAAAACGGCGTTTCGGCCGAGGTTTTCGCAACTTTCACCAACATGGTGAACGACTCACCATGTTGGTGTCCCCACGTTGCCAGCGCCGCCCCGGCGCCCCGACAGCCGTTTTCCGCGGTTTTTTCGGCAAGACCGCCCTTTCAGCCCGTGGCCAAAGTCCATCCATGGCCTTTGGCCACTCGAAACGCTGCGCTTTTCACGGGAGCTGCGCTCCCGGCACCTCGTCCGGGAGGTGCAGCAAGCTGTTTGTCCACGATCCATCCGGGATCTTTGTGGGTGGACGACAGCAGACGACATCCCGGCATTCCCATCACAGGACCGGCGAAGCCCCTCCGCCGTCGCCCTCGCATCGGCCCGTCACCCCTGGCTGCGGGTCGATACGAGGGCAAAGGCGC
>SXGQ01303144.1_pt1 | contig 17453 bp, 26 predicted proteins | sample 3178371 | NCBI WGS metagenome assembly SXGQ01 (sample SAMN11356859, study PRJNA531348) | freshwater metagenome | isolation source: freshwater sample F1-20 | place: China: Fuxian Lake, Yuxi | collected 2017-12-25 | reverse complement strand
TAGGAATATTAATGTTAAACATCTTTTGATTGACCTAACACTGACTTAGTGATCTTTTCAGCACTCCTGCCCACCACATAACCACCCAAGCCTAACTGAAGCAAAGTCCACGCTTCATCCCTAAGAGGAGTGCTAAGAAGCCCAAGGCTGTCGCCAACACACAAAGCCAAGAAAGTCAGCATGGTGATAGGCCTCCATACTGCAGTTAGCCAGTGTTCAGACTTAGCCTCAGCCTCGATAATCTTTGCCCTTGCTTCAAAAGATTCTTTCTCGTACTTAAGAACCTGATCGATGACTGTAGCCTGAGTAAGCAAAAGACGCTCTTTGTGTTGTAGCTTTTCTTCTTTGCTTGTGTGTACTTGGTCGATCAGTTCAGCAGCAGGCTGAAAGATGCCTTGAATCAAGGTTAGCAGGTTCATCTATTTGCTAGACAAAGGTTGGTTAGTTATGGCCCTAAGAAGAACAATTGAAACTGCTATCACACAACCCACCAAAGCTTGCCAATGGGGGTCTATAGGGAGCATAAAGACAAACCCCTGAAGAACACTAAGCACAGCCACTGCAAGGGCAAACAGCACTGTTTTAGACTTAAGCAAAGATTTTATAGATGGCATTTTATTTATTTAAACCGAATTACAATTCTTTTAGGTTTGCCACGAGAGAACTTCCTAGAAACTTCATTAGAAATTACTGATGTTTCAAGTTCAACAGTTGTCACAGTCGCCACAAAGTACCAGACACCTGGAGAAAGATTACTAATTGTAAACTCCCTGGCAGTACCACTTACAGTAACACTATTTGTGTAATCCCCAGATTGAGTCCCATACAAAAGCTCAAATGACATTATTTCTTCAGGAGCAAGAGGAGTACCGTCCTCATACTCCGTAGGAGCGGTCCACTCAAGGGTGGCTGAATATCGTGCAAAAGAAACTGATGGGATTAAAAGTAGTGCTAGAACAAAAGCAAGTGTTTTCATTTTTATTTTTATTCTTTTTCTTCTTGTTCTTTAACTTGAGGGGCTGCTTGTTCCTGAAGGGTGTTGATAATCTGAAACACTTCACCATAAGGACGAGTACCCAGATACTGAAGTATTCCGTTTACAAGCGAAAGAGACAGTTCAATGTTCTGGTCGTTCATTTTAAACCTTTTAGTTGTTTTCAAGAGTAGCTACACGGGCGCGTAAGGACTGAAGTTCGGCAACGATATTTGCAATAAACTCAGCGGATCCATACTCCATAGCCTGCATGATGGGGTTACCATCTGCATCTACCGCGTCCTTTTCACCGACTACACTGTTTGGGCTTACCGTTTGAACTTCGTGTGCAATGAACCCGACACCCTTGCTACCATCAGTCGCCCAATCCCATGTCTTAGGTTGTAGAGCATCAATAAATGCGCCGCTTCCTGTTAATGGTTGCTGGTTATCTTTAAGCCTGTAGTCGGATGATGTGTTGTAAGCGGTTGCTGTAGTCGTAGTAGTAATTGTTCCAACTTGTACAGCATTTCGGTAAAACCGTTGAGCGTTTGATGTTCCTGTTGTAGCAGAGTCGTCAAGGTTCAAACCGGAAGCAGCCGTTCCGTTAAAGACGAATACCACGCGTTCATCAATTCGTTTGGCTGTAGTACCCACCAAGAAATCACCACCACTGGTGATACGGGCTTTTTCTGTGTTGTTGGTGCCAAATGCTAGGTAACCGTTGGCACGCTGGTAGATAAACGCATTAATATCTGAACTACCGCCAAGTAGTCCAATATCAAACCCTGATGTGTTGGCTGTGTTCTTAATTGACAAATAGCCAGCATCAGCAAGAGTTGCGTTTGAAGTAGACTGCCCGACAGTGAGGTTGCCTGCGGAGTCCAGAGTCATCTTGGTGCTTCTACCACCACCACCCGCTGAAGTTTGAGTGCTAAAATAAAGCGACTGACCTGATGCCCAATCAAAATAATTGATACCATCGCTGCGATATAGTGAAATCCTTGCATTATTGCCTTGCGAAATAATGTCCGCTGAAGCATTTATCGCACCATTCACATCCAAACTATACGCAGGGCTTGCCGTACCAATCCCGACGTTGCCTGAGGAGGCAATGCGGGCACGTTCTGAGCCATTGTTGAAAAACAGAGTCGCGCCGTTCTCTCGGTTCTCAACATATAGGTCTGAGCCAAAGGCGAGTAAACCACACCCATCCCCTGCTGTGTCCCCAGTAGTTGAATTTCGAAGCTGTAGGCGGGTTGAGGTGGGCGAGTAAATAATCAAGCCCGTGCCACTAGCAGCCCCTACAGTGGTACCAACCCCAAGGTTGCCTGAGGAGTCAATACGGGCACGCTCAACAGAGTTAGTACCAAAAATTAATGGTTGTTCTACACCAATAGTTCCAATACCAAGCGGAGCATTAGCCTCTTGTGCAAGTACAGTTCCGTTCGCGCCGATATTAAAAAGCGATCCTGAAGCATATGATGCTCCGTAGTAAATAACTCTAAATACAGACGTTCCAGAAGAATTAAATAAACGGTGTTGTACAGAAGTAGTAGTCGTATCCGTTGCAGCTATTAAATTAATAGTTCCGCCGTCACCAACAACCGCCAATTTACCATAAGTGTTTGGAGAAGCCGTACCAACCCCAAGGTTTCCAGAAGAATCCACACGAACACGCTCAGTGCCATTAGTGCTCAAAGCAAGCGTGTTAGCAGCAGGCAGATACATCCCGTTGCCCGTGGCAGTACCGCCAGTTGGAATCAGTTTAGTTGCAGAGGCAGTGCCCGTAGTTGCAAGGTTGGTACCATCAAAGGTAACAGCACTACCACTTGTGGCCACCTTGCTACCATCAAGATACACAAGGCCGTTAGCAGTGCCTCCATTAAGAATAGGGTTAGAAGCAAAAGAAGCAACACCTGAAGAATCAATACGAAGTCTTTCAGTACCATTAGTGCTAATAGCCACTGCATTAGCTGCAGGCAGGTACATGCCGTTTCCGGTTGCAGTACCGCCAGTAGGGATTAGTTTGGTTGAAGAAAATGTTCCAGAGATTGCAAGGTTGTTACTACCATCAACTTCCAGCTTGGTAGCGATTGCAGTGGCAACATTATTAAATTCAGTGTCGAACTCAGTACCACGAATAATCTTTTGAGAGTCGCCTGAAGGAAGGGTATCTTTGGCACCAAAGTTAGTGGTCTTAGTATAGTTACTCATTTTAGCCTGCTGCTTTTACGTAGTATGTGACAAAACTTACAATGGTTGCTAAAGAGAACCAAAGTGCTCTTTCAAACATAGAAACTTGCTTAGAATTTACAGCAACCCTAGAAATCAACCCACCAAGGGCTTCTTCTTGCTTCTCAAGTCTATCTTCAATCTTTTCAATTCGTTCATTAGAAGCAAGAACTTTTTCTTCTACACGAGCAATGGTCAAGATTGCTTCAGTGAGCTTATCTAGTTTATTTTCAATCCTTGAGAGGCGATCTTCAGTCACTGTCAGGATGCCCTATAGGTTAAGATAAGAAAAAGGCAAGGCTACGCTTTCTCTTTTGGAAGAAAGTTTCACCTTGCCCATTTCAATAGCTATTACAGGTCGTTTACAGCCAAAACGAAGCCTGCTTCAGGCCGGAAAGCCTGAACACCATAGAGCGTGTCTGCAGTAAACAGCGTAGCAAGGTACTCTTGCTTGTACTGAGTCTGCGAACGAACAGCCATCTGTTCCGCCAGGACAAGGGCTTCCTTATGGAACAGAAGGGCACCACGGATTGCAACGCTGTTACCAACAGCCGTGTTGGCTGCTGCCGTTTCAATCGTGGGGCAGTTCGAGGACACATAAACATCAATACCATAAACCGAACCAATCAGGCCCGATTGTACGGTACGTGCGTCACGGAAGTCCGAGGACACGTAACGGTCAATGCCCATGATTGCCGAACGCAGTGCAGGCGGAACAACAAATGCACGGCCATCCATCGGCACGTCATTGTCATCCATCTTCTTGATCAGCGCACGGAAGCCTGCGTCAGTAAACACATCAGTGTCGATCACGGTATCTACTGCATAGGCAGTCAAGCCCGTGGAAGCATCAATGTAGTACACTGCGTTGTTGCTTGCCCAGCTAGCGCCATCAGTCGTCGGGCTCAGCGTCAGCGTACCGTTACCAAAGCCAGTCGAAGCACTGAACAGGTCAGTGTCAACTTTAAGTGCCAGTTGGTAACCAGCGTCTTCCGTATAGAAGCGACGCAGGCTCGACAGTGCCTGAACTTCTACAATGTCTTCAACCAGACGCGAATACTCAAAGTGACGATTGATGTTGATGGTCAGTTCAGACTCAAGATTGGCTTGAATCGTTACTGCCGTTGCTTCAGCCTTGGCAAAAGCAGAACCACGAATCGGCTTCGGTACGTGGATCAGATCGCCCTTCTTGCCCTTCATGGTCATCTTCTTGACCAAGGGGGACAGCTTCAGATTCTTTTGATAAGAAGCGATGATCTCATCACTCCAAATCTCTGGAATAAATTTATCTGCTGCTGTTTTGTCTACTACAGCATTAGCTGTAAAATACGCACCACTAGTTTCACCAGCCATTTTCTTAAATTACCTTTATAAAGTTAAAGTTAAATAACCCTCCCTTCAGCGTAGGCTTGCATAATTTCAGGTTGCAAAGCTTCATAGCGTGCGGGGTCGGTTTTCATTAGATTAATGATGTCAGCCCTACGAAACTTTTTCTTGGCCCTTTGTTCTGCACTGCCCCTAACAGTTCCAGTGCTGGCGGACTTCAAAGCATCACGTCGTGCTGCCTTTTCCACCGTAGCTGTGTTTTGGACAGTCTGCTGGCGATCTTTCCACAAACTAAACAACTCATCAGCAGCGTCTGCATCGTACCGTTGATCGGCCATTACAAACAGTTGCGTTCTGATCTTGCTTGATTGAATCCAAGCAGCAAAGTTAGGATCTTTAAGAATATCTTCCATTTCGGGATGCTTATTCTTAACAACAGACAAAGCAGCAGCCTTTCGAGCTTCTTCAGTGTACTGTTTAGCCTGCTTGATGCTTGGGTGGTTCTCGATCTCGTGCTTTACAGCAGTCTTAGGGTCAACGAAGAAATCAACTTCTTCAAGTTGTTCTTCAGGCTCATTTTGTTTGTTCGCTTGGAGTTGTGTCTGAATATATTGATCAACAATTTTCCGAAGTTCACCAACTTCAGAACCATGCTTTCCAATCAGCTTTTCAGCTTCCTGGTGCATGCGAACAAGATCTTTAACACTCTTGCCCCGATAGCGATCAGGGAGTTCTTCTTCAAACTCTTGTTCTACTGGTTGTTGCTCTTGAAAATCTTGAATATCAGGGGTGTCCTGTGTAGGATCCTGAATTTCATCTGCGTTCAAACTCTCCTCAAGTTCGTCAAGTAGGATTGCTCTACCCATTAGTCTTTTGCTCCGTGGTTATTTCACATTATGGAGGTTGTTTAAGAAAGATTTGCCGAGCAACTAGTCGGATCTTCCTTTTGAGCCCGCTCTTTCGTGTTCCCTAATCCACTTTGATTCACTTGTGGGAAAACTAAGTGGATCAAGGATGGAACGAATGGGGCTGATTACTCTGGTTGCTTTAAGATTACACTTTGGACACACTAAAGCTTCTTGTGGGTTATCCACTAGGGCCTCAAAGGTGTGATCATTAAAGCAACTAAAGTCATACATCCTTAGTTGTGGCATCTTCAAAGCCTCTTTGGATGTAAGTTTCTAAGGTAAGGATTGAACTGATAATGTCCAATTGACCTTTCCTAAAAAACAAATCTTGTAAATCTTTGGTGTTCTCTACTGAATTAATGGCTTCTGAGTTTTCTGAAAATTCACTAATCAGTTGTTTCCAACCTTGTGATCTAAAGAGATCAAAATAGTTATTATAGTAATATTCAGTTTCTTTATCCATATTTTACCATATTATTATTATAGCTTCAAGTTTTCTTAGTTTTTTTATACCCTGAAGCATATGCTGCTTGTGCTTGTTTCTCTGCTCCCTTGCGATTGGGGTAAACTTTGCCGCTTTTACCCCATTTGTAACCCCCTTTAACCCTTTTGATTGGCATTTGTTGGTTTCCTGGATTTTAGGGATTCAAGTTCTTCCCTAAGGTTTTTAAGGTCTGTACGAAGCTGATCAAACTTACTATTGATTTGATCTACCAAGTTTTGAAGTTCACGTTGAGTTAGCATTTTTTATATTAGTACCCGTACCATTTGCCGCCATTGTGATAAAAGGTTACACCATTAAGCGAGGCGATTGTTACGCTTGTAGCATAATTAACCTGTCTCTTTTGCCTAAGGACAGGAATTGAGAGTTGAGTTGCGCTTTCAAGATCATTTGCCAAAAGTACAAAAGTAGCTCCACTGCCGTTAATTGTTGGCAACGACAGTTGAGAAAGACTTTGGAGATCATTAGCTAAAAGATTGTGTTTTATACCAAGAGCGACTGTTTGGACACTCGAGGTGCTTTGAAGATCATTAGCCAGCAGATTGTGCTTCTGACCAAGAGTAACAGTCTGGACACTAGACGTACTTTCAAGGTCATTAGCAAGAAGAACATGCTTTTGACCAAGAACAACAGTTTGAACACTAGATGTACTTTCGAGGTCGTTAGCTAACAGACCGCCACTAGAAGTTAATGATGGCTGAGAAAGCTGAGAAAGACTTTGGAGGTCATTAGCCAACAAAGCATGTATCTGACCTACAGTAGGGGTTGAGAGCTGAGAAAGACTCTGTAGATCATTTGCTGTAAGGGCGTCTGTGCCGCCTCCAGCAATAGACGCTATTATAGGCTGTCTGACCCGCAAGGCCATTTAGATATTGAACCTTGCGCGGGTGGCGTTGTAGTTTTGAACTAGCTCTTGTCGACCTAATATTCTTGAGTAAAAGCGGAAAAAAGATACAGCCCCGCTAAAGAATTTATTCGCGCCCCTGTTTTGTCCTATAACAAAATCAGTCCTAGAAATGGTGTCGGTGTTTGTCGCGCTAGCCGTAATAACTCCGTTCCTGAAAATTGAATAAACATTCTGAAATCTTGTTATAAAAAAATGCGTCCATGTGTTGTCTGAAATGGCTGCTGTATCTGTAACAACCAAGGTGGTGAATGCAACAACACGAAGCGTATTCGCTCCAACGGTAGCGCCAAAGTCAATCTGAAGCGTTCCTGCATCTGGGCCGGGTATTGATGGGTTCCACAAAGAAAAAATTGATCCAAAGTCGGTTATATTTCCGTCTCTTTTTATAAAAAACTCTATCGCGAAATCAGTCGGGACCGAAGGAATAACACCACTAACTTTGTCGTCCGTCCCATCGAAATCAATCGCGCCGCCGCCGTCACGAATATACACCGGCCCGTTTGTAAGGGTTCCGTTGCTTCTTCTGCCGGACAAGTCGTACCAAGTCGTCCCTGCTAGCGGGTATGACTGATAATTTCCTGCGTCTAAATTCAGCAGCAATCTGTCCTCAACAATGCCCGGCGAGACAATGTTGGAGCTGTTGGCGTTCGCGACGTTACGGCCTTGGATTCGGCCCTCGTCTTGTGTGTTGATGCCTCTTGGCATTTAGCTGACGTCCTCGTTCCAAGGGCGAACGTAGAAATTGTTGCCGGTGCTGGCGATAGTGGTCCCGGTGTTGTTGATAACCGAGAAGCGCATCGAGTACGGATACAGGCGGACCATGTTAAACATGACGGTCTTTGCGCCCGTCGTATTTTCCACCAAAGACGTATAAAGATCGCCACCAAATTTTGCGGTTGGGGTGTCCGTTCCGTCGTTGTACTGGACGCGCAAAGTAAGAGACGCGCCCGCTGTAGGGGTCAAACTAGCAAGCTTGATTGTTACAGTTCCGTATAGGTCTTTTGCGGTACTGTTGTCATACGTCATCGTCCCGCTTTCAGTGCCGGTCGTGAAGCTCGCGACGTTTAAAACGCTACCCGAAAGATCGCTAGACCGAGTTCCCGGAGTTGCCCACTTTGCTGTTGCCATTTATGCGCCCTCTGCCCGTGCGACACCAACGGTGCTCGCATTCACTACCGTATTATTTGCCTCCGCCCACGACGGATACCGCTCTCGCTTCGACAGCGCGAACAGTTCATCGCGCTGCAACGGCGTGATAGCGCCTTGCACCGTCATTTGTTCAAGAACGTTGCGAGTTGATTGCTTAGCAATATCCAGTTTTCCAGATTTAAGAATGTCCATGCCCCACCTAATAACAGGATCTGTAGATGCATCCAGAGCATCCAGAAGTGCTGCACCGTCTACAGGACCAAGCGTGTCAAGAACAGTGCCAGGGCCTGCATTAGTTTCAGCCCAAGACACAATAATTGCTTGAGTAGTGTCTGGTTGGTTCAAAATATCAGCAGCTTCCCAATCTGGAAGATTTACAACATCAGGCTCTTGAAGCCTATCTTGTAGAGTTTGTGACATATTATTGTTTACCTATACAGAAGTAGCGTCACGGATAGCAATGTTAATTGCATCCAGGGTAAAAGTATTACCACTTGTGACTGCCTGTGAGCTGGTCAAGGAACCAGTGGCAATCAAAGTGGAAGTTGAAGTTTTGGTAATTGCCCAATGGCTGGCAGTGCCAGTGCCACTTACGGTGCCATCAGTAATGGCTGACACAACCACTTTACGCCCATCAGGGGTGTGGTTAGTCGGAGAACCAACAGTGATGGAAGTTTTATTACCAAGCGTGTTGGTCGAAGTTGCTTGAGTATAAGTAGTAGGTTCACTGCTACAGATATCAAGACGATTAGCGTTAGTCGTAACGTAAGAAAGACCAGAGTCATACACATCATCAATTAGAAAGGGCATTTTTTTGTTTATCCTATGTCAGATTCAACAGTTACTGAATAACTTTGCATTTCGTTATTGATTACAATTAGTTTAACCGAATCAGTAAACGAAGGCAAGTAAACAGTTGCATTAGATCCAGTATTAACACCAAACAAGTTATGTCCGGTTATTAAATCGCTAATTTGAATATAGTAAGGGGTAGAAGTAATCGATGTAAACTTAACGGGTGGGATAGTTGTTCCACCTGAAGTGCTTACGTAGTTAGTTACTTCACCCTTACCAGTCAACCCCTCCGGGAACTCTATGCTGTATTCTTCACCATTGGTGAGTAGAAATACAATCTGCCCATCAGCAGCTTCATAGACTTCCTGAACCCCCACACCATCATCACCAGGTGCTCCTTTGGGGCCCTCAGAGCCCCGTAGGCCCTGTTCACCCTGAGGGCCCTGTGGTCCCCTAGGGCCTTGGTCGCCTTTAGGTCCCTGAAGCCCCTGAGGGCCTTGTGGACCCTTAGGGCCAATGACCGTGGAGACTGCTGCTATCTTTGCGTCTAGCTTGTCATAAAGAGCAGCTAATTTAAGATCAATAGAAGCCACGATTTTAGGACAGACGTTCCATCAACATCTGTTCAGCTTGTTCTTCTTTTTGCTTTTCTGCTTTTTGGTTGTCTACTGATTTTTCCTTGATCTCAAGATCTTTTTGCTTCAGGCGTAGATCGGCAATCTTAAGCCGACGTTCAAACTCTTTGTCGTCTTGGGCACCGACTTGCATATTCTTAGAAGCAACGTCAAGCTTTTTAAGTTCAAGTTCAGCAGGCACTGCTTGTGCTTCCACTTGGAGCTTCTGCGCACGGGCGCTGGACTCTTGTGCTTGAGTCTGAAGAACCTGAGTTTGTGCTTGTTGAAAGGCAAGTTGTGCCTGTTGAATCTGCATTTGAGCTTGTTGTGCTTGAGGGTTGGGCTGTGCAGCTTGTTCAATGGCTGCAATAAGCTCCTCACGGTTCGCCAGGTTCATGTTGTCCACGATAGAACGAACAAGGATGGGATACATAGGCGAATCAGGAGGCATGGTCTGGAGTAGTTGGGTAAGCTGAGTCACTTCGTACTCACGGGCAATAATACCAAGTGAGCTGGTGGCTACAAACTTATAGTCAGATACAGGATAAGACTCAGGATCAAACTGCATATAGCGCCATGCAGCTTTTTCAACAAAGGGGATCAGGAAGGACTGCTGGAAGTTGATCAGGGTCCGCTTATGCCGCTTGATGATAGCACCAAGAGACATACTAATACCAGCAGCAGTAGCCTCACCATTAACTTGTCCAGCGATTCCAGCTGAGTCCACCGCTCCTGTAGCTTGCTGAACCATCTGCTGAAGGGCTTGAGCTTGGGCAAAAGTGATTTGGTTAACTTGTCCAAAATTGAAAGGATGTAGTATTTCACGAGGGTCTCCATTGGTGAGCAAGATTTTACCGGGACGAATCTCAGGTTTGGCACCCCTAGGGAGCCGGGTGGCGTCCATAGCCATCATCGGGTGTACGGTCAGGCCAAGGGCGTCGATACGGGCTCTAAGTTCAGTATCAAGAGCCTTTTGTGAGTTATAGCCCTTTTCACAAACACCACGACCCCAGAAGCGACCAGGAACAATGTCCCAAGGGAAAGCAATTACAGGACGGTCGTTCATCATGTACGGATTGCGTTCTGCTTTTAGAAGAACACCATCATTAGCAATCACTACGATTGCTTCTACGTACATGCTGTTTCCATCCTCACCACCAAGATCTTCGTACTCCTCAGCTTCTTCAAGAAGCTTACGGGGCACAAGGCCGAAATACTTGGTCAGGCGGATCTTGTCGTCACTATAGATAGTTAGATCTTGGTCAGGCTCGATATTGGTGTCAGGGCTTGCGTCTGCAATATAAACATCAGCGTATACCCCTTGTTCTTGCAAGAGTTCTACCTGATGTCTCGATACAAATTCATCAATAGCACACCCAAGGGCTTCTTCAATAGAAGTAGCAATAGGGTCAATAAGGAAGTTTTGAGGCATAACTGGGCGAAGTTTGACCACAGTCCGGTCTTTGATCGTAACACCCACCGCCTGAAGCTGACCGTCCATTAGGGGTTGTGTTGCAGGGGCCATTTCTTTTTCTTCTGAAATGGTAACTTCTGCAACACCAACACCAAACACAGCAGCATTGATCAAACACTCTGCTACTGACTTACGGACACGGGTTTTTTCAAAATCTTCAGTAAGTTTATTGCAAAGATACTGAATATCAGCCCTCTCGGGATCATTCATGTCGTCTTTGATGTCAAACCACTTACCACGACCAAAGGTAGCTTCTTCTAGTTCAGCCACATTAGACTCTACAGCCTGCTGAAGGGCTGGTGCGATGATCTTAGAACGCTCTGAGAGGCGTTCTACGTCTTCTTGAGACCAAATACCACGCCAGAGGCGATAATACTCCTCATGCTTCTCTTGGTAGTTGCTTTCGTAGTGGTCACGCCACTGGCGGCACTTATCAACAACCCAAGAAGCGAGATCTTGCTCAGTCAAGAGCTCATCTGTGGAGGCATCAAAAGACAATTCAGACATAATTAGTTAATATCCTGCTACTCGGTCAAATTCTTCCCATTCATCCACTTCAAAATCATAAGTATAACACACTTTTGCTAATTGATCAATATACGCAAGGGCGTCAATAAGGTCATCGTGTGTCAGAGCAGACGGGAATTGCATAAGTTGATCCATGAATTTGATATTCCAGTCACCCTCATTCAGAACAATACGTTCATGTTCAAATCTACCTTGAAGGGCATGAACTACACGGGTGGTTTTATTGGTGTTCCCGTGGCTTAGTTCTTCAATTCTAAAGAAAAGATTGTGTTTTTTCATCATGTCTAGCAAAGGAGACATAATGGCTTGCCTTGCAATACCCTTTTCGATACCTACAGCAACAGGTTTGTACCTTTGGACTGCCCAAAAGATGTTCCTGACAGTCTCGTCAAAGGACCAACGGCCATATTTGATGTCTCTAACCCACCATTCACCATCGTCAGTGACTTTGACAATAGCCATTGCTGAGTCATCAAGGCGTTTTTTCTTGGCTTTACCTTCTTGTTCAAAGCCTGCAAGGTCAATTGCAATGTAGTAATCACCTTGTTCAGGTTCTTCTTGTGAAAACTGAAGCCATTCTTCTTTGAACAGTTCAGATTCTTTAGCATTAAAAGAAGCCATGAACTCTTGGTTAAAAATATGCGTTGACATTGACTTCTTTGCATTGTCAATTTCATTCTTGTCAAGCATTTCATTGTCGTAGCTGGTGAAGTGATAAGCAGCCCACTCAGGGTCATCAGACTTCTCAGCGTACACAAAGAGCTCATAAAACCAATTGCGCCCTTCAGGGGTGCCGATAAACAGGGCTTTACCCTTTTGGTCAGCCAGTGCTGGTCGAATGATTTCTTCCCATACTGAAGGCTTCATAAAAGCAGCTTCATCGAGCACTGCTAGCTTAAGAGAAGCACCCCGCATGGTTTCAGGGCGGTCAGAACCTTTAAGAGAGATAACAGCCCCGTTGATTAGGGTGATTTGAAGGTTGTTTACATGAGAGGATTTGATAACCGGCCTGGCAAGGTCATGTAGCAAGGACCACATGATGTCTCTGGCGTTACCTTGAGTAAGGCCTATGTACCAGACATCTCCTGCTCCTGAATCAAGAGCAGACACAATCATTCTCCAAGCAGCATACCTAGACTTACCACACCGTCTACCAGCAGCAATTACCTGGAAGCGTTCGTTGTTCTTCCAAACTGTTTGCTGCCACTTAAGGAGCTTTACATTAAGTTCAGTCATTAGAAAACAAAGTTAGATGTCCGGTGTGGGAATAGATCAAATGAAATAATAGCAGTAAAGGTGCTGCCTGCTTCAGGGGTTACACTGATGTAGTCCCCTTCAGTGATCAAAAGAAACTCGCCAGGAGGACCACCAAACTTTAAGGTTTCTCCGGCACTGACTGACTTGGCACCTTGGAAGCTGATTGAAGTTGCACCTTCATGCCAGGTGCCACTGACTGTCTTTGAGGAGCCACCTACGTTGGCTATAAGAAGCAGGGTTACTTTTGCATGGTAACCTGTGGGCACAGTAAACAGGGTGTTGGCTGTGCCTGCTGTTAGGTTCTTGCCTATGGAGTATTCCATTAGCAATCACCCTTAGCGCGTTCACACTTACGAATACAGTCAGCAATATACTCTAGGCGTTTTACAACACCATCTTTGGTTTCTTTAAGGAGCCTTTCTCTGTACTCTTTGTTGTTCAAGAACTCATCAGCAGCTTCTTGGTACTTGCCAAGGTTGAATAGCTGTCTGGTCTTTTTAGAGAGCTGCCAGTCGCCCCTGTAGGTTGCTGACACAATAGCAGCCTTGAGTTCTTCTGACAAAGAATCAAAATTAGGGGTTAGATCTTTTGCTTTTTGTAGAAAGATATTAAACACATCAGGAAAGGGCATATTGAAGTATTCCTTGGTTTGACCTACACCTGTGGTTAACACACCCTTGTCGTCAGTATAGACACCTTCACAAAACCCTTCATGGTGGATTAAAAGTTTATGGGCTTCTGTTAACACACAATCAGGATACAGTTCTTTAACTTTCTTTACGGCTTTATCACCATAATAAAATCTACTCATCTTGGTGTTCTTCTTGATAAGAGGAATACTCTATATCTTCAAGTACATCGTCTGACTGTTCTTCTTGTGTTGTTGAGGTGACAAGTCCTGAGATGTTGATGGTGATTGCTGACTTTCCACCATTCTTTTGTACTTCCTGCTCAAATGCAGTAACAGGAAGCATTCTATCCATAAGTAGTTTCCAGGCGGCTGCTTGGTTCTTGTGGTCATCGTTAAGTGCTGCATTAAAAATAGAGTCAAGCACCTTCTGAGACTTAGGAGAATTTAACATCCTCCTCTTGTACTCATTAATGATTGAAGCTTCTCCTTTAGGTCTCCCTACAGGATTTTTCTTTTCTAAAAGAGCTTTAGGTGGTCGCCCTTTTCTTTTTAACACAACATCTTTGTTAGGGGTACTAGGGGTTGTCAATTAATTGGTCCATAGTATTCTTAGTAAAGACTTCTTTAAGTGTCTTTAAGTGTCTTTAAGTATTCTTTATTAGTATTCTATTATGTATTACTTAATAGTATTACTTAAAAGTTACTACTAAAGATTCTACTTTAAGTGTCTTTAAGTGTCTTATATATGTCTTAATTTTAGCATATTTCTAAGAAGAAGTAAACACCCCATAAGTGTAATTAAGCTAATTTTTGTGTCTTTTATTCTGGTGTTTCCCGATCGGGAAATATTGATTCTGTTTGTGGCGGTTGTGGCTTGTTATTTACCGAACGGGAAACTTAAGGGGTCTTTTCTAAATTAGCTTTTTGTAACCTTGAGTGGCTACTACTATAAATTCACTGACCATTCCCCCTCCCGCCCCCCTCGATACGCTGGGAGCTCATAGGATCGCCTGTGGGCTACTGGGAGCGCCTGGGGCTAGGGCAGCACAGGGTGGGCTGCTGGCGTGCCTTGTGGTGCCTTGTAGAGCCTGTGGTGCCTTGTGGTGGCCTAGGGTGGCGACTGGGGCGTGAGTGGCAAAGCAGGACCCCTCAAGGCCACTCAAGGCTCCATCAGCCACATCAGCCACCATCAGCCACCACATGAGCCCGCTTCACGTTCACATGAAAAAATATCATGTGTCGAAAGCTTCAAAAACCGTACAAAAAACACTATTTTCATGACTCCAAGAGAAACAGACGGGCCGGAAAGAAATGTGGACCAGAGAAGAAGCAATCGAATTCGGACGCGCATCGGCAGAAGCGGCTATCGACCAGTGGAAAACATGGGGCTCTTTGCAGGAGTCAATCTGTAACAGTTTTGATAATTTGCGCGACACGCTAGTTGAATACCGCGCTAGCCACCACGAAGAAGAAGCGGTACTAGAATTTTATTCGGTGTTAGCTAAGCATCCGACGGCGCGACGTTTTGATAGAGTCACATTCAGACTGATATAACAGTCTCCACCCTAGAGCCCGCTGGATCACAGCGGGTTCCTGAGTGTAGATTGATACACTGACAAACCAACAGAGAGAACACACCAACATGAAACTATCAAAGACAAGCAAACTGGGCACATATTCCTGGTCGCTGATCGCACGCGACACATGCCCGGGATCAATAGACTCACAGGGAGGCTTGGTGCCTGCATGTCGTGGATGCTATGCCGTTGGCGGCAACTACCGCTTCGCCAATGTCAAAAAACCACGGGAACACAATCGGGCAGACTGGCAACGTGACGGCTGGGTACAGGACATGATCGAAGCAATCCAGCACGAACGATACTTTCGCTGGTTCGATTCGGGAGACATGTACAGTCTCGGTCTGGCACGAAAGATACTCCAAGTCATGCAGCAAACGCCAGATACCAAACACTGGTTGCCAACACGTATGCACAAATTCCCGAAGTTTCACAGTGTGCTGTCTGCCATGGAAGCATTACCTAATGTACGCGTACGTCGTTCCAGTGACTCTGTGACTGGCGACTACGATGCTGCAGTACATGGGTCTGTGATTTATTCACAATCAGCCCCATCAGGCACACATGCGTGCCCAGCGTACCAGCAAGACGGCCAGTGCAAATCGTGCCGAGCGTGTTACTCCAAGGATATCAGCGTGATTGCGTACCAAGCGCATGGGAAAATGATGGCAAAGGTAGTCCGATTGATAGCAGTGGGAGCATAAAATAATGACACTAGTGGTCAAGTATCCATCCAAAAAAGTACTAAAAGAAAACATTGGCAATCGTCTACGCTATATCGAAACAAGTATGTTTGGTCCTGAATATAAATCTAACGGCGTGCTTGTCGTCGCGAACCGACCACATATCACAGGACAGGGAAGAGAATTCTTCGCACAGGTTACAATGGAAAACGATTTGATCGTTAAGGTTAAATAATCACCATCAGTGACCAAAAACGCCAAAGGATAAACCAAAATGATCACAGTTGAAATATACGAAACACGCTACCCAGTGCCGGAAGAAAACGATGATGATTATTGCCATGAGGCAGAGGGAAAACTATATAACACTTTAGAGTATACCTTCAGGGACCTAGTGTACTTGCTGAAACATGAATTCCCACACGTATCGCAGTCACACGGTCCTGTAACACAATTCACATGGGCAACCAGTGAAACGGAAACAGACTGGGGAACCAATGAATATGTAGAACATTCTATCCATTTAGTAGGCAATCCGCGTTACCGTAAATATTGGTCTAAAGCTTTCAAGCTTTCGGGAAAAATCAAGTGAAAAAAAAACCAGAACACCAAAAGATAACCAAACACGTCCGAAGAAAATACTACCAGTACTCACCAACATTAGTACACATTACAGGTGGCCAGGTGTACGTGATACTGAACCAGGTTCCCATGAGTAATAAATCACACAAAGTGTGTTGCGGAAGCACACAGTCGGTGCTGGATGAAGCACGGTCGGACAAAGCGACACTTAACAAGATTTACCTATTGAACACATGAACATTTTCTACCTAGACCAAGACCCAACGCTAGCAGCACAAATGCAGTGTGACAAGCATGTGGTCAAGATGTGCCTCGAGACAGCACAGATCCTGTGCACAGTCAGAGCCCGTTATGGTTTTGATGCACCATACAAACCAACACATAAAAATCACCCGGCAGTACTATGGGCCGGGGATAGCATCGGAAACTACCTTTGGACCTTGACACACTTCCGAGGCTTGCTTTCTGAGTATGAATTCAGGTATAAAAGACAACACAAGTCCGGCACAGTGTGCCTTCAGATAGTCTCCACACCACCCGAGGGAATCACCAATGTCGAATTCACAACGCCAGCGAGATGCATGGACGGAGAATCGAGAGCAATATCAACCAACCCGGTGGAGTGCTACAGGCACTACTACAAGACACAAAAGAGTAACATCCTTCAGTACTCTATTCGGCCTGCGCCGTCCTGGATTGTCTGAAGACATTCTAGCTGTGATCTCGATTGCGATCATTCTAGGATGCATTCTGTGGGGCGACCAGATATCAGACTTCATAGACAACGCATGGATCGAGCACGAGAGACAGGAACTGAAAAATGAAGCAAATAACCTTTAAGTACACTAACAGAGAAGTCGAGAATTACTGCATGGAAGTCATGACGCGAGCAATCAGACAACACATCATCGACTACTGGGCAGGACACAAAATTAGCACAAGCACTCACTCGGATGGTCTGGTACACAGAATTATCATACCAGACCCTGATGGCGACCTTAAGGTTACCATCATCACCCCAGACGTTCTCTGGGAGGCCTGTGTGCGCTTTGTACATCAGCACATGGACATGATTGATGACTCGCCTGTGTGTCAATCGATCATCAGCCTGAAGCCTGAAGTGATGTCAAAGTTTGACATCGACAACCTAATGCAATACACGGTGGGTATATAGCATGAGTACACAATACCAGGAAGAAGATGCGAGTTATTACGATGAACCGTTGGTCTACGAAATGATAAAAGACTTGGTGGAATATGATCTAGAACACACAACGGTAAATGAGCTGATGGAACTTGCGACCGATCAACT
>SXGQ01473078.1_pt1 | contig 17455 bp, 12 predicted proteins | sample 3178371 | NCBI WGS metagenome assembly SXGQ01 (sample SAMN11356859, study PRJNA531348) | freshwater metagenome | isolation source: freshwater sample F1-20 | place: China: Fuxian Lake, Yuxi | collected 2017-12-25 | reverse complement strand
TGGCATGGGTGGTGGCATGGGTGGTGGCATGGGAATGGGTCTCTCCTACGTCACAACCCAACAGATGATGGCAAACGTACAGACCCTTGTGAGGAATTTCTTTATCACGTGCGGCGTCAATTTTCCCATGACGATGATGGGTGGCATGGGTGGTGGCATGGGCATGGGTGGTGGCATGGGCATGGGCGGTGGCATGGGCATGGGCGGTGGGCTTGGCGGTTCCCAAGATCAAGACGCTGATCAAAAGGCGGTCTTCTTCAACGATCGAACAGGAATCCTGTTCGTCCGGGCGACGCTGTCCGACCTCGATATCATTGAACAGGCAATCCAAGTCCTAAACGCTCTCCCGCCTCAGGTTGAGATCGAGGCCAAGTTCGCCGAGGTAACTCAAGAAGACGTCAAGGCATTGGGCTTCCAGTGGTGGATTGGAAATTGGACAATGGGTAACAATCGGATTGGCACGACGGCTGGTACGGCTCCATCCCTCGGAAGCGCTGCTACGTCTGGTTCAACAGCAAATCCAAGTGGAGTCTTCCCGACCACGGCCACTCCGCCTACCGGCAACGACGGATATCTCACCGCAGGTGTCCGAAACACCTACAGCGATGCGAATCGCAATGAAGGCACCATTCCGACACTCGCAACGGTAACAGGTATCATGACGGAACCTCAATTCCGGGTGGCGATACAGGCTTTGGAACAGCGAAGCGGGGTGGACATGCTATCCGCCCCGAAGGTGACGACTGTCAGCGGTCGCCAGGCTCAAATCGTGACCGCTGATGTTCGGACAATCGTAACAAGCGTCGGACTCAGCCAGACTTCAAGTGGCGGTAATAATGGCGGAATAGGAGGTGGATTCAGCAACGGTGGGGGAGCGGTCGCCGCCCAATCTGGGTATGGCACCACGGTAATTCCGTTTGGCCCTGAATTGGACGTTCTGCCCATTGTCTCCTCAGACGACGTCACCATCCAGTTGACCATCATTCCATCGGTGACCGAGTTCGTTGGGTACGACAACCCCGGCCAATTCGTCCCGCAGGCACAGTCCGTTGCTGGCAGTACGATTGGGGTGCCGATCACCGCACAGCTACCTCTTCCGCGATACCGGGCCCGCTCAGTGATCACCTCGGCCAATGTCTGGGACGGTCAGACGGTTGTGATTGGTGGCTTAATCGCAGAGAACAGTCGCAAGACAAGGGATAAGGTGCCCGTTCTCGGTGACCTTCCTCTCGTGGGCCGTCTTTTCACCAGCGAAGCGAATGCGACTGACAAGCGGAATTTGTTAATCTTCGTTACACCGACGATCCTCGATCCGACGGGTCGGCGCCGGAACGATCCAAATTCGATGCCATTCGACCAAGACGTAGATGTCTCTAGGAAGGCGACGAAGCAATAGACTCAAGAATCGGAACGTATCAATCAAATACACAATCCCGCCCAGCCAAGCGGATATCTACTCCGAACCAAAAGGCCAACAATCGGAGATTCCAAATCCCGATGCTGATCTCTAAATACCACATTGTGGTCTTTAGATAATCAAGAAAAGCAGAGCATGACATCTCTTCACAAACGCATTCTCAGGAGTGGTCATTGGGCCCTTGCCTTGGCTGCAGGATTAGCCACTGGTAACCACGTCGAAGCCTCTCCTAGGTTTTCGCCGGAAGGAACCCAGTATCAGGTGGCTGGGTCCGCGATTGGCGACCAGTTGTCCCCATCCATTTCGTTTCGAAAAACGGGTGGATGGATAGCGTGGCATGACAACGTCACGGATGGCGAGGGTTTCGGTGTCAGCGTTCGTAGGTTGACCGGCCAATTAACCGGGATGAGCTCTTTCCGAGTGAACCAGAGGTCAGAGGGGGATCAGGAGAATGTGCAGATCCTCCAGATGTCAGATGGCGGAGCACTTGTGGTTTGGCAGGGAGGCGTCAAGGGTCGTCAGTCCATCATGGGGCGCGTCATAAAGGCCGACGGCCGCTTTGCCGGTGATGAATTCCCGATCTCATCAGAAGGTTTGGATCACCGTGAGCCTTCGGTGGCCATCAACCCTTCCGGATCGTTCCTTGTTACTTGGACAGCTGACGGGGTGGATGGTGATCTCGCAGCGATTCAAAGCCGATTGTTGTCTCCATCAGGTGAGCCTGTGACCGAGGTTTCACGACTGAACCAATTCACTCCTTTCCACCAGCGCTCCTCCGGGGTCGCCGCATTTCCTGATGGTTCTTTCGTGGCGGTTTGGATTTCCGAGCAGCAGCGCGGGCAAAACACGGTGGATGTATTTGCGCGTCGGATACAGTCAAATGGAACACCGAATGGTGAGGAATTCCTCGTCAATTCTGGAGACAAGCCTTGCGCGACACCTTCCATCGCTGCCTTTCCGAATGGAGGTTATGTCATCGCTTGGGCAGAACACGACCACACGTCACCCGGTGCCGTCTGGGATGTTGCGTCACGGAACTACCAAAACGGGAATCCAAAAACCGCATCAACAATCCTCAACGGGCGCCGAATCGGATTCCAAGGTTTCCCCAAGATCGCTATCGTTGGTGAAGAAGCCTTAGTGGTCTTCCGTAGCCAAGGGGGTGACGGTTATGGGGAAGCAGTTGTCGGTCAGTGGATTGATTCCCAAGGGCAGAAAGTGGGTGAAGAATTCGTAGTCAACTCCCAGACATCAGGGGATCAGATTACCCCTAATATTGCATCTGATGAGCAAGGGAGGTTGGTTGCAGTCTGGAGTACTTATGCGGGTTTGTCGAAGGGGATGGATCTCGCATCACAACGCTATTCGATGTCAGCGCAATCGCTTCTCGCTCCTGAACCACCATATGTCTTTGCGGCATCGTCTTCGCGCTTGACGGTCAGTTTCCCGGAGATCTCGGGATTGCCAATCTCCCAGTACGAGCTCTATGTCGATGGGGCAGAGGTGCCTTTGGTACTGAAGACGGGATACCACACAGCGACGGGACTAACCCCAGAATCCTTCCATACGTTCCGACTCGCCTACAGACTCCAAGACGGACGGCTTTCCCCATTGTCACCTCCTGCTCAAGGAAAGACCTGGGGAGAGGATGTGAATCTGGATGGGATGCCCGATGATTGGCAGGCAAAAAACTATGGATCCGAAAGGAGCCAATGGCCTGCACCAACTGTCGACAGCGATGGGGATGGGGTCAACGATCGTGAGGAGTTTCTTGCCGGAACAAACCCCCAACTGGCCTCCAGTGTTCTCAAGACATTCCTACACAGGAATGAACAGGGATCCACGCTTTCCTGGAACAGTCGTCCAGGAGCATTCTATCAGGTACAGGCCTCCAACAACATGAAAGATTGGTCGGATCTTGGTAAACTCCGGTTTGCTTCTGGCGACACCGATTCCATCCCAATCGGAAACCTGCCTGGGAACACATTTTACCGAGTCAATCTTCTCCGCTGAACCATGCGCAATTTCCTGAACTGTCTACTGCTGGTCACGCTGATTGCCGGTGCCACCGGGAAGGCTTATCCCTTCTCGCTCCTTGGTCCATTTGCGACATACCAGACCGCGACCCTCAATTACTCTAGTCCGTTCACTTCGATCCAAGAAGAGGGTGATTTGGGCGGACCGATGAATTTGGGAGAGGAGTATCGATGGGGAAGCCCGGTTCTCGTCTATGGTTTTGATTCTAGTTTCGTGGAATATTTTGGACCACAAGGTGTGGCGGCAGTCGAAGCGGCAGTGAAGATCTTGAATGATCTACCATCCACCTCGGCGATGAGTGCCGAATTGAAGGAATATCCACTCAACGCTACTCGCTACAACTACACTGCGCAGCAATTGCGTCTCCGCGATATAAAGTCAATCATGCTTTCGACGTTGCTACAAGCAATGGGGCTTGCCTGTCCCGAAAGATACGCTTGGACGATTTACAGACAGGTGCCCATCGAAGGAACAACTCCCCAGCAGTACATCTATTCAATCATTCAACGGAATTTCGATCCTGTTTCGTTTCGCCCGTCACCATACGTCAACAACACCCTTTATACGTATCAAATCCTTCAAGTTGGAGCTTCACCGGATACATGGGATTGCCAAGAGTTGGCCGTTGATGTGTCTAACCCCAATGTCAGCGTCATTGCAACAGCAGGACTTCAAGCGGGTGTTGTGGATCCAAGGGTAATGCAACAGGTTTATGGGACTGCCGATCTGGTCCAGTCGGGTTTTGGCCTCTTCTACACCGGATTAACCCGTGATGATGTTGGCGCAATCCGCTACATGTACCGTCCCCAAAATGTCAATTGGCAATCTGCACCTGATGGAACCATAGGTTCAGGCGCCGGTTCGACGGTTTCACCGTGGTCTTGGGCTGGGTTTTCAGTCTCAATTCCCAATTCCAACTCTCCGTGGTCCTTCTATGGCGGCACATCCCTCACAAATGCTGGATTGGCTCTGGGATCAACCAATTTTGTTTCCGACGGTGGACGTCAAGGGCCAGGGAAAATCAATTTTGTTCGTGTCGACACGGATCCGCTATTGGGTCAGTACTTGAATCCAGTGACGATCAACTATCCTGAAATTGTCATTGGCACAAATGGAGCTCCCGTCGGTCAAGTCGCCTCAAGGACCATCGTCCAGCCCGATATTCTTTTCAGTGCAGCGGATATTGGAGCCTCCGCAAACACAGCCCAGCCCTACGTCTATTCCGTGAACGGGACGACATTTAACCGAGCGGTGAATCCAGGGGCCGGCACGGCGTTTGCGGCGGACGGTCCTGGAATTCAGCAGCCTGGCATCCAAGTAGTGCTCAATAAAGTTGGCCCGTGGAATTTGAACATTCGAAACACGGATCAAGTAGCCGCAATCAAGGGTTTCGTCTGGGGCTCATTTGATGGAACGACCAATTCACCAATCATTTATCCGCAGGGTGTGCAACTCCAAGAGCTTGAATCCCGGTTGTTCCCATGAGATATCCCGCAAACGCCATCTTCTCTAATATGATCACCAGGATTCTTGCAACGGTGTTGACCTTAGGTGCCGTATATGGGGCCTCTGGGCAAACATTGCCGATCTATTCCAACACTGGAGTGAATCCCAATCCTGTGATGGTGGACGCAAGGATTTTCTACAACTCGGGCGTCTTTACGATTGGCGAAGACTCCTCCGGCCTCTTTGGGGGTGGAATTCTCAACCCCGTGATGCCGTATGAGACGCAAAACACTTTGTTTTTCCAGAATTACAATGTGATGTCCGCGACCCCAGGGTTCAATCTGCAGTACATTGATGATTCTGGAGTGCGGCGTCCTGCTTCAGAAATCATCAATGCGAATGGAGCCGTGATCGAAGGAAGGTTCGCCAATCTAGCAGCAAACATTACTCGCCAGGGATATCCGAACGCCTTGTTCCCGTTGTATGGAGGGTTGATAACCTTGGAGGCTACCAACATCGTCAGCCAAGGAACGATTCAGGGATTCTATGCCGGCGAGATCCGGATTGTTGGTGAAAAGGTGAATTTGAGCTATGGGAAGGTCGGTTCGACCCCTATCGATTTCTCAACCTTTCGGACCGCACGATATGTGCCGGACCCATTGAGCTTCCAAGCTACCGCCTCAGTCGTCACACCCACATCGTTCGCGCCAGAGACAGATGTCCAAGACCAATGGTGGCGGTATGGCTACTCCGCACTTGATCCGAGCAGTTTCGCGGCGGCTCTCCCCATTGCTGGAAAGACCAACATTTTAGTGGATACCGGACGGTTCTATATCGATCGAACGGTCCGGGACAACGTTACACCTGAGTCAACCGATTCTCCAACAAGCCGGCTGTTCATTCAAAACGCCACTGCGTTCGTATGGACCAACCAACCTACAGCAACTAACAAGCAGATTGAGATTGTCTTTGTGAGCAACGATGACACGAACGTGGTGGTAGATGTAAGTTGGGGCAACGGTCCGAACCCCGTCGATTATCCCGCCAAAACCGCCTACGTCCGCTTCACGGCAATTCAACCGGATTTAGTTCGACAGGGATCTGATACGGTGGCCACTCAGTTTGTGGTCACCGATACGTTTGGTTCACAGCCATTGCCGCAGTTGTTGTTGAATGCATTGACCAAGAATTCCCAGGCGCCGACGAATATATTTGCATTCCGTGCCTATCCGCCCACCTTCAATCCTCCCGGAACAGTCGCATTTCAGCCCATCGGCCGCATCAAGACGAACTCGGGTTTCTCGCCGCTTCTCTTCACCCATTGGCACGACAAAACCCTTACCAACGGTCTACAGATGACCAACCAGGTCACCACAAACCTGTATGCAACCTGGGCGGGTGAGTTGGTTCGCCTCCCATCACAGGCGGTGAACGATATCACTTTCGTACAAACCACAGAATTGGATGGTACGACCATCTACGATCTCCTTGCTCCAACTCCAATTGAAGGTGCGTCCATCACCAATCTGGCAGGCCGCGTCGCGATCGATTCCAAAGAATTGGACCTGACCGGTGCTCGCATCCAAGGGCAAGGGGTTGTAACCATTCGGACCGACAACCTCAAGGGTGCACGGGGTGCAATTATCGACGCTCCCGTTCTGAGCTTCGACGTTGGTTCGACCAATGGGTTGCTGGAGATCCGGGATTTGGCCAAGGGTTCGTCGTCGAGGTTTGGTGGCCAATTTGCAGTCTATTCGACCACGTTCACCAATTCTACGGAGACCCAAATTGTCGAGCCGCCTACCGATCCAAGCGGTTCGCCCACGACAAATACGGTTCCGCTGATCGCCATCTACCACGTCACAGTGGTCCGCAACTCTCTCGACACCAAGCGGGATACTATCGTGAATGATTTGGTGCTCCGCTCCCGGGATGTGGACATCCAAGACCAAATGTTTGTCGACGGGAAATTTCGCACGACTGCGGAAAATCTGACTACACGGGGTCCGCTGCTATTCGGATCGCTGACCAACCTTACCGACGTGAACATGCCAAATGTTCGAAATTGGACGAACACGGCCACTGGAATTGTGGCTGTGGAATCCACGATTAATGTTCGTAGCGGTCTTCCTGGAACCAACAAACTCAATGTGTTCCGGAATGAAGGATTGCTGGCATCCACCGCCGTGAGCGTCGGTGCCAATCGGTTTGAGCTGCTTGGCGAGATCTTCGCGGACGCCGGCACCATTTCAATACTGTCCGATGACTTCGTGAGTCAGGGCGGTGTCTTGACCGGCGGGAAAAATGCAATTCTGTGGTCCAAAACGGCGGATTTGACGGGTTTGAATGCCCAACTTGGGGGCATGTTTGGAATTCGGGTAACGGAAACCCTCAAAGACGGTGGGCCCGCGACCCCATCACTCATCGCCGTCCAATACGGAATCAATTTCCAAATGAAGCCCAAGGTGTCGGATCTCCGGGGGACGACCCTTGAGATCAATGTCCCCGGATATTCGTCGGCGGTAAGCGTTTGGCCCGGTTCCGATTTGGGTAAGTCCCCAGCTGGCTTCACCAACAATCTCGCTTTGGGGGCTCTCAAACTTGAAATCAAGAGCGGCGGCGTCGCCGCGTTCAATGGTCCTGATGCCGGCAATGCGATCTACGTGGAGAAACTCATCCTTGGCCCCCGTATCTTGTTCTCACTGACCAATTCGGTACCCTCCGATGACGGAATCAGCCTCAACGGGGGAATGACCCTCTATTTTAGCAGCACTAGCACCAACACTACGCCAGCCAAGCTTGATGGGCTCGTGACTCCTGGCGGTGGAAAACTGATCTACCTGCCGCTTGCAACCGGACTCGTGTCCGTCGTCAATGGCGACGGGCGCATGGTCGAAGTGCCTCAGGGGGTACGGTACAGCGCCGTGCTCGATTCCGACGGTGATGGTATTCCTAACGCCACCGACGGTTCCCCATTTGATGTTGTTGCCATTGGGTCAACCAGCCTTGTTGGGAAACCAGCGCGCGAGATCGAAGTTCAGTGGGAAGCCACCGCGGGACAGTCCTATGAGATCCAGTCCACCAAGGATCTCGCCGGTGGCCGATGGGTTTCGGTCAAGACGATGACCAATTTCACGACCAAAGCTGAACGAATGTCGGTTCGGGAGGCAATCGATCCCGGCGACGGCTTTAAAGCCTACAGGGTTGTCCTGAAATTCTGATCAGACGGCCGCCGAAAGGCGGCCGTTTGCTTTCCGGATGATCAAAATTGGCATCACGGGAGGGATAGGGATGGGAAAGTCGACCTCGGGTTCCCTCCTGGCAGCCAGAGGCATCCCCGTCATCGACACCGACGAATTGGCCAAAGAGGAGAGCCGGGTTGGTTCGGAAGGATTCGTGGAAATCGTCGATGTATTTGGTCCGGGAATCCTGTCGCCGGACGGAGCTATCGATCGCCGACGCCTGGCCGACCTGGTCTTCTTCGATGTCAAGGCTCGTCAGCGCCTCGAGGCCATCCTCCATCCCCGGATTGCGCGGCGGTGGCGGGATGGGGTGGCTGCCCACGAACGGTCGGCTTCCCGGAAGGTGGCGGTTCTGATTCCCCTTCTGTTTGAGCGTCAATATGAGGCGGAGTTCACCTGCACTCTGAGCATTGCCTGCTCCCTCGAAACACAGCGGTTTCGCCTATCGGACCGGGGTTGGTCTGACTCCCAAATCGAGGCGCGCAACGCAGCCCAGATGCCGGTTTCCGAGAAGATGTCGCGTGCCCGATTTGTGGTGTGGACGGAGGGAAGTCTTGCGAGCCATGGGGCCCAGCTGGACTTGATTCTCCGGGGACTCTCCGCGATCTGAACCGATCTACTATTTGCTTCCCGGCTTGGTTGCTGGGATCGCTTCGAGGTCGGCTGGAAGTGCGTCGGGAGAGAATGCCTCCACCTTGAGACGGATGAGGCTGAAGGTGGGAACGCCTAAATCGACTGTGCCGTCGGACCGATCCACGACCATCGCGACTCCAGCAACCGTTCCGCCCTGATTGCGGACAATATCGATCGTCTCCTGAACACGTCCGCCCTTAGTCACAACGTCCTCAACCACCAGGCAGGGTTCACCGGCAGGGATCTTGAAACCCCGCCGCAACACCAATCTACCTTCCTCCTTTTCTGCAAAGATGAACCGGGTCTTGAGCTGGCGGGCGACTTCCTGCCCGATCACGAGTCCCCCCATGGCCGGTGCGATGACGGTGCGTGCGCCCAGATGACTGACCTTGGCTGCAAGAGCCGCGCCGAACTGCTCAACGAGAGGCATCTGCTGGAGCGCCAAGGCGCATTGGAAAAACTGGCGACTGTGAAGGCCGCTCCGGAGGATGAAGTGGCCATCCAGAAGCGCACCGGTTGAACGGAACAGGGCGAGTGCCTCATCGGTTGTCATGGTGAAAAGGCTGTGGCGTAAGTCGGGACGGGACAAGGCCGTTCCATCATGCCTTGTCTGCTGATGGGCACAGGTTCCGGAGCGGGCAGGCGGTGCAGTCGGGGTTGCGAGCGTGACAACAACGTCGTCCATGCCAGATGAGCCAATGGCTGAACAGGGTCCATTTCTCCCGGGGGACGAGCTCCATCAGGTCGGACTCGATTCCAACGGGATCCTTTGCGGTGCTGAGCCTCAGCCTCTGGGAAAGTCGGCCCACGTGGGTATCGACGACGACCCCAACATTCATACCGAAGGCATTACCGAGGACCACGTTGGCCGTCTTGCGCCCGACCCCCGGCAGTTCGGTCAGAGCCGCAATCGTCGATGGCACTTCGCCACCGTGCTCGGTGAGGATCATTCTGCAGGCGGCCTGGATGTTCTTCGCCTTGTTCTTGTAGAGACCGATCCGACGGATTGCGTCGGCGAATTGCTTCGGATCGCCGTCGGCATAGTCTGCTGGGGTCTTGTAGTTCCTGAACAGTTCTTCGGTCACCTTGTTGACCTGTTTGTCGGTGCACTGGGCCGAGAGGATGGTGGCCACCAGGAGTTCCAGCGGATTTGAGAAGACGAGCTCGCAGTGGGCATCGGGATAGGTCGACTCGAGGAGTTGGGCGATGCGGTCACAGCGTCTGGAACGGTCGGCTTTGGATTCCCTGGGCACGCCCTTCGATACCGGTGCCCCAGGGCGAGATCAACGATGGGCATCCGCGGGTTTTCCCGGGAGCATTGGACTGCGGACAATCAGCAGGGATCCGGACTTGACCGCGCCGCTTCTCCGGTTGCCCTTGCTGGTCCTGTTGGTGGACGCTGGGGTATGGATGGTGTTCGGCCAGTTCGTGGAATGCATCGGACGTGGGGTTGGCTTCTGGCGGCCTCGATCGCAGCCTTGATCGTGATCGGGTACCGGATGTGGAGCCTTCCTCTCCTCAGTCCGGATGAAGGGCGCAACGCCGAGGTCGCGCGGGAGATGAAGGAGTCCGGTGCCTGGCTCGTCCCGACCTACAACCAGCTTCCTTATCTCGACAAGCCCGCCTTCTACTTCCGGACCGTGGCCCTGTCCCTTGCCGTTTTTGGGGACAACCATGTAGGAGCCCGGATGCCATCTGCACTTTTTGCTGTGGCGGTGCTGATGCTGGTCTGGAGGGTGACCCGTCGATGCTGCGGTCCTCGTCCGGCTGCCTTGGCGGTGTTGGTGACGGCGACAACGCCTTTGTTCATCAGCCAGGCCCGGATTGTGATCTTCGACATGTCCCTGTGCCTGTTCGTCTCGGCGGCGATCTTCGCCGGGTTTCTGGCGGAGGTCGGTCCGGCGGAACGCAGGCGTCGGTGGCTGCTGCTGGCTGCGGGTTGTGCCGGAGTTGCCACCCTGATCAAGGGGCCGGTGGGCCTGATTGTCCCTCTCCTGGTTCTGGCGGTCTTCCATGCTGCCTCGGGTCAATGGTCGGCCCTTGGGCGACTGTTCCACCCACTGAATGCCTTGGTGTACGTGGTGGTGGTGCTCCCATGGTTCCTGGGGGTGACCCTGCACCACCCGGATTTCCCGGATTACGGATTGGTCCATGAATCGTTCAAACGTTTCACGACCGGACAATTCCATCGCAAGGGGCCGGCCTACTACTACGCGCTGGTGATGCCGGCGACGTTCCTTCCGTGGAGCCTGCTGCTGCCCGGAGGCCTGTGGTTGCTCTCAACCGTTGAGATTCGGTATCGCAAACTCACCCCCCTCAACCGGCTTCTGTTCCTGTGGTGTCTGGTGGTCCTTGGGTTTTTCTCACTCTCCCAGTCCAAGCTACCCGGGTATATCCTCAGTGTTTCGGTGCCCTTTGGCATCCTGACGGGCCAGGTGCTCGACCGGGCGTTGGTCGACCCTCGGAGCCGGTCGCATACAGTACTTCGAGGAGCGGTTTGGGCGCTGTTGGGGGTTGTCATCCTTTTGATCGTTTTGGTCCTCGTGGCTGCCCCTCAGACCGGGATTCTCCCGTCCCCGATCCGTTTGAAGAAGTTCGACGCTTCGGAGTTTGCTGCGTTTGTGCCTCAACTGCTGATCCTGTTGACGACGGTGGGCGGTGTTCTGATCGTGGGGCTCACCCGTCGCTGGGTGACTGGGTACATTGCTGGATTCACACTGTTCCCGGTGCTTTTGGTTCTGCTGGGGGGTGGGATCTTTCACCGCGTTTTCGACCAGAAGTCCGCCCAGGCGGTCGTGGCCGGGATGCCCAAACTGGATCCGGAAACGAAGCTCGTCTTCTACCGCTGCTTCCCGAATGGCCTGCCGTTCTACATGCGTCGGACCGGTGTCCTGATCACGGAAGATGGTGATGAACTTACCAGCAACTACGCCCTCTATAAGCTCCGACGGGAGTCCCCGTGGCCCCCCCAGGTCGTTCCCGCGAAGCAGGCGGAGGAGTGGATGGGGAGTCGTCAAGGTGACGCTTATGTGATGACCCATGAGGGTCATCGCGGATGGCTCGAGGGTTGGGCCACGAGGTCAGGCGGGCGGATCGACACTCTCCCACACGGATTCTTGGGGCTGAGGATCCGATGATTGTGGGGGCATCCGTCACGCAGCATGGTGCCATCGGTAGCTTGGGAATGTACCCGGGGTTGCCGAAGGCCTTGTGGTTGGGCCAGCGCTCCCTCGTGGTCTTGAGCTTGGTTGGTAGGCTCTCTGCGGAGTTGGTGGAGCCTACGGGTTTGCCGCCGGTTGTGACCCGTGCCGTGGGCGCGAATCGCGTTTCGGATCGGCCCGAATATTCGCGTCTCTGGCATCAGGCGGCGCGCGACTATGGTTGGGAGGGCGGGGAACAGCTCCGCTGGCTGGACGCCGGTGTCGATGCACGCCTCCGATACGAGCTGAGGGAGAACGACTACAGGACTCCGACCCTCGTCAGTGATGATGCCTTCTTCACCAGGACCCTCGTCTATGTGGGCGTCCAGGAGGTGATTGATCCGGTCCGGGTCGCGGTGGAGTTCCAGGACAGCCAGAGGTCCATCACGGATCGGGCCGTGGTTCCCACCGACATGGACTACACGGACCTGCTTCAGGCCCACGTGGATCTCCACTTCAGGGATGTGGTCGACGGTCAGCCCTTCACCGCGATGGTGGGCCGGATGACCTTCGACGCGGTCGACCGTCGGCTCATCGCGCGCAATCGATTCAGGAATGTCATCAACTCATTCGACGGCGTTCGATTGAGGCTGGGTGCCGAGAGGGGACCATGGGAACTGGACGCGTTCGCGCTGCGTCCTGTAGTTCGGGATTCCGATGGGTTTGATCGATCCAGCAACAACTCCCTGCTCTTTGGCGTCACGGGCTATTGGCGTCGCGAATCACCCGGGATTCAGCTGGAGCCCTTCTGGCTGCTGACGGATCGAACCCCAGGTCCAGGGGTGAGCCTGAGCGACAACCAACACACGTTTGGCGTCCATGCTTTTGGCCAATGGGATGGTTCGAGTTGGGACTATGACCTCAGCGTGGCTGGACAATTGGGGCTGCGCGGCAAGGACACTGTCGCGGCCTGGGCCGTCCATGGGGAGGTTGGCTATACTTGGGACACCGTGTGGAAGCCCCGACTTGGACTCTGGGTCAACGCCGCCAGCGGGGATCAGGAACCCGGTGATGGAACCACGCAGAGTTTCGACCCACTCTACGGGGCTACTTTTGCGTTCTATGGCTACACGGGCTACTTCGTCTGGAACAACCTGATCAACCCATCCATGCGGTTCAGCGTCCATCCCACGAAGCGAATCCGCGCAGAGCTCATCTACCGGACGATGTGGCTGGAGAGCAGCCGGGATGGCTGGTTGCGCGGACTCCGTCGCGATACCAATGGCGAGGATGGGTCTTTTGTGGGTCAGGAGGTCGACGTGCGGATTTCCTATGGGTTCTTCCGATGGTTAGAGGCAGAGGCGGTCTATGCGTTGTTCCTGCCTGGCGATTTCGTCGCGAACACAGGCCGCTCTCCTGTGAGCAGCTTCACCTACCTCCAGCTTACCCTGAGGTTCTGAAAGGCAGTATGGGCAGCATCCTGGAACCCTCTGGGGATACCTGACCCGTGGACGGTGGGATCCATCTCCAGCAGGCTTTGGACTTCATGGATTTGCCCTACGACGCGCTTGCCAAGATGATCGATCATTCGCTCCTGCATCCGACCCTCACGGATCAGGAGCTGGAGGAGGGATGTCGCTTGGCCGCGCGGTATGGGGTGGCCTCCGTCTGCATCAAACCCTACGCCGTCCGACAGGCGGTGGAGTGGCTGAAGGGTACAGGGGTCCTGGTTGGGGCTGTGGTCGGATTTCCCCACGGGGGTTCCACCATGGAATCCAAACGTTACGAGACTGAATTGGCCTGCCGGGATGGAGCCCTGGAAATCGACATGGTGCTCAACGTTGGCAAGGCCCTGAGTGGCGCTTGGGACTATGTCGAGGCGGAGGTTCGCATTGTCTGTCTGGAGGCGCATCGCCACGGGGCAAAGGTCAAGGTCATCCTCGAGAACGATTACCTTTCCCAGGGTGGCGGCGGGCTGGACGAGAACTCCCTCAAGCGCCGCCTCTGCGAGATCTGTGAACGGGCCGGGGCTGATTGGGTGAAGACCTCGACGGGCTATGGCTTCGTGAAGCAGCCGGATGGATCCTATGGCTACAAGGGGGCGACGGCACAGGATCTGGCCCTGATGCGGGCCAGTGTATCTTCCAGGGTCGAGGTCAAGGCGGCGGGTGGCGTCCGCGATCTGGATGGCTTGATCCGGGTCCGGGAGCTGGGAGCCTCCCGGTGCGGAGCGACGGCCACGGCTGCGATGCTCGACGAATTGAGGCGGCGTAAGGAGGCAGGCGCCTACGGGAATGATTCCAAGACCGGGGCCCTGGGGCAGGGTGGATACTGAAGGTAGCAGCGGCAGGTGCCGGGATGACACACGGAAAGACACCGCCGGCACCCGCCGCAGACCGGTGCCCACCCGGACATCGGCGAGAGGCAACATTCCAGATCCGTTCCGTACTGCAACGAAGGATTCCGTGACGTTTGTGACCTCGTCAGGGATCGAAAAGGACCCCGCCAAAAAGAGGGCTGTTTTGCCCAAAGCGAGGAGAGCGGTCTATCGGATCAGGACCCACGCTCCCCGCCATGAAGAACAATGGGTTCCATCGGCGAATGCAGCTTGGCACGGTCCTGGGGATGGTCGTTATGGGCGTTTCTGCGGGGTTCCGATGTCAGGCTGGACCTGATCCCGGCACGGACGCCGTGATGCGGGCCAAACTGGCGGCCTCCCAGAAGGTTCTGGCCGGGATCGCACTCACGGATTTCCGGGCGGTCCAGACCAACGCAGCCACGCTGACCACCTTGAGCGCCCAAAGAGGCTGGGCTGCCCTCCAGACTCCAGACTACGAGTTGTTTACCACCCGCTTCCGGATGGCCTCGGAGTCCCTCGGTGAAGCGGCCGTTGCAAAAGACATGGAGGCCCTCCTCCAGTCGTATCAGGAACTGACCCGGAGTTGTGTGGGGTGCCACACCTACCTCAGAGACCGCCGCCTGAAGGAGATTCCACTGAAGGATCGGTGATTGTTGGACAGAGTTGGTGGGTTCACTCGGCGGGTCCTACGAGCTTGAGCGCTCCGATGCCGCCGGGATTCCAAGGGGTGTGAACGATATAGACCTCGCGGGATTTCCCCTTGCCCGTGAAGTACCAGCAGGCGCCATGGATGCTCTGGGCTCCGGCAAGACCGAGGTCGTCCTTTGGACGGAGCGTGGCGACGATCGCCTTCTTCTTCAGGTTCACGATGAAGATCGGACCGGCCTTGGCCTTGTCGTGATCATGCAGGCAGGGCGCCAACACGTAGTCACCCCAGATGTCGACGTCACATACGGTGCTGCCGGAGGGAAGGCCATCGATGGCCTGGAAGATCTTCTTCTTTAGGTCCCAGGTGATGATGCGTCCCTCGGCCCGGGCCGAGATCAGCAGCGTTCCGTGGGCACGATCAAAGGTGATTCCGTGCGGGGTCTCCGACATCGACTTGCCGCCGTAGATGTCCTTGCCGTAGGCGAGCGGGGAAACGGCCGCCGGCATGAAATAGGCTTTCCCGTAGCCATCGGTGACCCAGAGCTCGTTCTTGTTCAAGAAGGTGGCGTCGGTCGGGGCAAAGCCCTTCCGGTCGGCGTACTGGGAGTAGGGCGGAATGCCCAGGCTGTCGACTTTCTGGAAGGTGCCGTCGGTGACATGAACCTGTCCCTCTTCGTTGTCGGCAGCCACGACCAAGGGCGTTTTGCCGGAGCGCTGGAGCAGGTCGGCCCCGTGGATGTTGCCCTTGGCGAGAGCGGGGTGGCCTTCGATCACCCACGACTTGGTGAGACCATTGCTGAAAGCAACGAAGCCGACACCCCGGAGGCCCCAGTACACCGTGTCCTTGGCGGGGTCGAACATCACGGTTCCGTGGGCGCCGGCGACGTGAGGGGCGGCGGCGGTCGGGATAGGGACGAGGCCGGGAGCATCCGCAAAGGTCCAGAAGCCCTGGCCGGTCACCTTGGTGCCTGGTTTCAGGGATCCGGGTTTCGGGGCCGGGACTGGTCCGGCCCGCTCGATGTGGAAGGGAAGGGCTACGGGCTTGACCTCTGCGTGCTGCGCGTGGCCGTCCTTGGCGTCATGGGCCTGGAGGACAGACGGGGCGCAGGAGAGGAGACAGGCTGCGGATAGGGCCAGGCGAAGGGGGGAGGCATTCATGATGGCGTGATGGGGAAATCGTTTCAGGCAGAACGTGGTATGAGAAGGACATATCACAGGCAGGCTCTCAGTTGCCCCGTCGGGCCGGAGCTGGGTAGGATCGCCGCTCGCGCCATGATCGAGATTCCCAAGGCCTACGAGCCGCAGTCCGTTGAGGCAAAATGGTACCAGTTCTGGTTGGACCAGGGCTGCTTCACAGCGGATCCCGGGCGTGTCTCCGGGAAGCGCCCCGCCTACTCGATCGTGATCCCGCCCCCGAACGTCACGGGTGTGCTGACCCTTGGGCATGTACTCAACAACACGATCCAGGACATCCTGGCCCGCAAGGCCCGCATGGACGGGAAGGAAGTGCTCTGGCTGCCGGGGACGGATCACGCCGGCATCGCCACGCAGAACGTTGTCGAGAAGACGCTCAAGAAGACCGGGGAGATCCGTCACCGGGACGACCTCGGGCGCGAGGCCCTGGTCGCCCGGATCTGGGAGTGGAAGGAGAAGTACGGCGGCATCATCCTCCAGCAGCTCCGGGCCCTTGGGGCGTCGTGCGACTGGAGCCGGACCCGGTTCACGATGGATCCGGAATACTCCCGGTGTGTCCAGAAGGTGTTCGTCGACCTGCACCGGAAAGGCCTGATCTACCGGGGGAAGCGCATGGTCAACTGGTGTCCGGCCTCGCTGACCGCCCTCTCGGATGAGGAGGTGATCATGAAGGAGCAGAAGGGCTCCATGTACCACTTCCGGGTCGAGGTCGCCGAGAAGCCAGGCACTTTCCTGACGATTGCAACCACCCGCCCCGAGACCATCCCTGCCGACACGGCTGTCGCGGTGAACCCTAAGGATCCCCGCTATCAGCATCTGATCGGCTGCCATGTCTATCGGGCCTTGCCGGTCGAAATTCCCAAGGAGCAGCGCCGGATCCCGATCATTGCCGACGACCATGTCGACTTCGAGTTCGGTACCGGAGTCCTGAAGGTCACCCCGGCCCACGACAAGGCCGATTATGAAATCGGCCTACGCCATGGGTTGCCCGTCATCGACCTCCTCACGCCGGACGGCAGGCTGACGGCTGAGGCCGGTCCGGAGCTCTCGGGTCTGGACCGTTTCGTCGGGCGCAAGAAGGCGGCAGAGATCCTTGAGGCAGCCGGGGCGCTCGCGGCGGTGGAGCCGTATTCCAATAATGTCGGCTTCAGCGAGCGGGCGGATGTGCCCATTGAGCCCCGCCTTAGCGAGCAGTGGTTCCTCAAGTATCCCAGCGTCCAGGAGGCCAAGGCCTGCGTGGCGGAAGGGAACCTCCGGTTTTTCCCGGACCGCTGGGCCAAGGTCTATGACCACTGGCTCAACGGGATCCAGGACTGGTGTATCAGCCGTCAGCTCTGGT
>SXGQ01449118.1_pt1 | contig 17459 bp, 14 predicted proteins | sample 3178371 | NCBI WGS metagenome assembly SXGQ01 (sample SAMN11356859, study PRJNA531348) | freshwater metagenome | isolation source: freshwater sample F1-20 | place: China: Fuxian Lake, Yuxi | collected 2017-12-25 | reverse complement strand
TGGTGCCCGAGGTGTAGAGCATCACCGCCAGGTCATGGTCGTCGGCCGAGGCGGGCCAGCGCAGCTCGGGGACGGCCTTGAAGTTCATGGTGGCCAGGTCGACCACGTGCTTGCAGCGCGGTGTGGCGCCCAGGAACTCCAGCATCGGGCCGACGGTCAGGACCAGGTCCGTCTCGCAGTCGTCGATGACATACTGCAGCTCCTCGGGCTTGAGGAGGTAGTTCAGCGGCACGACGACGCGACCGGTCATCCAGGCAGCCAGTGCCGCGGCCGGGAACAACCCACCCGTGGGCAGGAGAACGCCCACGGTGCGGCTCTCGCAGCGGCGTTCGATCTCGGCCGCTAGATGGAGGGCCAGGACCACCAGCTCGACCGCCCGCCAGTGGCGCTGGTCGTCGACCACGACCACTCCGTGGGGGGATGCCAACAGCCTCCGAATAATGGGCCAGTGCACGCTCACGCCGGGTCACCTCCGCTCGCCGCCGCCCCGTTTGCGGCCGACGAACCCTCGCGGCCGATACACCAAGGTAACGGCTGGAGGCCCCCGGCCGCACGATCCCTCGTGATGGAGACTCCGCCGATGCTTCGAGGCTCGCTGTCGCTGCCGCTGTTCGCCGCTGTGCTGCTGGTATTCGGATTGGTATTGGGCGGGTGCGCCTCGACCGGGGGGCAGCGCCACGCCACGGCCCTGGCGGCCTTCAACGCGGGCGACTTCGCCGAGGCCCAGCGCATGGCCAGCGCCGATGCCGAGCGATCATCCGGCCGCAAGCGGGACGAGGCAGCGCTGATCGCCGGGATGTCGGCCAGGGCCCTCAAGCGGGACTCGGACGCCGAGAACTGGCTGCGTCCTCTGACCACCAGCCGCCACGCCGACATCGCGGGCACCGCCTCGGCGGAACTGGGGCTGCTGCTAGCCGACAGCGGGCGGCATCAGGAGGCCATCGACCTTCTGGAAACCTCCGCCCGTCGGCTGGGCGGCGACGAGGCGGCCCGGGCACTGTTCCAGGCCGGCGAGTCCTACAACGCGATGGGACGTCCTGAGCTGGCCAAGATCGCCTGGCGACGAGCGCTGCGCGATGTGAAGGACCCGATGCTCCGCGGCACGATCGAGTCCCGGCTCTCGCTGGGCGGCTACACGGTGCAGCTCGGCGCCTTCGCTGATCGGGCCAACGCCTCCAAGACCGCCGAGAGCGCCCGTTCGATGACGCAGCGGCTCAACATCGATCCGCCCCGGATCGTTGAGCGGACAGCGCCCAACGGGCGCCGGTTGTTCGTGGTGCAGGTCGGCGTGTTCCCGAGCAAGCAGGAGGCGGAGGCAGCCAAGTCTCGGCTGGGCACGCAGGCGGTCGTGGCCCGGATGTCGACGCTCTGAGGCTCTTGGATCGGGGATCAGGTCCAACCCGGCCCGACGCGCGGGCTGGGCTGCTTCTGGCCGATGGCTCGGAGCGCCTGCTGGTCTGCATCGCTCAGGCCGGTGGGCGTCACGATCTTGATGGTCGCCAGAAAATCGCCGGTCTCGCCCGATTCAGCGCGGAGCCCCTGACACCGCAGGCGCAGACGCTGCCCGCTGTTGGTGCCCGCGGGGACGGTGAGCTCGGCCTTGCCGGTCAGCGTGGGCACGCTCACGGTCGTGCCCAGAGTCGCCTCGGCGATGGTCAGCGGCAGATCGATCATCAGATCGAGTTCGTTGCGCTTGAAGACCGGGTGGGACCCGATGTGAACCGTCAGGATGAGGTCGCCGGCTGTGGACCCTCCGGCGCTGGGTGAGCCGGCGCCGCGGATGCGGAGCTTGGAGCCGTCCTTGATCGCCTTGGGAATGGTGACGTCGATGGTCTGCGTCGTGCCGCCGCGCTGGACGCGGAGAGTCTCGGTGCCGCCGAGCGCCGCGGTCATGAAGTCGACGGTGATGTCGTGCATCACATCGCGCCCGCGGCTGGGTTTGGAGCGGGCCTTGGCCTGTGAGCCGAAGCCCTTGCCAAACGGGCCGCCCGCGGCACGAGCCCCCTCGGCGCCGAAGATCTCCTCGAAGATCGAGCCGAAGTCCGAATCGCCCAGGTCGCGGCCTTCGCTGGACTCGCCGCCGACGTTGGTCCAGGAGTAATGGGCCCGTCGCCCGCCTCCGGGGCCAGGGCCTGGGCCGGGGCCGGGGGAGGAGCCAAAGCCAAAGCCGGGGGCTTCATGGCCGTAGCGGTCGTATGCCTTGCGCTTCTCGGCATCCTGGAGCACTTCGTACGCCTGCTGGACCTCGTTGAATCGTTCGGCGGCATCCTTGGCCTTGTTGATGTCGGGGTGGAGCTCGCGCGCCAGCTTGCGGTAGGCGGACTTGATCTCCTGATCGCTCGCAGTGCGAGCGACGCCCAGGACCTCGTAATGATCGCGTGGCTTGGCCATCGAGCCCAGATGGTAGAGACCCCGGGCCTATGGCACCGGGGGCAGCCCAGGGGTCACGCGATCAATGACCGCCCGGACGGCCCGGGCCGGATCGGGCAGCGTTCGGAGGTCGATGATTCCGAAGCCGCCGTAGCCCGCGGTCAGGAGGGCGACGGTGTAGGCCAGCACGTCCAGCCGGCCGCGGCCGAGCTCGGTGCGCCCGGCGGCGTCGGCGTCGGACAGCCGGGCCGACGCGAGTCGTTTCCCAAGCCCCGAGACCTGCGAAGGCGGGTCGATCCCGCCGGGCATCAATGCGCCGGGGTCAATCCCGACGGCCAGCGGCGAGGAATCGGGGTCGGCATCCTTGCCCCAGGTCGGGGGCCAGCGGTGGTCGGCGAGCCGCACCGCGCGAGACGAGGCCCGGTCCGCCAGCGACCCGACCGCGCCCGATCCCGACAGCTCCTCAGCGGTCGGCAGTTCCAAACACACCGTGCGTCGCCCGCCGGTCAGCTCCACCAGTTCGGCCGCGAAGTCGATGGCCTCCAGGACGGCAGAGACAGCACGGTCGGCATTCGCGGGGTCGGTCAGGTGCTGGGGCGGGATGAAGAGGTCGACGCCCGAGACCTGCAGCTCAAGCCTGCGGAGCACGGACCCAAGGTCACGGCGCGCCGAACGCCCCAGGTCGCGGGGCCGGGCGTCGCGCGCTGCGGCGTTGATCTGCACGGCCTGCACGCCGCAGGCCGCGGCCCATTCGAGCTGCTGGCGCAGCCCGGCGCCCGGCGCGCCGAGGAGGGCGATGGAGAGGGGGAGTGCGGGCATGGATACACCGGGCGACATTGGCTCAAGGCTACCATCGTGGCATGAAGTCCGGCACTGGCGTCTTTCGAAGCGTGCTCGCCAGCCTGTTGTCATTGACGCTCGGCGGACTTGTCGCCGTCGGTGCGACTGCGGGCGTGGCCTTCGCGACGATGCGGCGGCTGGATCCGTCGTTGCCGGGGTTCCAGGCCGTCGGCGATCACTGGTCGATCGCGGCGGGGCATGTGTTCCAGCCGATCTTCGTCGGAGCAACGCTCGCGGCGGCCGTGCTGACCATCGTGGCGGGGCTGCTCGCGTTTCCCGCGGTTCGCGGCATGCGCCCGGTCTTCCGCAAGAACATCGTGGGCTGGCTCTTTCTGCTGGCGGTGGTGTCGGTCGCCTCGGCGAGCATCGCGGGGCGGATGTCGGGGGACTGGCGGGCGTTTGTGGATGCCGCGAAGTCGGGCGATGCGGCGACAGCACAGACGCATCGCACGACGTTCGAGCGGATGCACCCGATTGCCAGCAGCGTGCTGAAGGGCCAGACGCTGGGCACGGCGGCGGTCTTGGTGCTTGTCATCGCGGGGTGCCGGCGGAAGGCTCAGGTAGGGGCGGGGTCGTAATGGGCAAACGCACGAGCACGGCTGCCAGCGATGCGCCGGTCAGCCGTGGCACCGATGTTGATCCGCCGATTCCCTTTGCGCTTCCCCGCGCAACGTCCGCACAGAAGGCGCGGGCGATGGAGATCTACCGGGCGCTCTTCGAGCGGTATCCCGAGGCGCACTGCGAGCTGGACTTTGATCCCGAGCAGCCGCACCAGTTGCTGATTGCGACGATCCTGAGCGCGCAGGCCACGGATGTCGGTGTGAACAAGGCGACGCCGGCGCTGTTCAAGGCGTGTCCGACGCCGCAGGCCTTCGCCGCGGCGACCCCCGAGCAGATCGAGCCGTACATCCGCACAATCGGGCTCTTCCGCAACAAGGCCAAAGCGATCGTGGCGGCGATGCAGAGCGTGATGCAGGACTTCGGCGGCCAGGTGCCGCGAACGATGGACGAGCTGCTGACGCTGCGGGGCGTGGCGCGGAAGACGGCCAACGTCGTGCTGGGTAACGCCTTTGGGATCAACGTCGGCGTGGTGGTGGACACGCACGTGGAGCGGCTGGCCAAGCGGTTCGGGCTGTGCCCACCGGACGCCACGGTGGCGATGGTGGAGCGGCACCTGATGGCGCGTTTCCCCCGCGAGACGTGGTGCATATTGAGCCACCTCTTGATCTTCCACGGCCGCCGGGCGTGCAAGGCCCGCGGCGGGCTGTGCGCGACGGACGAGATCTGCCGGCGGTTCTGCTCGGAGTCCAAGCGGCTAGGAAAAGGAACCACAGAGGCACAGAGAACACAGAGAGAGAAGGCAGCTGACAGGCAACCAGAATAGAGGCGAAGCCGGGGATTCGATCCACGCAAAGCTCAAAAACTGAGACTCAGGATTCAGGATTCCCTCTGTGCTCTCTGTGCCTCTGTGGTGAACTAGAATGGCCCCTATGTCCCGACTGGAACAGTTGCACAAGCTGCTCGCCGCTGACCCGCAGGATGCGGACGTGGCCTACATGATCGCGCAGGAGCACGCCAAGGCGGGCGAACACATGGCGGCGGTGGAGTGGTACGACCGGTGCCTGGCGCTGAGCCCCCACTACCACTACGCGTACTTCCACAAGGCACGGGCGCTGGAGGAGGCCGACGACATCCCCGCCGCCGTGGCGACGCTCAGGAGCGGGCTGGCCATGGCGAGGTCGGCCGGCGATGCCAAGGCGACGAGCGAGATCGGCGGCTATCTCGACCAGCTTGGAGACTGACCCCATGGACCGCCGACCCCGCACCCGTGATGAGCAGCGCTTCGCCGAGCTGACGGCCTCGGTCGCGCAGGTTTCCCCGGGCACGGTGGTGATGCAGGTGCGCCCGGTCGGCAAGGGCGGTCCGGGTCCGAAGCGGTGCACGGTGCGCATCGGGCGCGAGATCAAGTTGGTGCTCGACGAGCGCGATGTGGACCGGCTGGGTATCGCGCCGGGGATGGCGTGGACGCCCGGGCTCGCGGAAGCGGTGCTTGAAGCGCTGGCGGTCGGGCGGGCGCGATCGCTGGCGCTGCAGGCCCTGCGCCGGCGTCCGATGACGCGGGGGATGGTCGCGGACGTGCTGGTGCGCCGCGGCGTTCAGCGCGAAGTCGCCCAGCGCGTCAGCGTCGAACTGGCCGAACGCGGGGTGATCAACGATGCGGCATTTGCCGATGCCGCGGCACGGGCAATGGTCGACCGGCGCCCGGCGGGGAAGCGGCTCATCGAAGCCAAGCTCCGGGGCAAGCGGGTCGATGGCCCCGAAGCCAAGCGGGCGGCGGAGGCGGCCTTGGCGGGGCACGATGCCCTGGCCGATGCGATCGCGGTGGCCCGGCGTCACGCACGCTCGATGCCCCCCAAGCTGGACACCATCGCCCGTCAACGCCGGTTGCTGGGGGCATTGGCGCGCCGGGGGTTTGAGGCGGACATCTGCCGAAGGGCCGTGAGCGAGGTCCTTGGCAAGTCGGCGGCGGCGACGGACGAGTGATAGGATGGTCAGACGCACCCGGGAGACCCGACGATGACCCTGCCCCTTCGCCCCGCCGCCGCGACCGTGATCTGCCTCTTGGCCTTGGCGAGCGGCTGCACCTCGACCGGGAACGACCGGACCCACATCGGCGACGAGCGTTACGGAGCGACCGTCAAGCTGTCGGCGCTGCACGGTTCTGAGGGACTGACGCCCGCGACCGGTCCGTCGCAGACGAACATCTACCGCCGTGATCGGGAGCAGGTGACCTTCCACGTGCCGGTCGACGGCACGTTCCATGGGCCGCACCTGACCTCGCTGTACCCCGCGTTCAATGGGACGCTGGCGCGGCGCACAGGGATGCACCCCACGGCGGACTCGGCGATCCTCGACGAGCCGCGTACCGCGCCGGCCTCCGAGTTCGTGGCCTCGACGCTCGCCGCGGCGACCAACGTGGTCATGCTGATCCCGCGGGCGCTGGTCCCGGGCCTCCGGCCCGAAGAGATGACCTACCAACGCTTCCAGGTCGGCGGCCTACCGACGCAGGGCTTCAACCAGGACCCGGATGCGGGGCACGGCGGTTGAGCGGCGAAGCCGGGCGCGAGCCTGTCTACCCGCCGGTGCACTCGGGATGGGAGATCAGCCCCGAGGCGGTGCGGGATCTGCTCCACCGCGATCCGGCCCGCGTCCTGCTGATCGACTGCCGCACCGAGAAAGAATGGCAACTGTCGCGCATCGCGGGGGCGGTGCATGTCCCGATGGGCGATGTGGCGCAGCGGCTCCACGAGCTTGAGGCCCGCGAAGCTGAACACGTGATCGTGCACTGCCACCACGGGGTGCGGTCGATGGCGGTCGTGGAGTTCCTGCGCCGCCACGGGGTGGACGGCGCGCTGTCGATGGCCGGGGGGATCGACCGCTGGTCGCGCGAGATCGACCCCTCGGTGCCGCGGTACTAGGTCGCCGGCGTTACGGCCTCACGGGGGGCAGTTCGACCAGTAGCAGCACTTCCGGGCGGTCGGTGGGCAGGCGGACCTTTGAGCGGTCAAAGACGGCGAGCCAGCGCGAGTCGTAGCTTGGGCGGAAGTCCGGGCTGTTCATGGCGCTGCGGACGCGCTCGGCGGGATCGCCGATGCCGGCGTCGACAGTGATGCTCTCGATGATTTCTGGGTCGTAGCCGCGGAGCACGAACCAGGCGATGAAGACATCGCTGCGCGTGCTGACGATGTTGCTGACCGCGCGGTAGATGGCCAGTCGCTCTTCGACGCCGTCGATCGACGGCACCGGCAGGATGCCGGGCTCGGGGAGCCCCGCGTCGGTGTAGCGATCCAGTTCGAGCTCGGGGCCGGTCATCTGCTGGCTGTCGGCGCCGAGCGTGGCAAAGAATCGCTGGGAACCGTCGGGCCTCAGGGTGCGGGCGCCGGCTGCGCCGTCCCACTCGTGCAGCACGGCGAGCTCCGCGGTGCTGACAAACCCGCGCTCGCTGTTCGAGCTCGGGTCGCCGGCGCGCAGGCCGGTGAGCCCGGTGAGAACTTCTGGGGTGAAGGTGACCGAGCCCTCGAGGCGCTCGCGGTAGCGCACCATGGTCTGCACGCGGTTCTCGGGCTGGCCTGTGTTGCGGTTGACGCCGGGGGTGGGCTGCAGGCCGCCGGTGATTCCGACCTGGAACTGCGGGGCCAGGAGCGGGAGCACGTTGAGCACCTGCGGCGGCGCGGTGTTGATGTTGATCCGTCCCTGGACGAGATCGTCGGGGGTTCGCAGCGCATCAAAGGGCTCGACGACGCGCACGGCCAGCGGGATCGTGAGCGGGTCAGGGACGCCGCCGCCGCCAAGGTCCACGCCGGAGGAACTGAGGATGTAGCGCGACGGGTCCAGCACGCCGAGGTAGCGGCTGGCGGCCCCACTCATGCCGTTGGCGAAGAGGTGGCCGGGCAGGCCGAGCTGCTCGCTGAAGGTCATCCACGGCTGGTCGTTCGCGTTGATCTCGTGGGCCCGCGCAAGGGACAGGTTCGAGAGCTGCGAATCGTGCCTGTAGGTGGTGCAGAAGGCGGTGAGCTGCAGCATCTCGCTCGCGAAGCGGAGCGGCCGGTTGGGGATGTGCAGCTTGAAGCTCAGCGGGGTGGCCGAGAGATTGCCGGTGGCTTGGCCGAGCTTCATGGTTTCGTCGTTGATCAGCGGCGCGAGCTCGGCGGGGTCGGGGACGGGGTACTCGTTGATGATGTCGGTCACCCAGGCCTGTCGCATGGCGGGGTTGGACGTGACGGTCGCATCCAGGCCGCCGGTGTACCCGACACCGATGTTCTCGGCTCGCCGTTCGATGACATAGGCGGGGAAGCCTTCGATGGTCTCGCTGGGTCGCTGCATGCTTGAGGCGATCACGAAGCGTGCAAAGCCGCGGCGCGAGGTGGTGGGCGGCGGCGGGCCGGGCAGGAACAGCCCGCTGACATTGACGGTCAACGGCGTCTGGGACGACACGGGGAAGGGCGCGGGCGCTACGGCCGGCGGGGAGAGGCGATCGAGCAGCAGGCGTGGTTCCTGGGTGACCGGCGGGTCCTGCGTGGCGTCGGGCTGGCTCTTGCGGACCAGCATGATCGGGACATTGGTCGCCCCGCCGAAGCGCTGGAAGATGTTGGCCTCGGGGCTTGAGCCCACCGACGTGCCGTCGACCAGCACGGCCGCGCCGTCGATGCGGGCCATCGCGGCGTTGGCATCAAGGTCCGCGAGCACGCGCGTCGTCCACCCATCGACGATCGTCTGCCAGTCGTCCTGCATGTGGGCCGGGGCCGAAGCGGCATCCGACGCCCAGAAGATGACGAGCCGCTGGCCGGGCAGGATCGTGTCGACCGGGGCCGTGCCGGTGCCGCCGTCGAAGCTGATGAGGGAGCCGTCGCCGAGATCCAGCGCGATCCTGTGTTGCCCTGTGCCGCCGCTGAAGCCGTTGTCGATCCAGATCTCGTAGGGGCGGAGGTCGATCGACTGCGGCCATGGGTTGCCGATCTCGACGGCCAGGATCGATCCCATGTGGGTCGCCGGATCGGTGGGATTGACGGTGACGACATCGAAGGTCTCGGCCAGCAGCTCGCCCTCCTCATCGGGGTGCTGGTAGGCGGCGAGCGAGTGCCCCTGGATCAGGAAGGGCTGGCGGTCGAGGCCGATGAACGATGTCGCTTGCCCCGTGTAGCTGGTTGGCGCCAGCGTGATGACCTGGCCCGAGGGATCGGTGACATCGCCGTGGTCCAGGCGCAGGCTCACGCCGTACACCGGCGCGCCGACGGCCTGCTCCCAGCGGAAGATCGGGTTGGGGAGGTTCTGGGGCAGGACCTGCGGGAAGACGCGGACGATGGTGGGAACCTCGCGCTGGTTCACCGGGCTCTCGCTGAGATCCATCGCGTCGATGAGGTTGGCGGTCATGGCGGCAGCGCGGGAGATGGCGTACCACGCGCCGATGGGCTGGTTCCCTCCGACGGCGATCTGGTAGCTCTCGGCGGGGGCGTTCGCGCCGCCGCCGTAGTGAAACCCGCTCCCCGCGATGCCGCCGGGGGTGCCGGTATCGTTGGGCGCATCGGGGATCAGGGGCTGGTTGGTGGCCAGAGGGGCCAGCGCCCAGACGAACGAACCGAAGACACGCTGGACCGTTTCATTGGCGCTGGGTCCCAGGAAGGCGCTCTGGGCCTCGCCGCCGGCTTGCACCGCCACGGTGTCATTGCGGAGATCGCCGAGGTTGATGGTGCGGGTGCCGTATCGGGCGTCGAACTCATCGGGGCCGGTGGGATTGGGGTTGTTGAGGACCGGGACCGGGCTGTGCTTGCCCACGCCGCTGACGACGGTGAGCAGGCGGCGGATATCGAGCTTGAGGCGCTCCAGCGAGGGCTGCTCGTTGGTAAAGGACCGCTCGTCAGAAGGGTTGGCGGCCGAACGCAGAGGGCCGACCTCGTTGCGCGGGCTGGCGTCGGGATCGGGGAGATATCCGTTGCCCTCGGGACCGTCGAAGCGCTGCTCGACCTTGGAGAGCACGAATCCGTGGTTGGTGGCGCGGAAGCCCATGAGGTCGATGAGGTCGCGCCGAGGGTAGCCGATGAAGGTCGGGAGGAGCGGGTCGCCGATGGTGGAGGTCGCGTTCTCGAAGATCGCGCGGCGCTGCAGGCGCGTGAGGGGGTCGGTACGGCTCCAGATGTAGTTGGGGGGCCAGAACTGCGACGGCGGGTTCTCCGAAAAGTTCGGATCATCGGGCGCTGCGCCGTCGTAGAGGCTCTGGATCATCTCGCGGGCGCCGATGCCCTGGACGAGGTGGTCGCCGAAGGCGACGTTCAGACGATCGGTGCGCACAGGATTGAAGAAGACATTGGGCGCCTGGTTGGTGACGATGTTGGGATCGTCGAACGAGAGCAGGCGGAGCAGGTCAACATCGGCCGGAGTCTCGCCGGTGCCGACCACCTGCGCGGTCTGGCGACCCTGCGAGGGGGACGTTGAGTTCACGGCGTAGGGGAACTCGAGCGCGGTCTGGACGTTGACGAACGCCGAAGCGTCGACGATGCGGGCGGCGATGACCCAGTTCAGGCCGTAGAGGTTGCCCAGGCTCTCGAGCTGGGTCCAGCGTGCGTCGGGGCGCAGGTCGCCATCGGTGTCGACCCACTGAGCTTCGTCGCTGGGTTCCAGGAGCTGACGGTCGCTCCCGGCGTCGGTCGAGGCGATCTGGGTGCCGAAGACCTCGGTGAAGATGCTGCCGGGGACTACATCGGTGCCGTACTCGGGCCCCATGGGCCGGTTGTCGGGTCCGACGGTGAAGAGGTTGAGTCCCGGGTTGCCGCGTCCGTTGAGGGGGGTGGCGAACCACTGCGAGAGGTCGACGAAGCGTCCGTCGCCGCGGTGCCAGCGCTGGGTGCGCTGGTTCCACGTGTACGCGCTGCGCAGGTTGGTGATCTGGCCCCAGCGTGTGGCGTTGATGCCCGAAGGCTCCCAGACCGGCTCGACGGGGGCGAGCCACGCGTCATCGGCGCCGGAGACGGACTCCACCACACGCGGCGCGGCCGGATCGAGCCTGAGGTAGTGGTTTTCGTTGTTGGGATCCAGGAGGGCGGGGGCGTTGAACTGACGCCAATCGTCCAGCACGGTCGGGTAGTCGCGGAACTCGCCATCCTCGAACATCTTGGGCCAGATGTTGCCGCCGCGGCGGTTGACCCGCGGCGTGGCGGTGGTCACGATCTTGTTGCCAAAGAGGTCGGCGGTGAGCACGCTCTGAATGTGCGAGACGACGGCGTCGACCTGCTGCTCGAAGTCGGCCTCGCGCTGGGCGGCGGCCGAGCTCTCACGGTCGATGCGCACGACCGAGACGTAGGACACGGCGGCGATCGCCAGGATCGCCAGCACGGCCAGGGCCAGCACGATCACCGAGCCGCGCCGATGGCGCCACGCACGGACGGTCGAGAACAGTCTGGCAGTACGCGAGGACTTCATGCAACACCTCCAACGGCCGTCGATCCCCCCGCGCCGCGATCGCACCCCCGCGAGCGGCGCCCGGATCACCTCGACCCGACGCTGAACACAAACTCGTACCGTCGCCCACCGGCGATCCGGAACTGTGAATCGTGGATAGTCATGCGGATCCTGATCAGTCGCGGCTTGGACCAGGCCCCGGAGTAGCCGCCCGCATCGTCAGGCTCGCGGAAGCCCCAGATGGCGAGGTATTCGTCATCATCTCCGCCTGAGAGCTCGGCGTCGTACGCGCCGAGGAACGAGGGATCCAGAATCATCTGGTTCGTGCGCCGCGAGTCGACCGGGACGGTGGCCCCGCCGGGGCTGCTGACGCTCGAGATCGCCTCGGGACGGACGTCGGTGAGCGGGGCATAGGCCGCACCGCCGAACTGGCCGAGTTCGAGCATCCGGCGGGGGAAGTCGATATCGAACCAGATGATGTCGCCGACGTTGTAGACGATCTCCTGGCCGCCTCCGAGATCGATGCGGAGCGGCTGGTTGCCGGTGCCGTTTGGACCGCGCCAGGTGGTGCCGTCGGACCAGGCAACTTCAAAGCTGCTGCAGCGCGAGGCGAGCGTGGCGTGGAGGTCCATCAGGGCGTCCTGAGGATCGTCGTCGGTCCACGAGCGGTTGCGGGCGACCGGCGGCGGCTCGCTCTCGGCGAGAATGCGGGTGAAGCAACCGGCGATCGCGCTCCTGAGCAGTCGCAGGTTCTGCTGGCGGTTCTGGCCGGGCACGGGTGAGTTCAGCAGCACGCGCCGGTACAGCGGACGGTCGGGCGAGTTGCTGGTCAGGCCCTGGTTGGGCGTCTGGCCGATGTCGAGCAGCGCTGTGTCGTTGAAGAAGCCGACGTCGAACGCCGTGGCGTCGGGCTGCGCGACCGCCGGGCCGCTGACGGGTTCGGGGGCGAGCCCCTCGAGCCAGCGCCGGACATCCTCGGGCGTCTGCGCGCAGATGTCGGCGCGGCCGTGGCGGATGGCCCGCGGCAGCGAGCGATTGCTGAGCATCGCGGGCCCGCCGGGGGGGGTGTCCTCGATGGCGTTGATCCGGTCGAAGTTCTCGACATCGCGGATGAACGGCGCGTACTTGCGGCGTTCGCCGATGGGCGGGGCGCGATCGGGGGTGCCGCCCCCACCGCCGCCGCCGACATACCCCGCCGCCAGCCCGCCGTAGAGCATCATGGACTGGCGCAGGAGCATGAAGTCACCGGCGAACTCGTTCCGGGAGCGGGGCGAGCCGAAGGCGCGGCCCCAGGGGTCGTTCAGGTTGGTCTGATCGGCGCGGAGTTGACGCCGGGGGAAGTTGTTCTCGCCGATCACTTCGCTGGGATCGAAGTTCGGATCGAGCGCGGGGCGGAGGCCGGGGCCGTACTGGATGCGGGCCACCGCGGACTCGACCGGGGGGGTGCCGAGACCCTCGGCCTGCTGGAATGAGACGAAGCGCCGGGCGTCGCCGGCGAAGGCGAGGAAGGAGATCTCGTCGAGGCGGACGGTGACGCCGCGCCCGTCGGGTCCGTAGGGGTTGACGACGCTGCTGCGGACCTCTTCCTCGCGATCATCCAGGCGGATGTAGAGCGGGCGCTCGGCCCCGTTGACGCTGCCGCTGCGGTCGATGTCGCCCAGGCGGCGGTTGCGGATGGCAATGTACGTCTGATCGGAGCCGAAGCGGCTGAGCGAGGAAAAGTCGTCGCGGAGCTGGCGCTCGATCGCGCGGGCGAGCTGGTCGGTCTCGGCGACGGCGGTGCCGGTGCCGACAAGCCGGCTGACCTGACGGAACACCTGGCCGATGCCGATCGTGAGCAGCACCACCGCGCCCACGGCGACCAGCAGCTCGGTCAGCGTGAAGCCGGGCGCGGCGTGGCGCCATCGGGGCGAGAGGTTGGACGGCGTAGTGGGCATCGGCGTTCTCATTGCACCTGGAGCACCCGGAAGTCCAGCGGCGCCAGACGCCACTGGCCGGCATCGGGGGAGCCGCTGGTCGCGGTCTGCTGGACGGCCCAGACGGTGATGTCGGTCCGCGTGCCGGCGTTGAAGTCGGGCACCATCGACTGGCCCGCGGATCGCGGCCCGCGGTCGAGATCGCCGCGGAACTGGTTGCCCACGCGGGTGCGCCGGAGCACGCGCACCGGGGCGTCGGCCCCGGAGAGGGCGTCGTTGTTGCGGGAGCGGACCAGGAGGATCTGGCCGGGTTCGGCGATCCAGTTCACGTTGTCGTTGTCCGCGTTGACGAGGATGTAGTAGTTCTTCTCGATGTCGTCGTAGGCGAGCTGCACGCCGGTGATGACGCGGAGCGGGGCGCGATCGTTGTTGAAGTCACCAAGCTCCTCCTGCGGCTCGAAGACCGCACGGTCCTGCGTCGGCGGGCGGAGGGTGCGCCCGTCCTGGGCGGTGAGCTGGTAGGTGAAGATGCCCAGTTGGGCCGCGCCGCTGTCGAAGCGGCGATAGAGCACGGCGTAGCCGATGTCGGGGCGCTGGCCGCCCTTGGCGGCCGCGTCGGAGCGGTAGACGATGCGATCGTCGAGTGAGATGAGGCGGTCGGCGCGACGGGAGTACTCGGGCAGCTCCATCCGCTCGATGCGGAGCGTGGGGTTGGAGATGACGGGCGCGATCCGCATGCCGACGATCCCCGCGGGGTCCGGGTTGATGATCGGCGTCTCGCTGACGCGGACGATGATGTAGTCACTGCCGCTGACCGCGCCGGAGGGGAAGAACATGGCGTGGTTGCGGCGGACCGTCTGGTCAAAGACGTTGGGCCACTCGAGCGGCACGGGGAATCCGTTGTCGGTGAGGTAGAGGGCGACGGAGTCCATCGGGACGTTGATGTAGCTCTGGTAGCCCACGCGGTTGTTCGCGGTGCTGCTGAAGATCACGTCGATCGAGGGCATGCTCGCCGGATCGATGCGGACGTGGGGCAGGCTGCGCAGACCGGTGCGGAAGGGCTCGGGCACAGTGCCGTTGGCGTTGATGAACCCCTGGCCCACGGCGGCCTGATTCACCGGGCGCTCGTAGAGCGTCGTGCGCTGCGGCTCGCGGACGATGTAGTGCAGCGTGCGGTTCACCTCGCCATCGTCGATCGCGTCGACCGAGAGGAACGACTCACTCGTCGGCGTCGGCACGGGGTACCACACGCCCGGGCGGGCGTTGGACAGCGTGTTGATGTCGAGGTCCGACCGCGACTGGATCGCACCGAAGTTGCCGGCCAGAATGGCCGCGGCGTTCTTGGTGGCCAGCACCGAGCCGGTGGTCTGGGTGGCGATCTGCTGCTGGCGGGCAGCGCCGGCGAAGAGCGCGCTGAGCCCCAGCACGCCCAGGCCGATGATGAAGGCGGCCATGAGCACTTCGATCAGCGTGAAGCCGCGGGGTGACGAGGGAAGACGCGTCATCATGGGCTGGCCCTCCGGATGACGTTGCCGGTGAAGCGGTTGAACGAGATGATCTCGGCGTTGTTGTCGATGAACTCGTTGACCAGGCGGACCGCGTCGTTGCTGTAGTAGAGCGCGCGGTCGCGCTCGATCACGGCCTCGCGCGGGATCGCCGATGTCGGCGAGCGAACCAGCCAGGGCCTCTCGAGGCCGGTCGACTCCGCCATCCGGCGCAGATCAACCACCGCGAGCTGGGCGGCGGCCCGAAGCACAACCTCGGGATTGGGCGTGCGGCTCTCAAGGGGCACGCCCGTGGCCGCCGCCTGCGGGTCAAAGACGTTGGGCTTGTCGAAGGGCGGCTCTTCGGGATTGCTCAGGTCGCGGGGCAGGTCGGGCCACTCGATGTAGGCGTTGACGGATGAGATGCCGCCCTGGCTGGCGGTCTGAACGACCGAGCCGTCACGCGAGAACTGCACGAAGAACGAGAAGGCCTGACGCATCGAGCGGCGGACCTCGGGGCGGGACTGCCCGGTGACACCGATCAACCGCCACGGGTCCTCACCGGCGGTCAGTCGGAGGTACATCCGCACATCGTTGCGGGGGAAGAGCCACGGGATCGTCTGCTGGCTCTGGCTCTCGTTGATGATGTCGCCGGAGTACCAGTGGCTGCCGATGTTGTCGATGCGGCTGCCCACGCCCGAGACCGGCGCGATCTGGAAGGACAATCCGAACACGCCGGTGCCCTTGGGGAGCTCGACGGGGACGGTGCCGACGGCGGGGCGGTAGGCGTTGGCGTAGGTGTGCTCGTTGGGCGCTGAGACGCGGTCGGTCAGGGCGGCGCCAGTCTGCTGGAGCTCGAGCACCTGGAGCGTGAAGATGTCGCGTTCCACGTCGTAGAGGAAGGCGACGGCGGTCTCGCGCCCGTTGCGCATCGCCAGGGCGCGAGCGTTGCCCAGCGTGGCGGTGACAGTGTTGATCGCCGAGGTGTACTTGGTCGAGGAGATGATCTTGCCGAAGGCCGGGATCAGCAGCGCGCCGCCGAGGACGATGATCGACACCACCACCAGCATCTCCAGGAGCGAGAAGGCGCTGGTGCGGCGGCTGGACCGGGCTGGGGCGGCGAGCGGTGTCATCGCTGGCTCATGTCCTTCTTCACCGGGCCGGGGGTGTAGGAATAGATGTTGTCCTCGAGCGCCTTGAGCGCCGCCTCGCGTTCCGCGGCCGCGCTGAGGCCCTGATCCGCGAACTCGCTGGTGAGGCCATAGCGACGGTCGGGGCCGGCGGACATGAAGTACGGACGCCCGTTGATGCAGCGCCCGAAGAGATCCTGCGCCAGCTCGTTGTCGGGATGGACGTAGTAGACAAGCTGCTGGCGGGCGATCGGATGCGGGGCCGGCCACAGGGCATCGACGATGGCCCACGCGTCGACGACCGAGGGCGAGGGATCACCCGCGACCGGATCGCTCTCGGGCCCGGTGATGGTGCTCACGAGGTACCGCTCGGGGATGCCACGGATGATCGCGTCGACCTCGCCGTAGCCGGTCACCTGGCGGATGAAGACCGACGCATCGGGGCGGATGGGGTGGCGAACGGTCGAGCCGTCAGGGTACGCCAGGAACGCGTCGTTGCTGCTGATGATGTTGAGGCCGTCGTTGGGATCCAGGAGGTCCGGACCGGGAACGCGGCTGAACGCCTGCGGGTTGTACTTGGGGATCGAACCGGCCACGAGGATGTACTCGCTCATGGCGCGGTCGAGGGTGAACAGCAGGTTGCGCGTCGCCCGCTCGTCCTGGCTTCGGATGGCCCGCAGGCCCACGGCCAGGAGCACGCCCACGAGCAGCGTGATGATGCCGATCACGATGAGCAGCTCGAGCAGCGTGAAACCGGGGCGGGATGGAGTGGGGGTGCGTTGGGGCATGGCTCGTCTCATCCGGCGACCCTGAGATTGGAGAGCGTGAACTTGCGGAGCAGTTCGCGGGCCCGCGCATCCAGTGCGTTGGGGTCAAAGGGGGTATCGATGCCGATGGCCTGCCGCGCCTCATCGGACCGCCGGAGCACGACGTCGCCGAAGGGAACGATGAACTGCCCGGTCTGATCGACCTCGTCGGACTTGGCGCCGGCCGAGAGCAGCATGTAGCGCGAGCTCAGCACGGTGCGGTCCTGTTCGAGCACCTGGCGTGAATCGCCGGCGAGACCGCGCTCGATCTGATCGCGCAGCGCCTCGGGGTCGCGGATCTCCACCGGTGTGAAGGCGACGCTGGTGTCTGAGTTGCCGGACCCGTTGACGGGGTTGCGGTTCTTGGTGGGCCAGTTGCGGTAATAGCGGATCGGGTGACCCCAGCGGTCCGTGAACCGGTAGAGCACGAAGCCGCCGGTTTCGACCGGCCGCAGGTTCGAATCCACACGGACCTGCTCGATGGCGTCGCGCATCGTTCCGGGATCGATGTACGGCCCGTAGACGCGCCCGCTGGCGGGCGGGAGATGCTCGAGGTTGCCGCCGCTGTCGCGGCGCTTCCAGGCGCGGAACTCGCCGGGGTTTCGGAGGCCGGGGTCGTCCTGGCCGTCGTCGAGGTTGGGCTGATCGCCGTAGACCAGCGTGCCGTCGGCGTTGGTGTCGCCCATGCCCAGGAGATAGATGGGCAGGCTGAACTCGCTGTGGAAGCGGGCGGTGGCATACTCCGCGAGCACCTGGGCGTTGTCGGTGCGGAGCTCAGGGGTCACGATGCCGTTGATGCCACTGCGCTGGATGCCCGTGACCAGCGGCGGGTCGTACTGGAACTCGTTGTTGAAGGCCTGGATGCCCTGGGAGAGGGCCTGGAGCTGCGAGAGCGTGCTGGCGCTGCCCGCCCGATCAACGGCCCGGGACAGCCCGACCACCAGCAGGGTCAGCAGCAGC
>SXGQ01237277.1_pt1 | contig 17460 bp, 15 predicted proteins | sample 3178371 | NCBI WGS metagenome assembly SXGQ01 (sample SAMN11356859, study PRJNA531348) | freshwater metagenome | isolation source: freshwater sample F1-20 | place: China: Fuxian Lake, Yuxi | collected 2017-12-25 | reverse complement strand
GATGGACCAAATGGGCGCAGTTGAATATCCGCCATATGAAGCGCGCGGCACAGACTGGCACCCACACCGTGGATTCGAAACTGTCACGTACATCATGGACGGCGCATTTATTCACCAAGACTCACATGGTGGTGGCGGAATCATTCAAGATGGTTCAACACAGTGGATGACAGCAGGTGGTGGCATTCTGCATATTGAAACTCCTCCTGAACAATTGGTCGTGAGTGGTGGTCTCTTTCATGGATTGCAGTTGTGGGTCAACTTGCCTGCAAAACAAAAAATGATTTCGCCCGCGTATCAAAACCTTGATGCAGATTTGGTGAAACTATTTACAACACCTGATGCAGGAACATTGGTCCGTCTCATTGCCGGCGACATCGCTGGAATTACCGGCCCCGGTTCCACTCGCACACCCATTGTGATGGCGCACGCAACAATTCTTCCGGGCTCGCGCATGGTGCTGCCATGGAATCCTTTGTTCAATGCACTCGCACATGTGGTGAAAGGTTCTGGCTTTGTTGGCATCGATCATCATTCATTTGTGGTCGGCCAAACAGCAGTGTTCGGCACTGGTGACACCATCACATTGGAGGCGTCAGCACATGAGGCACTCGATGTGATTTTGCTCGGTGGTCAACCGATTGGTGAACCTATTGAGCAATACGGCCCATTCGTGATGAATACACGCGCCGAACTGCAACAAGCATTCGATGATTATCAGCGTGGACGTCTTGGCACGGTTCCTGCTGGTGGCGTGCAACCATTTCGTGGTCCACGCAAGTAATTAACTGACCTGAGTTAATCCACCATCAACAACAAAAATTTGACCAGTCACGTACTTGTTGCGCAAGAACGCAAGTACTGCTTCTGCACAATCGTCTGGCGTAGCAGAACGCTTCAATGGCGCAATTGCTGCAACACCTGCGTGCTGCGTTGCCCAGTCTTGTGTCCAAGGTGTTTCAACTAAGCCAGGCGCAACTGCGTTATGACGAACTGGGCCATGACTCTTGGCCATGAGACGTGTCATCTGATTAAGCGCAGCCTTCGTCATGGAGTACGCAATGGAAGAACCCATGGGGCGTACACCCGCTACCGAGGTGATGTTGACAACGTTTCCATCTTGCGATTTCAACAAGTGTGGCATTGCCATTTTTGTGAGTTGCCATGTTCCCATCACATTCACATTGAAAGTCTTTTCAAATATCTCATCTGTCAATGCATCAAGATCTGCATGAGGAACCAATGTTGTCCATCCGGCATTGTTCACCAACACATCTAATTTGCCAAACTTCGCAATTGTTGCATCAATAAGTTTTTGGCATTGTGCTTTATCACTGATGTCTGCTTGCACATAGATGGCACCATTCGGCAATGACTCCGCAACTTTCTGACCAGCCTCAACTGAACTGGCAGAGTTCACCACAACATGTGCGCCGAGTTCTGCCAGACGTTGTGCGGTGCGTTCTCCAATTCCGCTCGATGATCCGGTGACAATTGCAACGATTCCTGAAAATTCAGACATGAGGTACCTCCGTGTAGTTCATCTCATCGTAGAACGGCGAACAGAGAACCAACGATTAGACAAGGACCAAATGGGAAATGCGTATGACGGTCTGCCTTTCCCAGTGCTATCAAGGTCAGTGCTACGCCACCTCCGAACACGAACGAAGCAAGAAGGGCCACGTACACCGCAGTTGAACTTGACCAACCTAAGTACAAACCCAAGCTTGCGCCTAAAGAGACATCGCCACCGCCCATGTCTCCACGCGACATAATGCGCACAAGAAACAACATCGCCCACATGGTGAGTGCACCGATACACACTTGCCGCAGTAGGCGCGTATCGCCTCCAACGTTGAAGGCGAACAATACACACGTGGCCATCGCATATTTTACAACGGCATGAAACGGCACTACGTGCGTGTCAATGTCAACAATTGCAAACCACAATCCACCGACTACTAACAGAGCCATGACTGCTTGATTTTCGAAAGTCTCAGTGTGAACTGCGACGAAACTGAATAACGCTGCGCACATCACGCAGTAGACGACAGTGACCCACGATGTGCTTGCGAAATGATTCTCACCATAGGTATGCCCTACTGAACGTAAACGGTGAATCTCACGACGCGCAGAAAGTGCGACACAGTACCCGAGAAAAAGACCAACTGATAGCCACGCCAAAATTTGCACGCACAGTGTGTAACCACTCTGCAATCAAATTGCTAGTCGCGAAGGAGAGGCTTATTCCTGAACGAGTTCAATGAGTGTTCCGAAGCTGCCCTTCGGATGAATGAAAGCAACTGTGGTGCCGCGGCTACCTGGTCGAGGTGCTTTGTCAATCGGCGTTGCACCGGCGGCAATCATGGAAGCCAAGGCCTCTGCACAATTGTTCACGCGGTATCCGATGTGGTGCAAACCTTCTCCACGCTTCTCAATTGCTTTCGCTACTGGAGAATCTGGGTTCGTAGGAGTCAACAATTGCACGTAGCTTTCGGCCACTTTTAATAGTGCCTCTTCAACGCCGTCGCTCTCTACGATTTCACGATGATCAACAGTTGCTCCGAAAGCATCTTGGTAATACTTGATTGCTGCTTCAAGATCGCGAACTGCAATCGCAACGTGGTCTATTTCGGTGAGAATCATATTCTGCCCTTTCCTAGCGACGGAACCAGGTGAGCTTGTCTGCCACCTTTGCCCGTAACTCGTGATCGTCTACGCCAAGACCTTCTTCAGGTGAAAGGCACAAGACGCCAAGTTTTCCTTCGTGCATGTTGTTGTGCACCTGATACGACGCTTCACCGGTTTGCTCAAGTGTGAATACCTGAGACATCACAGGATGAATCATGCCCTTAGCGATAAGACGGTTTGCTTCGTATGCCTCTTTGTAGTTTGCAAAGTGTGAACCAACGAGTTTCTTCAAACGCATCCAGAAGTGGCGGTTGTCGAATTCCATCATGAAGCCACTGGTTGCAGCACACGTAACAACGGTGCCACCCTTCTTCACCACATAAATAGATGCAGCAAATGTGCTGCGACCTGGGTGCTCAAACACGATGTCTGGATCTTCGCCGACTAAGCCACGAATGTCTCCACCAAAGCGACGCCATTCTTGCTCGTTGTGTGAACCATCTTCTTTGAAGAACTGATAGTTGGCCTTCTTGCGGTTGATGATGTGCTCACAACCCATTTCACGAAGAATGGCTTCCTTCTCTTCCGAAGACACCACTGCAACAGGAATGCCTCCGCCGTTGAGGACATACTGCACTGCATACGAACCGATGCCGCCAGATGCTCCCCAGATAAGAACTACATCGCCTTGTTTCATGTTTGCACCGTTTGGCGAAACAAGCATGCGATAACTGGTGGAGTTACATAGCGCACTCACCGCTGCTTCTTCCCATGTGAGATGCGCAGGTTTTGGCATGAGTTGGTTTGCTTTCACCACTGCAAGATCTGCAAGGCCACCGAAGTTTGTTTCGTAACCCCAGATGCGCTGATTCGAGCCCATCATGGAATCGCTGTGGGATGAAGGATCTTGATCGTCCACATGATTGCAATGCACGGTGATCTTGTCGCCAGGCTTCCAGTTGCGCACTGCGCTACCTACGCGAAGAACAACACCCGATGCATCTGAACCCAACACGTGGTAATCAAGATCGTGGCGCTTCGCCCATGTGCTTTCGCGCCCAAGGCGAGCAAGAGCTCCGAAGGTACTGATGGGTTCAAAGATGCTGGTCCACACCGTGTTGAAGTTGATGGACGATGCCATGACAGCAACCACTACTTCATCGGGGGCAAGTTCAGGAATGGGAACCTGGCTGATGTGGATGCTCTTACGAGGGTCCTTCTCGTTGCTTGGAATCCCTTCCCACATTGTCTGTTCTTCCTTGCGAACAATGGCTGCTCGGTAGGTGTCGGGCAACGGCAAGGTGGCGATTTCTTCGCCAGTGGCGCCATTGAGAATGGCCTGAAGGATGTGTTCCATTCAATTGACGATAGCGAATTTCCGTGATTCATCTCCTAGCCTGATTCCACCAACACCCATCAGGGTGTCCGATTTCACGGAGATACAAATGGCCGGTTCATACATCGTCGCAGGAGCACGCACACCCATTGGAAAAATGAGTGGTGCACTTTCTTCTTTCAGCGCAGCAGACCTCGGTGGTTTTGCCATTAAGGCAGCCCTCGAGCGCGCAGGAGTCAAGCCAGAAGACGTTGAGCACGTCATCATGGGTCAAGTTCTCATGGCTGGTCAGGGTCAAGTGCCTGCACGTCAAGCAGCTTCAAAGGGTGGCATCCCGATGAACATTCCTTCCATCAACATCAACAAGGTGTGCTTGTCTGGTTTGAACTCCATTTATCTTGCAGACCAAATGATTGCTTCTGGTGAAGCAGACATCGTTATTGCAGGTGGCATGGAAAGCATGACCAACGCGCCATACCTCGCACAAGGTGCACGTGGTGGTTTCCGTTACGGCAACACAGAACTTCAAGACGCAATTGTTCGCGACGGTTTGTGGTGTGCATTCGATGCGTGCCTCATGGGTCTTGGTACCGACCGTTACACAGACGGCAAGATCAGTCGTCAAGAACAAGACGACCTTGCAATGAAGAGCAACGTTCGCGCAGCAGCAGCAATTGCCGCTGGACGCCTTGCAGATGAAATTGTTGAAGTCGCAGTTCCACAGCGCAAGGGTGACCCTGTCATGGTGAAGAACGACGAAGGTGTTCGCGCAGATACAACAATGGATTCACTCGGTGGATTGAAGCCAGCATTTGACAAAGACGGAACTATCACTGCTGCAAACGCAAGTCAGATTTCTGATGGTGGTTCTGCAGTTGTCATGATGAGCAAAAAAGCAGCTGAAGCTCGCGGCATCAAGCCACTCGGCGAAGTTGTTTCATACGGCATGGTTGCTGGCCCAGACAACGCATCTCTTCTTCATCAGCCAAGTCGCTCCATCATGAGGGCACTCGATCGTGTCGGCATGAAAGTTGGCGATGTTGACTTGTTCGAATTAAACGAAGCATTCGCAGCAGTTGGTATCGCATCTATGCGTGAACTCGGAATCTCCGACGACATCGTCAACGTCAACGGTGGCGCTATTGCTTTGGGTCACCCAATCGGCATGAGCGGTAACCGTCTTGCACTCACCATCTTGCACGAGCTTCATCGTCGTGGTGGCGGTGTAGGTGCAGCAGCATTGTGCGGCGGCGGCGGACAAGGCGACGCAATCATCGTTCGCACCGTTTAAGAACTACATGTTCCAAGAGCCACTCACTCGTGCACTTCATGTTGCACGGTGGGTGGCTTTTGCAATTGTGGTCGGCGTTATTTCTGGCCTTCTCTCGGCAGCGTTCATCGAGTCACTGAATTGGGCTACCGACACTCGCGTAGACAATTCCTGGTTCATCTGGATGTTGCCAATCGCAGGTCTCATCGTCGGAGCCTCGTATCACTACTTGGGTCGTGGTCTTGAACGCGGCAGCAATTTGCTCATCGATGAAATTCACTCTCATTCCGAATGGGTTCCCTTTCGAATAGCTCCACTCGTATTCATTACAAGTGTTATCTCTCACATTGCTGGTGGTTCCACGGGTCGCGAAGGTGCGGCTCTACAAATTTCAGCAGGTGCAACTGACCCACTTAGTAAACGCCTTGGTCTCAACCCTGCAGACAGATCAATCATGCTCATCACCGCAATTGCCGGTGGTTTTGGTTCCATTGCCGGAGTTCCCATTGCGGGTGCAGTGTTCGCACTTGAAGTGCAACGTGTTGGGCGTATTCGCTACGAAGCTTTAGTGCCAGCGTTCGTTTCAAGTTTTGTTGGTCACGCAATTGTTCGCGGCCTTGGAGTTGACTACACCATTTATCCGCAAATTCCAGACGTGACATGGTCCCCCACTATTGCGTGGCAGATCTCGTTATTCGGATTGTTTGCTGGGCTCATCGCATTGACATTCGTGCGATTAACTCAATTCATTCGTGGCCTCATGAAGAAATACATTGTCTGGTATCCGGCTCGCCCGTTCATTGGCGGAATTCTTCTTGTCATCCTGATTACGGCATGTGGCTGGCGCGATTATCAGGGCTTTTCTTTCCCCCTCATGTTGAGTGCAATGAACGGCGGAACATCTGGTCACTTCGAAGTGAAGCTTCTACTTACTGCCATCACTATCGGCTCTGGTTTCGTCGGTGGAGAAGTAATTCCGTTGCTCACAACAGGTGCTTTGGCCGGCGCAACTTTTGGCAGTCTTGTTGGAGGGAACATTGCAGTTTTTGCAATTGTTGGCTCGGTTGCAGTTCTTGCCGGAGCAACAAACACTCCACTTGCGTGTGCATTAATGGGAATCGAATTGTTTGGTGGCAATGGAGCGATTCTTTTTGCTGCTGCGTGTGTTGCAGCGTATACGGCAAGCGGACACACGGGTATTTACCACTCGCAAAAAGTCTCCGCCCATAAGTCGGGCGCAGCTTCTACCTAGGCTTCCATGCGCTGGCGATTGCCAAATGCGCGACCCAACGTGACTTCGTCGGCGAATTCAATATCGCCACCTACGGGCAGACCGCTTGCCAAGCGAGATACCTCTACGCCAACAGGCGACAACAAACGAGCCAAGTACATAGCCGTAATATCACCTTCAGTGTTGTTGCTAGTGCACACCACCACTTCAGAAATTTCTTCAGGCTTGATACGTGTTAACAACTCGCGCACTTTGAGATGTTCGGGGTTCACGCCTTGCAGCGGATCTAACAAACCAAGCAATACGTGATACCGACCACGAAATTCGCCCGTTCGTTCAAGGGCAACAACGTCGCGCGAATCTTCTACAACACACACAATGGATGAGTTGCGCTTTGTGTCGGAACAGATATTGCACAAATCAGAATCGGTGAGGTTGAAACACACCGTGCAAAACTTCACTCGTTGCTTTGCGTCGACTAGTGCTTGTGCAAGTCGAGTGACATCGTGTTCGTCAGACTTAATGATGTGAAGCGCCAGACGCTGAGCACTGCGTGGCCCAATGCCTGGCAAGCGACCAAGTTCGTCAATGAGTAACTGAACTGGAGGCGTGTAGGGAGACGCCATGAATTATTTCCGACCGCGTGGTGACTTCGGCGCAGGTGGAGTTTCCACTACAGGAGTTTCATCCATGATGACACCTTGCGGGAATGAAGAAGTAAGTGCTTCAAGCATTGGGTCTACTGCATTATCTATCGCAATGGTTTCCGAAAGATCAATCTCTGCGTACGGGTCTTCAGCAACGACAACATCAATTGTCTTTTGTTCGGTTTCATCAATTTCAGCAACGACTGGGCGCTTCATGCCGGTGGGACTTGTGGGGTCTGCTTGCACCAAAGTGACTGCATATGTTGCACCACACACTTGCTTAATTGCAGCGACAACTGTGGCTACCTGTTCTTGTGCACGTTTCACCGGTGTGTTATTCGGCAGACGAATAACAATCTTTTTACCCTCAACAGATTCAATGACTGCTGGCTTGAAGATTGCTTTGGCAATACCGCGCATTGCATCAGTAATTTGTGGCCACGCTTGAGCAGGATCAACGCCAGTACTTACAGGCTCATCAGCATCTACGGGTGCACTCTGAGCAGATGGAACTGGAATCTCTGAAGTATTGGCCGACTCACCCCCAGCCACTGGCTCGGTAGGTGTCGCTTGTGGTGGCACAGGAGAACCGGGTGCTGGGCGTTCGGTGCCACCGGTTGCATGCCCGCCAATTTTGGCTCGCCCAGTTGCGGGGTTCACTGGTGCTTGCGGTGCTGCAGCGGCAATACCTTTTTCACGCAACACTTTGACTGCTTCTTCCAGCTGACCGACGCGTGCAAGCAAGTTTTCTGTGCTGTCGTCGAGAACGGGAGAAGACAATTGCACCACTGCTACTTCTAACAATAAACGAGCATCTGGTGCATGGCGCATTTCCACCATGGTGGTTCCAAGCATTTCCATTACACGAACAATTCGTTGTACACCCATGTCGCGTGCATACGTATGTAGTTCTGCAATGCGAGCTTTTGGTAATTGCACAAGCTCGGGAGACATAAGAGATAAGAAACAATCGCGCATAGTTCGCACTACATCTTCTGCAAACGTGTGTGGGTCGCGGCCTTGTTGCATGGCGCGTGCAACTGCGGCAAGTGCTGCTGCATGATCACGCTCAATGATTGCACGCACAATATCTTCAGTGTGCATTGCTTCTTCAGGCTCACCACCGCCAGAGACAACAAGTTCCAAAGCAGACAATGTGTCACGTGCACTGCCCGCACCTTGACGCAGAACCATGTTGATGGCATCGTCGTCCACTGTGAGTTCTGCTTCTTTGATAACAAAACGCACATACTTTTCCAGTTCATCAACGGGAAGTAAATGAAACTGCAAATGCTGAACACGACTACGAATAGTTTCGGAAATCTTTTGTGGGTCTGTAGTAGCAAGAACAAACACCACTTGTGCAGGTGGCTCTTCCAGTGTCTTTAGCAACGCAGCTTCTGCACCGCGAGTAAGCATGTGCACTTCGTCCAAAATAAACACTCGGTGACGACCAGGACTAGTGAGAGCAGCAGCCTCGATGATGTCGCGAATCTCTTGAACACCGTTATTGCTCGCAGCGTCGAGTTCTAAAACGTCGTAACTAGTGCCAACTTCCACTGCTTTGCAGGAATCGCACACACAGCAGGGTTCTCCCTCGACTGGATTCTCACAGTTCAGAACCTTGGCCAAGATGCGCGCAGTAGTGGTCTTGCCGGTTCCACGCGGGCCAGAGAATAAATAGGCCTGGCCTTCACGGCCGTTGATGACCGCATTGCGCAAAGCTCGCACTACGTGGTCCTGCCCGTACAACTCGGAGAACTTCCGAGGTCGGAATCGTCGGTACAGGGACTGCGTTGCCATCGATGCGACCCTACCAATGAGGTGCATCGCCGCCCTGCGTGTGCGAAGGTGAAACACCCCTAGCAGCCATTCCTTGGCTACCGTTTCCTTACCTCATGCGTCGCCTACCCACATTCCTGCTCGCGCTCATCGCGTTCCTTGCCATTGGGGCGGGGCCTGCCTCGGCAGCGGGCGACAACACCCTTGCTAGTTCCAGCCCATCGGCCGGCGAAGTTATCGATCTTGCCCCCACCCAAATCCAACTGAAGTTCACGCTTCCCTTGGGGGGTGCTGACGCCGTAGGGAAAATGGGGCTCTCACTTTCGTGCGAATCACAATTGGTCAACCTTGGACCACCAGCACTGTCGGCCGATGGTGTCACCGTGTCGGCGGCACTCACCCAAGCTCCGCCAAATGGAAATTGTGTCTTTAGTTGGTCGCTACCCGACACCAGTACCGGCACATTTAGTTTCACTGCACAAACTCAATCCACCACCACCGTGCCTGGCACAACACCAGACGGAACAAACACCACCATTCCCACCGATGGTGAGACTGCAACCACCACACCACGCGTCGGTGGCCCACTCGGATTGTTCCGCTGGATTGCTTTCTTTTTTGTCGCGGCATTGTTTGGCGGAATTGTTTTCATTCGCCTGATGTGGCCAGAGGGCGTTGAGTATCCCATCACTGAAAAGTATTTCCGACAGATTTCAATACTCGCGTTTGTCTCTACATACCTTGTTGCCGTCGCCATGAACGCACAAGAGGGTTCCACCGGAATCGGATCTTCACTGTCACCAACTTCGTGGGGTGCAATGCTCGGCACAAAAGAAGGCAACGCAATTATCTTGCGACTTGTGTGCATCGCTGTGCTTGGCAGTCTCACGTGGATTACAGAACGCATTTTTGTTCCATCACTGAATGCTGTTGTCATTGGTTCTCTCAGTATCACAATGTTGACTTTCGGATTTGATAGAGCAACCGGTCGTTCTGTTCTCCTCGGAATCATTCTCGCTATCGCACACATGGCACTTATCTCAGTATGGGTCGGTGGAATCGCCCTTATTTGGCGGGTTGTTTTGCATGGTCCAGGCGATATCGATCTTGTGCATGCTCTGCGCACATGGAGTCGCAGCAACACACCACTCACCATTGGCATCGTGCTCACAGGTTTTGCACAAGTGTGGCGCCTCGATGGTTTGAGTCTCATTAACAGTGGTCACGGGCGCGTTGTACTTTTGAAAATACTCATCGTGGGCGCACTTCTATTTGTAAGCGCAGTTATTCGACAATTCATTATGCGTGGAATGCAACGAGCAAACTCACTAAATGAAAAAGTTGTCTATCGTTTGAAACGCCCTGTTGGCCTAGAGCTGTCCATCAGCATCATTGTTCTTGCATTGTCATCGTGGTTGCTCGCGATGCGGCCACCATACATTTTGTTGCGCGATCGTGGACCCGTCGTTGAATATGCAATCGTGCAAAACCTTGAAGGGAAGGATGACTTCCACGTTCGGTTGTCAATGTCGCCAGGAAATGTTGGCGCCAACAAAGTTCTTGTCGAACTCTTTGGTCCAGAGCGAATTCAAAACTTCACCATTAAGTTCACACCAGAAAATCCAAACTTCCCTGGGTACACATTGTTTGTTCCCATCACTCGTCCAGGTGGCGCACTCACCACTGAAGAAGCAGGAATGAACTTCAAAGCACCAGGCCTATGGACCGCAACCATCACGGGTGTCACCACCATCGGAGACCTTGAACCACTCACCACAACATTTGTGATTGCCGACGGCACCACGGTGACCACGCTTCCCCAACAAGGGTTGAAGGTGGGCACCACTACATCTCCGCCAACCACGGTGCCCCCCACCATGGCTCCCACAATTGCGCCAACTATTGCTCCTACCGTGCCGCCCACTGTCGCTCCCACAGTTCCCGCGGCCCCAGTGGCCACCACGCTCCCACCCGGATAACGGCATTTCGCCCCATTCTGCCCATCAGATAGGCAGAAGCCTTCAATGGGCACTAGCGTTTCGCAGGTGACTGATACCTCTGGCCCTTCGATGCAGGACAAAATTGACGACCTTCGGGACCGTCAGCAGCAGGCGATCAACGCCGGAAGCCCACGCTCCGTGGAGCGCCACAAGGGTAAGGGCAAATTGCTGGCCCGCGAACGCATTGATTACCTCTGCGACCCAGGCTCTTTCCACGAACTCGACATGCTGGCTCGCCACCGTGCTCATGCTGCAGGCCTAGAAGAGCGCCCATACACAGACGGTGTCATCACCGGTTGGGGCACCATCGAAGGTCGCAAAGTTTTCCTCTTCAGTCAAGACTTCACTGTGTTTGGTGGAGCACTTGGTGAAGTGTTCGCCGAGAAGATTCATAAGTTGATGGACCTTGCACTCAAAGTTGGTGCACCAGTTATTGGTTTGAACGACGGCGCTGGTGCTCGTATTCAAGAAGGTGTTGTTTCACTCGCGTCATACGGTGGCATTTTTTATCGCAACGTGCAGTCCTCTGGTGTTGTTCCACAAATTTCTGTCATCCTCGGGCCATGTGCTGGTGGCGCTGTGTATTCACCAGCCATGACCGACTTTATTTTCATGGTGCGCGAATCAAGCCACATGTTCATCACTGGTCCAGACGTTGTAAAAACAGTTACTGGTGAAGACGTAACATTGGAAGAACTCGGTGGCGCAATGAGCCACGCTTCAAAATCTGGTGTTGCAACATTTGTTTCTAACGACGAACAGTCATGTCTTGATGATGTGCGCTTCTTGCTTTCGTTCCTGCCACAGAACAACCTTGAAGAAGCTCCATTTGTTGATACCGCTGATGATCCAGATCGTCTCTGTGAATCACTGCGCGACATTCTTCCTGCATCACCGAACCAGCCATACGACATGAAGAAAGTCATTCGTGAAGTTGTAGACGACGGTGAATTCTTTGAGTACTTCCCACATTGGGCAAAGAGCATTGTGTGCGGTTTTTCTCGCGTTGAAGGAAAAACAGTTGGCGTTGTCGGCAACCAGCCAATGGCGTTTGCTGGTGTTCTCGACATCGAATCATCTGAAAAAGCAGCACGTTTTGTGCGTACCTGCGATGCATTCAATATTCCATTGCTTACTTTCGTAGACGTACCGGGCTTCTTGCCAGGCGTTAACCAAGAGCACGAAGGCATTATTCGCCATGGTGCAAAGTTGTTGTACGCATTCTGTGAAGCAACAGTTCCACGCATTCAGATCATCACTCGTAAGGCCTATGGCGGTGCATACGTGGTGATGAACTCAAAGTCCATCGGTGCAGACCTTGCCTACGCATGGCCAACTGCAGAACTTGCAGTTATGGGACCACAAGGTGCCGTAGAGATTGTGTACAAGCGAGAACTGCAGCAAGCAGCAGACCCTGTGACGCGTCGTGCGGAACTGATTGCTGAATACACAGAGAAGTATGCGAACCCGTATGCAGCTGCCGAGCGTGGTTACATTGACGACGTTATTGATCCAGCAGATACACGACGCAAAGTTGTTGCTGGATTGCGCATGTTGCAAACAAAGCGCGAAGAACTTCCACGCCGCAAACACGGCAACATGCCTCTGTAGGAAATCATGACTGAATCATTTATGTCCAACTTTGCTGGTGCACCGTCCGGCGGTTTTGGAATTAGCAGCGAACCTAAAGCGAGTTTTTGGATTCGCGCTTTGGCAAACATCTGCGATGGCATCATGGTTTCATTGGTCAACCTTCCAATTGCCGCTATTGCAACTGGTGCAGGTGACGATGCGCAAGTGCCTTTTCAACTCGCTCAGATGGTTATTTCATTAATTGTGTTGTCGTACTGGATGGGCACGCAAGGTGGCTCACCGTTGCGCCGCAAGTTAGGTGTGTACGTGCTCGACGCCGAGACCGGTGCATTCATTGGTAAGGGTCGTGCTGCAAAGCGCATCGTGATGAGTTGGGTTTCTGCAGTCGCTTTGTTTGTTGGGTACCTATGGATGATCTGGGATCCTCAGAAGCAAACATGGCACGACAAAGTTGCGCGCTCAGTGGTGGTTCGTCGATGAATACCGCAATTGCATCAATTTCGCCGGTACCAACCGAAGAAGAGGCGGCCGCCATTGTTGCTGCAGTCACTCTCATGTGGCCACAACCTGCCGTGGCGTCCACCACTGACAACAAGCCCAATGTGGCTTGGCGTTTCAGTGGCCGTTGGTGGGCGAACGACGCAGTCTCTCGTCGCACTCGACCAGGGGCATAAACATGTCGTCGGCGAGCGGCACTGAACTCACCACGGTCGCAGACGACCTTGCTGTTTTTCATCACGGCACACATGTCATCCGCCACGAGAACTTAGAACCCGACACCGCATACACAGAACACGGCATTGATTTTCGCACCCTTCCTCGCCCTAGCGGAAAATTGCTCAGCGTAATTGCAACTGTAAATGACGTTCACTTTGGCGAGACAGAGTGTGGTCGCGTGGACGACAACCCGAACGGCCCCATTCAACGTGCACTTCCTGGTGAACAGCCGTATCCCATTACAATGAATTCGGGTGCGATTGCAGAGATACAGCAACTACAACCCAATGCAGTTCTTGTAAAAGGCGACCTCACGTGCAACGGAACAGATGATGAGTTTGCAGCATTTCGCGAACACTATGTCAATGGCTTCGGAGACAAATTGTTTGTTGCGCGAGGCAACCACGATGCATACATGGGCCAGAACGAATTCACCGGTGACCAATGGATTCAGTTACCTGGTGTCACCATCGCCCTGATTGACACAACTATTCCCACCATCACAACTGGCCGCATTGACCCTGAGCAATTTGAGTGGCTCGACGCACAACTGTCTGCAAGCACGTCACCAGTTCTCATCATGGGCCATCACCAACAGTGGATAGAAGGCAAACGTAGCGACGACTACTTCGGCTTGCATCCAGATAGCAGTGATCAGTTAGACGAACTAGCAGTGCGACACGCATGCGTGCTCGCATACACAGCAGGTCATACGCACCGTCACCGTGTACGCAAGATGGCTCAGTCAGGTATTCCATCAGTAGAAATTGGTTGCGTGAAGGATTTCCCTGGTTCATGGGGCGAATATCGCGTGTACGAAGGCGGAGTGACGCAGATAGTCCATCGCATCTCTACACGTGACGCATTGCAGTGGAGCGAGCGTTGCCGTCATCTGTATGAAGACTTTGGTGTGCAGTACGAGACATATGCAATGGGTGCACTCGAGCAACGCTGTTTCAATATCGAGTTGCGATGACCGCAGCAGCGCTTGCTGGTCTACGCGTTGTCGACCTTTCCACTGTTCTTGCTGGGCCCAACTGTGCTCGTTATCTCGCCGACTTCGGTGCAAATGTCATCAAGATAGAACGCCCAGACGGCGGCGACAGTTTGCGCAACATGGGTTGGCGCGACCCTGCAGATGGTGAAGGCCTGTGGTGGAGACTCGTCAACCGCAACAAGCGCACCGTTGCACTTGATTTGAAAAACGAAGCTGATCGAGAAGTCTTTCTTCGACTCATTGATGAAGCAGATGTATTGGTAGAAAACTTTCGCCCCGGAATTTTGGAACGCTTGGGCTTTGCACCAGACGTATTGCATGCGCGTAACCCACAACTTGTCATCACCCGCGTGAGTGGTTTTGGTCAAGACGGCCCATACGCACATCGCCCTGGGTTTGCATCTATTGCCGAAGCAATGTCTGGTCTTGCTTCAATTACCGGCGTACCTGGTGGCGATCCAATGCTTCCGCCGTTCGCTCTCACTGATGAAGTGACGGGCCTTGTTGCTGCATTTGCCACCATGGTTGCCTTGTGGTCAGAACAAGGTCAAGTTGTTGACGTTTCATTGTTGGAGAGTTTGTTTCAAATTCTCGGACCACTGATGACAGTGTGGATGACGCGCAATGAGTTACAACCACGCATGGGTTCACTACTTCCCTACACAGTGCCGCGCGGTGTGTACAAGTGTGCCGACGGAAAGTTTGTTGCCATTTCCACGTCAAGCGATTCCATTGCGGCACGAGTCGTGAAGTTGATTGGTTTTGAAGGTGATGATCGGTTTGCAACATTTGCAGGGCGCATTGCCAATCGCGAAGTCATCGAGCAAGAGATGGATAACTGGTTTGCTTCGCGTACACAAGCAGAAGCACTTGCAATTTTTGAAGAGATAGAAGCTGCTGCTGGTCCGGTGTTATCGATGCAAGACATAGAGACAGACCCGCATTATGTTGCGCGCCAAGCCGTGGTGAACATCGACGGAACACCCATGCAAGGCCTTGTTGCTCGGCTATCCGCCACTCCGGGTGCAATCAAATGGCGCGGTCGTGCAAAAGATGAAGACGGCGATTCCATACGTCGTAACGGTTGGAACGAATAACTCGCTACTGCGAGTCGTTCATCTCTTGTTTCACTTCGACCCCTCCATCTCGCTGTTTTCCTGAACTGGTGACTATTGTTTACCTGTTCGTTAGGGGAAATTCATGACACAGGAAAAAGCTCCTCGCTTTAGCCGCGCCCACAAAGTCCTTGGCCTCACCGCCATCGCCACCTTCTTGGTCTCACTCGACACCAGCATCGTTGTGATTGCCGGTGGAACGATCAACCGCGACTTGGGACCATCATCGCTATTGCCATGGGTCTTTTCCGGATACAGCATCGCCTATGCCGCAGGTTTGCTAACAGCAGGTCGTTTTGCAGACGTCAACGGTCGCAAACGTTCTTTCATGCGTGGACTCACATTGTTCAGTGTTGGTTCCGTCTTATGTGGCCTCGCACCCAACATGGTCTTTCTCGTGCTGGCACGACTCATTCAAGCACTCGGTGGCGCCATGCTCACACCAGCATCACTTGCATTGGTACTTCCAGAATTCCCAGCGGAAAAGCGCACAGTTGCAATTGGAGTATGGGGTGCTGTAGGTGGTTTAGCAGCCGCAGCAGGACCATCCGCAGGAGGCGTTTTAGTGGATTGGCTGAACTGGCGTGCGCTTTTTTTCATCAACGTTCCATTTTGCATTTTCACTTTAGTAGTCGGTCGCAAATTGCTGCATGAAAGCAAAGACCTCAATGCAACGAAGAACGTAGACATGGTGGGCACCGCACTTGGATTTCCTGGTGTAGCACTAGTGACATTGGCAATCACTCAAAGCAGTGAGTGGGGCTACATCGACAATCGCACCATATTCTCCATGGCTCTCGGACTCGTGCTGTTGGTGCTCTTCGTGCAACGGTGCAGCACTGTTATAAACCCACTGCTCGACTTGTCACTGTTCAAACTTCCATTCGTTGTTGCTGCGAACCTCTCAGGTCTGTTCTTTTCAATTGGCTTCCTCGGAATGTGGCTGCTCAACACTCAATGGGTTCAAGAAATTTGGGGCTACAGCCCCGCACGGTCCGGATTAGCAACCGCACCGGGTCCCATCATGGCTGCCCTCTTTGCTGCGCCCATGGGACGAGTTGCAGTTCGGTGGGGCCATGCACGCGTCCTGATGGTGGGTGCAGTGCTCCTTAGTTTTGGAACATTCATGTTGACATTCTCCATGACGCCAACTCCTAGTTATGTGCGTGACTATCTGCCATGGATGATCATTACTGGTATCGGTGTTGGTTGCAGCATGTCAACACTTTCCAGTTCAGCAAATGCGTTCTTGCCACCAGCAAGATTTGCCATGGGCTCTGCTCTTAATACCACCGCCCGACAAATTGGTTCGGCACTTGGTGCTGCGCTTGCTGTGTCACTTGCTGCTCCAGCGATGAAAAACTTCTTCATCGCAAAACAAAGTAACCAGCCAATAACAGAAGCAATGCTGTCGTCGTTCTATAACGCTTGGCGAGTTATGGCTGCCATCTATTTGTTCGCTGGAATTGTGATGCTGGTGCTATTCCGTAAGCCAACTGATGAGCAGATGGCAGCAGCAAACGAAGTTACCTTCGTCGACTAAACAAGAACTACACAACGCCTATTGGGCAACTAACACCGGTTCCACCAATACCGCAATAACCATTTGGGTTCTTGCCGAGATATTGCTGGTGGTACGGCTCTGCAAAGTAATAGTGCTCGAGTAGTGCAATCTCAGTTGTAATCGTGCCGTATCCGGCTGCAGTGAGTTTTGGTTGGAATACATCTCTCGTTGCTTCAGCAGCTTCACGTTGCGTTTCGCTTGTGTAATAAATTGCGCTGCGATACTGCGTGCCCATGTCGTTGCCTTGGCGCATACCTTGCGTGGGGTCGTGGTTTTCCCAAAACACACGCAACATCTCTTCAAGTGAAGTAATAGTTGTGTCAAACACTGCCATCAGTACTTCGGTGTGGCCGGTGAAACCAGAGCACACCTCTTCATAACTGGGGTTTGGTGTGTAGCCACCTGCATAACCAACTGAAGTGGAATGCACGCCAGGTGTTTGCCAAAAGATGCGCTCTGCACCCCAGAAGCAACCCATGCCAACAACCAGAGTGTCCATGTGAACTGGCCACGGACCAGTCAGCGATGCGCCATTCACATAGTGCGCTTCCGGCACAGGCATGGTTTGGTCTGTACG
>SXGQ01789922.1_pt1 | contig 17462 bp, 16 predicted proteins | sample 3178371 | NCBI WGS metagenome assembly SXGQ01 (sample SAMN11356859, study PRJNA531348) | freshwater metagenome | isolation source: freshwater sample F1-20 | place: China: Fuxian Lake, Yuxi | collected 2017-12-25 | reverse complement strand
TTCTTCATAAAAAAATATCCATTAGAATTGTAGATATTTTATCTAAATTTTTTTGTGATTTTCTTATAACTGTTAGTAAAAAAAATTACATTTATTATCTAAAAAAAATTCGGATTAGAAAAAATTTAAAATATATAAGCAATGGGATTGATGTAAGTTTTTTTACTAAAAATAAAAAAAAAAAACTAAATAAAAATTTTTACATAGGAATGGCAGGCAGAATTAATGAAACAAAACTTCAAGAACTAATTGTTAAATCTCTAATAAAAATAAAGAAAAGTAATATAATTCTAAGCTTTGCAGGCTATGGTCCTAAAATCAGCATGTTAAAAAGAATTATTAAGGATCATAATTTGAAAAATCAAATTAATTTTGAGGGAAGATTAGATAGTCTTCAATTAAAAAAATGGTTTCACAAACTAGATCTTTATGTTCAAGCTAGCAAGGGTGAGGCCATGTCTATATCTGTTTTTCAAGCATTTGCTGCTTCAGTACCGGTTTTAGCATCAAGGGTTGTAGGTCTTAAGGAAATTATAAATGAAAAAAAAAATATAGGTTTCTTTTTTAATAATAATATTACCTCTATTACAAAGAAGATTATTTATATAATGAATTTAAAAAAGAGTAATATACAAAGAATTGTTAATAAACAAAAACAATATGTCAAAAAGTATTTTTCTGAAGAAAAGATGTTTTTAGAGTATAAGCAGATCATCAAAAATCTAAGTTAATTTTTTTTGTTTTTTTCTGATGAAAATCTTATTTACAATTACTAGTATAGACAAGGGTGGAGCAGAAACTCATTTATTTAGTTTAGCTAGTGGTTTAGTAAAAAAAAAAAATAAAGTATATGTATTTTATACTAAACGAGATAATGAATTTTTCAAAAAAAAATTAAAGAACTTAAGTGTAAAAATATTTAAAAAAAAAAAACAATACTAATTTCAATTTAGTAAATTTCTTTTTAGATTTTTTATATTTGAGAAAATTAATTTTGAGAATTAATCCAAATATAATCCACGTTCATCTGCCTTATATGGAGCTACTGACATTTTTAGTTCTGAAAACTTTAGATAAAAAATATAATTTTATAATAACAAAGCATATAGATAGTTCATTATTTAATGCTTCTAATAATCAAAATGAGTCTTTGATTGGTTCATTTCTTGGAAACTTAATTTATAGCAAGGCTAAAAAAATTATAGCTATTTCTGAAGCTGTAAAAAAATATATCATTACTAATTATAGTAATGTTAAAACAAATAATATTGCGGTTATACATTATGGGATAGAACATAAAATATTTTCAAAATCTAAAAAAATTCTCAATAAGTTTAAAAAAAAATATAATTTAAATAGTTATTACATACTTGGCGTCGCTGCACGTTTGGTTAGACAAAAATCAATTGATTTTTTAATAAAAGGTTTCAGCGTATATAATAAAAACTTTAATCCAAAATCAAAATTACTTATTGCAGGAAAAGGTCCTTTAAAAGAGGAATTAAAGGAACTTGTTTCTTCACTTAATTTAAAAAAGTCTGTAATATTTTTAGGTTTTCAAAATGACATTGATACCTTTTATCAGTCTATTAATGTTTTTTGCTTAACGTCAAATTATGAGGGTTTGGGCCTTGCAATTTTAGAGGCTTTAGCATGTAAAAAACCTATTATAACTTCAAATTGCAGTGCAATGCCAGAAATTATAAAACATAAAAAAAATGGCTTATTAGTTGACCATTTAGACGTAAGACAACTTGTAAAAGCTATTAAAGCATTAGAAGATCCTAAATTAAGAAATAAGATTTCTTTTAATTCTACAAAGTTATTGATGAAAAAATTTTCTTTGCCTTCAATGATAAAAAAAACAATTATAATTTATAATTCTAACTAAAACTAAATAATAAAATGTGTGGAATAACAGGAATTATTTTAAATAAAAAATTTCAACATATTAACTTAGAAGATTTAATTTACAAAATGACGCAAAAATTAAATCATAGGGGACCTGATCATAGTGCAATTTGGGCTAACCAAAAAAAAGACTTACATATAGGTCATGCAAGATTATCAATATTAGATATCTCCAAAAATGGAAACCAACCCATGCAATCATCTAGTGGTAGATATGTTATAACTTATAATGGTGAAGTTTATAATCATAACAAAATTAGAATTGATTTAGACAACATTAAAAAAATTAATTGGAAAAGTACTTCTGATACAGAAACAATTTTAGAGGCTGTAGAATTATGGGGAGTCAAAAATACACTTGAAAAATTGTCAGGAATGTTTGCTTTGTCTTTATATGATAAAAAACTTAACAAAGTTTATCTTGCAAGGGATAAAAATGGTGAAAAACCGTTATATTATGGGTTCTATAATTCTAGTATTGTTTTTGCCTCAGAATTAAAAAGTTTTTTTACACTTGATAATTTTAATAAAGATATAAACAAAAACTCTTTATCTTATTTTTTTAAATATTCTTATATACCAGAGCCTCATTCTATATTTAATAACATATTTAAATTAAAACCGGGATCAATCTTAGAAATTGATTTAAATATTTTTCATATAATTGAAAATGTAAAAGAATTTAAGAAATATACCAAGTATTATAATTTTATTTATGATAAAACCTATTTTGATTTTGAAGAAATAAAAAAAAATTTTTACAATTCTGATAAAGAAAATAACTTAGACTCGATTCTTAACAAAGCGGTAACCTCTTCTATGATTTCTGATGTAAATATTGGTTCTTTTTTATCAGGAGGCACAGATTCTTCATTAATAACGGCTATTATGCAAAAAAATTCAAAAAAAAAAATTAAAACGTTTTCAGTTTTGTTTAAAGAAAGAAAATATAACGAAGGACATTATTCTAAAAAAATATCACTTTTTTTAAAAACAGATCACCATGAATTGGCAATAAATTATCAAGATGTTTTAGATCAAATAAAATTCTTGCCAGAAACTTTCGATGAACCTTTTGCAGATAGTTCACAAATTCCTTGCATTATATTAAGTAAATTTGCAAGCAATCATATAAAAGTTGCTCTAACAGGAGATGGATGTGATGAGTTTTTTGGAGGATATAATAGATATATTTTATTTAGTAGAATAAATAAGATTATAAACTTAGTTCCAAGTTTTTTAAGAAAAAAATTAGGTAGTTTATTATTTTCAATACCATTTAAATATACCAATTTTTTGGAGAATTTTTTTTTTAGTAGAATAAAGAATTTTTCTAATATTTCACAATTAGATAATAAAATAAAAAAATTAAGTTTAATTTTATTAAATTGTAAAACTGAAGTTGAATTCTATTTATCATTAATAAAAGTATTTCAATACAATGATAACTTAGTGACAAATAATGAAACTTACTATGATGAAATTGATATTTATGCAAAAAAAGCTTTTTTAAATCAAGAATTTAGCATTGAGGAAAACATGATGCAAGTAGATCAGAAATTTTATTTGTCGGGAGATATTTTGCATAAAGTTGATAGAAGTTCAATGTTTAGTAGTTTAGAAACAAGAATGCCTTTTTTAAATCCGTCAGTGATTTATTTTTCCAGTTTACTATCATTAAAAGATAAAATTTATAATAAAGAAGGAAAAATTATAATCAAAAATATTTTAAAAAAATATTTACCTAAAAATTTAATTAATCCAACAAAGATGGGATTTTCAATACCCGTTGACGAATGGATAAGAGGTCCACTAAAAAATTGGTCCAAGGAAATAATAAACAAAGCAAAAAAGAATTATTTAATAGATTATAAGCTTTTGACAAAGTATGAAGACGAACATTTTTCCGGCAAGCATAATTGGGGACATATACTCTGGAATATAATAGTATTTCAACAATGGTTTCAAAAAAATTGCAGTTAAAAAAATATATTAGCAGTCTTCAATTAGAAAAATATATAATTTTTCTTTTGCCTTTTTTAATAGTTATAAGTAAATTTTTTTTAGAATTGAGTTTAATAATTCTTTTTTTGTTATTTCTTTTATATACCTCCGAAAAAAAAAATTTAGTATTTAACAGAAAAGTCTTTTTTTTCTTTCTTTTATTTTATGTTTATTTAATAATTAGGTACTTTTTTAGAAATGCTGACTATGACAGTATTTCAGTAATTTTTTATTTTAGGTATTACTTTTATATTTTAGCTATATATTATTTTTTAAGTTTAAAAAAAAATCTAGTTCATTTATTTATAAAAAGTATAATTATTCTTTTTTCAATATTAGTATTTGATGCAATTATTCAATATAACTTTGATTTTAATCTCATAAATTATCCAAGGCCCGCTATAGATAGAGTGAGCAGTTTTTTTGGAAAAGAATCTATTTTAGGAAGTTTTTTAGTAAGATTTTTACCTTTTTTATATTTACCATTATTACTTTATAAAAAAAAAAATTATTACTTAAAATTTTATCTAATTTTCTTTTTAATTTTTTTGACGAACATCGTAATTTTTATTTCTGGGGAAAGAACATCTTTTGCTCTTTTGGTCTTATTAAATTTTTATATGTTTATAATGTTACCATATTTGAGAAAAAAAATTTTTTTTTCTTTTTCAATATTATTAATCTTAATTGGCTTAATTTTATCTTTTGATGATGATTTAAGAAAAAGAATAATTAATCAAACATATAATGAAATTACTAATTTAAATGCTGTCAGCAACACGAGCTATTTAGATCCAAATTTGAAGACTTTTAAATTTTATATATACTCAGGCGCTCATAATGGTTACTATTTGACTGCATATAATATGTTTCTTGATAATATTTTATTCGGACAAGGTCCAAGAAGTTATAGGTATTTATGTAAGGAGGAAAAGTTTAAAGTTGCAAAAGAAATTACTAAAAATCCCTATTTAAAAGATGGATATTATCATTTAAATTGTTCAACGCACCCACATAACTATTATTTTCAATTATTAGCTGAAACTGGACTAATTGGCTTCTTGTTTATTATATATATTTTTTTAGCATTAATTTTTAATATAGTTAAAGAGTACTTTGCCTCCGAAAAAAAGAACTTATTTAAGAGAGTAATATACTGTTCATTTTTAATTAATTTGTGGCCATTATTCCCCACCGGAAATTTTTTTAATAATTGGTTAACAATAATTGCAATAATACCTTTAAGTTTTTTTTTCATAAAAAAAAATGATTTTATCTGAAGTAATTTTTTTATTTTTAAATTTATTTATAAACTTTATAATTTTTAAAAATTTTGATCAATTAAAGAAACTTATTTCATTTTATGACGTTCCAAATTTATCAAGAAAAAAACATAAAGTACCTGTACCAGTCTTGGGTGGAGTATGGATTTTATTTAATTTTTTTTTAACAATATTATATTTCACTTTTTTTAATGAAAATTTACTAATAAAATCCTTTTTTTTAGATTTAAGAGAAAAAGTTTTAATTTTATTATTTTTAACTATATTTTTAATTGTAGGTTTATACGATGATGTAAATGATATTAAATATAAGCAAAAATCATTTATATTTCTCTTTCTTTCTTTTTGTTTATTTTATTCAAATGAAAGATTAATAATTTATTCAATAAAAATTATATTAATTGACAATATAAATACTTTTTCTTTAGGAAAATATTCTTTATTATTTATAATTTTTTCTTTTGTATTTTTATTAATATCATTAAACTTTATAGACGGGATTAATTTAAATTTAGGATTATTTTATTTAACTAATATCTTATTATTGTTTTTTTTAACTAAAAATGTTTTTTTTTTATACTTGGTAATACCTATTGTTTTTATTTTATATTTAAATTATCACTCCAGAATTTTTTTTGGAGATTCAGGTGTATACGTTATTACGCTGATTCTGACTTTTTTCTTTATAAAACATTATAACGTGGGCATAGTAAGTTTTGATAAATTATTCTTAATATTTTTGTATCCAGTAGTTGATTGTTTAAGAGTAATTTTGGCTCGACTTGTGACTTTTAAAAATTTAGCTGTCGGCGATAGAAATCACTTTCATCATATTTTGGATAACAAGTACGGATTTTCTATAGCTATTTTAATTATTGTTATAAAAAATCTATTTTTGATATTTGCTTCTTTTTTTTTACCCCCTTTATTTACAATAATTCTCTATATATTTGTCTATCTTTCTATTTTTTTTATTTGTAAACGAAAAGTATCTTTATTTTAAAAATATTCTTTTTCTATTCAATATTACTAATGAGATAATTAATAAACTTGTAAATAAAGTAAAAAAATAAATTTTTGTGTTCGTGAATTTCGAAATAGTATATTCAGTTCTAAATTCTAGTGTAATTGGGTTTTTTTGTATTTTATTTTCTAAATTTAGAAAATCTTTGTAGCGTAGTGTTAAATTTTCGTTTGTAATAATCCCCGGCGGGATAGTTATAAACGGATTTTTTTGTGAATAAATCTTAAATTCAGATATTATTTTACTTAATTGATTATTTATTGATTTATTTATAAAATCTACAATCGATAAAATACATAAATTTATATCATCTATATTTTTACTTGTATCAGCTATTTCAATTATAAATTTTCTTTTATCAATCTCAATATAATCAATGGGTATATTTTTTTTACATTGTAAATTTATTTCTTTTACATCTATTTTTTTATAAAAAATCATTAGTTTTAAATCATTTTTTTCTCTTAAGTTATTAATAAAATATTGAAGTCTTACGCTTTCAAAGAGCTCATTTAAAAATGGATTTTCTCTTAATAGAAAATATATTTCAGGATTGTAATTTTCTTGTAGTACGATGCTAACTTTTGTTTTTCCAGATTTATTTTTGGAATAGATATATGTCGAAAATGAAGAAAATAATATAGATATAAAAATAGCAACTAACAACTTTTTAAGATTAATTAACTTTGTAAATTTCATTAGGTTTTTTTTAATAATATAAACATATATAAACTATACTAATGTTCCATCTAGTAGAAGATATTTATATTGTAAGATTATGTCTTGATTTAATAACTTATTCATTTTGCTTTTTAATATTTATTTACATTCTTAAAGTTAAAAAGATTAAGGATAATTATAAAAATATATTTCTAATATGTACGTTTACTCCTTTTTTTTTTAATAATTTGTTCTTTGACTGGACATACTTTTTAGATCAATCAAAGTATTTACTTATTACTCAAAGTATAAGAGATTTTCAGTTTGATCACATAAAAAATTATAATATTTCTTTATTATTGCCAAGTGTAATATACGCTTTATTACCAAGCCCATCTATTTACTCTTTTACCAGTATTTCATTATTATCAAGATTTTTTTTTCTAATTACTCTAATTTTTTGTTTTAAAAAATATTTAAATGATAAAGCAATTATATATTTTTTTTTACTTTGCCCCTCAATTATTTTGTATACTTCCGTTGGATTAAGGGAAACTTTTTTGTTTTCTTTTTTAATTTTATTTTTTTTTAATCTTAAAAAAAATAAATTTTACTATGCGTTAATTTTTATTTTGTTATTGACTATAACAAAACCTGAATTAGGTCTTATGATAATATTATCTCTAGTAGCCTATTATATATTTTTTTCTGATATCAACAGTATTTATAAAGTATTATTTTTATATCTATTTTTAATGACGCTTGCTCAATTTAATAATATTTTTTTAGAATATATAAATAAACGTTTTACTGGCTATTACCAAGAGGAATTTTTTAGTTATCCAGAAATTTATAAGTCCTTAAGTGATATGATTATTAGGTTACCTTATGCTTTTTTAAAATTTATTTTTTCACCTTTATTTGAAATAACAAATATTTTTAAATTTCTTCAATTTATTGAAAATATTATTTTATATTTTTTTATTTTTTTTTATTTTATAAATTGTTACAAAAAAAATAAATTAAAATCTTTATTCTGGTTAGTAATTTTATTATTAAATTTATTAATTTATTCTTTAGTTGTTGTAAATTCAGGATCAATAGCAAGATATAAAATTAGTTTATTTTTATTCATAATTTTATCTCTAAACTATTCTACAAAAAAAAATGTATAACAAAAAGATAGTTTTTTTATCAAACCATGCAGCTTTTTTTTGTTCACATAGAATAAATTTATTTTTAGAAGCAAAAAATAGAGGTTTTGATTTTCATTTAATATTCGGTTCTGGTAGTTCAAAAATAATGGAAAGAAGTGCTATAAAAAAAATAAAAATATTTAAAATTCAATACTCGGTATTCAATTTTAATGCAAATTATAATTTTATTAAAAATTTTATTGCTTTAATAAAAATTTTTTTTTTTATAATAAGATATAAGCCTGATATTCTTCATAGCGCTTCACCAATTGCAAATTTTTTTGCCTCTATAATTGGTGTTTTTTGTTATAAAACTAGAATTTTGCTTTCAGTATCTGGCATGGGTTATTTATACACTGGCAATCTAAACATAATTGAGAAACTAAAAAAAAAAACTCTTTGAGTTTTTTTTTACTCATTTATTAGGAAAAATTAAATCTAAAGCTATTATAGTTCAGAATAAAGATGATTATATTTATTTTAATAAAATTCTAAGACTTAATTTTAATAATATTTTTTTAATAAAAGGAGGATCTGGTGTTGACTCAAGATATTTTAAAAAAATTAAAATCGCTAAAAATAACAAAAATGTATTAATGTTATCTAGAATTGTTAAAAGCAAAGGTGTTTATGAATACCTTGAGGCAGCAAGAGTATTAAAAAAAAAATATCCAGATTGGAATTTTAATTTAGCTGGTCCACTAGACTATTTAACACCTGATAAAATAGATTTGAATTATTTTGATTATTTTTTAAGAAACAAAATAATAAATTATTTGGGATATACAGAAGACCCGATAAAGTTTTACAAAAACGCAGAAATATTTTGCTTGCCATCGTATAGAGAAGGCATGCCCAAAACAGTGTTAGAGGCTTCTGCCGTTGGATTGCCAATTGTCACTACAAATACTGCGGGGTGTAAAGAGTCTATAGTAATTAATAAGAACGGATTATTATGTAAAAAGAAAAATTTTAAGGATCTTTCGAATAAAATTGAAATTTTAATAAAAGATAAAAAGTTAAGGAATAGAATGAAAATTTTTTCAAAGAAATACGCTTACAAATACTACACAATTAGTAAGGTTACAGATACAATATTCCGTTTGTATGAAAAATAAAAAATTAATATTACTTTCATTAAATGAGTTAAATTTTGATTTAATTAAATATTATTTAAAAGATAAAAAATTTAAGAATTTTTCTAAAATTATCGATAAAATTTCTTATACGAAAAGTGAAGTAAAATACCAATTACTAGAACCTTGGATACAATGGGTATCCATATACACTGGTAAAAAAGCCGAGCAACATAAAATTTTTCGATTAGGTGATATAGTAAACTATAGAAAAGAAACAATTTTTGATCAAATAGGAAAATATTATTCTGTTGGAGCTATTTCTCCAATGAATATAAATAATTTAGAAAGCGCAAGTTATTTTATTCCTGACCCATGGACCAACACAACATCAGATAATAATTTTTGGAGTAAAAAAATACACAGTACAATATCTTTTTTTGTTAAGGATAATGTTCATAAATCTTTTTCAATAAAAAACTATTTTAATTTACTGATAATTATAATTAAATTTACTAGTTTTAAAAATATTTACTTATATATTTTTCTAATTTTAACAAGCGTAAAATATAAATGGAGAAGAGCACTATTTTTGGATTTGCTATTAAATGATATTCATCTTAAGTTAATCAATAAAAAAAAAGTTAATTTTTCTAATTTATTTTTAAACGCTTTTGCTCACATTCAACATCATTATTTATTGCTTTCACCCGCAATAAGAAATGTTAATTTTAAAATTCCCGAATGGTATAAGAAAAATAATATAAAAGATCCCTTGAAGGAAGCTCTATTTGTATATGATAAGATATTGGGTGATTATTTATCTATGAAAGATTTCAAACTAATAATCGCCACTGGCTTGACTCAAGTTCCTTATAATATCTTAAAATTTTATTATAGATTAAAAAATCATAATATATTTTTTGAAAAATTTAATATTAAATTCTTTAAAGTCATAGAATTGATGTCTAGAGATTTTATATTAGAGTTTAAAAATAATAAAGTTTGTAAGAATGCAGAAGTTATAATTAAAAATATATCGCTTAATAATATTAAAATATTTAAAGTAGATAATAGAGGTGATAATTTATTTATCACATTAATATACCCTTATGAGATAACACCTAAAGATAAAATTTTTATAAATAATATTAATAATTTTAATCTAATAGACTTCACCTCTTTTGTAGCTATAAAAAACGGAATGCATTCCGGCAAAGGTTTTTATTACGACAACTTTTCAAAAAGAAATGTTAAAAATGTTGTTGATATTGTTGAAATTAAAAAAAATATTTTAGATTTCTTTTATGAAAAAAAACTTCAATCATAAAGTAGCTATTTTAGGCTTAGGCTACGTTGGGTTGCCATTAGCTGTAGAGTTTTCTAAATTTTTTAAAGTTATAGGATTTGATTTAAAAATTAAAAGAATTAGTGACTTAAAAAAAAATGTAGATGAAACTAAAGAAATTTCTAAGAAAACTCTTGCTAATCATAAAAATAAAATTATTTTTACAAATAACATAAGCCTTATTAAGAATTGTAATGTCTTTATTATTACAGTTCCAACACCTATTAATTCTAGAAAAAAGCCAGATTTGACCGCTTTAATAAAAGCTACAAACTTAGTATCTAGAGTATTAAAAAGAAATGATTTAGTAATTTATGAATCAACGGTATATCCAGGTTGTACTGAAGAAATTTGTGTACCCATTTTAGAAAATTTTTCTAAATTAAAATTAAATAAAGATTTTTTATGCGGATATTCTCCAGAAAGAATAAATCCAGGAGATAAATTACGAAATATTAAAAAAATAAGTAAGTTGGTCTCTGGATCTAATTATCATGCTTTAAATAAAATTTATTATTTATATAAAAAAATTATTAAAGCAGATGTTATCAAGGTAAAAACTATAAAAATTGCTGAAGGAGCTAAAATTATAGAAAATACACAGCGCGATTTAAATATTGCTCTAATAAATGAGTTTTTAAAAATTTTTCAAAAATTAAATATAAATTTTTCAGAAGTATTAAAAGCGGCAAACACAAAATGGAATTTTTTAAATTTTGAGCCTGGGCTGGTAGGAGGTCATTGTATTGGTGTAGATCCCTATTATCTAGCTGAAAAAGCAAGACAAATCGGTTACAATACAAAGCTTATCTTAGCCGGGCGAAAGCTTAATGACGGAATGAGTAAATTTTATTTTAATATTTTTTTAAAAGAATTAAAAAAAAGGTTTAACATTAACAAAAATTTAAATATTTTAGTAATGGGTTTGTCATTTAAAGAAAATGTGCCTGATATTAGAAATTCAAAAAGTTTTGATATAATTAGATATCTTAAAAAGAAAAATTTTAACGTATTTTGCTATGATGATAATGTTGATAAAAAATTTTTAAAAGACAATTGCAATATAAAAATTATAAATAAAATTAAAAAAAATTATTATCACGGAGTTATTATTATTGTGAAACACCGCTCCTTTAAATTTATTAAGAAAAAAATCGCTATTTCCATTAAAAAAAATGGTTTCATATTGGATATTAAGAATTTTTTAGGAAAAAATAAAATAATTATTTAGTAGATAATGATCAAATACATTAAGAAATTTATTTTTATTTTTTATATTTGTTTAAGTAATTTATATAATTTTTTTTTTTCAAAGTATGAGGAAATCTTCTTAAAAAAAAATAATTTTTTAAAAAATCATATTCTAAATTTCGAAGGGTATTGTAAGATTTCAAATTTAAATATTCCAATAATTGATGTTAATAAATTGGAGACTAATAATGTTAATAAATACTACACAAGATTTATTTTAAGCAATTCACAAATTAAAGAGTTAATTATAAATATTTTTATTAAAAATGAATTAGCTAAATATATTTTTAATGCTACTGGTTATAATTTCAGTATTGATTATATAACAGCATATCAAACATCACCTATAGCAGGACAAGAAAAGTCAAATAGTTGGTATGCTAATCTGCCTCATGTTGATAAACCTTTTACTAAGAATACATTAAAAGTGATTGTACCTCTTCAAAAAATAACTAAATTCCATGGGCCTATGAATATTTTAAATATTAAAAAATCTAAAATGTATCCTAAGAATATTCTAACAAGTGATTATTACCAGGTAACTTGTGATGTGAATGAAGCATTTATATTTTTTCCGAATATTTGTTTCCATAACGCGGGAGTTCCTGAGAAAGGATACGTAAGACGCCAAATTATGATACAATTAAATCCATCTAAAATTTGGAAAATTAACAATAATATTTATTACAAACAAAAAAAGAGAGAGCCCAAATTTCCTATTTTTAGTTATTTATTTGATAGTAAAGTGAAATTATAAAAAATAGGTTAAAGATGTTTAATAAAAAAATTACAGTTATTATTACATCATATAATTCTGAAAAATATCTTAAGCAATCAATCTCATCAGTTCTTAACCAAACATACAAAAATTTTGAATTAATAATCGTTGATGATGGATCAAGGGATAATAGTCGAAAAATTATTAATTCATTTAAGAAAAAGGATTGCAGAATTAAAACTTTTTTCTTTAAGAGTAATATTGGTTTAGAAGCATATGCTAGAAATTATGCAATAAAACAGTCGCGAGGTAGTTACATCTCGTTTCTAGACGCAGATGATGTTTGGTTGGATACGAAATTAGAAACTCAGGTTAGTTATTTAAAAAAAAAAATAATTATGTGCACAACATTATGCACATACATTGATTATAAAGGGAATCAATATTCTAGTTTTTTTACTAATATTGCTAGAAAATTTATACAAAATTTAGTTTTTAAATTAGGCTTAAGGGGCCTTTATGTCTATAATCCTTTCATTTTATCATCAGTAATAATTAGAAGAGATATTTTAATAAAATATTACTTTGATGAAAATAAATTTATTATTGGTGTTGCAGATTTAAAATTGTGGTTAAATATTTTAAAAAATAATCCTATTAATCAAATTTCTTTAATTAATTCTTTTTTAGTAAAAATTCGAAGAAGAAAAGATAGTCTAAATATAAACTATACTCAGGCTTCAACAAGAGCTATTTACGCTATTTCAAATTTTTTCTTGTATCATAAAGACTATAAAAATTTTTATTTATTTGTAATAGGTATATTATTTAGAGCATTAAAACTTTTATACAAACTGTTATATTATAAAATAAAAAGAGTTTTTGTTTATATTCTATTTTTTTCATTTATTTTTTATTTTTTATTTTTTATTAGTCCCATTCCTTGGCATTTAAGTAAAAAACTAGTTAAATATGATACCGGTAAAGGAGAGGCATTAGTTATATTATCAGGAAATGGAGATAATGATTATATAAATACAGGATATCAAAGAAGATATTTAGACGCAAAAATTCTAATAAAGGAAAACAATTATAAAAAAATTATTTTAATTGGAAGAGAACAAGAAATACCAGAATACGAAATTTTAAGATCTTTAATTGCATTTGACGGGTATGATAAAAATAATATTGAGATTTTAAATCAAGTTGGTTCTACCGCTGGAAATTTAGATTTAATTTATTACAAACTAAGAGAAGATAAAATTACATCATTTAACTTTTTAACCGCTCCATATCATACAAAGAGATGCTCCCTTATTTGGAAAAAAAATAATTTCAATATTAATATGTTCATTTCTAATAACGTAGATAATCCATCAGTATCTGAAAAATGGAATTATTCTTTTAAAGAACTTAAAATAATTTTTTATGAATATATCGCCATCTTATATAACAAATTACAAAATAAATTATGAAAATTTTAGTAACAGGAGGCGCTGGTTATATTGGTAGCAAGATATGTCATGATTTACTAAGTAAAAATCACAATGTTTTTATTATTGATAACCTCTCAACTGGATTTAAGAAACTAATACCAAAAAAAGCTAATTTTTTTTTTGGAAATATATTAGAGAAAAAAAAAGTTATAAATATAATTAAAAAAAATAATATTGATGTAGTGATGCACTTAGCTGCATCATTAAGCGTTGAAGAGTCTGAAAAAAAACCAAAAAAATACTTTATTAATAATGTTTTAGGAACTAAAAAACTTTTAGAGGCGTGTGCATTTTGTAATATAAAATATTTTATTTTTTCTTCTACATGCGCTGTATATGGAAATGTTAATAAAAAAATAAGAGAAAATCATATAGTTAAACCAAAGAGTATTTATGCAAAAACAAAGTTGCAGGGAGAATTGTTAGTTAAAAATTATGCAAAAAAACATAAATTTTATTATGCTATATTAAGATACTTTAATGTTGCTGGTGCAGATTTAAAAAATAATATCGGATGTATAAATCAAAATAATCAACTAATAAAAAATTTATGCTTATGCATAAAAAAAATAGACTATAAGTTAAAAATTTATGGAAACAAATATAAAACAAAAGATGGAACGTGTATACGAGATTATATTCACTTAAATGATATTTCTAAAATTCATATATTATCATTGAAAAATTTAATCAAATTAAAAAAATCTTTTTTAATTAATTGTGGTTATGGCAATGGTTATAGCGTTCTTGATATCGTAAATAAATTTGAAAAAATATTGAATATTAAAATTAAAAAAATATACTGCAAAAAAAGACCAGGGGATATTCCTTCAGCTGTTAATGATCCAACAGCTATGCGTAAAAAACTAAAATTAAATTTCAGAAAAAACGCTCTAGAGCAAATAGTTAGATCTGCAATCAAATGGGAGTCAAAAAATAATTTTAACTAATAAAATAATATTTTTTTTAACTATTAATGAAATGAAAGTGCTAAATAGCAATTTATATCTCACAACTTATTTTTGACAAATTTTTTTTAAAGTTTTTTTGAAAATTGTCTGAATCAACTACCGTATCCGTCAAAATTATTTTTTAATGCTATTAAATATTTTTAAATTTTTTGTAATGAATTTTGCAGTTTACAATTTTACTTAATTATTTTTTTCATACAAGTATCTTTTGGATGCATATTATCGTAAAATTCATTATTCTCACATTTTGTTAATTTTGAGTTAAATGATCCCAGTATTTTAATTTTATTTTTAGCAGCAAGATCAATGAATTTATTTTCTATTTCTAAATATATGGGACTCTGTTTAAGAGTCACTTCATATGAAGGGTTATGATATGGTGATAATATGAGAATTACCTCTTTTTTGTGATAATCTTTTAAGTAGTTCAAAAAATTAATATAATTTTCCAAATTTATAGTCGAATATTCAAAATAATTCATGTTGGCATAAATTATAACATGCTTCCTCAGCTTTTGATTCTGAAATTGTAAATCATAAATTCTTTTTCCATCCCTAAGAATTAGACCTTTATGCTCTGTCGGAATAATATTTGTTGGCAAAACGAAATTAGAATTTATATTAAATTTACTATAAATTTTTTCTAAAATATTTTCATTAATGAGATCTAATGTTTTATTATTGCTGTATATTAGCTTTTTCTTTTCAAAATTTTCTTTTTCTTTCTTCCATGCATTAATGTTTAAAAGAGCTTTGTAATAATCTTTTTTTAGAGATTTCCATCTTCTTTGATTAGCGTTTAAATTAAAAATCCATGGATCAGCAGATAAGTAAATAGTTTCGGGATTAAACTTTTCTAAAGCCATCTCAGCTATCGCGATTTGATCTTCAATTGTTGCGCCGCTTACAGATAAATTTAAAGTTTTTTTATTTAATTCATTTTCACCAAGCTGCATAATTCTTGATGACCCAATTACTAAAACATCGGGATCATAGTTTTCATAAATAATTCTATTTTTAATAAATAATCTTTCGTCAATTGAGTTTGAATAAATAACATTATTTTTTGATAATAATTTTGCCATATTAGCTTCTTCACTACCTTTTTGATTAAAATAATAAGATGTAGATTGTGAAAGAAAAATTAAAAATAATGAAAAAAAAATTATTAATTTAATAAATTTTTCTGAATTAAGAAAATTATTATTTCTAAATGGTTTCTCTATTGTTTTGAAAGTAATAAATGATATAATAAATGTTAATAATATTATTAAAAATTTTAACTGTAGATTTATTTCATTAAAATAATTTTTTGCAAAAGCAAAAAGAGGATAATGCCAAAGATATAGGCTATAGCTAATAATTCCTATACTAACAAAAATTTTAATTGATAAAAGTTTTCCAACTAAAGTATCTTTATTGCCGAAAATAATTATTAAAGTAACTCCAATTACCGAAATTATAGCAGCAGGTATTTCAAATAAATAAAATTCATAAAAAAAGGAAAATAAAATAATTAACAATCCAAATAAACTTAAAATATTGTTAAATAATTTAGAAATATTTAGTCTATTATTAATAATAAAATAAGCAATTATTGAACCAATACTCAATTCCCATACTCTTGTTAAAGTAAAATAAAAATTTAGGCTAGGGGCTCTATTTAGCATATAGAAATATAATAAAAAACTTAAAATAAAAATAAATTTAAGAAAGAGTAGTAAGTAATTTTTATTTAATTTAAAAATAAAAATTAATAACAAAGGAAAAAAAATATAAAACTGCTCTTCTATAGACAAGCTCCAAGTATGTAATAAGGGTTTTAAATTTGCTTCTTTTGTAAAATATGGAGTTTCAAGCCAAAAAAAAAATTAGAAAAAAAAATGACAGTAGAAGTTAAACTTTTTAAATAACTATTAAGTTCATATCTATTTAACAAAATCCACGCAAAAGGAATAGTAGCAAAAATGACAAAATATAATGCAGGTAATATTCTTCTTGCTCTTTTTTCAAAAAAATTTTTGATAGAAAATTTTTTATTAATTAAATCTTTGATAATTAATGTTGTGATCAAATATCCACTAATTACAAAAAATATATCAACACCTAAGAAACCTTTTTTAAATAATTCAAAATCTGCGTGGAAAAGAATTACTGGTATAATTGCTAACGCTCTTAGTCCATCAATTTCAGTTCTATAATGCAAATTCATTTACTATATTTTAATTTTTTTAATTGCAGATTTTAGCACCTCTATTTATTAAAGATTTTTTTAGTAAATAATAAGATTTTGATTTAATATTTATAAAAGCGCTCGTGGGATATTCAAGAATAAAACTTTGATATTTTTCTTCATCTATACCAGCTAAAATTTTATAATTAAATTCAGACCATGTATCTGTTCTATTACCTTCAGTATTTGATAATTTTTTTGCTATTTTAAATGCATTTCCCAGAGAGGAACAGTTTTTTCCAACAATATCAGAATTAATAAAAATAATATCATAATAATTATTTTGAATAT
>SXGQ01454277.1_pt1 | contig 17465 bp, 14 predicted proteins | sample 3178371 | NCBI WGS metagenome assembly SXGQ01 (sample SAMN11356859, study PRJNA531348) | freshwater metagenome | isolation source: freshwater sample F1-20 | place: China: Fuxian Lake, Yuxi | collected 2017-12-25 | reverse complement strand
GGAGGAAATATTGTACCTTACTCTTGTTCTGCTGGTAGTGGTCCGCAAACTTGTATAGTTAATGGTAAAAATCCTGGTGTTTATACATTACATGTTGAATACTTCCCCAACGGACCACTAGGAGCGTCATCCAAGTTAAATTTGACTAGTCAACCATTTACTCAATAACATTTACAATAATTGTAATATTTATATAAAAACTAACAATATGAGTGTGAAATTAATTTTAGATAATTATTTGGGTAAAAATACTAGAACCTCTGAAAAAGATATGGGTGATGGAACAAAACAAGTATGTGATTTGGATACTGGTGAATGTTATACAGTAAGAATGAAAGATGGTCTTATTGAAAGGGTTGACAATACAATGAGAACAAATAAAAAAATACAAGTTGAAACAACAACTGGTATGAAACAATTATTAAATGGTTAATATGGGTATCGATTTAAAAATTTTACAAGAATTAAAAAGGTATAATGAAATTAATAATTATATAACCGAACAAGAATTACCCCCACCTCCAGGTGATATACCACCTCCTCCTGGCGGCGAAGTTCCCCCTCCTCCTGGTGGTGAAGTTCCCCCTCCTCCTGGTGGTGCAGTACCACCTCCTGCTGGTGTTCCTGGTACAACTCCCCCTGAAGCTCCATTACCAGAACCGATTGATACCAAAACTGATCCCGATGTTGAAAAACTTGGAGATGAAAAAAAAGATGAAAAAAAGGAGGAAATTGAAGTTACTGATTTGGTTAAAAGTCAAAAAAGTGTTGAGGAAAAACAAGAAGAATATTTTGATACATTATTTAATCACTTAAGTGATTTGGAAAATAAATTATCAGCGATGGATGATATCATCGGTAGATTGAACAACATTGAAAGTAAAATAGAAAAATATCGAGTAAAAACACCTGAAGAAAAACTAGAATTAAGAAGTTTGGACTCAGGACCATTTAATCAAAAATTGAGTAAATTTTTCGAAGACAAAGAGGAGGAAATGGAAGAATCAGGTAAAAATGAATATATCTTAACACAAGATGAGGTTGAAAATTATTCACCAAATGAAATCAAAAGAAGTTTCAGAAATTTTGGAGAAGATGAAATGACACCTGAAAATGATATGAGTAAATTCAAAAAAATATATTAGAACTTAATTTGACAAACCCAAGGCTGACACTTACTATTGTGTATAATATTTCTTAACAAAAAACTTTTTAATTTATGGCGACAAATCCATTAGATGCTATTTTAGCTCAGTACGAACAATCACAAAAATCAGGTAGTAATACCAACAAAATGTCTCAAGATGAGAGAATGAAGAAGTACTTCGCAGCTCTTCTTAAAGACAATGAGAAACAAGGACAAAAAAGATTAAGAATCCTTCCTACTACTGATGGAAGTTCACCTTTTAAAGAGGTGTGGTTTCACGAAATCCAAGTAGATGGAAAATGGCAAAAGTTCTATGACCCAGGTAAGAATGACAATGAACGTTCACCACTTTCAGAAGTGTACGAAGAACTTATGTCAACTGGTAGAGACGCTGACAAAGAACTTGCTAAACAGTACAAACCTCGTAAATTTTACATCGTTAAACTTATCGATAGAGATAATGAAAACGATGGTGTAAAGTTTTGGAGATTCAAACACAACTACAAAAACGAGGGTATATTAGACAAATTAATTCCAATCTTTAGAGCAAAAGGTGATGTAACTGATTCTCAAAAAGGTAGAGATATCATATTGGAGATGACCAAGGCTAAAACTCCAAAGGGTGCAACATATACTGTAATTCAAACTATTATGTATGATGACCCAGCTCCACTTCACGAAAATAAAGACACAGCAGAAAGTTGGTTGAATGATGAATTAACTTGGGCTGATGTTTACTCTAAAAAACCAGTTGAATACTTGGAAGCTATTGCCAAAGGTGAAACACCAAGATGGGATAGTGAAAAAGGTGGTTATGTTTATGGTAACTCAGATTCAGGTGAAGTAGTAATTGGTGGTAAAACTACACCAACTTACTTGGACGATTCGGATGATTTCGATGTAAGTGGTGACCTTCCATTCTAAAAATATTTTTAACCCGAACCCCATTAACAAAGTGGGGTTCATTTTTAAATCCCGAAAAAAATGAAAATTCAAAAGAAAATGATTGAAGCCCTTATTCTAAAATATCAGAGTGAGATGGCTGAGGCTGAAGCAACTTTAATGATTTATTTTTCTAATCCAGTTGGTATCGGAGAACATCCACAACATTTGGAAGAAATGGACAAGTTTGTTGAACAATTAGCAAATGCTAAAGATAAATTAGAAACATTGAAAGAATTCGTAAAGTATAATTTAGAAGACAAAAAATAAATTTATAGTTATGGATTTACCTTTCATTTCTTGTAAGTGTATAACATATGGTCGAGTTAAATTTTTGGAGGAGAGTCTATTTTCTTTTTTAAATCAAGAATATGATGGTAAAAAAGAAATGATTATAGTAAACGATTATCCCTTACAAAAATTATATTTTGACCATCGAGAAGTTAAAATCTATAATTTAGATTCAACCTTCAACACTATTGGTGAAAAAGAAAACTTTGCAGTTTCAAAATGTAATGGTGATTTAGTTGCTGTTTGGGATGATGATGATGTTGCTCTTTCAAATCACTTGTCTAATATTAGTAAGTATTTTACAAATGACACACATTTATTACATTGGGAAAGGGGTATTTTTTATAATGAACCAAATATTACGGCAATAACAAGTTTGGGAAATTCTGGTATTGTTTATACAAAAAAAGGATGGGAAATAATAGGTGGACACCCATTAGAAAATGCTGGATATGATGTAACTCTTGTCAATAAACTAATGGAAATATCTCATAATGTTATAAAAGCAAATCCTCCTGACAATGAAGTATCTTGGTATTATATGTGGGGAGGTCGGGATTATCATATGAGTGGGTTAGGTACTGACACACCAAATAGAATGAACGTTATACAACGTAATGCGAACCATATAGAAGGTTTGAGACAAAAAGGAGAGATACCAATAGGTGAAATTGAGTTAAAACCAAGATGGAACAAGGACTATAAGAAACTTTTAGAAGATTTTATAAAAAAACAAACAAATGGCAATTAAAAAGAACGATTTTAGTAGTATAAAAAAGAAATTCTCTACTTCAGCTAAATACAAACCACAAAGATACTTTGACTTGGGAAATGAGTTTTTGGATGCTGTTGGACTACCAGGTCCTGCTGTAGGTCACTTAAATATGTTTTTAGGACACTCTGATACTGGTAAAACAACTGCTTTGGTAAAAACAGCTGTTGATGCTCAAAGGAAAGGTATTCTACCTGTGTTCATTATTACTGAACAAAAATGGAGTTTTGAACATGCGAAACTGATGGGGCTTCAATGTGATGAGGTAGTTGATGAAGAAACAGGAGAAGTAGATTGGGATGGATTTTATATCTTCAATAACAACTTCGAATACATCGAACAAATTACAGATTATATTAATGACTTACTCGATGCACAAGAAAAGGGAGACCTTGAATATAGTTTGTGTTTTATGTGGGATTCAGTTGGTTCTATCCCTTGTAAAATGACCTTTGAAGGAAAAGGGGGAAAACAACACAACGCATCAGTTCTTGCTGACAAAATCGGTATGGGTATTAATCAGAGGATATCAGGTTCGAGAAAAGCTGAATCAAAGTTCGAAAATACTTTGATTATTGTAAACCAACCATGGGTTGAATTACCTGATAATCCTTTTGGTCAACCAAAGATTAAAGCCAAAGGTGGCGAAGCAATTTGGTTAAACTCTTCTTTGGTATTTTTGTTTGGTAATCAGAAAGGTGCAGGTACAACTAAAATTACCGCAACTAAAGATAAAAGAAGTGTGAAGTTTGCATCGAGAACCAAAGTATCAGTTTTGAAAAATCACATCAATGGTTTGGGATATGATGATGGGAAAATAATTGTAACCCCCCACGGATTCTTATCAGGTAAAGATACAACAGAAGAAAAAGCTTCTATTGAAAAATATAAGAAAGAATACGCAGATTATTGGAAAGATTTATTAGGTTTGGAGGGAGATTTCGATTTGAAAGAAGAAAAAGAATATGAATAAACTAAAAGTAATATCATTGTTTTCAGGTTATGGTACACAAGAGTTGGCACTAAAATACATTGGTGTGGACTTCGAAAATGTTGCAAATTGTGACATATTAAAAGTAGCAAACATAGCCTACGATTCTTTACATACAACAACATTGGGAAATTTGGGGGACATATCGAAGGTAAATGAAAACGATTACCCCCAATGTGACCTAATGACCTATTCTTTTCCTTGTCAAGATATTTCTATATCAGGGGTACAAAAGGGTATTCAAAAAGGTACAAGAAGTGGTTTGTTATACGAGGTTGAAAGGATTTTGACAAAGAACCAACCAAAGTACCTTTTGATGGAGAATGTTAAAAACCTTGTATCACACAATCATATCGAGAACTTTAAAGCACATATCTCATTCTTAAATGAGTTGGGTTATGGATGTGCTTGGAGAGTTTTGAATGGTGCCGACTATGGTTGTCCACAGAATAGGGAAAGGGTATTTATGATGTCAGTTTATGGAATGACAAATGAGGAAGTTGATTACAAAATGTTAAATGTTGAAAGGTACAAAAAGGACAGAGTTCCTATGAGACCATTCATTGAAAATGAGATTACAGAGGACTTATTTATATCTTGTGACATTACACCTAATCACCCCAAAAAAGATAGTGTATGTAAACTTGTGGCAAGGAGAAACGATGTAAACTACGACCAAGCAAGGAGAGTTTATTCAATTGATGGATGTTCCCCTTGTTTAACAACAACTGGTTCCCCACAGATTATGGTTGATGGGAGAATAAGAACTATTACAGGAAGGGAAGCTTACAGATTTATGGGGGTAAGAGAGGAAGACATTGATAAGTTATTATCAACAAGTTTGACAACTAAAAACCATGTAGCTTTGGCAGGCAACTCTATTTGTGTACCAGTTATGGAAGCAATCTTTACAGAATTTTTAGGTGAGTATATTTCACAAACAGAATCGAAAAAATCGTTCACACAATTAAGTTTATTTTAAATGACAAGAACATTATTGGTCGATGGAAACAACCTTATGAAGATAGGCTTCCATGGTGTGAAAGAATATTATCACAATGGTAATCATATTGGGGGTATATGGCATTTTCTCAATACAACTAGAAGATTTATTGAAGAACAGAACTTTGACAAAGTGGTTGTATTTTGGGATGGTGAAGGAAATTCAAGTAAAAGGAAAATTATTTACCCCCAATATAAAGAGAATAGAATCCAAGAACAGAATGAGTTTAAGATTCAATCATTTACCTATCAAAAAGATAGGGTAAAACAATACTTGGAGGAAATGTTTATTCGACAGATAAATGTTGAAAACAATGAGGCCGATGATTTAATTGCTTATTATTGTCAGTTAGCTAAAGATGAAAAGATTACAATTTTTTCATCGGATAAAGACTTAACACAATTAATATCACAAAATGTTTCCATTTATTCACCATCAGCAAAACAAACTTATAACTATGGTGACAAAATAAAATTGAAGGAACACGAAATCCCACACAATAATATATTGACATATAAAATATTAACTGGTGATAAGTCCGATAATATCGATGGAATATACTATCTTGGGGATAAAACTTTGTTCAAATTATTTCCCGAACTACTTGAACAAGAACTTACAATTACCGATATTTTAACAAAAGCAGAAACCCTTTTGAAAGAAGATAAAGAAAACACAGCTTTAAAAAATCTTTTAACAGGAAAAACCAAATCAGGAATTTATGGGGATGAATATTATGTAATCAATAAAAAGATTGTAGATTTATCAGAACCTATGATTGATGATGAGGGTAAAGAAATGGTTGAACTATACTATAAGGAAACATTGGATCCTGATGGTAGGGGACACCGAAACTTAATAAAGATGATGATGGAAGATGGGTTCTTTAAATTCTTACCAAAAGGGGATGATGCTTGGGTTAATTTCGTAAAACCATTTTTAAAACTAACGAGAAAAGAAAAAAACAATTTCAAAACAAAAAAGTAAAAACAATGAGAGAGCAAGACATTACAAAATTAGAATTCTTGATGATGGTAAATGACAATATAATTGTCCAAAGATATTTTAATGTTAGAGAATTTAATCCAGATGCAAGAAATTCTATGGACTTCAAAGAGTATATGGATGAATTATTGGAAAATTTGAATCATCAATTGAAAATGAAAGCGGTTACGTATCTTTTGGAAAACCAATATGATATCACAAACAAACCTGACATACTTAATACATCCTATATTGAAGGACCTGAGTACTTTAACATTTATTTAAAACAAGGGGATAAGTTACTTTGTCATAGAAGATTTGATGCCAAAATCTACCCCCCAAAGATTAGATACACAGTTGATATTAGACAGACTATCAAAACAATATTACAAGATTTGGCGAGTATTTTCTCTTCTAGAAATCTTTCATTTGATTACCTTGGACTTAATACGAGAGTGTAATATTTATTCATACAACAAATTTAAACTATGTCATCTAACAAAAATTTTGATTATTTAGGGAGCTCATTTCAGATACAACTACTTAATCAAATTGTGGTAGATAGTAACTTTTCTAGATCAATTATTGACGTAATAGAACCAAATTATTTCGAGAACAAGTACTTTAAGCTCATCATTCAGATGATTAAAGAGTATAATAAAAAGTGGGACTCAGTGCCCACTTTTGACACATTAGAACAAATTACTAAATCTGAGTTCCAACAAGAACAAATTACCAAAGTAGTAATTGATACACTTAAGAAAATTAAGGATGCACCTATATCTGGTGGGGATTTTGTTCAAGAGAAAGCGTTAAAGTTCTGTAAACAACAAGAGTTACAAAAAGCCATAACCAAAGCACAAAAAGTAATTGATGGGGGTGAGTTCGAAAACTACGATACCCTTGAGGAAATGATTAGAGATGCCTTACAAGTGGGTGTAAATGAAGATGGAATGTTGAGTGTCTTCTCAAACTTGGATGATGTATTAAATGAAGATTTCAGACATCCAATTCCTATGGGTATTGGTGGTATTGATAGACTATTAAAAGGTGGTTTAGCTAAGGGTGAGATAGGTGTTGTGTTAGCACCAACAGGTGTAGGTAAATCAACATTCTTGACCAAGATTGCAAACCACGGATTTAACTTGGGTTATAATATTCTTCAAATATTTTTTGAGGATAATCCCAAGGTTATTCAAAGAAAACATTTTACATTGTGGACGAAAATCCACCCAGATGATATGTCCAATAAGAAAGAGGAAGTATTGATGAGAGTGAAGGAAATTGAACAAAAAATGGAAAACCATCTTATCTTGGAAAAACTTCCATCAGATACAATGACAATGACACAAATCAAAAATCTTGTGAGAAAAAAGATTGCTGATGGTGTAAAAATTGATATGATTTTATTAGATTACATCGATTGTGTTGTACCTGAGAAAAACTTGGGTGATGAATGGAAATCTGAAGGTTCAGTTATGAGAGCTTTTGAAGCAATGTGTCACGAGTTGAACTTGGTAGGATGGACAGCAACACAAGGTAATAGAAGTTCAATATCAGCTGAAGTTGTAACTACAGACCAAATGGGAGGTTCAATTAAGAAAGCTCAAGTGGGTCACGTAATTATATCTGTGGCAAAAACATTACAACAAAAAGAAATGAAGTTGGCAACAATTGCAATAACAAAATCAAGGATTGGTGATGATGGAATTATCTTTGAAAATTGTAAGTTTGATAATGGAATGTTGGATATCGATACTGAATCTTCAGTTACATTCTTAGGTCACGAAGAACAAAAAGAAGAAAACAATAGACAGAGAATTAAAGATTTATTAGAAAAAAGAAAACAAAGAGAAAACCAAGTTTAATTATGACAGAAAAAATATTAACAGAAAATCCAAATCGTTTTGTGATTTTCCCCATTCAGTACCACGACATTTGGGAATACTATAAACAACATCAAGCAGCATTTTGGACAGCTGAAGAAGTTGATTTAAGTGGAGACATTAGGGATTGGCAGAACTTATCAGAGAATGAACAATACTTTGTTAAAAATGTATTATCATTCTTTGCCGCATCTGATGGTATTGTCAATGAGAACTTGGCTGAAAACTTTTATAGAGAAGTACAATATCCTGAAGCAAAATTTTTTTATGGATTTCAATTGATGATGGAAAATATCCATTCATTAATGTATTCTTTGTTAATTGATACTTATATATCCAATCCTGAAGAAAAAGATGAATGTTTCAATGCAATCGATAGATTACCCGCAGTTCAGAAGAAAGCCAAGTGGGCATTAAATTGGATTGAAAAAGCATCCTTCCAAGAAAGATTGGTAGCTTTTGCTGCAGTAGAAGGTATATTCTTTTCAGGTTCATTCTGTTCTATTTTTTGGTTGAAATCAAGAGGAATTATGCAAGGACTTTGTAATGCTAACTCCTTGATTTTCAAAGATGAAAACCTACATTGTGATTTCGCAATTCACTTGTTGAACAACCATGTTGAAAACAAACCAAGTGAAAAAAGAATAAAAGAAATATTACTTTCAGCATTGGAAATTGAAAAAGAGTTTATTACAGAATCACTACCAGTATCTTTAATCGGTATGAACTCCAATCTTATGAAACAATATTTGGAGTTTGTTGTTGATGGTTTACTGGTTAAGTTGGGATGTAGTAAACATTTCAATGTAGAACAACCATTCAAGTTTATGGAACAAATTGCCGTTGAAACAAAAGGTAACTTTTTTGAATCGAGAACGGTTGAATATCAAAAAGCAAAACTTAACGAAACAATTTCATTCACAGACGATTTTTAAAATTAAACTATGTCATTAAGAATTCAAAAAAGGGATGGGGATGTTGTATCCTTCAACCCCACCAAAATACAAAACAGAATAAAAAAAGCGAGCAAGAACTTAAATGTAAACTCTGACCAGATTTTCATTAAGGTTATCACTTCCGTACCAACAGAAGGTGTCATATCAACAAAACAACTTGATAAGTTGATTTATGAAATCGCAGCATCATATACAGGTAGCCACCACGATTATTCGAGGTTGGCTTCTTCTGTTGCAATATCTTCATATCACAAAGAAACAAATGAGAGTTTTAGTGAGACAATGAAGTCATTGGCTGACCTTGGTATTGTAAATCAAGAGTTAATCAATATGATTGATTCCTATGGTGATTTAAATATTGATGAAGTAATCAATCACGAAAACGATTATAACTTTGATTACTTTGCTTGGCGTTCCTTATTTGAAATGTATTTGTTAAAAACACCTGAAGGTGTAACTGTGGAAAGACCCCAACATATGTATATGAGGGTTGCACTATGGGTAACAAAATCATTTGATGAAGCAGTGGAGTACTATAAGTCATTATCAAATCAACTAATTTCTCCTGCAACACCTATTATGATTAATGCTGGTACAAAGATTCCACAATTGGCATCTTGTGTCCTACATTACAATAATGATGACTCTAGAGAGGGTTTATTGGCAACAATGAATGATATCTCTACTTATTCAGCTGATGCTGCAGGTATCGGACTTTGTATGTCAAATATCAGAAGTAAGGAAAGTAGATTAAGTACATCAGGTGGATTTGCTGGTGGATTGTTAAAATATCTTAAAATAGCAAATGAATCATTAAGATTCTTTAACCAACAAGGTAGAAGACCTGGTTCTGCTGCAATATACCTTGAACCTTGGCACAAAGACATCTTTGACCTATTAGATATCAAAAAAAATACAGGTGCTGAAGAATTAAGAGCAAGAGACCTATTCACAGCTTTGTGGATACCTGATAACTTTATGAGAGCTGTAAAAGAAGGTGGTGATTGGTACTTATTCTGTCCTAATGATATCAAGAAAGTTGGTCTAAAACCACTACAAGAATGTTTCGGTGATGAATATGAAAGTGTTTATAATCAGGCGGTAAGTTTGGGTATTGGTAAAAAAGTAAAAGCAACAGATGTTTGGACAAAAGTAATTGAATCTCAAATTGAAACTGGTGTTCCGTATCTTTGTTCAAAGGACAATGCTAACAACAAAACCAACCATCAAAACATCGGAGTTATCAAACAATCAAATCTATGTAACGAGATTTATCAATTCACCGATGAGAAAACTACAGCAATATGCACACTATCCTCAATGGTGTTGAAAAACTTTGTAAAAGATGGTGAGTTTGATTTCAAACTTCTTTATGAAGAAACAAGAAAAGTTGTTAGAGCTTTGAACAAAGTTGTTGATATTAATAACTACTCAACAGCAAAAGGTGAAAAAGGTGGTAGAGAACAAAGAGCAATTGCTATTGGAACTCAAGGTTTAGCTGATGTATTTTATCTTATGGATTATGAGTTTACTTCACCTGAAGCTAAACAACTAAACAAAGATATTTTTGAGACAATTTACTTTGCGGCAATCACTGAGAGTAATAGATTGGTTATTGATGGAAATTATAAACCATATGATTTCTTTGAAGGTTCACCAATGTCTCAAGGACAATTCCAATTTGATATGTGGGGACTAACTGAAAATGATTTATCAGGAAGATGGCCTTGGGAAGTATTAAAATCAAATGTAAAACAATATGGTATTTGTAACTCATTATTTACAGCACAAATGCCTGTTGCGAGTTCTGCTAAGATTACTGGTTCATACGAAATGACTGAACCTGCACATTCAGCAATCTTTAATAGACGAGTAGTTGGTGGTGAAATTATGATTGTTAACAAATATCTTATTACTGACTTTGAGAAATTAGGAATTTGGGGAGAAGACCTTAAGAATGAAATCATTTATAATGAAGGTTCAATTCAGAATATTAATTTCAACAATTATTTAGACCCTGAAGATAAGAAGTATAACCAAAAGGTAAAAAGAATTGAACACTTGATTAAGAAATACAAAACGATTTGGGAAATCTCACAAAGAGAGTTGATTGATATGGCAGCAGATAGAGGTCCGTTTATTGACCAATCACAATCAATGAATATCTATATGGGTAACCCAACTTTATCTAAAATTACTTCATCTCATTTTCACGCATGGCAAAAAGGTTTGAAAACACTTTGTTATTATGTGAGAACAAAGGCGATATCAACAGGAGCAAAACACTTGGCAATGGATATATCCAAGATGGACAAACCAAAAGTAACTCCAACACTTCCCCACGTTGAACCAGTTACAAACAAACCAATTGATTCACCATTTGATTGTTTTGGATGTTCATCTTAAAATAAGAATCACGACTAAATGTCGTGATTTTTTGTTTTATGGTATTTATAGAAAAAATATAGGGTATATATTTATTGTTATGGCAGATGGATTAACTTATGGAATTAATTTCCCATTTAGAGACTCTTATTTAGGTAATTATCTTTCTTTATCTCAAACTAATGATGAAGAGATAAGAACTAATTTAATTCACTTATTATTAACGAGAAAGGGTACTAGATATTATTTACCTGATTTTGGAACAAGACTTTATGAATATTTATTTGAACCTTTAGATGGTCCTACTTTTTCTGATTTAGAATCTGAAATACGTGATGCTGTTGGTGAGTATATTCCTGGTATAACAATAAATAATATTACAATAACACCAGGGTCTGAAGGTGAGGAGGATAAAGGTTATTATGTAAATTCAGATAATCAAAGAGAATTTAGAGTCCCCAATATTGGTCAATTAGAACACACTGCAAAAATAAGAATTGATTACACAATAACTGACACGGCTTTTAATAGTAGTGACTTTGTGATTATAAATGTATAACCTATGGCAAATAAAAAAATATCATATACAACAAGAGATTTTCAGTCGATAAGAACAGAATTGATAAATTTTACAAGAACTTATTATCCTGATCTTATTGACAATTTCAACGATGCTTCTGTATTTTCTGCTTTATTAGATTTAAATGCTGCTGTGTCGGATAATTTACAATTTAATATTGATAGAAGTATTCAGGAAACTATTTTACAATATGCTCAACAAAGGTCATCGGTATATAATATTGCAAGGACATATGGATTAAAAGTACCAGGACAAAGACCATCTGTTGCATTGGTGGACTTTTCTATTACAGTGGACGCTTTTGGTGATAAAGAAGATTTGAGATATTGTGGTATTTTAAGGAGAGGGGCTCAAGTTAATGGTGCTGGTCAAGTATTTGAAACAATATATGATATTGATTTTGCATCACCAGTAAATGCTGAGGGTGTACCTAACAGATTGAAAATTCCGAATTTTGATGCAAATAATGTTTTGTTAAACTATACAATAGTAAAAAGGGAAACTGTTGTTAATGGTACAACAAAAGTTTTTAAAAGAGTTATAACTCCCAACGATGTAAAACCATTCTTTGAGTTATTTTTACCCGAAAGAAATGTACTAGGTGTAACAAGTGTACTTTTAAAAGATGGAACTCAATTTGCGAATGTACCAACAAATGATGAATTTTTGGGAGTTGACAATAGATGGTATGAGGTAAAAGCTTTGGTTGAAGATAGAGTTTTTATTGAGGATCCGACTAAAGTATCTGACAATCCTGGTATTAAGGTTGGTAAATATATTCAAACAAATACTAAATTCATAACTGAATTCACACCCGAAGGTTTTTTGAAGCTTACTTTTGGTGGTGGATCACAATCAGCCGATGAACAACTCAGGGAATTTGCAAGAAATGGATTACAATTGGATTTATACAAATATTCAAATAATTTTGCTTTGGGAAGCACATTGAAAGCAAACACAACATTATTTGTACAATATAGAGTAGGGGGTGGTACTGGTAGTAATTTGGGTGTTAATGTTATTAATCAAATTGGAACTGTTAATTTCAATGTAAATGGACCTTCGGTTTCGGTAAACACAAGTGTTATAAATTCACTTTCTTGTACGAATGTTACCGCAGCAATAGGTGGTGCACCATCTCCAACTACTGAAGAAGTTAGAAATTTAGTCGCATTTAATTTTTCATCACAAAATAGAGCTGTAACTATTAACGATTATGAGTCAATAATAAGAACAATGCCATCTCAATTTGGAGCGCCAGCAAAAGTTACAATTACAGAGGAAAACAATAAAATAAAAATTAAAATGTTGTCTTATGATGAAACTGGTAAATTGACTGAAGTTGTTTCCAACACATTAAAAAATAATGTAGCAAATTATTTGTCTAATTACAGAATGATAAATGATTATATATCAGTAGAAACTGCTAATGTTATAGATTTAGCATTCACAATTGAAGTGGTTTTAAATAATAGTCAAAACCAAGGGAGTATTATCACACAAGTTGTTGATGTTGTAACAAACTTTATGTCACCATCTAATAGAAACTTGGGTGAAAATGTTAATGTTGCTGAATTGAGAAGATTACTTCAATCTCAAAATGGAATTATCTCTGTTGCAAATATTTTAGTATTCAACAAGGTTGGTGGTGAATACTCTTCATCTCAAACTTCGCAAAGATATCTTGATGCAGAAACAAAACAAATTGAACTAATCGATGAAACCATCTTTGCTGAACCTAGTCAAACTTATCAAGTAAGATACCCAGGTAGAGATATAAATGTTCGGGTTAAAAACTTGACAACAACCAATTTTTCTTAAAGATTTATTTTGAAGTAATATGAATTATCATTTTGAAATGAATAAATAAACTATTTATTTTTAAAAGATAATTAATGTCCAATTCATATAGAATAAGAACCGAAGTTGGTAAGGATAAGTATGTAAATGTATTATTAGAACAAGATTTCGAACAATTAGAAATTCTCTCCCTAAAAATACTTCAGAGTCAAATATATACTAGGTTATGTTCTGATTATGGTGTTGTTGCAGGTAGAATTACAGCCAATTCAGGTTTCGGATTACCAAATTGTAAGGTGTCAATTTTCGTACCACTATCTAACGAAGATTTAAATAATCCGATAATTTCAGATTTATACCCCTATAGGTCATTAAGTGATACTAATGAAGATGGTTATAGATACAACCTATTACCTTATGTTAAATCACATAGTGGACACAATCCAACAGGTTCTTTTCCCGACAGAATTGATGTATTAACTGACCCCAATTTAATTGAGGTTTATGACAAATATTATAAATTTACTGTTAAAACGAATGATAGTGGTGACTTTATGATTTTTGGTGTCCCATTGGGAACACAAACAATTCATATTGATATTGATTTGTCTGATATTGGTGAATTCTCATTGTCACCACAAGATTTAATAAGAACTGGTGTTGCAACAGAAGCTCAAGTCGCAGGTACAGAATTCAGAAATTCTACTGACTTAAACACTTTACCTCAAATCATATCTTTAAACCGTACAATTAATATTGAACCATTGTGGGGACAACCTGATGTTTGTACAATTGGTATTACAAGGACTGATTTTGATATAACTGAAGAAGCTGGTATTAACATAACACCCACAGCAATTTTTATGGGTAGTATTTTTTCCAATGGTAATGACCAGTATCAAACACAATTATGTAGACCAAAGATAAGAAGTGGTGAATTATGTAATTTAATTGCTGGACCTGGACAAATATTAGCTATCAGACAAACTATTTTCAATGACGATACAGGAAGACCAGTTTTAGAAACTTTTGAGTTAGATGCTGGTGGTCAGGTTATTGATGACAATGGGGCTTGGTTGGTTGATGTGCCAATGAATTTGGACTATGTAACAACGAATGAGTTCGGAGATAGAGTAATCTCTAATGATCCTAAAGTGGGGATTCCAACTAGAGGTAAATATCGATTTAAAGTTAAATGGAATCAATCACCAACACTTTCTGAAGATATCAAAAGAGGATATTTTTTAGTTCCAAATATTAGAGAATATGGGTGGCAAGATACAAATAAAGACCCTTTAGTTATTCAAGATTGGGTTACTAGTTTATTTCCACCGGTGGTTGACCCCAATTTTTTTGTTTATAACGAATTAGCAAGAAAATCATATTCTTTCAGTTTGGACTGGAATGACTATGTTGATCCTCAAGCAGCAATCAATTGTGAAGATACATTCTATTTAATGTCCTTCAATAAAGTTTACACCGTTTCACAATTGATAGACCAATATAGGAGAGGATTTTTACCTAACGAGTTTGTTGGAATAAAAAATAATTTAGATGAAGCTTGCGAAAGTGACAACGTTAAGTTCCCTAATAATGATGCGAATTATAGGTTCGATTTATTGTATTTGTTAGCTTTAGTTTCAATGTACATTTTTAAACCAATTTTATTTGGTTTAGTTCCTATCATTCATATTCTGAAGTTTTTCCTTATGTTAATCGGACCGATTTTAGCAATTATCGTTTCATTGGTTTTACTTGTAATTTTACCAATTTGTTATGTAATAGCAGGTATCGTTAGTTTTCTAAATTGGTTGGGTGCCGGATTAGACCCCATCGATTGTATTGACCCTGAAGAAATTGCTCAAATTGCTGAAGACATTGCAAGGTTGCATGAAAGTATACAAAATATAAATTTACCACTTCTTGTTTATCCAAATTGTGAATTATGTTCTTGTTCACCAGGTGGTGTGATTGCAGAAAGTCCCTCAACTAATCCACTTACAGCTTATGCGGCCACAGCTGCAGCTGAATCAGGTGGAAATAGTTTGATATCAACTTATATGCTACCAACTCAATATGATGTAAAAGATGTTGATGTTCAATTTAGAAGTGGTATTCAAGGATTATTAGCAGGTAAAACCTTTAATAGAGACGAACCATCGGGTCAAGCCAGAGTACCACAATTTGCAAGTTTTGGTACAGACACTGATTGTAATAATGTTTGTGGTAATGGTGAGGGTAATAACCCTGATCCATGTCCTAAAGTATTGTTCACTAACGATATTACTTTAGCTGAAAGAATAAATTTATTTAATGTTAAAGCTAAATATTTTGATGAAAATTACCTTACCAACCCTGGTGGTGGAGTAAATAGAATTAAAGTTACCTTTAATACACCATTGAACCCTTCAACATATCATTTAGATAATATGTTAGTGATTTCTTGTAAAGAAGGTTCATTATCCAATTTCACACCAGGTCAGTTGATAACATTTCAAGACCCCAGTCAATCGGGTGACATCAATATAAATGGATACGTTGATTTAAATCAATATGGTACTGGTGCTGTAACGGGTACAACATATAGAAGTGGGACATCAATTTCAGTTGGTGTTGATTGGGCAAATCCTAATCCTAACGTACCAGTTTCCCAACTTAAACAAACAACAACATATCTTTTAACTTTAACTGGTGACCCACAATACCATAAGTTTCCTATGGATATTGAATATTATCAAGTTATCACAGCGATGACTTATAATACATTTTCAGCACAATGTGTGTTCGATACTATTTCCCTAAACGATCGTTTTTTAAGGAATGACACAGACTTACGTGAGGTTAATAAACCTTATAGTTATACTTATTACCCTAATAGTTCATATCCACCAAGAAGGACTTATTCACCTTTGTCGTTATACAAAAAACATCAAGAACAAGTATTAGTTTTTTTGGTGAGAGGTGTTGACCCATACTCAACCAGACAACCTTGTTCGTATGACTTAAGTAGGTTATTTGGATATCCATTAAATTTACAAGGATTACCACAAGGTCAAAAAATAGTTTCAGGTAATTATAAACTCAATATACCTATACAGCCATCGGATAATAACTTGAACCAAAATGCTTTACGTGCTGTTAGACATAGTTATGGTTTAACAAGTACAACAGAAAATATCTTAACACTAGATGACCCAACTACGCGCATTAGACTATATTACGACACGTATCATTTTCAATTATCAACAAGTGGATTAGCAAAATTTAGTGGATTTACATCTGTAATGCCAAGTTATTATTCTTCTTTAGATAGTTTACTTTTAAGTAATAGTGCGAATAATTCATTCAGACCAACTGATGCACCAAACACAGTTAATTTACGTCAATTTGCGGATGCTGGAGGTAGTACATTCACTAACCTTAATTTTAATAATTATAGAGTTTTAAAAATAAAAAGTCCTGGTACTACAGTGCCTAGTCAAAATGGAATTACATGGCTTAATTCAGCTTTACCAATGGGAGGTTCAGGTCCGTATTATTGGGGTTTTTCTGTGGAAATTGATGTAAAATTAGAAGCATATTTTGTTGGTGGTTTAGTGGGTAATTGTGTACGTGATTATTTTGGCGCAGTTCCAAACTTATACCCTGCTGATAGTAGAGGTTATTACGTTAATGAGATAGTAGATGGTGGTTCATTAATGGGTCAAGTTAAATCAAAAATTAATAAT
>SXGQ01848575.1_pt1 | contig 17466 bp, 15 predicted proteins | sample 3178371 | NCBI WGS metagenome assembly SXGQ01 (sample SAMN11356859, study PRJNA531348) | freshwater metagenome | isolation source: freshwater sample F1-20 | place: China: Fuxian Lake, Yuxi | collected 2017-12-25 | reverse complement strand
GCCAAAGTGCCGAGATACAGGGCAATTACCTTCGGGTCTGAGAGCAGCTCGCGTCCAGTGCCCGTGTAGGCGTTCTTGCCCTGATCAAGCACATACGCGCGGTCGGTTACCTGCAAGCAACGGCGGGCATTTTGCTCCACCATCAGGATGGCAATTCCCTCTTCGTTGATCTTCTTGCACTGGATGAACACTTCGTCTTGCAGCACTGGTGACAAACCTGCAGAAGGCTCATCGAGCAATAGCAACTTCGGCTCCATCATGAGAGCCCTCCCCATTGCAACCATCTGTCGTTCGCCGCCAGAGAGTGACCCAGCACGCTGTGACGCTCGTTCGCGCAACTTCGGAAACAACTCAGTTACATATTCGAATCGGTCATCGAATACGGACGGCTTTAAAAAGCAGCCCATTTCCAAATTCTCTTTAACCGTGAGGCTCTGAAAAACGTTTTGAGTCTGAGGAACATAGCCCACGCCATGCTCGACAAGCTCGTGCGCTTTGTGCCCAGTTATGTTCTCGTTGTTGAACGAAACTGTTCCCGAACGAACCGCACATTGTCCCAGAATTGCTTTAAGCACGGTCGATTTGCCAGCGCCGTTGGGGCCGATTACGCCAACGAACTCACCAGCGCGAACTTCGATGTTGCAACCATTCAAAATGTTTACTTCGGGGATGTACCCCGCAACCAATTCGTCTACTACAAGAACGCGATCATCGGCACCATTCGTCATGATGGGGACTCCTCCCCTAACAAAGACTTACCTTGGTGTGCACCGAGGTACGCCTCGATAACAGCAGGGTTCGCGGAAATTGCTTCCGGCGTGCCTTCGGCAATGATGCGTCCTTCGGCCATCACGATTACCCAGTCGGACACATCGTGCACCATGTCCATGTCGTGTTCCACGAACAAAACTGTCATTCCATCATCACGCAAACCGCGAATGTGTTCATTAAGACTTTGCTTCAATGCAGGATTGACACCCGCCATCGGTTCGTCCAACATCACCAACCGCGGATTGGTCATCAGTGCGCGCGACATCTCTAAAAGCTTGCGCTGCCCGCCCGAAAGGGTGCCTGCATACTCATTGCGCATGTGGTCTAGTTTGAACCGCTGTAGCAACTGATCAGCGCGTTGCTCAACCAGTTTTTCTTGAGCCTTCCAACGGAACGGGAACAGCCCATTCCACCAGCGCTCGCCCACCTGGTGAGTTGCTCCAAGCTTCATGTTCTCAATCACTGACATCTTGGTCAGGCTTTTTGTCAACTGAAATGTGCGAATCATGCCCATTGATGCTGTCTTGTGAGCAACGACCTTCGCTAATGAACGTCCATCGAAACGCCATTCCCCTGTGTCCGGTGTGTCAAAGCCGGTGAGCAAATTGAATAGTGTTGTTTTGCCGGCGCCGTTGGGGCCGATGAGGGCTGTGATTGATCCACGCTGAACTTCTACGTGGTCAACGTCTACGGCGGTTACACCACCGAAGTTTTTCTTTACCTTGTCCGCGAGCAGGATTGGGTCCGGCTTGGCTACGCCAGGCGCAGGTTGCACGCCAGCCAGGGCGGCACGCGCACGCTGCGCGGTCTCGGTATAAACGCGATCAGCGACCATCGAGGGCCATCTCCTTCCGGTTTCCAAAAATTCCCTGTGGTCGGAAGGTCATCAACAACATCAGACCGATGCCGATCAGCATGTAGTTGACAGGGCCAACTTGCGATTTTTGAAGCAGTCCCACGCCGAAGACTGAGATTCCGCCATCTCTCGTTAATTCACGCAAGGTGTTGTCACTGAAGACATATAAGCCCCAGAAAATCATCGGGCCAACTATTGAGCCCGAAACCTTGGCAACGCCACCTAAAACCAAAGCAGTGAGCACGTAAAACGTCACATCACGGCTGTAGTTGTCTGGTTGCACCGAACCGCGGTCGAGGGCGAACACCATGCCCGAGAACATGCCGATAACGCCACCCATGACCAAGGCTTGCATCTTGTAGCTGTAAACATTCTTTCCTAAGGATCGCACCGCATCTTCATCTTCACGAATTGCCTTGAGAACGCGTCCCCAGGGACTACGCATGAGATAGAAAACGACGACTCCAAATATGCTCACCAAACTCCACGCGACGATCAACGTCCAAAACGTATAACCGCTGTACTGGAAGGGGCGAAACCCATATTGCTTGCTGGGGTCGAACGGGCTGAGGTCTCGGAATTGTGTGCTGAAACTGTTGATGCCGTCGCTACCACCGAAGAAACGCTTGAAGCGCACCGATCTAACGAACAGCCTCACTATTTCCGCCGTTGCAATGGTGACGATCGCCAAGTAATCGGCTCGTAAGCGCAATGTTGGAATGCCAACAAGCAAACTCAATACAACAACCAAGGCCAATGCAATTGGAATTCCATACCACATGCTGACATCAAAATATTGTGAAGTCATTCCAATGCCATAGGCACCACAAGCCATAAAAGCTGCTTGTCCGAAATTGAGTAGGCCCGTGTAACCAAATTGAATGTTGAGACCGAGTGCAGCCAATGCGAAATACGCTGCATCTATCCCGACAAGAGAACTCACGGTGTTCTCGAGAATCTTTAGCCAATCCATAAGCTCAACCCACCCTTTGCTTGCGGCCCAAAATGCCCTGCGGACGAACGATGAGAACAACGATCAGAATGAACAACGCGGGCGCCGCCTTCAATTCGGCTGGCACAACAAGCGAAGCCATCTCCACCAAAATGCCTACGAAAAATCCACCGATGAGGGCACCGTACGCAGAGCCCAAACCACCGAGGGTGATACCTGCGAACATCAAAAAGATGAGTTTCGAACCCATGTCGAAACCGACCTGCTCGTCAAGCCCGCGAAAAATGCCGCCGAGCGTTGCAAGTGCACCACCCGCAAACCAAACGATACGGATGATCTTTTGCGTGTCGATTCCCGTTGATGAAGCCAGCGTTGGATTATCGGAAACCGCTCGAACAGCCTTACCAGTTCGAGAGCGCGACAAGAAGAGCGCAACCGCAACTAATACGATCAGCGAGAAAATTGCTGTAGTTAAATCACGTGGAGTCATGCTTACGGGACCGAATGACTTTGCTGTTTGCATACTGAAATCGCCAAATGGTTTAGTGCGTCCACCAAATTGATACAGAAATATATTTCGCAACATAATAGAAAGCCCTACAGAAACGACAAGCTGCGAGACCAAACCAATGCCGCGATCACGAAGCTTGGCAAACACCAGACCGTTTATAGCCAAACCAAACAAACCACCGATGGCCACCACAAACGGAGCTGCAATTAAAAGTGGAACGCCCAATGTGACGTTGAAGAGAAACATTGTGAGTCCACCAAAGGCGACCATCTCACCGTGTGCAAAGTTAGTAAGGCCCGTGGTGCCAAAAATCAGTGACAGGCCGACCGAACACATTGCAATAACAAGGCCCAAACGCACACCGTCGGCGAAACGCTGAGCAATTCGCTCAAAAGCGGAAGCACCAGACTCACCAACCGATCCAGTAAAGAAAGTGACCTTCTTGTTTGAAGTGGTGAATGCATCCTTGGTGATGACCGCGATTGCTTTATTCTCATCAATCAACGACATACCACTTGGTAAAGACGACAGCACTAATTCCACGATGTAGCCGGCCTTTTCTGGTACCGGCACACTTACCGTTCCCGTACCTGTCGCCGTAACAAATTCGCCGACGACCACACCGGCTTCAGTCTTGACCAAAACAGTTACACCTGGTACCGGCTGACGCTCCGTTGTCCCGTTAACCACCTCTTGGTCGAATACCGAGATATCGATGGTCAATCCCGATTCGGCCGCACGCGCCAGCGAAGAGGAGCCAACGCTGAACAGGGCCACCAGCAACACAACAAGAGCCTTCACGCAACTCACTGCTGCGTGAAAAGATTTCCTCCCCTGCACTAAAGCCCCCTCGAAATGTGTGCCTTTAGTCAAGCATAAATTGGCGGATATTAGGCATTTTCTCGACTAAATCAATTTGAGGCGAAATGCGGAAATCCACACCGCGACCGAACCGGCAACGTGCAGGGCCACCAACGGCACGGGAACTCCCGAGAAGTACTGCAGGTACCCAAGTGCCCCTTGGAAAATACACCAGAATAGGAAAACCTGTAGCGCCTGACCCAGCAACAGCCATTCCCGCGGTGTTTGCTTAATTCGGTAGGCAAGCCACAGAGCACTGAGCAGGCAGATCCAGACTGATGCGCTATGTAACCGCGCCGACCATTCGATATCGATACCAAGCCTGACGGCATTCTCATCTCCAGCATGTGGGCCGGCCCCCGTAACGACCGTTCCTAACACGATGGCAACTCCGCAGGAAACGATGAGCAACCAACGGAGCCGCAACGTTGCAGCACTCAGTTCGCCAATACCGAGTTTCTCTGAGCCATTGATTGCGATGCGAACCCGTTGATTGAGCACTACTGCATTAGTGATCAGCACGATCGACACCAGAAAATGAAGCATGTTCGAGTAGGGATTTAGGCCCGTTAGAACCACGACTCCCCCGATCACTACCTGTGCAAGCACCCCAGCAACCAGGCCCCACGACAGCAAAGTTAGGTTCCGAATCCGAGGCTTCAGCAAGAGCGACATGCCCACAGCGGCCATAACTGCCACCGTCACCACCCCTGTAAATAACCGATTCAACTGCTCGATTGCCGCATGCGTTGACGACACGTCAACGAACTTGGATGAATTGCAGGCCGGCCAATCAACACACCCAAGGCCGGAACCAGTGAGGCGAACCAACGACCCACTAACGATGATCACGTACAGGGCAACAAAAGCCACCTGAGTCACTTTTAAATAGGACTTCAGCGACAGTCCCAAACTGCTCATCTCGACACTTTATTGGAACCTCTTAACCCGCTGTAGGGCATCCTCCCGTGACTCATGGCGGTTATTTTGGCGATTTCGCCACTCTGCGTGGCTAAACCAACATTTTCTGTGAGAAATCTCTCAAGTTTGCTTCCACCAGGCCGATCCCTATTGCGGAACTCACACCAGCAATACCGCAAGGGAGCACATCATGGAAAGCAATCTTCTTCGCAAGGCACTCATCGCCTTAGCAGCATCTGTCACGATGTCGATCGCCGGAATGGCCTTCGTTGTCACTGGCGCTGCCGCCAGTAACGCACCGACATCAGTTGTTGCTCAACTTCCCCTCTTTGGAGACTCTGGACCAGAAGTAGTTCGTCTCCAACAAGCAATTGCAGCCCGCGGATTCACCGTCAAGGGCGGAATCACGGGTTCATTCACATCATCCACTAAGTCAGCATTGCGCTCATTGCAGAAGGTTGCTGGTTTTAAAGCAACAGGAAAACTGGATGAGCGCACAGCAAAGTTTCTTGGTCTCGTTGACGCAGCCCCAGCACCTGTTGCAGTTGCTGCAACACCTGTAGTGGCTGTGGCGAACAAGAATGTTGTTGTTGCATCCAGCTCCGCTTTGCCAAAAATTGGCGAACGCAGCCAGGCCGTGCGAACCATCCAAGAAGTACTGATGCGTGATGGAATCGGTCTCATCGGCGGTGCAGATGGCATCTTTGGCAACGGCACATCTGCAGCCATCGCTGAATACCAAAAGCGTCGTGGCCTTTCGATCACAGGCGTTATGGACGATGCAACTCAGGCGGCAATGACACCAGCACCTGTCGCACCAGTTGTAGCAAGCAGCACAATCACGATTGATTCACTTCCTGTGCGCGGTCAAACGAGCGATGCTGTTCGCCAGTTGCAAAACGCTTTGATTGCGAACGGTACCGAAGTAAAGGGTGGCGCCGACGCAGTCTTTGGCGTTGCTACCACTATCGCGATCGGTAATTTTCAAGCAGCACGTGGTTTAAACCAATCAAAGGCACTCGATGTCAACACTGCAGTAGCACTTGGTCTTATTCCAAGCCTCGAGTCGCAGGGTTTCCCAACACTTGATGTATTTCCGATGATCGGCAAATGCTCATTCGTTGATTCGTGGCACGCACCCCGACCAGGAGGACGTCTGCACGAAGGTGTCGACATCATCGGAGCACGCGGACTCCCCCTTGTTGCTGTCAAGGCTGGCGTGATCACCAATTTGGTTACCAATCAGACACTGTCCGGTAACGCAATCCGCCTTACCGTCGCGGATGGAACCTATTTTTACTACGCCCACCTGGACGCATTTGCTGAAGGAATCACGGTAGGAACTCAAGTTGTAGCCGGTCAGGTAATTGGCTACAACGGTTCCACTGGTTCCACAACTCCGCACCTTCACTTTGAAGTACACCCTCGCGGAGGCGCAGCCGTAAATCCTTACCCATTTGTCAAAGCTGTAGATGCCTGCAACTAATTGTTATTGCTCCCGCAAACAATAAGTGCGGCACTATCAAGACCAATTGGATTGGTGACGATGTGAGAACCATCATCAATCCAATTGGTCGTTTTTAACGTGTGCGCTCCGATTCTTCAAGGTGTTCAAGATCGCTGAGATTAACGAGACTGAACGTGTAGCCATCACCAAGTTTCATTGCCTTTAGCGTGGTCACTGAGGAATGGCCGATGATGAATCGTTCCCATTCCCAAGGCGTAGTTTGAAGGCCTAACAAGTGGCATATCAAGACGCTGTTTGTTCCCGCATGCGCAACAAAAACTAGGCTCTCATCTGGGTTGTCGATATTCCATACGGGTAAAGAATGGTGTTCGTGGCGATATACACCACGTTTTCCAAAAAATTCCGTGGCTCCAGAGTGAATGCGAGCGACAAAATCACGGACGGGCTCGCCGCCTTCCAAACCATTCCATCGGTCCTCGGCTTTGAGGGCCAACTCGTCTCGATAAGCCTTAATCGTGACTTCGGATGGTTGACCATGCCAAGCCGGTTCACGGATTTCCTCGAGAAAAGGCTCTATGACTTCCGCCCGCTGGTGGTGTTGCAAGAGAGGTGCAGCCGTCTGTCTTGTACGGAGCAACGGTGAGACAAAAATGTGGTCGTAGCGCTCATCTTTGAGCCTTTCACCCAAACGTTGCGCCTGTCTGAAACCACGTTCGGAGAGCGGTGGGTTAACAATGCTCTTGCCGTCTTTCACCCACTCTGGCTCGGCGTGACGAATCAATCTAATTTCCATGCGGTTGACTGTAGTTGGTGCGATAAGGCGATGTCTTTTTAAGGAATCTGAGCGTCGATCTCACAGGCAGTAAAAATCGCACGTAAGCGGGCGCGATATTGAACGTCGCTTTCATCAATCGGCTCTTGAGCGTCTTCAGTGAAGCGGATGCCGACGCATTCAGCCTGACTCTGTGTAAGTGCAATGCCAAACTGTTCGGCAACAAAATAGCCATACGAACGGAGCGCTGTTTGTTCGTTGTCAAAGCCTGTGTTTACGTCGGGCTGGGGTTCGACGATCAATGAGGCTTCCGGCATCTCAGGCAAGTCGCCTGGCACATTGTTAATATTTTTGGTTAACTCGACGCTGCACTTTTCTTTGATGAAGTCTCGCACTTGTTCTAACGACTGAATGTTGTCATTACGTGTCATATTGTTTACGGCTCGCTGTACAGCAATGTCGGATGCACCAATATTCCCTTCCCAATAGACGTTTTGTAATGCGATAGAAAGTTCGGTGTAGAAACGTGAAACCCTTTCGAAATCGTCTCGTATCTCATATGGTGCGATGTCGTTGAGCGTGAGCAGCGAACCGAGGAATACGGCGAACGAACTTTGCAACTGTCGAGGGGCCACCACCGACAAATCCTCAATGGACTGATCCACAGCAACCATTGATGACTCGAAATCACTCGCCCGGCTGCACACAGCGGCTTCTTCGTCGGACACGCCACAACCAGCTAGGAAGACTAAAACCGAAGCGACACATATCCACCTATCAGCCCTTCGAATAATCATCTCTGTCCTTCTGTCGCCGATACCCACGTTGCATAGAGTTTTGCGTATTCGCCATCGTTTTCAAGTAAATCCTGATGCCGACCATCTTCAACGACCCTTCCATCGCGCAGCAGTACAACTCGCTGAGCGCGAGCCGCCGTGGAGAGTCGATGCGCAATGGAAACGGTCGTGCGTCCCTCTGCCAAACGCTGTAGAGCGCGCGATATTCGGACTTCAGTCGCCGCATCAACTGCCGAAGTCGCTTCGTCCAAAATCAGCACATCTGGCTTCACTAACGACGCACGCACGAGGGCAATTAACTGGCGTTCACCAGCGGACAGCGAACCACCACGTTGTCCAACATACGTGTCTAAACCATAAGGCATGGATTCCAGCCAACCTAACAAGTCAAGATCTTTAAACGACGCGAGGAGCAAGTCATCCGAAGCGTCTGGCAAAGCAAACATCAAGTTCTCTCTCACCGTTTGAGCAAACAAAAACGGTTCCTGAGGAACGACTACCATTCTGCTCCGTAGTTCTTCATTTCCAACCTGTGTCAGTGGCACGCCCCCGATCGAGACAGATCCAATTGTCGGATCAACCAATCGAGCTATCAAACGAGCAACCGTTGTCTTCCCAGACCCTGACGGTCCGACCAGCGCGACATGCTGACCACCCTGAATATGCAGCGATACATCACTGAGTACTAGATCGTCTTCGTCGTCGCCACCTCGCGACGAGTAGGCAAAGCTCACTCGATCTAGACCAATTGATAGAACTCCTTTTGGAATTGGCAATGGTTTTAGTGGCGCAGGTGGGCCGACTGGAGTGTCGAGGACACTCAACACACGACGCAAACCAGACACAGCATTCTGTGTTTGATCAATGACTTCTGTAAATTCTGCAATTGGTTCAAGGAACCGGTACGTGAGAAAAATGAAGCCTACTAATGCTCCCGATGACAGGCCACCTGCAGGACCTATCAACAAACCTGCTGTTACTACTGCAACGACAGTAAACACGGCGAACACTTCTCCAGATGGAAAAAGAAACGCACCAATAAATCCTGCCCGAATGTTGCTGCGCGCGCGGTCGTCGACATCCTTGTCGACTCTTTCAATAATGTGGGCGGTCGAATCATACGCTCGAAGAGTGTCAAATCCAGAAAGCATTTCACTGACGTTTCCAAGAAGATGAGCGTTGCGCTCACGGGACATGTTGTGGGCGGTAATTAATCGGGATTGAACTAAGCGAAGTACGAAAACCAATGGAGCGGACACTATGAAAGCAACAATCGCTAGTTGCCAGTCGTATGCAACCATCACGATTGCGACCGCAAGCATTTGAAAACCATCGAGCAGCAGTGTCAGGCCGCCCCAGGTAAAAAACTGGGTGAGTGTCTCGATGTCGCTAGTAACACGAGAAACTAACGCACCTCGTTTTTCGTCATTGTGACTTGCAAGACTTAATCTGTGAATGTGGTCGAACAATTTAACTCTCAACATGTCGAGGCCATCTTCCGCGCGCCAACCAAGCCTCAAGGTTGCTTTACGTAGCGCTATTGACGATACGAGAACGCAGCTGGCTCCGATGGTGCAAAAAATAAAGGTCAATTTCAAATCAACTCGATCCAAAATAAGGGCTTTGTCGATCGTTTGCTGAATTAAAATAGGGATCACAAGGCGGGCGCCCGTTCCGATAAATGCAAGCAACAGCGTTCCCCACAATCCTTTTCGAAATGCAGGGGCTACCGCTACGCCACGACTTATTACTCGTGCAGACACAAATCGATCAATCGGTTCAGTCATGGTGCGAGCGCAATCTGTCGTTCTCAAAAGAATTGATGAGATTGCTGTATCGACGATTAGTTGCCATCAGAACGTCGTGCGTACCAATGCCAGATATTCCACCCTCTTCCATAAAAATCACTGCATCGGCCAACGCGATGGTTGAAGGTCGTATAGCAACCAAAAGTATTGTCGTTGTTTGAATATCGGTTTTAATCCTTTTAATGATCGTCTGCTCAGTTTCCGGATCAAGTGCCGAGGTGGTGTCGTCCAACAGCAGAAGTGCTGGCTCACATACCAACGCTCTCGCAAGTGCGATTCTTTGACGCTGACCTCCGCTAATTGTCACTCCCCGCTCGCCAACCAAAGTTTCAATACCAGTCTCGAAACTGTTCACGAATTCGCTTAAAGCAGAAACATACAAAGCATTTTTAATTCGTTTTTCCGTTACCACTTTATGAAGACAAATATTTTCTTTGATTGATCCAGAGAATAAAAAAGGCTCCTGAAATACGATTGCCGTGTTTTCGATGTCAGCAAAAATTTGACCGCTACTCGGCTCGTATAAACCGGCAATCACATTCATGAGTGACGTTTTTCCACAACCCGTTGGTCCAACGATTGCGGCAATAGAACCAACGGGGACTTCAAAACTCACGTCTTTGATCACATCTTCGGTCTCGCTAGAAAATCTAAAGCTCACTTGGTCGACCCGAAGTCCCAATTCGTTAGTTGGGCTATTGATCCGAATACGAGGATCCCTTTCAACAGGCTCCGTCAGAATATCGTTCACTCGCTTCCATCCCGAGTTTGAATGCGGAATCTCGCTCAGCACATAGCCAATGATTCGGAGCGGGTAAATCAGCAACGTAAACAAATAGATAAAACTCGTCAATTCGCCGATCGTCATGTCAGCGGATTTAATCCGTAAAGCGCCTACGCAAATCAAAAAAATATTCATCAATGTGGGAATCCCATCGAGTAGCGCTTCAAAGGTCGCTCTAGCGCGTACAGCATCTTTTCGCGCTTCGCGTAACCGACCGGAGATCACCGACAACCGATGAGTTTCACGTCCCTCTGCACCAAAAGCCTTGACAACTAGAACACCGTCAAAACTTTCGTGCACGGCCTCCGAGAGATGTCCCAGTTCTTTTTGCGCAAGGTCGTAGTGCCGATCGATTCTCCGCTGATAACCCACGTTGAGCAGGAGTAAGACCGGAATGATGATTAATGCCATTAACCCGAGCGGAAAATCAACGATTAATAGCCAAATGCTCGAAAGTGCAACCAACAACACAACGGATGTGCTGAAAGGGAGAGGAGCCAACACGCCGACCGCAGCGTCACTGTCTACACCGATTCGGGACACAAGATCACCTGTCATGTGACGCTTATGCCAAAGACTGCTCTGATCCATCACTTTCCTAACGACCAACATTGACAACGACTGCGCAGTGCGCCACTCTGTGACGCCAGCAAATGAACGACGAACCACCACCCCAACCGCCCTCAACAGACCGATGCCAACAACTATGAAAGACCCCGCTACTAGCGACCCAAACGGGACCTGATCCGATGCAAACCTCGGCAAAATAACTTCGTCGACGAGAAAACCGACGCCAAAACTAGAGGCGACTGTGCACGTGGCGTAGACGGCAGCACCGACGACTGCGATGACGAACGTTCTTCGGTGGAATGAGGTTAATACACGAACAAGACCAATTGCTGTTCGCAAACGACTTGATTCCGTAACCACTCGCACAGCCTAGTTTGCATTCACATTCGTGAGATAAACATCACTCGTCTCAAGGCGCACGCTACCTTTGAAAACGCCTACGCTGTGCCTATGGGCAAGACGCTTGGCAAAGTTTTTATCGGTACTTGCATTTCTTTGTTAACACTGATGTGGATATATGCGCTTTTTTTCGCCTCAAAGGAATCTGTAAACCAGATCGAAGACAAAGTCTGGCAAGAGCGTGCAGAGGCCGTATGCAATGAGACCGCTGTTGCTCGCAAGGACCTGGCTGATTACCGCCTGATTTCCGACATTGGCCCAGACGCGCTTTCGGAACGCGCCGATATTGTCGATAAAGCAACTGAGATGTTGGTCCAAATGGTGAACAAACTGGCTTCGTCCACACCTACGGACGCCAAAGGAGCTGAATTAGTGCCCCTATGGATTGCCGACTATCGAACGTACATCTCCGACCGATACGCATATTCGCAAATGTTGCGCTCTGGAATAAATGATGCATTCGCTGAGACCATGATTGACGGCCTGCCGTTGAGCGAAAAATTGGCAACCTTTGCAGCGGATAACTATATGGTTTCGTGCAAGCCTCCACGCGACTTGTCAGTTTGATTCTTAAGCGTCGAAGAATTTGCTAGCAACCCAGCCGCTCTCCTTCGAATATTGTTTGATCACACGCGCTGGAGCGCCGACCGCTACGCAATAGTCGGGCAGTATTCCTGTCACTACCGAATTTGCGCCAACAGCAACATGCTTGCCTATCTGAGCTCCAGGTAACACAACTGTTCCTGCACCCAACCACGAACCATCACCTATGTAAACCGCTCGCTCAATCTGAGTTTGCTGAGAGATTGGTACATCCACATTTTTGTAATCATGATTTTGATCGGTGATATAAACATGGTGCCCGGTCCAAACATCATTTCCGATGACAATAGAAAAATGCCCGACTATTCCACTACCTCTGCCAATTAGGCATCTATCCCCTATACGAACAACTGGATTGGTAACGCATTCTTGTCCCGGCATCATCCCAGCCGAAAGCGCAACGTGACTACCGATCATCGTCGAATTTCCAATGTGAATGTATTGTTCGTTAAAAATTGTTGTCTGCGGAAAGCAGATGATGCTTCCCTCTCCGAAGCCACCAAACTCTCTGCCCTTACGTGTTGATGGGCCGATGGCACCATGTGTTTGCATTCGGCTCCACACCCAGTGTGTAAACCGTTCCGCCCATTTTGTTGTGCCTAACATACGGCCCGAATATAGACCACTAAGATGCACTAATGTCGCTTGTTTCTTCCTTTGACGGCAGTTTTGTGGCGCGAACACTGGATGACGGTCTGATGGTTTTCAAGGGTATTCGCTATGCAACCGCCGAACGTTTTGAGCCTCCAGTCAATTACCGTCACGTCGATGCCCCCTACGAAGCTCATGAACACGGGTCCTCGCCCCCGCAAACGCCCGGAATGCTGGAACAACTACTTGGTTTGACCGATGAAGATTGCAACGAGGACTGTCTTTTTCTCAATATCTATGCACCAACTAGCAAAAGTGACAAACGCCTTCCAGTTTTATTTTGGATCTATGGTGGCGGTTTTGTTAATGGCTCCTCATCGATTGCTTGGTACGACGGCAGCAATTTGGCCCGGCGCGCGAACGCCGTCGTTGTAACAATTAATTATCGACTCGGAGTTTTCGGCTTCTTGGGTGCAACGAACCTTGGTCTACTCGATCAAATTTGCGCTCTAAAATGGGTGAACAGAAACATTGCAGCATTCGGTGGTGACCCAGAAAATGTAACTATTTTCGGAGAGTCGGCTGGTGGAGCAAGCGTCGTCGCATTGATGGCCGCTCCGGATGCGCAACCGTATTTCGCAAAGGCTTGGGCCATGAGCCCTTCGATTGGGCAATACAGCACTATCGAGCGCGCGAATCGGCAAACTATCGATCTCATGAAACATGCTGGTGCGTCAAATGAAAAGGACTTACGTTCAATAAGTTCCTCGGCATTGCTGGCTGCACAGCAGAAAGTGATAGGAACTTCTACCGAACCTTTCTCCGCTTTCGCGCCAACCCAAGATGGGGTTGTAATACCGCTCGACTTAATGGATGCCGCCGCAAAAAATCCGAAGCCTTTTGTCATCGGCACGAACAAAGACGAATCTCGTTTGTGGTTAATGTTTGATCCAAACGAAAACCAACTGGATGAATCTGGTGCAAAAAATGCGCTCAAGAAGCGCACTGATCAGGCATTAAATGTATGGAACCTGTACAACAAGTGTCGGCCTACTTATAACCCAAGCCAAATCGTTGCCGCGTATGATTCGGATTCAAATTTCAGGAAGCATGCATGGAACCTGCTCAATTCTCGGGAGGGAAACGCGTGCCCGTCGTGGAGTTACTGGTTCACTTGGCCAAGCCCAACCTTTGATGGTCTCCTTGGCAGTTGTCATGCGCTCGATATTCCGTTCTTCTTCGCTAACGAAGGTATTGCAGGTGCCGAAGTGATCATCGGATCTGGAGAGACACAGAAAATGCTCTCTTCAGTAGCTGCAAGTATGCTCGCACAGTTTGCGTACCACGGCAGGCAGGATTGGCCTCCGTACAACACAAGAGACCGCCCAACCTACGTGTTAGATCAAGATTGTCGGTTGGTACAACAGCCAGATGATGAACTGTACAACTACTGGGTTTAGTCAATAGTTAGCGAGACAAATTGATGTCTCGCTGATCGGCTCGGTATCGCACCGAAAACACCGAATCACCCGACAATATAGAACCACGTCCGAGCACGCGACCGTTCTGCCAGTTTGATAAACCCAGTTCGGGCTTACTTAAAGCAAACTGCCCGTCTACCCATCGCGTAAAACCGTTTCCGACAAACGGCGCTTCAGCATTTCTCCACACAAAGTCAAACTCCTCTTTGTCGTCGGAAATAAGTGAAACGATAAAACTTGGAGCATGGTCATTAAACAATTGGACTGCTTGCTTCAAATCATCGTAGATGAACACGGAACACTCTGGAACATCGTCCCATTCCCACTCCGTAGATAATTCACCATCTTGCAAAGCAATCACATCCAAAGCGCCATCACACACCGCCAACAGTGGCTTGGATTGAGGACAAGCATGCACGATCGGAACCCGCTCACGGCGCACACCTGCAGACGCAATTGCTTTCGCGACTATCGGAATCAATTCAGCAGAGATGCTTCGTGGGATACCGATCACATTCACCGTATTGCACACCTTGCGGTCGAGCGAATGTTCAATCACCTGCGACAACCGATCCAAATCGGGGTGGCTGCCAACCAGCATCCAAGCACCACCTGTTCCGTGCAGGCTCACAGCAGTGCCAGACTGTTGCGCTATCTCGCCCAATTGAGACACCGCGGTACCGCTACCTCGAGCAACGGCTAGTGCAATTTTCCTATTTGCAAATAGGGCCCACGCCGACGAATGACTGGCCAAGTCAAGGAGTACCACCGAATCAACAGGCAAACCGGCTTCATTCAACGCAGGACGGATCGCAAGCTCCATCATTGATCTGGCCGTTTCTAGCGCATCGCTTCCTATTCGAAATACACAAGTATTTCCGGAACGCAACACGCCTGTTGCGTCGGCGAAAACATTTGGACGACCCTCAAACACAAACGCGACGACACCCAACGGGGCAACCTCGGACTGCACCTTCCACCCATCGTGCTCTGCAAGCTCAAGCACACGCCCTGTTGTCTGTGGCGCCATCTGCCACATGCGCAAAGCGTCAACCATCCCGTCGAGAACCTGGTTGGTAAGTATAAGACGAGTTGTTTGCCTATTGCGTTCCTTGGCCGACTGAACATCCAAGGAATTGGAAGAGAGCAATGCCTCTCGAATCTTCGAGTCACGCAACTTTTCTGCACACCTCGAATAGAACATTGAGATTTGATCGTCAGTGCAATTACCTAGCTCACGAAACGCCGCCTGAGCATCGGAAACAGATCTATCCACGAGCGCCAACTCTTCCTTACCGACGTGCAAAATCTGACCATCGCTTAACCCAAATAATGCATCGCCATCTACAAACTTGTTGATAATTGCATCATCTACAACAACTGGTCTGCCGTTAATAATGATCCGATCACCACTTTTCAACGTCATATGTTCATCACATCGGAAATACTAACCACGCGATTCTCTGCGATCGATATCTGAGCAGCTACACCGATCGCAACCGAACGTAACCCGTCGCGCAGCGATACTTCTGGTGTACGGCGTAACCGAATTGCTTGCTGCAACCGAACGTGTTCCTCGTAGGAGGCACCGTGGTGAAAACCTGCGTAAGGGGACGGCTCCGATACTGCATATTCATTGAAGGAACCAACTCCCTGCGAACGTAATCCGACCCGAATTGTCGATTCGGATACAAATGCTTCAACTTTTCCAAGATTGCCAACCACGCAGATCTCTTGTTCGTTTTTGCTCGCCTCGGCGAACATACACAAATCAAGATGCGCCCTTACACCATTTTCGAAGTCGACAACCACAAATGCGTTGTCAAGGATGTCTGGTATTAAACCGCCATAGCTTTCATCTAAGTGGTTTACGCTTTGGGATCCACTTGCAAATACTTGTTTCGGTTCACTATTCGCGGCGATACACATTAAATCGAAAAAGTGGCAACATTTTTCAACCAAAGTTCCACCAGTATTTTTGTTGAAACGGTTCCAATCTCCTACTTTCTTGAGAAATGGGAATCGATGTTCGCGGATCGAGATCATCTTGACGTCACCCACTTCGTTGGAAGCAACTCGCGACAGCAATTCTGCAGTGACCGGCATATAACGATATTCCAGTCCCACCCACACAACTCGATCAGTTAGCCCAATGCTCGATTCTTTTTCGGCGACACGGAGGCAATCGGTCACAGAGGTGCAGAGCGGCTTTTCTATCAGCAAATGATTTGTTGTTTCGAGGGCGTCAAGAACGATGTCAACATGCGTATGGTTTGGCGTCGCGATTACCAAAACATCAATATTTTTCAATCCAAACACATCGCGGTAGTCGGAGAATTGCTGAACATTGAGACCACGAAGAAGTTCGGTGGCTCGGCGAAGACTTTCTTTGTCTGGGTCGCATATCGCGACGATTTCAGCCTGTGGTAATACAAGCAGATTGCGGATGTGCTCGACGCCCATCATCCCTGTGCCGATCACGCCGTAACGAAGAACTTCGTTGGCTGTAGTTGACACATCAACAGCGTAGATCGCTACAGTGCTCTTGACATGAATACCGAAACCAACGTAGACGACAGACTGTATTTCAAGCAACTATTAGCCGGACGAGACTTTGCCGTGTCGGACGATCTCGCTTCGCAGATGGTCAACTTTGTCTACCTCATCGGTGATCGCTTAACGCGCGAGGCACTCGTTATCGACCCCGCGTATGCCGTATCGGAACTCTTGGACATTGTAAAACAAGATGATATGAAAGTCATCGGAGCCTTGGCCACCCACTACCACGCCGATCATGTTGGTGGATCGATGATGGGGTTAAACATCGAGGGTGCTGCCAAATTGTTGCAATTGACAGATATACCCATTCATATTCAGACCGATGAGGCTCCTTGGATACAACGAACTACAGGAATCCAGCAAGACAGTCTCCAACTACACACCTCCGGCGACAAAATCACAGTTGGCGAAATAGAAGTTACTTTGCTCCACACACCGGGCCACACGCCAGGTAGCCAATGTTTTCTCGTGAAAAATATGTTGGTGGCTGGTGACACTCTGTTTCTCGAAGGATGCGGCAGAACCGACCTACCCGGAAGCAACTCCGAGCAAATGTATGAGAGTTTGCAACTGCTTGGAAAACTTGATGACGATGTTGTCGTTTACCCAGGTCACCAGTATTCAATACCAAAGTGCATGTCAATGGGCGAAGTGCGAAACACCAATTATGTTTTCAAACCAAAAACCAAAGACGCATGGATGCAATGGTTCGGCGGCGCCTAGGTTCAACCGAAAATACCGCCGAACAGGCTGCTCAACCCG
>SXGQ01469189.1_pt1 | contig 17470 bp, 10 predicted proteins | sample 3178371 | NCBI WGS metagenome assembly SXGQ01 (sample SAMN11356859, study PRJNA531348) | freshwater metagenome | isolation source: freshwater sample F1-20 | place: China: Fuxian Lake, Yuxi | collected 2017-12-25 | reverse complement strand
TGCTAAGAATTATATGAAAAATTATGACGATTCTCATAGTTTTGAGCATGCAATAAGAGTTAAAAATATTGCTACGACTCTTGCGATATCAGAAAATTTAAATGAAAAACAAATATTTATAATTCAATTAGCAGCACTTACACACGATATAAATGACAGTAAATATAGTAGTAATAATGAGGATACACAAGAAAATGTATTGAGAACATTCTTTAATAATTTAATAGAAGACAAAGATGTATTAGAAAATATTATAAATATAGCTTGTAATGTAAGCTTATCTCTGGAATTGGCTAATAATAATGGCTCAAAAGCTTCATATAAGTCAATTGAATTGGATTGTGTAAGAGATGCGGATCGTATAGATTCATTGGGAGCAATAGGGATATCCAGATATTTTACATACGGGATTATAAAAAAACAGAGTAATATTAACAGTATTGTTAATAATATAGAAAATCGCACTAATATTTTAATGAATAATATAAATACTGATATGGGCAAAATAATGAGCATAAATAAATATAGAATTATTAGAATGTTTATAGATGATTATCGTAATACTATGATTTATCAAGAGATTTCATAGTTTTATTGATAAACTTATTAATTATAGTGTTTATTATTAGCTTAGCATCATCACCTTTAATCTCATTATTAACTTTATCAATCAAGTAATCACTTTCACGCTTTATATTAACTTTTTTAATATATTTCTTTCTATTTTTTTCAGCAATAATATAGCTCATAATCTTATTAACAGCTTCCCTTTTTTCCATATCAATAATTATAATATAAGTATTGCATATAATATTATAGATAAGCATTTGCACTGTTATATTATCCAAAATTCTATAATTTTTCTTATATTGATGAACAGCATTATCAAATCCATAATCATTGATTATATCACTAATATCATAATTTAGCATTGTTTTAACCTCTTCTTTTACATAAATAGATACCATATTCTTCAATTTAAAATAATCATTGTATGATGATTCATCGTTTAGTTTCATCTTGGCAATAATAATCTTAGATATGTTATTGAGCTTTTTGTGATTTAAAATATTAAGCTTAAGAATGTTCTCGGAAATTACAGAAACATAAAACATTGTGTATTATAACAATATAATATTATAATATCTAATCAATTTTTATAGTAAATTGTGTCATCTTATACGCAGTTATCGTGATCATTTGCGAAGGTACTTACATATGTTGAGAAAGGACCTCTATCGCATTCACCGAGGGATTTAAAATTGATATCAGCGGGACATTCTTTTTTGAAGTTTTTTGCGGTTTTAGCTTTTGATTGATAATTAAACAATTGAGATGAGTTCGCTGAATTCTCAGAGAATAATTGGTTTTTAAAAGTATCGCTAATACCATATTGAAATGTCCAATCGCCCTGGTTATAAAAGGGTTTCTTATAAATACAACTCTTTTTGCCAATGGACATTCCTGATAAAAGTCCATTTTCTCTGCCTTTTATATCATCAAGATTATCAAAATAATATTGATGGCTGCGACATAATTCCATATTAATATTTGCGTCAAATAGTAATCTCTGGTTATCAGTATATTTTTTTGATAATAATGACATATTTTTACATGATATTTTAGAACTCAATTCCTTCATATTATATTCTTTTGGCGCATCAGGTACCCCCATTACTTTATCTCCTTTGTTTATAACCTCACAATAATTATTCATAATTCTATTTATATTCTATTTATAATAAAAGATAGATAAAATAATAATGTATATAAATAGAAGATTTGATTTTGATGTTATATTATTTGAACTTTGATAATAAGAATGAAGTAAATGATAGTATAATATCTGGAAATAATGTAGTAATATTATATTACTCTGATATGTGCGGATATTGTATTCAATTAAAACCAACTTGGGATAAACTATGTAATAGTATTAAAAATAAAAAAGATATAATCGTAGTAAATGTAGAGGCAAATAATTTTGAACATCTTCCGGCAAAATACAAGAAGAATATTGATGGATATCCTACAATAATTAAATATTCAAAAGGTAAAAAGAGTCAATATGAGGGAAATAGAGAATATGCTGATATGAAAAAATTCATAATGCCATCTGTAAGACCCATAAAAATAGCGAAACCTGTAAGACCCGTAAAAATAGCGAAACCTGTAAGACCCGTAAAAATAGCGAAACCGAGTAAAAAATAATTTAAGGATAATAAGCAATTATAATATATATAATGGATAATTTGAATATTGTTGATGATATTATTAACAATAATAACAACGAACCTACACCTGAAGAATTAGAAACTTTTAAAAATCTTGTGAATGACTGGTTTAAATACGATGACCAGATTAGAAAATTAAGTATTGCTATGAAAGAGCGCAAGAATTATCAGAGAGTTTTAAATAGTAAAATAGAGGAATTTATGTTCAATTATAAATATAATGACCTTAATACGCAACACGGAAGAATTAAAACAAATGTTAAAGAATGTAAAGTTCCTATCAAAATGAATGATATTAAAACAAAAATAATTAAATATAATGAGCTTTCTGGAGAAGAATTGCTTAAAAAAATATTTGAAGATGAGCGCGAAACAGTAGTAAAAAAGAATATTAAAAGAATTATTCCCAAAGTATCTCTTACATTATAATTCCGTAATATTCCTTAATACTATAAATTATAAGAAACATTTACATTTATTATGAATAGTACCACTAACTATATCATAGTCACAAGATGTTGAATAATATACATTTTTAATATTGTATTTTATAATAGTGCTTTCGCAATCAATACAAGGTCGCGAATATTTCAAAGGATTGTCTAAGCTATTAGGTCCTATTCTTACTACATAAATATCGCATTCATTCAGAATCCCCTTATACTTCTTATTTATTTTTGATATAGCAGATATTTCAGCATGCATACTATTTCCCTTTATATAAAAATTATATCCTGACGATATTACAATATCTTTATATACGATTATAGCCCCGTGTTTATGTGTATAAACTGGCGATTTTGTGGCAATTTTTGCGGCAATATTCAAATAATACTTTTGTTTATCATTAGATATTTTAATTACATTATCATCTCCCATCTTATATCTGGGTATTCTTTTATTAAAATTACTAGTAATTCCTCCTGTTATATTTGAACCGTTCAGTGCATTTCTATCATCGGGCATTTTACAAATTGTTATTGTTAATAATATAATATGTTATAACTATTATAACTATTATATCTATTATATCTGTTATATATATTATACATATAACATTATCAATTTTTATTATACTAAGTTTATTTATTATCAACGTCTAATTATTAATGATAAGATTTTCATTATGATTTAGTTCGTGTTCATAACATAGATTATGTACTTTAAGCGGAGCAATTCTTCCGACGCGTTGTGCCCGTCCAATAGCTTGTTGTTTATCAGCATCCATAGAGTGTAATATTATGACATCAGTAGCAACACTAATATCAATTCCTGAGCCGGCGTATTGCGTAGTTAATAAAATAACACTTGTGTTGCCATATTTAAAGTTGTTAAGGATATTCATCATCTGGTTGGTATTACCTTTAAGACACGCGTGCGTTATGTTATTACTCGTCAATATTTCTGTAATTTTAGAGAATGCCGCATCTACACGACTGAATACAATAAACTTTCCTGATTTGTTATTTAATATCAATTCAATCAATGTATCTTCTTTGCTTAATATGCCTTTTCCTATAGAATCTTTATTAGATAATTTTATAGCCTCCTCCTTTTTTTCTGGAACAATAGCAGTTAAGTTGCCTGCGCTCTTTATTTCTTCGCGACAATTAGGACATCTTTTAATATTATCTCCCGTCATTCCACGGCTATTTAATAAATTAATAATACAACTGCCACAAAATATATGAGTACAATCTAAAATTATAGGGTGAGTTATGTTATCCAAACAAATCGCGCAAGTCTTACTTTCAATTTCGGATATTCTCTCTGTCAAATCTTTGAGTTTTTCATTCAAATTAATAAGCTCTAACTCAATCATTTTCAATTTATTTGCCTTGACATCATCGGCAATATCTAGCAAAGTAATATAATCCCTTTCCTTATATTTATTCTGAATAGCCTTGTTCATATCAGCACATATTAAATTAGCTATTCCTGTCTCTGTTTCATTTTTTCCACCCAACTCTTTTATAGCCCCTGAAATATCATTAGCATTAATTTTTTCAAGTACATTCTGGCTTATGTAATTTTTAATTACCTTCAAATACTTTGACATCTTGCATAAATAAAATGTCTCTACAATCGGCGGAATATTAAAGCTCTCTTTAACAAATTCTTTATTACATTTAACAAGCATAAAATTTAGATAGTCATCTTTAATAAACTCCCTCATATTGTGATGTAATGATACAGACGATGAATATATGCGATCGCATATATTTAAATATGTTCCGCTAATTAACCAAATATATAAATAGGATAGCCCCTCTATTTTATTAATAATATCATGACATTCATCAACAATTACACGCTTCCATTTATAAATATATGAAGAATGCTTTAGGTCTTTGTATAATGATAAATAATGCGGGTCGTAATATTTGAATAATACAGATAGCGTCGTATTTTTAATAAGGACAATATCATATTGATTGAAATAGTTGATGATTTCATCGCGATCTCCATCATATTTTGGCATATGCTTATTTATAAAATTTAGATTTTCAACAGCCAGATATTTCAAATTAGTGCTCTCGCGTAATGTTCGCTCCCATTGAACATATACGGGCCCGCGAGGTACTATGATTAATGTAGAATTAATTATGTTATTTAAAGCGGCTATATTTTTATTCTTAGAACTTAATTTAAAATAATTATAAGCCTTAGCACTATGATAACTAATAATTTTCTCATTATTTACAGCTATATTATCGAGATTATTATGAGCTACTATAGACAATGCTATTAGTGTTTTACCATATCCAACAATATCTCCTAAAATACCTATATTAGACTCTATTTCTTCTCCTGTCGTATATCTAATTTTTCTATGATTTTCCATCATAATAGCCTTATATAAGCAAGCTAATTGATGAGGCTTCAGTTGTTTCTTAATTTTAACAGGCTGAGCACACCTTGGAGATTCATTATCCAACTCTATGTTATAAATAACATTATCATAATTATAATTATCATTCGACATTATATATATATTATATTATATTATACAAATATATTTTATATACATTTATAATTTCTTCGTAAAATGATATAAGAAATATTATTAAATATTAAATATAATGAACGAATCTACCGAATCTCCCGAATCTACCGAATCTCCCGAATCTACCGAATCTCCCGAATCAAAAAGCTCTCCCGAATCTATTCAAGGAACACAAGTATCTATTGTTGAAACTGTAAATACTGTAAATACTGTAAATACTGTAAATACTGTAAATACTGTAAATACTGTAAATACTGTAAATACTGTAAATACTGATACAGCAGTAGGTAATAATATTCCGCCTGAAAAAATGAAGCGGATTATATTTGCATTGCCAGGGGATAATTTTAGCTCCAAGTTTTTAATTTCTTGGACTTCTACAATAAGCAAGGTTATGGATATGCGTAAATATGATATATTGATTTCGCCGGCGACTGGTTCGTATGTTTCGTTTGTAAGAATGAAAACTTTGGGATTGGATACTCTTAGAGGGGAAACACAGAAGCCTTTTAATAATGAAGATTTTGATTTGTGGGTTACGATTGATAGTGATATTATATTTACACCCGAGCAAGTTATAGAATTGATTGAATCTGCTGAACATCACCCTGTTGTTGCGGGTATGTATAGAATGGCAGATTTGACAAATTATGCTTTTGTTAAAGATTGGGATATTAATTATTTCAAAGAAAACGGAACATTTAAGTTTAGCACACCTGAAGAAATTGAGGTGTGGAAAAAAGAGACTTCTTTTAAATATTATCCCGTCGCTTATACTGGAATGGGATTTATGGCAGTTAAAAAAGAGGTTTTTGATAAAATGCAATATCCATATTTTGACGCCGAATTAAATATAATTATAGCAGATGATGGAAAGGTAATTAGAGATATATGTAGCGAGGATGTTGCTTTTTCAAAAAATATTATCAAAGCCGGTTATCAAATTATGATTAATACTGATATACGTGTTGGGCACTTAAAACAATTGGTAATTTAAAATATCATTAAAATTATAGAATATAATGAACATTATTTTTTCATTAATAGAAAATGCTAATAGCTATTATCCACTTTTAATTGTAATATTATATATATTGTATTATTTAATATCAAACTCATTCATGTTTTTAATATTAATAATTACAGGAATATTAATAGGATTCTATATAACATATATATTTAGACACAATATATTGTATTATTATTCATATTCATAATCATAATCGTATTCATAATTTTATATTATTAAATATTTTATTAATAATACTAGTAATTCCAATATCTTGATTTTTATCACTCTTTTCATTTGTATATTTTGGTATTCTTTGGCTTACTTGGTGTCCTCTGCCTCTACCTCTGCCTCTACCTCTGCCTCTACCTCTACCTCCTCTGCCACCTATAATTTTATCTTCCTTTTCATCTTTCTCTTCTTTATCTTCTTTTTCTTTTTTTGATTTTTTTGATTCTTCTTCTATTGGTTCTTCTTTTGGTTCTTCTTTTTCTTCTTTTGGTTCTTCTTTTTCTTCTTTTGGCTATTCTTTTTCTTCTTTTGATTTTTTTGATTCTTCTTCTATTGGTTCTTCTTTTTCTTCTTTTTCTTCTTTTGGTTCTTCTTTTTCTTCTTTTGGTTCTTCTTTTTCTTCTTTTGGTTCTTCTTTTTCTTCTTTTGGTTCTTCTTTTTCTTCTTTTGGCTCTTCTTTTTCTTCTTTTGGTTCTTCTTTTATAGATGTTTTTTTGACAGTTCCTCTTACTGTATCATATAAATTACTATATTTTTCTTTACCTGAGTTATTATAATTTTGAGAAAATGAAAATGGCATATAAGAATATTCTTGTTCAACTTTTTCAATAGGCGCAGAAGACTGAATTGGTAGAGTTGGTTGAGCTATATCAGCTGGCTGAGCTTGCTGAAAAGAGAAATACGATGATTGAGCAGGTAATGCTGGTGGTGCTGATCTAACAAATGGTTCAATATTATTATTATTATTTAACATATTTATTTCTGGTTCTGTGGGTGAAGAAGAATAGTAATAATATATAAAACCTCCACATATAATTAAAAATATAAATATTCCTATTCCTATTAATACCCATTTAAACTTACCCATTATACCTTCATCGTCATCATCATCTTTCTTATCGGATGTATCAGGTATAGTAGGCTTATCAGGTGTATCAGGTGTAGCAGGCTTATCAGGCGTAGCAGGCTTATCAGGTGTAGCAGGCGTAGCAGGCGTAGCAGGCGTATCAGGCGTAGTAGACGTAGTAGACGTAGTAGACGTAGTAGACGTAGTAGACTTAGTACTAGAAGATGTAGATTGTAATGCTGATAATTTATCTTGTTCTTCTCGTGTTTTTACTGCTTCATTTAGATTTTTTGTCATTTCATTATTATCAATGATAAAATCTTCAAAACTCTTATTTAATATTTTTCCTAAATCTTTTATTATAGGGTTATTTTCTAATTTCGCATTTAAAATTTCGTCTTTTGTCATAGGGTTTTTAGTATTAACATTTTCTAAAACATTTATTAAATCATTTATTAATAATGACGAATTCATAATTTATATTCTTCTATATTAATATATTAAAATAATATGTTTTTCTTCTTAATAGATTAGATATATAATGGAATTATTAAAGCCTGTTATTGTCAAAAGATGGATAGCTGAAAACAAGTATATCAAATATATATTTGATACAGGTAATACAGGTAATACAGGCGATAAATATAAGTCCGATGATATCGTGATAAATGAATATATATTTCAGGATAATAATATAAAAGAAGCTTTAGATAAGATAGCGTATCATATATATAAGTATGAAAATAATAATAAAAAACAACTAGTATTTCCTTATTATTGTTGGAATGAAAAATCAGGAAAACCGCTACTTTTTGATATTAAACATATTTATTGGAATGGGTATAATGTTAATCCATTAAAATCTAAAGATAGAAACTCAAAGAAACTTGAAGAATCTATTGAGTATATTAATAATGATAATGACGAATTATTTAATAATGATTTAATAAATATAGTGTTCCGTAACGATTTTGATTATGATAATAAATATTATTTTAATAAAAATGATGTGGTTAGCACAGAAACCGTAGCTAAACTTATTAAAGATGAAGAATCTATTATGAAACTTTTTAAGCTTCCTGTACTGAAAGTAATAGAACAAAATGAATATTATAATGAGGTCATATTTGAATATAAAATTGAAATGGAAAATATGGAGCCACTTATGGTATTGTTTAATAAACTCAAAACTGATGAAGAAATCCAATTGATACAGTTTGCGAATAATAATAATGCTATATATAAATTATATAAATATCATACACTTGAGAAGAAATATTTGGATTATAAGTTTAAACTTAATGCTACCAAAAAAGAAAGCAAAAATATATCTGTTATAAATCTTTATTACAAGAATAAGAATATAAAATTATCGATATTTAAAGATGGAATTTTCAAACTTGCATTTAAATATGACATAGATAATGGCGAGAATAAAAATAATATAATCCAGGTCAGAGATGGTTTTGTAAGATATTTGAAGAAGTTTAATATAAATGCGGTTTTCAATGAGATAGATATTAGTCTTCGAATAAACTATTCGATTGACAATTTAGAATATAACAAGTTAATTAAAAAAATAGGAACATATACTAAAATATTTGAGGATTTTATTATTAATAAGAAAAAATCAAAAGGAGTTTTTAAATACAAGAGAATCGCTGGTAATTCTATAGGATTTGATTTAGACAATTTTATAATAAATAGAAGCGAAATACAGGAATCAACAATAGAAGAAATCTTGGCTGTTCTAAAAGATATGGGAATAAATACAACAATAAACTATATAAAAGGAGTAATTAATAAAAAAGCCGAAATACAAAATATTAAGCCGAATAATACCGATGTAAGTGAAAAAGAGGAGACTATTATAATAATCAAGGAATACAATAATAATATAGACTTCTATGTTGATATTAAAAAAACAAGTTCATTTGTCGAGTTAGATAATTTAAAATATTGGCTCACGCATATTATTGAGAATATCAGAAATGAAATGAAGCCTACCGCAGGCCCTAAGAAAAAAATACTTCCCAAGATTATTTTACCCGAACCCAAAAAAACCGTTTCACCTAAAAAAGTCTCTTCAAATTCATCTTCTTCCAAAAAATCATCTTCAAAATCAAGTGATAGTTTTAATTTTGACATAGATGAATTTAATGAACAGAACTTTGAAAACGCAAATTCGGGCGGTGGTAATAATAGCAAGAATGATAATAATTATTTAATAAATAAATTAAATAATGCTGATAAAGAGCTTTACAAAGACCGTGGAAAAGGTAAAAATCCTGCGAGAAAATGTCAGAAAGAATATCAACCGCTTGTTCTCAAAAAAGATGAAATTGATATGTTAAAAGCCAAAGGTTATGACCCATACGACAAGAAAGTTTTTGATAATTATATTGAATATGGAAGCAGTGAAAATAACAAGAATTTTTATACTTGCCCACGTATATGGTGTCCTATAAGTAATATACCACTTGACGAAGCAGCAGCAACAGCCGAATCTCTTAAATGCCCAGGAGAAAATGAGAAACCGATTATGATGAACGCAAATATGAAAAATGAAAATAAATCACGCTATGTTTATTTACTTAAAGGGGATATACAAATTCCTTGTTGTGGTAAAAGAAATCCCGAAAAAAAACCTAAATTAATTGATAGCAAAAAAATAGATAAACCTCCGTCTAAAAAAGCTATCAAAGATTTGGAAAAGAAGAAGAAAACGGCAAATAAGAAAAACGGTAAGAATGGCAATAAAGAGTTTGATGATATCAAAGAAGAAAATGACAAAGTCGCCGAAGGAGCCGAAGGAGCCGAAGGCACTGGAACACCTAAAGAAGGCAATGAGAATGATAAGAATTATATAATGAATAAAATACCTGTACCCAAAAATCGCTTTGGCGGAATACAAAAAGAGTTGTATTATATATTGTTTGATAATTATAAAGATTATACGAAAAACTGTTTATCTAATAGTAATATAAATAAACACAATTGTTTATTAAGGAAAGGCTTGAATAATTCAGCTAATATTATCAATTCTATTGCTTATTTATTAGGAACTACTAAAGAAGAATTTATTAAAAATATAGAAGATAATCTGGATATCTTAAAGTTTCTGTCCCTTGAAAATGGAAATGTATTTAAAGATTTTTCTGATATAGACCCAGTTATACCTGAATTAAACAAAGAGTTATATACCGAGTTTGTTAAATATGCCATGACAGCTAATCCGACTATTAATATTCCTAAAATTGATGATGATAGTGAGAAATCCTTGTATCAAAAGTCGCGATTATTATGTATATATAAATCTTATAAAAAGTTCATTAATTATTTAAAGACAGAAGAAAATCCCTCAGGAAATGTAATTCATTATTTATATACATTAATAGCAATTATGTATAATAAACTAATTGTCTTATGGGATGTTGAGATAGGGCAACCAAATAGCGATGTTAGTATTGTATGTCCTCGATATTCAACTATAAATGATCTGCTTTTATATCTTGGAAAAAAGGCTAAAGTTATTATGTTAATGACTACATCAGAAAATAAAACCAAGGATAATGAGGTAGCATATTATGAACCTATAATATCTAAATCTCTAAATAAAAAGGAGAGCAGATTTTTTAATCTTGATAATCACAAAAATATAATTAAAATATTAAATAAATGTTCCGCGAATATATATGATGCCAATAAGAACTTCTGTGCCAATTTAGAAAATATGAAAACAATCAAAAAATTCATTATTAAAAAAACAGGAGGGGAGAAAGATGATGACGACGATAATATGATATATAGAACTTTAATAATCAATAATGACCTTTCTATAAATAAATTGATATTGAAAAAAAACAATACCATATTATGTATTATTAAATTCAAAAAAATATCAATAATTATACTTGATTTAATAATAAAACAACTGAATATTAAAGATATTCTATTTAGCGAGGATATTAGCGGTGATAACTTCAAGATTTATATAATGAAAGATGTTTATTCTGCTATTATTAAAAAGTTTGAAAAAATAGATATAGATGTTGATATTGGAGTAATAGCTAAAGAAAATAAAGATACAATAAAGAGTAATTTATTATTTAAGGACGATGATTATAGCAGAGAGCGTGGAATTATTAGCAATATCCTGAATAAATATAATGATACTGCCAAATATTCAAAAGAAGAAATAAGATGGCAGAAAATGAGAAAGCACATATATGATAAATTGCTTGAAGCAAGATTTGATGACAAATATTACAATGAGCTTTCAACAAAATCTCGCAAAGAAATCATTAAAACCTTATTAAATAATGTTAGTGATAGTAACAGCGACAGCGGAGCTGATAAAAGAAGAATAAAAGAATTACAAATAATACTTGAAGGCATTAATATATATTCAAGGAAAAATATTAAAGACTGGTATTCAAATGACCTATCTTATTTTAGATATAATTATATTAGTGATATTTCAAATAATATTAAGGAAGACGGAGATGATTTGATATTCACTCAATACTTGGTATCAGATAGTGTACCTGAGAAAATAATTAATAACGGAGATTATTTGCCAAATGTGAATACCGACGCAAATTCTAATATTGGTTTATACGAGCTCAAAAATAATCAGCAAAAATCTAAATCGTCTGATAATAGCGAGAGGCAAGATGAAAATAAAAATCAATATCAGTATATTCCCGAAAATTGGAAGGGAGTCGAAAAAGTTCTTGCGAGAAAATGGACAAAATATAAGAAAAAAATATGGTCTAAATTGCGCTATATAGATTCTACTTATACTGACAAAAATATCTATGAGCTCTTTGACTATCTTCTTAAGTATGATATAAACAGAATAAATAATATTATCACATTTGATGATATTATGGAATATACTTATAAGGAATATAGAGAATTATTATTAAATAATACACCAGATATTGATTTGGATTATAAAAATGAGATAGGAATGATATTTAAAGACCCGCATTTCAAAAGTGTATATATAAATGCTATGAATATAGCAAATAAAACTAACAAGACATTTAAGACTACGCGAATATTTTTAGAAGATTACTTTTACAAGAGTTCCCCAGAAGAACGTAAAAATATTTTGAATATCATAGAATCTACGAAAGCCATTAAATATTATGGCGATATAGTCTTAAAACAAATGTCTATCTATTTAAATATCAATATTATGGTTATACATCACCGCGTAGATTATGGCAAGGGCGTTGAAGTATCTAAGAGGGCTGGAAGCAAAGATTTAAAAGTATCTATCAAGTTTTATAATGCCGGCGATAATAATAATCACGCCGAGATATTAAAGAGGCCTCTAATTATTTTATATAGAAAAATAGAAAAGACATTTGTCTGCTATTATTTAATAAAACTTACAGATAATAATAGAATTATCTATAACGAATTAAATGACGCCGACGAAGATATAAAAAATATATTAAAACATCCTAACTCACTCGATAAAAGCAGTTCCCCAATAACTATTGATATATAAATGATTATTTTACATTCTTATATTATTTAATAATTATTAAATGTATTTTATTTTTTGTTCAGGTAATTTATAGCATTTGCTAATCATACCTTCAATTCCCTTATTGAGATTGAATTCTATCTGTAAATCATCTTCATTAAAATCTTCTCGTATTTCGCCTGCGTCGCCTGCGTCGCGAGCATCTTCCTCATTTATGCTCGTTAGCATATGATTTGTATCTTTGACATCCTTCAATAGCTCTATCATATATTCTTCATCAATTAATATCTTGCTATCTCCTGTACCGCAAGGAGGCTGTTGTCCTAACATAACATTTGCCGATACTCCATTTACCTTATCATATTCTGCGAAAATACTTGCGTTAATAAGCATATCCGTTGTTTCTTCAAAAGATGATTTGGCAAGTGGCCCAATGTCTCCTCTGTTAATTCCGTGTCTGTCAATTGACATCAATTGTCCCTTGTATGTCATTGTATCTATGAGTAGCGACATATGTCTGTAATTCATAGAACCCTCATTAGTAACAATAAGCAACTCTTTATATAAAGCATATCGTGCGGCTTCAATACCAAGTGTATCGTATATTTCGCGAATATCATTTGAAATCGTGCGAGTACTATCAATATTAGGATTTGACAATAATTCTATCAAATTAGTTCCGTCAGTATCCAATACCCATTCAAGCATTTCGTCAAAATTATTCGTATCGTCATTGTATCTATAATATTTCTTCTTATCCAACGATACCTTTTTGATACCCTTATAACCCTTCAATAATATTTGATGTACTATATTATGCTCAATTGCCTTGATTGTAGCAATTTCATCACCGTCTTTAAGAGCATTATCAGTAGGCTTGATGCGAAACACACATTCCTCGGCATTATCATCACTATATACACATTCAATATATTTATCATATGCCGTATTTAATTTCGTATAAATATCAATCATCTTCAAATTATAAGAGAGCATTTTGAATTTATCAAATACAAGCCTGAGAACCCACGGAGAAGAGCTCTTGGATTTTGCGACGTTTCCGTTCAATTCTTCAAACTCCTTATATATATTCATTATACCCTTGTCTTCTTCAATATTCGTATCATAATATTCGCCATTATCCCAATATATTTCAGTGTATTTTAGAATATCCGACAACTTTGTAATCTCAATAGAGTTTTTAATATTCATAGCGTGATTCTTAGTAATATCAATCCTATCGTCTTTAAAATCACCGCTCTCATTTCTTATAGGATTAACAACACAAGAGATATCGTTTTTCATATATATCGTCAATGTCGGTGTTTTAGTCTTCTTGGTAGCTGACAAGATTTCTTTAAGACGAGGAACGCCAGAAGTAGCCTTTACAGCAGCCGCAGTACCAGAAACGTGGAATGAATCAAGAGTCATCTGAGTTCCCAATTCACCAATCGTCTGTGCGGCAATTATTCCAACCATTTCACCGGGCTGTGCGATTGCCTGATTGAAATATTCAATAATTTGCGAAACAATCCAATCAAATATTTCAACAGTGAAATGATAATGAAATATAATTTTTTTAGGATTTAGATATTGTCTCAACAAAATATGGAGATATCGCATTCCTTGTGTGCGATTTTTAATATACAATTTATCTACTAGATTATCAATGCTATCCAATATATAATCTGGGGTTAAATCAGTCTTAATCGCAGAAATATTAATAGATTTAATTCTATTGTAAGCCGTCGTGATAATACGACTAAATGGAATAGGATAGTTAATAACATTCTTTTTATCACGATTAAAGATTTTCTTAATCAAGAACAATTTATCTTCAATCATCTTATCAAAATGTTCATTACATCTTGCGTATGTAGCGGGTGTGATAGTCTTAAAAGCCTCGTCTGTAATATGGATATTGATATTGTCCGTGCTTTTAAGATTATATTCAAAGTCCAGCTCAATATTATTTTTATAGATAGTGTCAATTACCTGAACCTCTATTTTACAACCATCCATTCCATCTTCTCCGTAAATATATTGGATGATTGTACCATCAGCAGTTCTTACGGTATTATCATAATGAATCTTAGAATCTTCCATGGCTTTTACTAACCTCCTTTGAATATATCCAGTCTCAGATGTTTTTACAGCAGTATCAATGAGACCTTCGCGTCCACCCATAGCATGAAAGAATACTTCGTGGGGTTTCAAACCAGATATAAAGCTATTCTTAACAAATCCTCTTGCCTCGGGGCCATCATCATATTTTGTAAAATGCGGCAAAGTTCTATCAGTGAATCCGTATGTAATGCGCTTGCCATCAACATTCTGCTGCCCGACGCATACAATCATCTGTGAAATGTTAATCTCTTTGCCCTTGGAACCTGATTTAACCATATTAATCATACGATTGGTTTTTTCGTCGATTTGCGAGAATCCAATTTTTCCTACTTCGCTCGTCGTTTCATTCAAGATTCCAATCAATTCTCTTTCAATATAATCCTCGTTATTTAAGATACCGTTATTATCGTGAGTGCCTCTTCTAATTTCATCAAGCTTATTATAGGCCTTTGTTTGCATTTCTTTAATCTTGTTTTTGAGATGTTCGTCAGTCTTTTTATCAGTTACAAGATCGCTGATGCCTACACTAAAACCGGCCGTTAGTAGCCATCTACATACAAGGCGCTGTGTATTATCCAAAAACTTACGAACTTCAAAAGGTCCATAATCATGATAGATAACCGGAACTAATCCTGTTGAAATACCGTGAAATACAACTTTATCCAAATTACCGCTCTCTAAAATACTGTCATTGATAATTACCTTTTCATCTTTCTTATTTTTTCTATTTATGAAAAGGCCAGGAGGTAATATTTGAGAATATGCCTCCTTTCCATTATAAATATACTTATTTTTAGGTTTTGGCAAGCTTCCCTTGAAATAACTATTAACCATCTGAATATTTGCCATAGTTTTATCGTGAATCTCCGTAAAATCCTTCGTCAGTCGATAAGAGCCTACGAGAGTATCTTGAACTACCTCAATAATCGGCTTGCCATCACGAGGCGCAAGAATCATATACGGAACTGCGGCAATATCCATAAGTTCATTCATAGTTTGAATACTCTGTGGACAATGCAAGTTCATCTCATCTCCGTCAAAATCAGCATTATATGGCGGGGTATCAAGTACATTTAGGCGAAATGTCTGGTAGGGCATAATAACTACCTTATGACACATCATAGACATCTTGTGTAGCGAGGGCTGTCTGTTAAATAGCACATAATCGCCGTTAGACAAGTGGCGATGAACAGTGTCGCCGATTTTCAATTCTTTTGCGATTGTTTCCAAATCCTTAGAATATTTTAGATTTATAGTAGTATTCGGTTTTTTAATATACTTAGCTCCTGGCCAATGGTCGGAACCATTCATAATTAATTTTCGCATATGCTCAATATTATATTTATTTACAATTTCGGGAAATGTAATATTGATCGCGACTTTGATAGGAACACCCAGTTCATCAATGCTAATATAAGGGTCTGGTGTAATTACAGAGCGTGCCGATTGATCTACACGTTTACCATTCAAATTACCACGAATACGCCCTTCTTTCTTCTTCATTCTATCAGAAACCGATTTTAACTTACGCCCATTTCTTTGCTGAGCAGGAGCTAATCCTGGCATTTGATTATTTATAAAGGTAAATACATGATATTGTAATAGAATTGTATAATACCTAACAGTTTCTTCAGTCGCTCCTTTTTTAATTTTATCTTCAACTTGATTATTTGCCTTGATAATATCGCTCAATTTATGTGTCAAATCATCTTCGCGACGTTGTCCGTTTTCTTCAATGATACTCGGTCTTACAGCTGGTGGAGGAACGGGGAGAACAGAGCATATCATCCATTCTGGCCTATTCCACTTAGGATTGAAACCCATCATTTCCATATCTTTCTCGCTAATCCGCTTGAATATCTTGAGAATATCTTCGGCAGTGAATTCCTGACGAATATTATCTTCGAGTTTCTTGTCTTTCCATTCAGCAATGATTTTCATAGAATTCTCTTTGTTAATTTTTGTAGGACGGATAGCACCACAACCAACTACTTCATCATCTCCACATACCTTCAATTTAGTTGTAGTATTACAGAGCTTGTAATATGCCTCCCATCTCTTCTGGTTATTCTTGATGGATAAGATTTTATTTATATCATTCTTAAAATCTTTGTGAGGAGTATTTGGAGATATGAGACATTTTGAACATTTATAACATACGCAGTTCAAAATCTTTCTTACAATATCAAAGAACATCGCGTGAAATACAGGTTTAGCGAGAACTATATGTCCAAAATGACCGGGGCAAAATATGTTTTTCTGTTCGCAAGTAATACAGGTTCGGTTATGTTCAAGAACTCCCATACGAGAATCAAATAAACCGCCTATAATTGGCTCACTTCCAGCATATGTATCTGTTTTATTAATTTCAACAACAGACCTTTTAATAATTTCATCCGGACTTAATACACTAAATTGAATACCTTTTACTTCCTGAATTTCAACCTTTTGATCGTTATAAGATAGTTCGGGATAAATTGACATATCTCTTAATATTAGTAGTTAAAATAAC
>SXGQ01238886.1_pt1 | contig 17470 bp, 10 predicted proteins | sample 3178371 | NCBI WGS metagenome assembly SXGQ01 (sample SAMN11356859, study PRJNA531348) | freshwater metagenome | isolation source: freshwater sample F1-20 | place: China: Fuxian Lake, Yuxi | collected 2017-12-25 | reverse complement strand
TTCTTTGCCGATGGCATCGTGTTCTGGGTGACCCTGATCCTCACCACACCGGTGATCACCATGCGCACGTTTGCCGCCGAAAAGGCGCTCGGGACTTATGAGGCATTGATGACCACGCCCGTCGGTGAATGGCAGGTGGTTCTGGCCAAGTTCACCGGTTCTTTGGCGTTTTATCTTTTGAGTTGGGCTCCACTGATTGGTGTTCTGGTCGTCTTACGGCAGGTGACCCATCAACCTCAGTTGTTGGACCCCTGGGCCATGTGTGGGGTGCTCACGGGCATCGCCTGCATCGGGTCGACCTTCCTGTCGATTGGGGTGTTTGCGTCATCGTTGACTCGTAGTCAGATCATCGCAGCCATGACCTCGCTGCTCATCGGCATCGGACTTTGGACGATGAGTTTGCGCTTTTCGCAGACCGACACTACCGGCGACCGGTTGGGACGCCTGATGGATCACTTGTCGGTCACCCACCACATGCAGGACTTTGCTCGAGGCGTTATTGACGGTCGGGCTTTGGTCTTTCACCTGAGTGTGACGTTTTTCTTCCTGTTCCTCACTCAGCGCGTGATCGAAATGCGGAGGTGGAAATGAGCGACCCGACGACAGAGCCTTCCAGCGTGCTGCCTCCCAGCTACGAGCCCGGCCGCCGCTGGAGCGCTGGTTTTAACTCGTTGATCGGGGTGGTGGCGTTGCTGGCGATTCTGGTGATGGTCAATTACCTGGCCGCGACGCGCCTGCAGTGGCGCTATGACTGGGTCTCTTCCCAGCGTCCCCAATTGTCGCCGCTCACTGTGGCATCCCTGAGCGGACTCACCAACGAGGTGAAGGCCATCGTCTTGTTCGATCCGTCTTCCGACCTTTACCGGCACGTGAAGGGCTTGCTTCGGGAATATTCTCTGCAGTCGCCGCGGATCTCGGTCCAACTCGTTGACTACGTGCGCGATGCCACCTTAGCGACGGCTATCAAGACCCGCTACGGCCTCGGGGCCAACACGGGCGATTTGGTCATTTTTGATGCGGGTGGCGGACGGTTCCGCACCGTCGATGATTCCGAGATGTCCACCTACGATGCCGACGTGAAGGGCATGATGGCCGGCAAGAATCAGGAGATCCGCCGTGTGGCCTTCCGAGGGGAGGCTCTGTTCACGGCGGCACTGGCTGGATTGTCCGAGGCTTCTGGGACCCGTGCGTATTTCCTCCGTGGACATGGAGAAAACGACCCGTCCTCCGACGACGAGCGCAATGGATACTCCCGATGGGTCCGGCTGTTGGCCGAGAAGAACGTCGAATCGAGGGTCTTCACCAACTTGCTGGCCGGCGTGCCCGAAGGTTGCAGCCTGCTGGTGGTCGCAGGACCGGTGCAACCGCTGCTCACTTCAGAAGCGGCCGCCATCTCGAAGTACCTAGACCGAGGTGGCCGAGTTCTGGTGACCCTTTCGCTGGAGACTCTCCGCCGTCAGGGTCCTCTTGAGGGTTTGCTGGAGGAGTGGGGCGTGTTCTTGCCCTCGCAATTGGCCAATGATGAAAAAGCCTCGGTGCGTGGGTTTGATGTTGTCGCCAACTCTTACGGATCCCATCCAGTCACCTCACCCCTGACCCGGGCCGGGGCGAAGGTTCACTTTCAGGCGCCGCGCGTCGTGGTGCCGATTCCGTCCAATCGCCTGCCTGCCGATGCACCGAAGACCACGGCGCTAGTGATGACCGGTCCGGAGGGTCGAACTCTCTCCGATTTTGACGGACGAGAATTTTCCTATGTTGAGGGCAAAGACCGTCGTGGTGAGATCCCCTTGGCCGTGGCTTCTGAAAAGGGTGGTGTCAGCGGGCTGAGTGCGGGCCGCGGCACCGCACGGTTGATCGTTGTTGGTGATTCGGCGCTTTGGGCCAATGGGCCGCTCCAGAGTTTGGGGAATCGCGATTTTGCTGCCCTCTGCGTCAACTGGTTGCTGGATCGCCAGCAGTCGATGGCCATTGGGCCTCGGTCTATTTCGGAATACCGGTTGAACCTTACGGAGCCCCAGTTGCGGCTTTTGTATGGAGTCCTGCTCGGAGCGTTGCCCGGTGGCGTGTTAATCTTGGGCTTCATTGTCTGGGCACGGAGGCGGGGTTGAGGCGATTTCATCGATGAACCGAAGAACCACATGGGTGCTGGTGTTGCTGGCCGTCCTGCTCGGGGGATGGCTGGCCATGACCGAACGCCGCGATGAGGTCCGGGTGGCTGGCGCCGCCGGATCGGTGCGCTTTCGCCGATTAGACCCGCGTGAGGTGATCTCGGTCGAAATCCTCCGATCCAATGTGGCCATCCGCTTGGAGCGGACCAACTCGGGATGGTTCCTGAGGTCTCCGATCCATTACCCGGTTCAATCGACGAGCGTGGAACGTTTGTTGGAGATGATCGGCAATCTCGCACCCCGTTCGCACCAGTCGAGTGCCGAGGTGACCGCGCAGCGCGGGGCCCTGGCGGCCTTTGGGCTCGAACGTCCCGACGTGCTCACCATTCGCACCCGCGAGGGCATGAACATTCTGCGCCTTGGCGGTCGAACGCCGATGGGGAGTCAGTTCTATTTCCAGCAGGTCGGCCAAGACGGGGTGTTCACGGCCGAGGCCGGCCTTTTGGAGGCCTTGCCGGCTTCGCCCGAAGACTGGCGCGACCGCCGCCTCTTTGATGCCGATTCGCTGCCCTTCGATCGTGTAGAAATTCTTGGGGAGACCGAGTTTGAGGCGGCCATCACGACCAACGGGACGTGGAGTCTAATTCGTCCGTTGGTGGCCCGGGCCAATGATGATCAAATTCGCCGACTTCTGACCGATGCGGCGGATTCTCGGGTGAACGCCTTCGTGAGCGACACGCTCACCGTGTCGGCCGAAGAGTATGGATTGACCAAGCCCACGGCCCAAATGGTCTTGAAGCGAGGCACCAACGAGCTCTTGAGACTCCAGTTTGGCCGCGCCTCGACGAATGCTCCGGGAGAAATCCTCGTACGCCGCTCCGACTTCGGGAACATCGTCCGGATTACTAATTCCATTTTGGAATCACTCAAACGGCCGCTGGCCACCTACCGGGATCGTCGGTTGATGCCGGCGATCGCAGGATTGGAGCGACTCGAAGTGCGGGCGGGCAGTGAACCCTTCACTTTAGAGAAGCAGGGCACCAACTGGTGGGTCATATCTCCGCGCCGCTTTTTGGCCGATGGTCCCTGGGTTCGGGAGACCTTCCAGCGGTTCATGCGGCTGCGAATCGAGGATTTCTTGGACGACCTGGGGACCAACCCGGGCCGTTACGGCTTGGATCAGCCCGCTCGCGAGTACTCCTTCTACCTCGGTAAATCCAATGGCTCCCCGGCATTGCTGACCCGTCTCACTATGGGGACCCCCTTGGGTGAGGGGCGGCGGCTCTCGATGCGTCGGTCCGATGAACTTGGGATTTACGGCATTGCCGCAGGAGATTTGCAAATCCTGCCCGTGTCGGCCCCACAATTCCGAGACTGGAACCTCAATCCCAGCAACATTGTCCAAATCGAGATTCGTCAACAGGGGCGCACGCGGATGCTCCGGCGGAATTCTCTGGGCCGATGGGATGGCGTGATCGCCGCGCAGGGGTTGCTGCCAGATCCCGCCATCGACGAAGGACTCTACCGCATCGGCCAGGCCCCAATCGGTCGCTTTCCAGCCCCGAACGACGTTGCATTGAAACAGTTCGCCTTCGACCAACTCGACCACGCGGTGACGTTGACCCAGAAAGAAGGCGGTAATTTTCGTTCGCTGCATCTCCGGTTCGGTGGCCGCAATGCCATCAACCAGTTTGTCTGGGCCGCCTTCGACTCCGATGAGCCCGCCATCTTGACGCAGTTTCCGCTGAGCCTCTATCAGGAGTACATCGGCCCTTGGTTCAGTGCCCCGCCGGCCACCTCTAACGAAACGAAGCCGTGAACCCTGCTGCCGGCCCGGTTACTGAGAATCGTCCGACTCGACGGTCGATCTGGTCCCGTGGAGCCTGGCCACGACGCCTCTTTCGGATGGGGCGGCGCAGCGTCTATTTGGTTTTGGCCGTGATCGTCGGCTTGGGAGCCTACCTGAACCAAGTTGGCATTCCCGAGAGCCTCAAGAACCGCCTGCTCGAGACCCTTCGACAACAGGGAGTGGCCATGGAGTTTGAGCGCATCCGTTTCCGGGCAACCCGGGGCATCGTGGCCGAACAGGTGACCTTGGGCCGTTTGGGCGACCTCGGCGGGGAGCAGTTTTCGGCGCAAGAAGTTCAGTTAGCGTTGGATTGGGGCCAGGTGCTGGCCCTCAAGCCCGAGGTGAGGGGACTCAAGATCCGCGGGGGGGCGGTGTCCATCCCACTGGTCGAGAGCAACCGTGTGGCATCCCGTTTTAACCTCCATGGGGTCGAGGCGCGCATTCGGTTTGAAGGTGCCGAGGAATGGGTCGTCGAAGATTTGCGTGCGACCACGGAGGTGGGATCGTTTTGGGCTTCTGGAATCTTGAAACACCCGACGGCCTTGCGATCGGTTTCTGACCCAGCACCCGCGCAAACCTCCCCAGCGTGGCGCTCCACGTTGCTTCGGATCCAACGCACTCTGGAAGAAATCCGCTTCCAGACACCGGCCGAGGTTCGACTCCAATTTCAGACGGACTTGGCCTTACCCGAGGCGTCCTCGGCTGAGTTCACACTTTCGGCCGGACAGGTGACCTGGAATGAACGCTCGTTTCAGCGCCTGAAGTTGGAGGCTCAGATGAGTCCACTCACCGAAGTTCCGGGGCAATTGGCCGTGCACGTTCAATGGGAGGTAGATGGGGTGTCGGCGCGCGAAGGATCTGTCCGGGGACTGCGGGGCCAACTGAAGTCTACCCAACCGATCGACGCCGTGCTTCCCGCCAAGGTCGATTGGAACCTCAGTGTGGAGGGGGTTCAGACGCCTCAGTTCTTGTTGGGCAGCGCTCAGGTCGAGGGTAAATCCGAGCGCTTGGCTTCCAACGCCATCCCGGTTCGTCCCTGGGATCCCAGAAACGATACTTTGGTTGCGAAGGGGCTCACCCCTCAGTTTCAGTCCTCCCTGAAAATCCACCTGAACGAATTCAAGACCCTTGCCCCCGAGGTCCGCCTGAACGAGGCAACGGCTCAGGTGATCCTGGGACACGATTTGTTGGGATGGCATGAGGCGCAGTTGGAGGTTCGGGCTCCGGGTTTTAAGAGCCCTGGGTTGGACTGCGGCCCTCTGGAACTCTCGTTGACGGGCCACCCTCAAGGTCTCGGCCCTGGGCCTGAGGATGCCTCATTTTGGCGTTGGGTCCGCCCGTTCGCGCTGGCCGGAAGCGTGGAGGCCCGCGCCGTGAATCACCCGCTCCTGCGGTTGGACCGTTTTAAGACCCAGTTGCGTTTCGCTTCGACCCGCGCCCAGTTGGAGGACACGCAAATTGACCTCTTGGGCGGCACCGTGGCGGGTAACATCGAGTGCGATTTGGACACGCGACGCTTGAGTGTGCAGGCCACTTCGTCGGCCCACCCCTCCGGAGTCATCCCCGTGCTCACGCCGGCCGGCCAGCGTTGGTTGGGGCAGTTTTTCTGGCCGACGAATCAAGCCCCTCGGATCTCCGCCCAACTGGGGTTGGTGTTGCCGCCCTGGACCAACAGCAATCCCGACTGGCGTGGCACCGTGTTACCCACCGTCACCATCGCCGGATCGGCCACGGGAGAGTCCTTCAGTTTCCGGGGCATCACGGGGGATTCTGCCAAGGGGGCATTTACCTACACCAACCGCGTGTGGCGGATTCCCGGCATGACGGTGGTTCGGCCCGAAGGTCAGGTGGTCTTCGACTACGAGGGCCACGAGGTGACTCAAGACTACCGCTTCCGACTGACTTCCGGGGTGGATCCCAAGATCGTGCAACCGCTCATCGCTGAGCCGGGAGCCCAGCGGGTGTTCAATGACTTGAAGTTCGGCCAACCGCCCCAAATTAAGGGGGAAATCCGCGGGCGCTGGTTCTCTCCAGAATTGACGACGGTTCAGGTGGAAATCGCGACGACCAATGTCACTTATCGGGGTGAGCATTTGGATTCAGCGCGGGCGAAACTGGGCTATACAAACCGGTTTTTGTCGGTCGGCGAGGCCCGCGCTCGAGATGGGGCGCAGTGGGTTACCGTCGACGGGTTTGCCTTCGACGCGGCGGTCGGACTCATCTCGTTCACTAATGCTGTCAGTGTTTTTGATCCGTGGCGGCTCACTCGATTAATTGGCCCCATCACGCACCGGACGATGAGCCCTTACCATTTCATTGAACCCCCGCTAGTTCATGTGAATGGCGTGATCGGTATTCGCGGAGACATGTCTCGCAACAACATTCGTTTCGACGCCGAATCCGAGGGATCCTTCGAGTGGTGGAAATTTCGAACCAAGGGGGTTTCCGCGAGCGTTCTGTCTATTGGCCGCCAATTGTATGTGACCAATATCCAAGCAGGCTTTTATGGAGGCCGTCTTCGGGGGGATCTCGAATTCGAACTCAGAAAGGATGAGAACAATCGCCTGCGCATGGACACCGAGTTGAAGGACGTCGAATTGGGTGCGTTGGTGGCCGGCGTGTCGGGGCGGACCAACCGTCTGGAAGGGCGCCTGTCGGGAACCTTCCGCGTCGACGAAGGTCTCACCTCAGAGCCGGCCTCTTGGAAGGGCGGGGGACAGGCCACCTTACGCAATGGATTCCTGTGGGGATTCCCGGTGTTCGGCGTGTTTTCCTCCATCCTCGACGGCATGTCCTCCGGATTGGGGCAGGCTCGATTCACGGAGGGAACGGCCACGTATTCGCTGGCCCAGGGGGCCGTCCACACTCGCGATCTCCAAATGAAGTCGCCCTCGATGTCGCTGGGCTATTCCGGATCGGTGGCCTTTGACTACAAGGTCGACATGCTGGTGCAAGGTTCGATGTTTCGCCGGGTGCCTTTGTTCGGTCCCGTGGCTTCCATCGCCTTGTCGCCGCTCGAGAAGCTCTTCGAGTACCGACTCACTGGAACCTTGGATGAGCCCGTGACCGGTCCGGCTCATGTGCCGACCTTGTTGCTCTTTCCGTTCAGACCCTTTGGAACCCTGAAGGATTTGTTGCCCGAGGAGCGTCGAGCGGTATCGGATCCGGCGGCCTCCCCGGTCTCCAAACAACCCAAAAATCCTCCCGCGGTTCCCAAACCGTAATCGTGCCCTTTGCCCATGAATCGATCGGAACTCATTTCGTTTCCTGACACCGAAACCCTGGTGCAACAAGTGGCTGGCCGCTGGTTGGATGCGGTCGATGCCGCCGCCACGGCGAAAAAGCCCTTCCATGTGGCCTTGTCGGGCGGTCGGGTGGCCGGTCGATTTATGGCTGCAGCTCATGTGCTGGGGTCCGCTCGGAGCACTTGTTGGGACACGGTTCACTTTCATTGGGGTGATGAGCGCTGCGTACCGCCCGAACATGCCGACAGCAATTACAAGCTGGCTCAGACGGCCTTGCTAGATCCGGCAGGGATCGCAGTCGAACAACAGCATCGCCTGCGTGGTGAGTTGCCGCCGGACGAAGCGGCCCACTTGGCCGAAGTCGAGTTGGCCCGGGTGACCGGCACCGCTTCAGGCGGCGTGCCCGTTCTCGATGTGGTGTTTCTCGGCATGGGCGAAGATGGTCACGTGGCCTCGCTATTTCCCGGAGCCCCGGAGTCGGTGGTCTCCTCCTCTCGCTGGGTAATCCCAGTGATCGGGCCGAAGCCGCCGCCGCAGCGTTTGAGCCTGACGTTCCAAGTGCTGGCCGCAGCCAAAGAGGTGTGGGTTCTGGCATCGGGTGTGGGCAAGGAAGAAGCCCTTAAGGAGTCCTTGCGCATCGGTGGAAACACTCCGCTGGCACAGTTGTTATCTCTGCGATCCCACACGCGCATTATGACCGACCTCCCGCTGCCTGCGTGAAGCAGTCTTAGCGCCGCGACAATCGAGGTGATGTGAGTTCGTTGATGTTACCATGACCACATCCCATCCGGTCCGACTTTCTAGAATCCCACTCGGCCTGACGCTGGCGGTGGGTGCGTCTGGTGCTGCTGCGCTGGGTCTTCAGATGGTCTGGACGCGGATGTTCGCGCTGGGTCTCGGACAAGAGTTACCCTCCACCTTAGGGGTGATCACCGCTTTCTTTGGTGGACTCGCGGTGGGTTCACGTTGGGGCGGTCGTGCTCTGGATCGCCTGCCGTCTCCCGGGATTCGCTGTGCAGTGCTTGAGGCACTAACGGCCCTCTGGGCGCTGGCGACGGTGCTCCTCGTGCCGTGGGTTGCGGAGTTCTCCTGGCAGTGGCTCGGGCCTGCTCCCGGGGTTGGGCTTCACTGGGTCGTAAGCCTGCTGTTGCCGGGCGTGGTGTTGTTCCCGGCCACCGTGTGTCTAGGAGCCATGATGCCGGCGATGGAACGATTGATCTCGGGTTTCCGTGCCGATGGACTTCGGGTGGGGCCCTTGTATGCGGTGAACACCCTGGGTGCGGTCGTGGGCGTCTTGGGTTCGGTGCTGTGGGTGCAACGACGCTGGGGGCTGTCTGGATCGGTGATCGGATTCGCGGGCCTTCAGTGCCTTTGTGCCGTGTTGTTCTGGTGGACGGGACGCGGGGTGCGGTCGGTGGAACCCGTGACTTCGACGGTGGCGCCGGGTGGGGACCGTCTGGGCCCTTCGCGGCTCCGGGCCACGTTGTGGCTCAGTGGCCTTCTGGGGATTGGCTTCGAAGTGTTGGCCACCCGGCTTCTGTCGCAAGTCTTCGAGAACACGGTCTTCACCTATGCGGTGATTCTCGCCGCCTATTTGCTCTTCACTGCCTTGGGCGGGGCCTTGCAAAATCGGTTCGCTCCCAAAGCCAGTCGCGCGCTGGGGTGGTTACTTCCGGGGGTGGCACTGAGTGTGGCGATCGCGGGATGGGTTTTACGTCAGACGCCGCTGCTGGTTTCGATGCTGCGTGGCGGCACAGGAAATCAGGCTCTGCCGGCCATGGTTTCAGAATTTCTAGTGGCCAGCTCCGTGGTGGCTCTTCCAGCGCTGGCCATGGGAATGCTCTTCGCCTCGCTGATTTCTGAAGCAGGAAGACATCCGCGTTTTCTGGGGGTGGCCCTGTCGTGGAACCTGATTGGCTCGGCCCTAGCGCCCGCGGTGATGGCGCTCGGCCTGATACCGGCCTTGGGTACCCGCTGGAGTTGGATCTTGCTGGGTCTGGGATACCTGACGCTGATCCCGGGGTGGCGGCGACTGCGTTGGGTCGCGATGGCGGGGTGGGCTGTGGCGGCGGTGGCACTGATGAGTCTGCCGAAAGACCTCCATTTGCAAACCCCTCCGCCCGGGGGACGCATCGTCACCTTGAGAGAGGGGCCCTCGGACACGGTCACCACGGTGGTTCAATCCGATGGGCACCGCATTCTCCGTATTAATCAGCGCTTCACCATGGGTGGCACCGCCTCCGCCTTGGCTGAGCGACGCCATGGTCACCTGCCGTTGCTCCTGCATCCGGAACCGCGCCGGGCGTTGTTCCTGGGAGTCGGCACAGGCATCTCGTTCTCCGCCCTCGATGCGCACCCGGGATTGGTGGCCGAGGGAATCGAATTGGTGCCCGAAGTCGCCGAGGTGATGCCTGAATTCGCATCGCACAATGCCCACAGTGATCGGCTTACCGTACGGGTTGCGGATGCCCGGCGATTCGTTCGAGCATCTACTCAACGCTACGATGTCGTGATCGCCGACTTGTTCCATCCGGCGCGGGATGGGGCGGCGGGCCTTTACACTCGAGAGCACTTCCAGGCGATCCGGGATCGCTTGTCGAACGGCGGTCTTTTTTGTCAGTGGCTACCGCTCTTCCAGCTCGATGCCGACGGGCTGAGGATGATCACCGCCACGTTTCTGGAAGTTTTTCCTGAAGCCTCGGCGCTGTTGCTGCGGCTCAACGCCGACACTCCGGTGATAGGACTCATCGGCGGGCAAGGACGCCATCTTTGGTCGCCGGAGGCCCTAGAGCGGCGTCTGAATCAGCCGAGTCTGCGGGAAGCCCTCAAGCCCATGGCCTTGGCCGAGGTCCTGCCGGTGATGGGCACCTGGTTCGCTGATGCCGAGACCCTCAAGACCTACTCCCAGAGCGTTGGGATCAACACCGACGATCACCCGTTTCTGCTCTTCGACGCCCCCCGGACCTTGGGCCCGGTTCCGCCGAAGGGACAGTCCCTGCTGTCGGAGCTTCTCGATGTACAGCGTCCGTTTCCGCAGGACTTGTGTGCCGGGCGACCGGCCGACGAGTGCCGTCGGTTCCGTGCCTATCTCGAGGCGCGTGACGCTCACCTCCGCGGTCTCATTGCCGAGTCTCAAGGACGCCCCGAGGCAGCGGAGCAGGGTTTCCTTCGGAGTGTTGTTTTGAGCGCTGATTTCACGCCAGGGTATGCCCAATTAATTACCCGAGCCTCGCTGCGTGCTCATTCCGATCCGAATGGAGCCCGCCGGTTGTTGAACCTCCTGATCGAAGCCCGACCGGAGCGCACCGTTGCCCGCGATCTCAAAGCGCGGTTGGGACTCTGACTTGAGACTTCATGCTTCGGCTGTCTCCGTGGAGCCCCGGTCCCGGACATAACAAGGCCGAATCGATGGGCGTGTTAGGCAGGGACTGATCTCCGAGCGGTCCGTCCCCGTGGTGCTGCCCTGGATGTAGCCCGATGACTTCCGAGGTAGGGACCGATCTCCGAGCGGTCCGCCCCCGTGGTACTGGTTGTCGAGAGTGCCTGCCATGGAGAGTGCCGCATCTCTGTCATGTTCACCGGAGTGGCGCTTTCGGAGAAATCGCCCTACCTCGGAAGTGGCAGCGGGGCCTAAAAGGGCCCGGAAGGCCGGTAGCGGCAAGTCGGTAGGGACGGTGTCTCACCGTCCGCTCTTTGGGCTGCCGGGCGAGCAGGGGATGGCCCGAGAGACTCGGTCCCTACCGGGGAGGTTCATGGGTGAGGCTGAGTTTGTGGTAGGACCCCGGCTTGTATAGCTCGATGACCTCGGAAGTGCGTGGGTGAGGCCGAAACAGCAGTGCCTAGCCCGGTCTATAAGGTTTAGTCGGTTTGTTGTGATTGCTGGGCTGATCCTGCGATCGCTGTGTTGGGTGGGTAATGCAGAGTCATCCAATTGTGGCGTGACAAAGGACGAACAGTCGTAAAGACAATGTCCTGTTGGCAATAGGATCGAAACTTTGAGCCGCGTCACCGTCATGAATGCGATGAAACCCTGTGAAACGGTCGAGCTGCTGCCCCAACGCCAAGGCTGCAAAGCGTTCACGCTAATCGAATTGTTGGTGGTCATCGCCATCATCGCCATCTTGGCCGGCATGCTCCTTCCGGCGCTCTCCAAGGCCAAGGAGCAGGGCAACCGGACCCGTTGCCTGTCGAACATCAAGCAGTTGCTGCTGTCGACGCAGATGTACGCCAACGACAATCAGGACTACATGCCCTACACCTCGTGGAGTTCGGGCACCTTCAATGTCGCCAACTGGTGCTACATGCGCGTGGCTACCAATCGGCCAGATCACACGGTGGAGCGCAGCTTGTTGTGGAACTACCATAATTCCAAAGCGTTGACCTTCTGCCCTCTGGACCGCACCAACACGCCACTCTTCAAACTTCGGGACCAGAAGGTTTCTAGCTACATGATGAATGGGGCCGTCTCAAAGTACTCGACCGGGCCAAAGGAACCGTTCTCGACCTACAAGCTCCTGCAGTTCAATCCGAATTCCATGCTGTACTGGGAGGCAGACGAGAAGCAGCCCTCCAATTTCGACAATGTCGCCAGCCGTCCGGATGAAGGGGTTACCCAGCGACACAATACGGGAACGGTCATGGGAATGTTCGGCGGTCAGATAGAATACATGAAGTTTCGCACTTACTCTCAGGAAGCCGGCATTGGTGGCTTCCGAGGGGTGCGTCCTGGTCGCTTTTGGTGCGTCCCCGACTCTTTGACGGGTGAGTAAATCTGGAATTGGAGGAGCGAACGCATGAGGATCATCAATGGTGCCACAGTGTTGTTGGTGTGCGGGTGGCTGCTCGGCTGTGGCTCCCGGGAGGGCGAGGATTTAAAGACTGCATCCACACCCGCGGAAGCGGCCAGTCAGATCGAGCGGGCCTTCGCCCATGCTCCGGAAGAGACTCGGCGGGCCGCGGATATGGCCGCTGAGGCCCTGCGCCGTGGCGAATACGAGAAGGCGGTGGTTTCCCTGACCACGGTGCGTGCGGCCACCAATGTCACCTTCGAGCAAGGTTTGGCGATCCATGGATCCACAGTGCAGCTCGAGGCGCGGTTGGCGGCGGAGATCGCCTCCGGCAGCGAATCGGCCCAACGCGCCTATGGCCTCTTGAAGGCCATGAAGGCGAAATGACGCTCACCTCCGCGGCCTCATCGCAGAGTCTCAAGGACGGCCCGTGGCACGGGTTGTCGAGAGTGCCTGCCATGGAGAGTGCCGCATCTCTGTCGTGTTCGCCGGAGCGGCGCTTTCGGAGAAATCGCCCTACCTCGGAGGTGGCAGCGGGGCCTAAGGGCCCGGAAGGCCGGTAGCGGCAAGTCGGTAGGGACGGTGTCTCACCGTCCGCTCTTTGGGCTGCCGGGCGAGCAGGGGATGGCCCGAGAGACTCGGTCCCTACCGGGGAGGTGCATGGGTGAGGCTGAGTTTGAGGTAGGAACCTGGACGTAGCCCAATGACCTCGGAAGCGCATGGGTGAGGCTGAGTTTGTGGTAGGAACCTGGATGTAGCCCGATGACCTCGGAAGTGCATGGGTGAGACTGAGTTTGCTGAAGGACCCTGGATGTAGCCCGATGACCTCCGAGGTAGGGACCGATCTCCGAGTGGTCCATCCCCGTGGTACTGGTTGTCGAAATTCGGTCAGATCCATCCGATCCAGAGTGAGGAAAAGGGATGGCCGTGAATCCAATTTGATCTTAGATTTTCACAGTACCCCTTGGAGCCCGATTTGATGATGACTCTCGAACCCCACCTCTTCCGTTCCGGTGTTTTTCAGATCGGCTCACTGTGGATGACCTCGTTGCTCGTGGCGTTGCTCGGGACCCAGGTCTTGTCGGTGCTCGGTGCCGCGAATACGCGCATCGATTTTAACCGGGAGGTCCGTCCGCTGCTCGTTGAGCACTGTTACCCGTGTCACGGGCCCGATTTGGAGAAGCGCAAGGGTGGCCTCCGGTTGGATCAGCCTGAAGGGGCAACCCTGAAACTGGCCTCCGGCGCGCGTGCGGTGGTGCCTGGAAATCCCTCAGGATCCCGCTTGCTGCAAGTCATCTCGAGCGCCGACCCCGATGAGCACATGCCTCCGCCATCCACGGGCAAGCAGTTGTCTGCGCCTCAAATGGAGGCGCTGCGTCGGTGGATCGAGGAGGGGGCGGAGTTTAAGGGGCATTGGTCTCACCAAAGGCCCGAAGACCCCACACCGCCCTCCGTTCAAAGGCAGGGCTGGGTGCGCAACGGCATCGACGCCTTCATCTTGTCCCGATTGGAAAAGGAAGGACTGGCTCCCTCTCCCGAGGCCGATCGCCGGACACTGCTGCGACGTGTCAGCCTCGACCTCATCGGACTCCCGCCCACGGTCGACGAGGTGGATGCGTTTCTCGCGGACAATTCGGGCGAAGCCTACGAGAAGCTGGTGGACCGTTTGCTCAACAGTCAGGCCTATGGCGAGCGCATGGCCGTGCCGTGGCTTGACCTGGCCCGTTTCGCTGACAGCGACGGGTACCATGCCGACGCCCCACGCTCCATGTGGCAATACCGCGAGTGGGTGATCCGAGCCTTCAACGCCAATCAGACCTTCGACCGTTTTATTATCGATCAGTTAGCAGGGGATCTCTTGCCCCATCCGACGCTGGATCAGCGCGTGGCTACCGCCTTCAACCGCAACGGCATGTCGAGCACGGAGGGAGGCGCTGACCCCGACGAATACCTCAACAAGTACGTCACCGATCGGGTGAACACCTTCGGGACGGTCTTCTTAGGTTCGTCGATTCAGTGCGCCGAGTGCCACAACCACAAGTACGACCCGTTCACGCAGCGCGAGTACTACCAACTTTACGATTTCTTCAACCGCATCCCCGAGAAGGGGCTCGATAGCGATCCAGCTCCGCCGTTCATCCAGGTTCCGACGGCCCGCCAGGAGACCGATCTGAAAGCGCTCCAAGAATCGGCCCGCACCTTGGAAGCCAGCCACACCGAGCAATTGAACGAGAAACGCTCGGACTGGAACTCGGCCCAGACCGCCTGGGAGGCCTCGTGGCTCGCCGGCACCGAATTGACGGGAGTCCTTCAGTTGGGACCCTGGCGACGCGTGGGTCCCTTCGTGGAACCCGACGGCAAGGTGGCCTTCGAGCGAGAGTTCGGGCCGGAGAAGGAGTTTCAGGCTGACGCTGTGTTCGGCAACGATCGGAAAGCGTGGGTCCTCGAAGCCGGTTGGAAGGATGGCGTGGTGCAGGCCTTGTCCAACGACCTTGGAGCCACTTATTTGCACCGCATTTTGACCTCGAGCCAGGTGCGCACTCAGGCGCTCTTCTTGGGAAGCGATGACGGAATCCGCGTTTGGCTCAATGGCCGCGAGTTGCTGGCCAAGGATGCGAGTCGCGGTGCTGCCGCCAATCAGGAAGAGGTTCAGGCGGTGCTGAAAACCGGAGAGAATCACCTCGTGCTGAAGATCGTGAACCGGGCCGGTGGCAGCGGGTTTTACTTCGCCACCGACCGTGAGGCAGGCGATCCGAAGATGGTCGCCTTGCGTGAGATTGCCCGCCGGCCGATAGACCAGAGAACCCCGGCTCAGGCTTTGGAGTTGCGGACCTATTACCGCACCACCCGCATCCCCGAAGTGAAGGAGTTGACGGCTCGTTTGGCAGCCGAGAAAAAGCGTCGCGACGACTTGAATCGTTCCATTCCCACGCTGCGCGTCATGGAAGACATGAAGGAAGGGCGTGCCAGTCACATCCGGGTCCGCGGCGACTACCGCTCGAAGGGTGAGCGGGTCACGGCCGATGTTCCCACGAGTTGCCTGCCTCCGGCTCAATACGTTTCAGGCACCAATCGATTGGATCTGGCCCGTTGGCTGGTAGATCCATCGCACCCGCTCACTTCGCGAGTCGCGGTCAACCGGTTCTGGGGGTTGTTTTTCCCTAATCCTATTGTCCGCACCGCCAACGAGTTTGGGACCAATGGCCAACCTCCCACCCATCCCGAATTGCTGGATTGGTTGGCCCGGCGCTTCGTCGAAGACGGTTGGAATGTGAAGACCTTCGTCCGGCAAATCGTGCTCAGCGCCACCTACCGTCAATCATCCCGGGTCTCGCCAGAAGTTCTGAGTCGCGATCCAGAGAATCTTCTGCTCGCGCGTGGCCCTCGGTTCCGGTTGCCGGCCGAGATGCTGCGAGACAACGCGTTGGCCGTGAGCGGATTGCTTTCCCAGCGTATTGGCGGAGTCAGTGTTCGCCCGTATCAACCGCCCGGTTTGTGGGAAGAGAAGATGTTTGCCGGCAACAGTTATCAGTTGGGACAGGGTGAAGACTTGTACCGCCGCAGCTTGTACACCTTGTGGAAGCGGACTGTGCCCAATCCCACGCTCCAAACCTTTGACGCGCCCGACCGAGCGTTGTGCACGGTGCAGCGTCCGTCCACCTGCACGCCGCTTCAGGCCTTCGTGACCATGAACGATGTGACCTTCCTGGAGGCGGCTCGGTTCTTCGCCCAGCGGATCTTGCGGGAGTCGCCGGGTCGTGCCTCTTCTGATCGCATTGATTTTGCCATGAAATCCCTCTTGGCCCGACCGGCCTCCGATCGGGAGCAGGCCGCATTGAAGCGACTGTTGGAGGATCTGCTGGAGGCTTACACCAAAGACATTCCTGCCGCCGAAGCCATCACGCGCGTGGGGCAGGGGGCCAAGACCCAGGCTTTCCCCGTTGCCGACCTGGCCGCTTGGACCGGCGTCGCCAGCGCTCTCCTCAATCTCGACGAATCGGTCACCCGCGAATGAATATGAAGACTGAAGACTCCATCCCGCTGCATCTGACGCGGCGCCATTTTTTTGCTCGGGGTGCCCGGGGCATCGGAGCCGCCGCCTTGGCCTCGCTGCTGGGATCGTCTCACAGCGCATCTGCTGAGGTTCCGAGCCTTCCCAAGGATCTCCGCGTGCTGCACCGATCACCTCGGGCCAAGCGGGTGATCTACCTCTTCCAATCGGGTGCGCCGTCGCATCTCGATCTCTTCGACCCCAAGCCCCAGTTGGTGAAGATGAACGGCAAGCCCATGCCGGAAAGCCTGACGCGAGGCCAACGCATCGCGCAGCTCATGGGGCAACCGCTGAACTGCGTGGGCAGCCGTTTCCGTTTCGATAGGCACGGCCAATCTGGCATGGAAATCTCCGAGCTGCTCCCGCACATCGGTTCCATTGCCGACGATATCGCGATGGTGCGTTCGATGCACACCGAGGCCATAAATCATGATCCGGGTGTCACCCTCATGCAAACCGGCCACCAGCAGGCGGGGCGGCCGGCCATGGGTTCCTGGATCTCCTATGGTTTAGGCAGTGAGAATGAGCAGTTGCCGGCCTTTGTGGTTTTGGCTTCGGGGCAGGGGCAAGATCAACCGTTGCTCACCCGGTATTGGGGCAGTGGTTTCTTGCCCACCAACCATCAAGGCGTGGAGTTCCGTTCCGGGGCCGAACCCATTTTGTTCGTAAACAATCCGCAGGGGATTTCTCCGGAGATCCGCCGCCGGTTGATCGACAGCACCCGAGAGATCAATCGAGAGCACTTGCAAGCGGTGGGAGATCCTGAGATCGCCACCCGTATCGCCTCGTTTGAAATGGCCTACCGCATGCAGACCAGCGTGCCGGAGCTCATGGACATCTCGAAAGAGAATCGGGCCACGCTCGATATGTATGGGGCTGAACCAGGCAAGTCTTCGTACGCCAACAACTGCCTCTTGGCCCGACGACTGGCTGAGCGCGGCGTCCGATTTATCCAGCTGTACCATCGGGGTTGGGACCATCACAACAACCTGCCGGCTGACATTGCCAAGACAGCCAAGACGGTGGATCAAGCCTCGGCAGCCCTGGTGCAGGATCTCCGCCAGCGGGGCCTGCTCGACGACACCTTGGTGATTTGGGGCGGCGAATTTGGCCGTACCCCGATGAACCAAGGAGACAGCTCCAATGGCAACTATGGCCGCGATCACCACATGAAGGCCTTTTCGTTGTGGATGGCGGGTGGCGGGGTCCGGGGCGGTACTACTTATGGGTCCACCGACGACTTCGGCTACAACACCGCAGAAAACCCCGTCCACGCCAACGATTTCCAGGCCACCGTGTTGCACCTACTAGGAATCGAGCACACCCGCTTCACCCACCGGTTCCAAGGTCGAGACTACCGCCTCACCGACGTCGGTGGCGAAGTGGTCCGAGGCATCCTAGCCTGAGTCAGTTTGGTATCGGCAGTATCG
>SXGQ01761924.1_pt1 | contig 17474 bp, 14 predicted proteins | sample 3178371 | NCBI WGS metagenome assembly SXGQ01 (sample SAMN11356859, study PRJNA531348) | freshwater metagenome | isolation source: freshwater sample F1-20 | place: China: Fuxian Lake, Yuxi | collected 2017-12-25 | reverse complement strand
TTTGGCAGTCTCCGCATTTCCAATTTTGTTGAGACGCGACGAATTTTTTCTTGGTTTCGCTTACCGAACGCTTTGTAGCCTTTTTACCCGACTGAAGTATTCGTTGCTCGTTCAAGTTATTTGACTCCATAAAAGATGACATGAACGCGCCAGTTCGTGTGCCTCCTTGCCCCCCTCCAGCACCACTTCCCCCTCCCCCTCCAGTTTGGTCATTCATCGTAAAATCCAAAATCGGGTTAATCATATTCATTGACGTCTTATTTATTGGCATATATTTCACCATATTATTTGCATGCATTAACATATTTTTACATTGTGCTGGATTACGTTTCAATAGCAAATAAATACCGACTCCTAAAACACCATAAAAAGCCATTTGATAATATTTCTTGCCCGCCATGAACATTTTAGTGTATTTTCCATCATGATATGTGTTGTATATTAAAAATCCCGTTACCACTATTAACACTAATTCTATCCGCATATATAGATAATTACGAAAAGAAAATCGTAATTATATATCATGCACAATCATAACTGCGCCCCAATCTTCATACACTCCCGTTAAGCTATAAATGTAATGTTTGTGCTCTTATCATATTTGCTCATCAATCCAGTACCTGCAACGTGTCCCCACATGGGGAGAAAGATTTCGGTCGCTTTTCCTAGATATACGGACGAGAAACAATATAAACTTCTAGAACAAATGATTACATCACAATTGCACAAGAAGGTTAAATCCATATCGGCATCACTATTACGAATTCTCGGATATGGTAAATTTACTTCTCCAAGTGGTGATGCAATTATTACGACGTCGTGGTCTGGATATTTTGCCTTGGCACGATTTATAAATTCTTGTACTCTATGTTCGGCGATGGGAGCTTGACAATCATGTGTATTATAATGTCGCCCCCAACCACCAATAGCAATACCACGTCTCTCAAAAAATAAACGCTCATCCTCCAAATCAATGTTAATTTTTCCTGAATTTAATCTATCGCGATAATACTCAGCGGACAACATACCATTATAATCATAACGCGCAGAAACATCATCTAGACGCAAATGCACTCCGATTGTTTTCTTGAAGTCAATCTCTTGGAATGTATATCCTTTATCTACTATCAATCCGTCTAATATAGCTCTCATTTTAGAATAAAGATGCGTCTTGAAGTAGCTAACTAAGTCGCATTCTATTTTTTTGCAGACCTTCATGTTGTTTCCAGGCCAATCTTGTTCGCTATTTTCAACAAAAAATTCTGTCCATAAATGGTCATGAGAGCCAAGCTCATCACCCAATTCTTTATTGTATTTGTTTATAAAGATTCTTATCATTTGCATAAAAATGCTATCGCCAAATAATATCCCATTGCTGTCGTGAATAAACCATTTATGGTAATGTGCATATATAATTTGCATAATATACCAAGTGAAGGTCGCTCCCATTCTATCTGGTCTGCCGATTAAAATAATAAACATGGCTGTATTTGTAATAATGAATAATTAAAAAATATTTTTTTACCCAATTTTCTCTAAAATATATTTTTTAAATCATGCACCAATTCGTTTATATTAATATTTTCAGTAGGCGTTCTATATAAATAATTTAGAATGAGGTTGTTTATTTTTTCATTTTTGTATCCTGTTTCCAAGAATGCAGAATAGCATATTATAAAACCCCACAAATCAAGTAATTTCAGAAATACATTTTTAAAATATCCAATTTTATCAAATTCACCATTTCGCGTATACTCAAGCAAAATGGCACTTAGATATGGGATAATGATACTCTCTTGAATATGTTGTTTGCCTGTTATACCACTCCAGATTGATGTAATTGTTTTAATATGTCCTTTACCTCGCTTTTTATTCCATTTTTCAAGATATTCCTTTAAAAATCCACCAAGCGAGTTATTGTCTAAATGTGTTGTCGTCTTTAAAAAGGTAGAATACATGGTTTTGAAAGTATTATTAAACAAAATTATAGAAAACGGCAAGTTATATTGTAGCGGTTTGTTTTGCAAGACATCTGGTATATTTTTGCCACTTGCTGTATACATTGACAACCCCCAATCAATTAGTCTTACGTATTTACTTGCATCCACTACTATATTCGCCTCTTTAATATCCGCATGATATACGTGATATTTATTCATGGGCAATATCCCATTTACAAGTAGTTGAATCATTCGCTCATTCAAGTCCTTCATACCATCTAACGATAAACCAGAATAGATATAAGTGCCCAATTCAACACCCCCATCTTGTAAATTTATACACGATACTTTATCAAGATTTTTATTTATATTTGTAGAATTAATGTCCCGCTTTTTTAATACTTTGCATTTTGTATCAAAATTGCTCAAATCCATTTGGGTCAATGGCGCAGGTTGACAAATATTTGCACCTTCAATAATAAAATAATTCTTATAGTTGGGTATTTTTTGCAAGATGGGTAAATATTTGGTTATTTCCATATATTCGCGTTTAACGTATTTGTTCAACATCAATTTTGATATTGTTTTTGATGCACGTTTGCGTGTTCCGCTACATCTTAACGCGGGACGAAACACGCACCCATATCCTCCAGACCCAATTACTTTACCCCCTTGTTTTCGTCGCGTACGGGTTTTTCTTTGCCCAATTCTACGACTGGATGATTTATACTTTCTTGTTTTCATAACTATGTTATTATATTATTGTGATATAATAATACTTTTGAACGATTTTTTACTTGTCGTATAAATAATAAATGGTTGAACCAACTAGACAAATAATTCCCAAGTATATTGCCTTCTCTCTCATACGATAATATTCACTAAATTTCACCTCTTTCGGTTTATATGCCTCATAATATTGAACGTAAAATTCACTTAAACTAATCTTGCGTTTTTCCAATTTTTCGTTGATTTTATTATGTATAAAATGCATCCACCGAACAAACGAATCTCTTGAATCTAAATAAGGGGAAACTGGATATTCATCTAATAATTTGCTAAAATCCGCAGCATGCTTTTCTACGGGAATGAACAAAGGCAAATTTTGTATGAAATCATAGTATTTTTTTTTCGTGACGGCATTTGGATACTTTGGATAATTCATTGAAATAGTATGCAAGAAAAACCAATAATGGGGTCCGAAAACTTTTGGGTCTAATGCCATTATAGTAAAATACATATAAAAACATTACAAGATAAACCTATAATGCACAAAATGGTTGCTCATACTTTATGTAATAATTGTGGAAAACAGGGGCATTCGTTTCACCAATGTAAATTACCTATAACAAGCTACGGAATTATATTATGTCGTCCAAGTAATAAAGGCATCCAGTTTTTAATGATTCGGCGGAAGGATAGCTTTGGATACATTGATTTTATACGTGGCAAATACTCGCCTTATAATATTGAACAATTACAACACACTATCAATGAAATGTCGCTCATTGAAAAAAAACAAATTATATCTGAGCCATTTAATAAATTGTGGGCAATGATGTGGGGAAATACGTCGTCGGAAAATCAATTTCGTAGCGAAGAATCCATCTCTGTCAAAAAATTTGAGTTAATTACAAATGGTGTCTATATTAACAATGTGAAGTATACCTTGCGCGATTTAGTTGAAAAAAGCGACACGGCTTGGACGGAAACAGAATGGGAATTTCCAAAGGGGCGTCGCAATCCTCAGGAAAGAGACCTTGATTGTGGATTACGTGAATTTGAAGAGGAAACTGGATACTCGCAAAATAGTATCGCAATAGTTGAAAATATTTTACCATATGAAGAAATATTTATTGGGTCAAATCACAAATCTTATAAGCATAAATATTTTTTGGCATATATGAATCAATATAACAATCAAGAAAAGGATGATATAATTAATTTACAAAACTATCAAAGGTCTGAAGTATCTAAGTTAGAATGGAAAACATTTGACGAATGTTTAAAATCAATTCGTCCTTATAATTTAGAAAAAAAGAAAATTATTACAAATATCAATAACTTGCTACAACAATATAAATTATATTATTCTACGTAATATATAAGTATGGCTTATGAATTAAAACAGGAATATGAATTAAATCAATGCGACAATCCTGAAAATAAATATAGCAAAGAATGTAATAATTTTTTGTTGAAAAAAGAGTTGGCGGAATTTAATTATTTATCTGAGAATCCCGACGAAAATGAATCCTTATATCCCTCCTTGGATGACCCCAACTTCATTATTAAAATTGCAGAGAAAAAAGAGTTTAACGACACCAAATATGACGGGGATATATACGAAGATATCCAAAAACGTGCAGATATGTTAAGCAACGCCGAATTTGAATTGGCTCCGCATCAGCTATTTGTTAAAAACTTTTTATCGTCTCAGACACCATATAATAGTTTGTTGTTATATCATCAGTTAGGCACTGGTAAAACGTGTAGTGCCATTGGTATTTGCGAAGAGATGCGTGCTTATTTAAAACAAGTCGGTATACAAAAGCGAATTATTATTGTCGCATCACCCAACGTACAAGATAATTTTCGTCTGCAGTTGTTTGACCCAAGAAAACTAAAATTGGTAGATGGGTTATGGAATATTCGCGCATGCACAGGGAATAATTTAATCAAGGAAATTAACCCAATGAATATGAAGAACATGCCAAAGGAAAAGGTAATCAGTCAAATAGAGACCCTAATAAAGACGTCGTATTTGTTCTTGGGTTATGATGGCTTTGCAAATTACATTACAAAAATTTTAAATTTTAATACTGAAAAGCCAAATCCTGCACAAGCAGTGCGAAATCTGCGTGCGGAGTTTAATGGGCGATTAATAGTTATTGACGAGGTCCATAATGTACGAATTTCAGAGGATAATGAAAACAAAAAGGTTGCATTATATTTGATGAAATTGGTAAAGTCCGTCGATAACTTGCGTTTATTATTGCTTTCCGCTACGCCTATGTATAATACATATCGCGAAATCATTTGGTTATTAAATCTAATGAATGCAAATGACCGCCGCGGACAAATTGATATTAAGAACGTATTTGACAAAATGGGCAATTTTAAACCAGGTGGCGAAGAGCTGTTGATACGAAAAGCGACTGGTTATATATCCTATATACGCGGTGAAAATCCATACACGTTTCCATTTCGCGTATTTCCAAATATATTCAGTCCTGCCAATACTTTTATGGACAACGCTTATCCAAAATATCAAATGAATGGGAAAATTATTACCAAAGAAAATGCAATTCAAATATTAAAGGAGCAAATATATACGACGAATATTGGTTCATATCAATCTTTGGTATATAAGGTAGTTATTGATGGGTTGCGAAAACGAAAGCCAGTCGCAATAAACCAATTTGGCGATTCGCGTAAGATGCCGACATTTGAAAACATGGAGACATTTGGGTATACTATGTTGCAATTACCGATTGAATCCTTGATTATGGTATATCCCATGGACGGATTGGAAGAATTTGCCGAACGTGTTGCACCGATTGAAAGATATTCGGATGGAACTGAAGAGGAGGTTGTCATTGAACCTGAACCTCTCATTATACCTGCGCCATCCGAAAATCTTGCAGTCGAAGCTGCGGATGACGAGGTTATTATTATCAAGGTAAAGCGTTGTCCCAACGGCACACGTCGAAATCCAAAAACAAAGGAGTGTGAAAAAATCAAAAAGAAAATGCTGGCTACTGAATACGTTCAAGATGAAGATGGTCCCTTTGTAATGAATGTGGAACAGGTAAACCCAGCGACGATAGAAGATTTAGATATTGACCTTGCGAATTTGGAACTTGAAGCGCCACGACAAATTGAGATTACTGCGGAGCCTTCAAGTGAAAACTCCATTCCAAGCGCTGGTGGGGGGTCATCATCGTATTCTAGTGGTATGGATTTGGGTGATGATTACATTAATTATCACGATTTAACAGGTAAAAAAGGATTATCTAGAATCATGTCATTTGTTGATATATCTTCACAAGAAAAAGGGTCATATGCATATAAAACTGAAAAATTTGGCAGAATCTTTGCTCCCAATGAAATTGGCAAATACAGCAGTAAGATTAAAAATATATGCGACATTATTTTAAAATCCGAGGGTATAATACTCGTGTATTCTCAATACATAGACGCGGGATTAATACCATTTGCTCTTGCATTAGAAGAACTCGGCTTTACGCGAAATGGTAGCAACTCCTTGTTTAAATATCCACCAACTTCGCCGATTGATTCAATAACTATGCAACCTAGAAATGCCGATGGTGGCAATTTTTCACCTGCAAAATACGCAATGATTACTGGCGACCCTCGTATTAGCCCAGATAATCAGGCAGAAGTTAACGCGATTACAAATGATAATAACAAAGACGGCACCAAGGTGAAGGTTGTCTTGATTTCTAGGGCTGGCTCAGAAGGTGTAGATTTCAAATTCATACGACAAGTGCATATATTAGACCCTTGGTATACCATGAATCGTATTGAACAAATTATTGGGCGCGCTGTGCGCAGTTTTAGCCACAAAGATTTGCCATTTGAAAAACGCAACGTAGAAATTTATTTACACGGAACCATATTGCAAGACAACAAAGAGGAGGCTGCCGATTTGTATGTGTATCGTGTTGCAGAATATAAGGCGGTGCAAATGGGACGTGTTGCACGCATATTAAAAGAAACTGCGGTTGATTGTTTATTAAACAATGACCAAGTGAATTTTACTCAAACAAACATGAATATTAGTGTTCGGCAGGTATTGTCCGATGGACAGGTAGTAGATGCTTTTCCAGTGGGCGACATGCCTTATAGCGCTACATGCGATTATATGGAGACTTGTGAATTTAAATGCAAGCCTTTTAAAAATATTGAGTCGCAGGATATTAACAATGATACGTATAATGAATCTTTTATTACGATGAACAATGATAAATTAATACAAAAAGTAAAGGATTTGATGAAGGAAAAGTTTTTTTATAAGAAGCACGAACTTCTCTCTAAAATCAATACTCCAAAGCCATATCCATATGTGCAAATATATTCTGCTTTAACACAACTTATTGAAGACGGCAGTCAAGTTATAGTGGATAAATACGGCAGGAGCGGATATTTAGTAAATATCGACGAATATTATTTGTTTCAACCATCGGAGTTAAATAGCACGAATTCGTCGGTATTTGATAGGTCTGTGCCCATTGATTACAAGCACAATATGATAAACTTTGAGTTGAGCGATGAAATTGCAAAGAAGGAATCGCCCCAAGCACCTACACATGAAGAGAGAGAACTGAAATTATCGGCTGAGATGGATAAGACAATAGAAAAAGATGTCAAAACAAATGATTTAATTACCTTGTGTCAAGCGGAATATGACCTTGCGCTAAGTTTTATCTCTCAAGATAGAGTTCCTCGTGGAGATGATAATTGGTATAAGCATTGTGGCGTGGTAATGGGTAGACTTATGAAAGAGTACCCCGACATAACATTGGAAGAATTGAAGGGGTATTTGATAGACCACATATTGGATTTGTTATTATATGAAGACAAATTACAATTATTGAATTATATAACAAAACTACAAATAGTAGATGAAACGTCTTTTGAATACAAAATCAAGTCTTATTTTGATAAAAATATTATTAAAGGTGCGGGTATAACTGGTATTATTATGTATAACAAAGACGACCAAAAAATGTTGATATTGAATCCAGATGATAATTGGGTAGATGCCGAGAGAGAAGACAAAAAAGATTTGGCAAACGCGATTAAAGAAAAGTATCCTATAAATCCGAACCAATTTAATCAATATATTGGTTTTATCGGATATGAGGCAACAAATAAGTATCTTGTATTTAAAGTTAAAGATAATCTTGCAAAAAGAACACTAGGCGCACGATGCGACCAAGCTACCAAGGCAAAAAATCTAGTTATGTTAAACAAGATAGTCGGCGAAGATGATAAATACACCAAGGACAATATTAAGCCTTTAACAGACTCTAGTGTATGTTGTCTACAAGAATTGCTAATGCGCCATTACAATAGTAGAGAGAAAAATGGTAAGATATGGTTTTTGGACCATACATCTGCCAAGTTATATAAATTTTAATTTGCGGATTTTGCAGGTCTACTATAATCTAGAAAATAACATAAATATTACGCAGGTAATAATACTATGACGGCAAGTGATGTTTTACTTATGATAATTATATTTAGCGGAAGTCTATTATGTATGTGTGTTGCAAATTTCATTCGTTGTGCTGAGGAGGATTTTAGCTCGGAAGTGAGAGAACCATTGCAAAATAAAGAGACGTATGGTGCAGATGCTATGCAAAAAATATAAATAATTTACATGGGGTGTTATATAAAAAAAATGAAAAATAGTTAAAAGAATTGTCTATATAGTATATAATGATGGAAATGCAACCTTCTAAATCAAAATTCAAAAAGAAGGATAATAAAAGGGAGCAAAAAATAAATTCCATTTATTCAAGATGTTTAATTGCAAGACAAGTGACTTTGCCCATGGTTTCTGTGGGCAAAAACTTGAAAGAAACCATTGAAAAAAATATTAAATACGTTATAGAGGGCAAATGTATCGTTGAAGGGTTTGTTAAAGTTAATTCAACAAAAATTATTACCTATTCCAGTGGGGTTATCAGTGGTGGAAATATATTATTTGAAGTTGTTATTGAATGTGAAGTATGCTTTCCTGTTGAAGGTATGGTCATTGATTGCGTCGCTAGAAATATTACAAAAGCAGGTATACGTGCAGAAAGTGCAACTGATTCACCGAGCCCAATCGTAGTATTTGTTGCAAGAGACCATCATTATCAATCAAAACAATTCTCAAATGTTCAAGAGGGAGATAAAATTCGTATACGTGTTATTGGACAGCGGTTTGAGTTAAACGATAAATATATATCTATTATTGCTGAATTGGTGTAAAACCAGCCATATACTAAAAACAATATAAAAACATATTCTTATTTCTTTTTATATTATGACTGAATTGGCTGTAATTCGCGATTCTATTGAACAAATGTCAAAATTCAATCAAGTTGAAGTTTTGCGTATTTTACATAAACATTCGGATGTTATTTTAAATGAAAACAAGTATGGTGTTCATGTGAATTTAACCAACTTGTCGGATTCCGTATTGCAAGAGTTAAAAATGTATGTATCATATGTAAATGCACAAGAACAGGCACTCAAGACTGATGAAAAGCAAAAGGAAACGTTCAAGAATATATATTTTTCATAAAGGGTATAAATGGTATGTGTGATATTTATTAGTATATCTGCAAACAATGACTAGCAACGCACGCATAGATAGCAATAATTTATTTAACATTGATTCGTTAAGCACATACATGTTAAATCTGAAAAATTTAAATAAAATCATAAAAAATGGCGCAAGTTATGATAACATTCGTAAAGCATCCAGTAAGCATACACGCGCTCGTACTGACACGAATAAGGAGGAATCCTCATCACCCTCCTCCTCAAAAGGGGATACGTTTTTTCCTGACGTTCATGATTCGCTTTTTTGGTCTTTTTACATTATGAAGAATGGGCAAGAGGAATACGAGTCGCTTGGCAAAATCAATATCGTTATTGAACGAAAAATCAAAATTGAATATATTGAACGACTTCGTCAAAGTAAACAAGTATTGAAAACGTATAAAACCGCACCACTTACACATCTTGAAAACGTATTATTAAACGAAAAACAAATTGATATTAAGACCCTCATTGCATTGTGTGTTATAGAAGGAATCAGTTTCATGTATATTTACAAAAACACGTATTTTGAGATGAATATTGATGCGGACGAAAGCACACAAATTCATGCTATTGTGCGAATGGATATGCCTACCAAATATGGATATAAAATCATACCAGATGCCAAACCTATTCGCGAGTCATTTTACAAAATTGATAACATGAATAAGCCGTTAAAATCCATGTCTGCGTATAAATTAGACGAGCTTCTCGTGTTTTGTAGTAAATTAGGAATGACGACGAGTGATGATGGTAAGAAAATAAACAAGAAATGTTTATATGAGATGCTCGTCCAATATTTTGTATTATAGAAAAAAATGAACAAGAATATAAAAATATGTCCTATTATTATACAAGAATGTCTACGGGAAATTTCAAAAAGCGGGGGCCATATAATAAAAATGATAAGCAACACGCAGAATCAAAAGTTGCGCCCCCTATATTATTGAATCGCCTTGTTGAACGTTATTATGCATCAAATCCACATGTAAAAGATGTTACGACAAATCATGAATTAGAGGTCAAATTTGGAACAAAGGGGGTAAAACCTCTTACGAAGATAGACTATGATTCGGTTATTCGGAAACTTAAATCTTTGGGATTTTCGTGTGTAAACGAACAAGGAGGATACTTATTGCGCATGTATTATGAACATTTAGATAAAAGTGGGCAGTTTAAAGAATCAAATATTCGTACAGAAGTTTCAGGGTTTCGGGCAATTCAAGAATATTGCAAGTCCAATGACATTTTGAAACTAATTGGCATGGAAGAACATATGCGGTCTGTAAAATTCGTGAAAAAAAGTCGCATCTATGACAATGATGAAATGGTGCGTGACGTAAATTTCAACGATTTTAATTTTAGAGTATCCTACCAAAAAGAAGAGGAAATCTCCATGTCTAATATTATTATACGAAATGTCACGCAAAATTGGAGCCAAACTAAAAAGTCTTTTCGCTACATTAATCGTGTAACATTTACGCATGACGACTTGCCAATCAACGTAGATATTAGTATTGTTAAGAGTTCACATCGTGAAGGCTGGGACTTAAAAAAGACATATACCACGGATGAATCTGGCGTATTTTCCAATCCAGAAGTTTACGAGATAGAACTTGAGTTGGACAATTCAAAGATAGGTCCAGGCACAAAATTCAGTAATGCTGAGACGATTCTATTCGCTTTGCGGAAAGCCATTAAATACATTCTCATGGGACTGCAATCCACAAACTATCCAGTTTCCATAGTTGAACAAAAAACTACATTGCAGTCATATATGAAATTATTATACGGCGAGTCATATGATGTTGAAAAGCGTATCTATCCTAAGAATTTCATTGGACCATCGTCATACACGTTGCAAATTGAAAACATTATTCCAGTAGACGACAATCTAAATGTTCCCAACATTCGTAGGAATTATGTTGTCACGGATAAAGCCGACGGAGAAAGACATTTGATGTATATTTCAAATAGTGGTAAAATCTATCTCATTAACACTAACATGAATGTTATCTTTACTGGTGTAATAACAGATGAAAAATCGCTGTATAATTCTCTATTTGATGGCGAATTGATTTTGCACAACAAATCCGAGCAATTTATCAATTTGTTTGCAGTATTTGACGTCTATTATATTGCCAAGGACGACGTCCGTGCACTTGGATTTATGGCTGAAAACGACGACCAAAAAACTCGTTATAGGTATCAAATTATCAAGACTGCCTTGAATATCTTGAAACCCAAGTCTATTATAAAAGACGAAGGTATCCCAATGCGCATTGAGGCAAAAAAGTTTTATCCAGAGGTTGTATCGTCGTCTAGTAATGGTTCTGATGTATCCATCTTTGCTGCATGCAAGCATATTCTTACAAGAGTAGATAATGGATTATTTGAATATAACACAGATGGTCTCATCTTTACGCCCGCATTTATGGGAGTCGGCGGCGATGCCATTGGTAAAACTGGGAAATTAACAAAAACCACGTGGGAGTATTCGTTTAAATGGAAACCTCCGCAATACAATACAATTGATTTCTTGGTCGTCACCACCAAAAAAAATGGAGAAGATGTTATTACGCCCATATTCCAAGAAGGCGTAACCTCGTCAGATTTCAATGAATACAAGACAATTGAACTACGTTGTGGTTTCAATCAACGTGCACATGGTTATATTAATCCGTGTCAAGATGTGTATGATGACAAACTGCCAGAATTTGGAGATAAGGAAGACGACGACCATTATAAGCCAGTATTGTTTTGTCCGACAAATCCATATGACCCAGAGGCTGGCATCTGTAATATTATGTTGAAAAAAGACGATACTGGTGTCATGCAAATGTTTTCAGAAGATGGCGAAGTGTTTGAAGATAATACTATCGTTGAATTTAAATATGATATGACACGCGACCACAAATGGCGATGGATTCCGATTCATGTCAGAAATGACAAAACCACGGAATTGAGACAAGGTGTTAGCTTGAATTTTGGTAATGCGTATCATGTTGCAGAAAGTAATTGGAAATCTATTCATAATCCAGTGACACAAGAAATGATTTCAACTGGCGTAAATATTCCCGAGGTGGAAGGCGATGCCGACGTATACTACAACCGACTGGTATCTTCCAACAAAACGATGGGTCTACGTAATTTCCACAACTTTATCAAGTATAATTTAATTAAGGCGGTTTCAAAAAAGGGCGAAACCTTGATAGATTATGCTTGCGGAAAGGCGGGGGATTTTCCCAAGTGGATTGACGCGCAACTCTCCTTTGTATTTGGTATTGATAAATCCAAGGATAATTTGGAGAACCGAATTGATGGTGCATGTGCTCGGTTCTTGAATTATCGCAAGACGCGTAAGCATATTCCGTATGCGCTGTTTGTCAATGGAGATTCGTCATTGAACATACGCAATGGCTCGGCCATGTTAAATGAAAAGGCAGTTCAAATAACCAAGGCGGTCTTTGGCGAAGGAACAAAGGACGTTGAAAAATTGGGTGCAGGTGTCGCGAGACAATATGGTAAGGCTACGGATGGATTCAATGTATCATCATGTCAGTTTGCCCTGCACTACTTCTTTGAAAATATTACCACCCTTCAGAGTTTTGTGCGCAATTTAGCGGAATGCACCAAGTTGGGAGGGTATTTCATTGCGACCTCTTATGATGGGAAAAACGTATTTAATATGTTAAAAAATAAGGCGGTTGGTGAAGGAATTAGCATTATTGATGGTGGGACAAAGATATGGGAAGTTCAAAGACAATATCGTAGTGCGAATTTTGCAAATGACTCCAGTTGTCTTGGCTATAAAATTGATGTTTACCAAGAGTCTATTAATAAATTGATTCCCGAATTCTTAGTTAATTATGATTACTTCACACGCGTCATGGAAAATTACGGGTTCCAAGTTATACCGCGCGACGAAGCAATTGAATTGGGACTCCCAGAAGGGTCTGGCTTGTTCAGTGATTTACATACATCTCTTACCAATGAGGTTGCAAAAAATAAATTATTTGCCAAAGAATACAAGGGTGCGTTAAATATGAACGCCAACGAGAAAAAGATTTCCTTCTTGAATAGATATGTCGTTTACAAAAAAATCAGAATAGTAAATGCTGCAAAAGTAATCCTAGAAGAAGCTGAGGTGGTGGAAGTTCCACAAGTCCAAGAAGTAGTTGAATTGGAGATTCCCGTTCCCAAGAAGAAAAAACGTGCGCGAAAAGTCAAGGCGACAACGGATGAGGCTTCCAAGCCAAAGTCAAAACCTAAGGGCGCGAGAAAGCTAGCTACAAAATTAGTGATAGTAGAAGATGTTGATACTAGTGCGTCATCAAATGGCTCTAATCTCACGGCATCCCCTCAAAAGAAGAAACTTGTTTTACAAGATGGGTCGGATTCTGATTAAAAATACCATGTATACGTAAATCCATACATGTAGATTATTACTTAAATAAATCGTGAATTAGTATATAATACTCAAATGAGTTATTATATATTACCGAAAATAAATACAGAACTTATCCTAGACCCATCTCTTCATCTTAGTATGGACAAAATAACACCCTATATTTCTCAAAGCTTGGTAAATTATTTAACAAAGGCTACAAATAGTTTAAACAATCTATTAACATTTGATACAACATATACATTTAAATTTCTCAATCAATTAATTAATCCATACGAATACCTTTTTTCTAATGTGCCCAACTCAAACCTCTCTATTTGTAAGATTAAACCAAGTTCAAAAATATATTATGATATTTTGGAAATCTACAACACATTAAAACTATCCGATTCTTTACCAGAGAAAAATATGATATCATTATATTACGGAAGTAATGGTTCAGGCGTTTTAGAATATATGCAGTCATTTCGTGAAAATTATGACGATACAAATATAGTAATTGAACCAATATTGCATAAACAAAATAGTTCCTCATTGAATAGTGGAATAAATATGCAAGATGACCAATCATACACACCCATTCCAGATGATATATTAGCTATGTGCGATTACATGTATATTGAATTACCTGATAAAGTATACTTGGATACAAATAAATACATACTAGGGTTGTTGAAGGCTGTTAAATTTATACTTATGTATCAATCGCTACAAGGGTGTATGATATTGAAGCTAGGACATACCTATTATAAACCAGTTATAGATATTTTGTATATTATAAGTAGCCTGTATAACAAGGCTTATATCATCAAACCAAATACCAGCAACAATATTTACGATGAAAAATACCTAGTTTGTAAAACATTTACATGTGCTTCACAGAAAAGGGGCGCCTATTTTGATAAAATTGATAAAATGTATACTATTTGTTATAGAGAACAACATGAAATTAATATTCAATCCATAGTTAAGAATGAAATAAACATGTATTTTTTAAACAAAATGGAAGAATGCAATATAATAATTGGACAACAACAACTTGATGTATATGACCAAATGATAAATTTAGTTAAAAATAAAAATAAATTAGAAAAGATAGAAACGACACGAAAACATAATATTCAAAAATGTATAAATTGGTGTGAGAAATATAAACTTCCGTGCAATAAATTTGCAGACAAAATTAATATTTTTTTACCCATTGCCGCACACGATATGCAAAGTGTTAAAAAATCAGAGGATACATCTGGTTGTTGGATTGAGCACGACGAGAATGAATCAAATGGTTACAAATCAGAGAATAGCGACGACATGCACTCCTACATTAGCAATAATAATATTGATGATGAGGTACTTTTTGACAACTGCATTATTAACAAGGATTTATTACATGAAATTGAATATGGAGTAGAATAAAGCCTTACTCTAAAATGGGGTAGTATTGTATATGACTATGTCATTGGTTTTTTGATGACACATTCTAGGATTTTGAAATGTCCCTATGTAAGTTCCTGCTTGACATGTAGGTGCCTTATTTTTAAATCTGTAATTCTTTGACAAATGAGCTAAATTCTTCTCAATCGTATCAACATTTAACTTCAAGTTCAATGTTCTACTTGAAACCGCTCCTTGTTGGGCAAACTGGTAGTTATTCGGCTTGTATACGACCAATTTGCATCCAAGTGGGTTTGTAGGTCCTGTAATTGGTACTCCTGTGTATGGGTTCAATACAAAGGCATCATATATTATGATTGCACTTTCCCTATTGGGTTCAGGTAAATTTTGGATAAATGTAACCAATGTTTTAAAGGTGGTTATTTGTTTATAAATCTCTTTTGCCTCATCGTTAGAAGCAATAATACCCTCATTTTGAAGAATCAACAATATCTCCGCTACAAGAGCCGCTTCACTTGCAGTATATATTTCACCATTCGGTTGACAATTCGCAACATATGTGTTATATTCAGCGGCAGGGCTTCCAGGCTTTGCTTCAATGTCGCTCAACGGAACTGCAGGGCGCACAAAATTAAAGGCGCGTTGTTCATATGTCTTGCATCGGTTTTCCAAATATTGAATATGCGTCGTGTAATAATTTTGTTTTAAATTGGTTGACGCAGGAAGCACTCGTCTGCGTGCCTTTCTTTCCTCATTACAACAAAACGTGGGTGATGTTGAAACTGGCTCAGGATTTTCTGTCAAATATGGAATGTTAGGATACAAGTTTGCGGATACACATATTCCTTGACAATTGGTTGGAAGGTTTAATAAAGTATTTTGCTTGACACTATAGCTACCTGGATTATCAATCATCTGTTTCACTAAAGTTCCTGGCGTAGAAGATTTAACTTCGCGATTGAGGTTTCTATCTATTTGAACATAATCTTCGTAGCTAGTCGCATTATCAATAGAAACTCTAGGAATCGCGCCCTTTCGTGCATGTTTTATTGGTCGTGGCTTGCCAAAAGGAGCTGGAAAGTTATTTCCATAATCTAAATTGGTTAATGGACGAATAGTACCTGCGGTTATACCTACAGGTGTTTGAGATAAACCAGTTCCTTTCCACGTAATATATTGTTGAGGAAATGAACTTTTATGGTTATAACCAGATGAAGGGGTTGGTCTCATGCCCAACGGATAAACTGCAGAAGACATTATGTATACTATTATTATAGAAAATAAAGTATTGGTATATTTTATATATGTTGGTTAAGTCGCTTCTTTTATTTTTCATCATTCTATTTTTTATTGTTCTAATTAGTTATCAAATATATTCATCTCGGACCATTATTGAGGGATTATGTCCAGACGATTCGTTGAAGGACCATGACGAAATTATTAAAATACAGGCGGAATTAAACAATAAATATAGACCGCTAATTACAGATAGTGCAGGCCAGCCAGTAAATTTGTTGTCTAGAGTAGCCAAACTAGAATCAAATGTGCAATTAATTACAGACCAAATGGTGCAGTCGAGCAAAGCGCAAACTGCCGCGGTTCCGCCAGCACCGCAAGTTGAGCCTCTTCCAGCGGGCAACTAAATACAAAAGCCAAAATGCCAAAATGCCAAAATATTATATATAGATTAAATATATAATGTCTTTTTATGCAAATGCCAAATCAAATCCTCAAGGAGTACAAGCTAGTTTACTTGGGCCTTCTTATAGTTATAAAGACCAAATTAAAACACCAGAAGAATTAGGTATGAGTGATAGAGGTAATATGACTGCATTAGGAAATGATATTACGGGGTTGATTGGATACGTTTCTGTATTAGTTGACGGCGGGGGGAAGGCGTCCAGACCTGGAGGACCTTTAGGCAATAAATTTTTCATGAAAACGGGGGCAATGTGCAATGATATCAATACAAAAAAGGACGTTGACCGATATATTTATGTTAACAATGTACCAAACGCGCCATTGCCTGGATTAATCAAAGGAGTTACAACGGGTTTGGGAACGCTGAATCCATTTCGAATCATGGGAGCCTTTGCAGAAGGTTCAAAGCCTCCATGCAGAGAAATTACACTACAAGTTATTGATAATAATAACCAACGTTCGCAAGAAACCCACTTTGTAACTCTCTCTGATATTCAAAGTCTAGAGGGTTTTCAAAATAATAATTTACAAAATTCTGCACCAGTTGAGATGCCACATGACCTCGGTATTCAAATGTATTTTATTACCTTGTCTGGTTTGGGGTTGTATTTAGTGTATAGACTCATGAATAAACAACAATAAATATTTTTTTATTAAATTTGTTAGATAATAAAAAAAATGAATTTAAT
>SXGQ01099220.1_pt1 | contig 17474 bp, 17 predicted proteins | sample 3178371 | NCBI WGS metagenome assembly SXGQ01 (sample SAMN11356859, study PRJNA531348) | freshwater metagenome | isolation source: freshwater sample F1-20 | place: China: Fuxian Lake, Yuxi | collected 2017-12-25 | reverse complement strand
GGTGTTATTTTAATATAATTAGCATAAACATCTGATAAGAAAAACTGTGCTAAATGTTGTGTTGTTCCTAAACCACTTTGCTTTAATCTATTTTCTAATGATATCTGGTTAGGATATGTGATTATGATTGGTGATTGAACTTGTATGTTTGCATTTGGTTTTGCAAAAAAGCTATACCTTAATGGTATTGTATCTGCATTTATTAATCCCTTTGGACTAATTTGCAAACTCGATATATTCTTCTCTCTAGCATTGCCAACTATTTGTAGTTGATTAGTTACATCTTGTTTTGCGGGTGGAGATATCTTTAAGTCAATACTCCCTTGATTAACAGAAGGTATGCTTTTATTAATCTGTGGAAGCTCTCTTTCTTCCAATTTTCCTATTTTACTAAATAGCTTTGCCATTATCTTTGTCCAGTTGTTACGGTCGACAATCTTGCCGATTCTGCAACCTTAGTACCGTCCAACTTCAAAACAACTTGCTGCTTTGTAACGGCAGCTGCAAAGTTATCCAGCTTTGCAATTAACTTATCCATCTTATCTTCCTTCTTATTCTCTCCTCCACCAAACATTCCACCAATTGCATTTCCTAAACCTACCAATGCTGGTGCTACCGTTGCTAATGCTGTTAATGCACCTATAACCGGCATGGCCATTAAACCAGTATAGGCCATAGCAGCTAATCCTGCAGAAATCAACAAAAGGGCTGGTCCTAATTTTAAGATTTCACCAACTTGTAATTTTTTAATATTATCACCAAAAACACCTATCTTATCAGCTGATAATGCTATGCCTACACCAAACATCATAGCAGCTGCTCCAGCTGACAGTAAAAAAGCAGACAAAGCTAGTAAGCCTATAGAACCAACAGTTAGTAATAATAATGCTGGAGCCATGGCATACATTGATGCTGTTAATATACCCATACCTAGAGCTACTTTTCCTAATTGATCATAACTCAACTCACTAAAAGCCTTAATCAACATAACAAAACCCTTAGCTGCAAACATTACACCCAACCCCATCATCATAGCTCCTGCACCAATCATCATCAATGTTGCTCCTAATCCCATTAAAATTACGATCACTGGTACTCCAGCTGGAGTTGTCATTGCTAGTTGCTGACCTAAGAAATTTAATCCTGTACCTATTGATCTAAATAGACCACCCAATCCTGCACCTGCACCTTTTGCAGCTGTGCCTGCAGCAACTGTCGATGTTGCTAATGTTGATTCTGCAGTTGCAGCAGCAGCTGCTGATGCAGCCAAAGTTGAGTTTGCTCCAGCTTGTGTTAACTTTGATGCAGTTGATGCAGTTGTTTGAGCTATATCCTCAACACCAGCTAACTTTCTCCAAACCCACATAGCTTTTTCTTTTGCCCACAGGCCTGCTGAAATCATCCCGTCTTTTATTTTTGCTAAGCTCATTGTACCCAGCATCTGTATGGTTGAAACTAGTAGTAATCCATTTTCTTTTAAAAAACCACCCACCTTACTCCTATAATCCATGGCATACCCTGTGATATTCATCCACATCGATGCTTCTTCACCATGATATTTATTGTATTCTTGTTGTGCATCCATAGCTTTATTTAGCTGATCAACCGTTAATCCCGAAGCTTCTGCTAATTTTTGTTTTTGTAAAACATTCATCTTTTCTAACTCAGCCTGACTTCCTATATTCTTTAAAACCTCTCTTGTTGCTCCTTCTAAATCACCATTAAGTGATAATTCACGAGCCTTATCTAAATTTATTTCTCTACCAAGCAGTACAGAAGCTTCCATTTGTTTATTTATGCTATCTTCAAAATTAAGCAATCCTTGAGCCATTGTATTTGCTGTGGATATATCAACTCCCATCTTATGTAACTCTACAGCTGCCATAGCAAATCCCTTAGCTCCTTTAGCAGAAAACAATGCCATGGCTTCTGTATTTTTAGCCATATCCTTTGTTAATTTACCTGGAGCTAAGCCATTTACTGTTGCTAAGTGTTTTGTAAATTTTGCTGTTTCAATCGCAGTATCCATTGTCTCACCTGGCATTTTTGAAAAAGCATCTACTAATTCAAAAGCTTCTTGTCCTGTAACTCCCATTTTGTGAGCTAACATACCAACCTGATTGACTTCGTCTTTTGTTAGGGCATTTAAATTACCATAACTTTCAACCATCCCCTCTATCACTCCTTTATTATCTGCTAAACCTATTGCTGACATGATACTAAAGTTTTTTGTCATTGCTTGTATTGATTGTCCTGCAGTTAGACCTAAATGATGAAAGTGTTCAAAGCTTTCATTCACCTTATCTAATTTTTTATACAGCTCCTCAGCAAATACAGCTTTTGCTAATTGAGGTGTTTTGAGAATATCAACTATATTTTGCCAACCTTTTTTATACTTCTCCACCCATGCAGTAGCATCCTTAATTTTTTCTCGAATTTTAGCAGCCTTTTCCTCTTCCTTTGCTGCCTTTGCATACTCTTTACCACTCTTGATAGCTAAATCAAACTCCTTCTTCATATTATAAAGATCTCTTAACGATATACCTTCTTTCTGAGCTGCGGCTAGTGCTTGCTGCTTCTCCACCATCAGTCTAGCTGTTTGAAGATCAAGACCTGTTTTAAGTACTAGAGTCCGTACTTTGGCTGATTTGACCTCATCCGCTTGGGCCTGTGCCATATCTCTATTAAGATCCCTAACTCCTTCAAGGCTTTTTTCCCAACTATAAGCAGCACGACCTGCCTCTTTGGTTTTATCTGCTATGGCTGCAAAACTTGTATTTAATGTAGCTAGTGTAGTGTTCATACTAACTAGAGTCGTTTGCAAATCTTTAGTAATATTTGCAAATAACTTAGGATCTTGGTTATTTGATTTTTTAGCCACTACTACTTAAAGTACTTATTTAATGGATCTTTTCTCACATCATAAGCTAGGATATCTGCAAACTTATTTGGATCCTTTTTAATAAGATCCTCTGCCTTTTTTACAAACTCATCCTCACTCATATTAAACTGCTTGCTTAACTTACGAAACTCTGGGTCTTTGTAAATTCTTGCAAGGGTATATTGAGTTTTGCTTTTTAATAAGTTTGTACCAAATTGTTCAATCTTATCAATCATCCAGTTTATCATACCTTCTTCTATTAAATAATTTTTTATTTCTTCTCTAATTAATTTGCGAAATTTATCCTTCTCCATAGAGCATCTTTCTTATAAATATCACTATTATCGTCTTTTTGGCATTGAACCTTGTATTTTATCTACTTGTGCTTGTTCGGCCTCTTGTTCTTTCTTTTTAATGTCTGCTAGTTTCCTATAATAATAATTACGTAAAAACACAGGCATATTGTACAATTCGGAAAACGAGAATCCCATTTTTCCATAGTACATCAGTTCAAACAACTGGTCATACAGAACGGGCCTATAACTAGACCCCAACCCAAAAAAATCCGACCGTGATGGGCATAGCCATCTTATCGTTTTCATATTCACAGTGTGGACAAGTAAATGTAAAGGTAGTATCAATGTCCGGTGTGATTTCTTTTAGGTATGTTCTGAATGCTAGTGAATCTCTAGATAACATACTGTCTACAAATTTGTTGATAGCAGCTTGATCCTCATCCCCTTCAACTGACTTAATAATATACTTTAGTCGTGTTGATAGTTCTGGATCTACTCCCACCAGCTTTGTAAATCTTTTATTTTTCTTTACCTCCTCTTCAATTCTCTTTTCATCTCCATGAGTAAGCAAACCAAACTCAATAGTCTTCTTGGATGTTGGTAAGGTAAATGTAAATCTATTCTTATGTTTTGGTAGATGTGCGAAATCAACAACCTTCTCATCAAAATCTTGTAAATCTACATGCTGTTTTGATTTTTCACCACAATCTGGGCAAGTAATTTCTACTTCGTAGTCTGCTCCATATGCTAATATACGAGATGCTATAAAGATTGCATTTTTATCACACAATAAAATATCATCATATTTAACTTTTGTAACAATCAAGGATTGTAATAGCTTATCAATTACCACACCTTGTTTAATTAGGTTTTGTGATGATAATATATCCTCCTCTTTGGCAGTCATATATTTCATTTCAATCTTACCTGAAGATAATGGTGATCCTTCTGGGTAAAAGTACCCTTTGGATGGTAAGTCAATAATTTCTGTAGGGAAATCTACTTTAGAATCTTCTGTAGAGGGAGCTCCATTGAATTGGTACTCTGATGCTAGTTTTGCTTTTAAATCCTCGTCTGTAAGAACTTTTTTACTTGGGTATTCGTCGTTAACAATATTTGACATAACTTATGGTTTATTTAATATAAATATACGGAAATAAAAAAATAAAGACAACTTTTACAAAACTAATTCATATCGAATTGTACCACAATCCCATATACGATCATAACCCAACTCTTGCATAATCTCCCATTCTGTTTTGTTTGAATCAGCCCCCATCTTCAATAAGATAGATTTTCTAAAATTATACCTATATAATCTAGATCTATAATCTTTTGTATACCAATAACTTGGTGGACTAAAACCTTTATTAGCAAAACCCAACTGATCATACAAATTCCCTACTGACCATCTGCGATCAGCATAGCTTATAATCTTCTTTGGTTGGTAAACTCGTATAAAGTATTTTAACAACTTACCTGCTCCTCCTACAACTCTCATCTTCGACGAAAATCTTGAAAGCTCCCATTTACCTTCTTCCCTCAAAGTTCCCATACTAGATCTACCAACTGAAAAAGTCATTAAAGCAACTAGTTCATTTTGATAATATAAACCAATTTTGTGTTTAGATTTATCCTCACCTTGTGTATGTGTTTCATTAAGAAAGATGTTTGCTTCTTTTGCTTTTATCTCTCGCACTTCACAATTTCTTGCATATATGCAATTATTTTGCTGAGATAATAGGTTTCTTAGTTTAGTTTTTACTATGTCTTTTTTATTACACCATTCATCTGAGAATATGTGTATCATTTTGATGCCAAGCTTTTCTACCAACTTTGTTTTATTTAAATGATACTTTCTATCTGGTAATCTAAGTTCTGAATGATAGTATAATCCATCATATTCTATTGCTATTTTGCAATCTGGAATGTAAATGTCTATTTCTTTGCCATTTAGGAGTGTTCTATTATTCTCTTCAACTATCTTATTAGGTATTAAACTCTTTACATAGTCTACAAGCTCTTTTTCATCCTTAGATTGATTTGTAAAGCTGGGTGCGTAGGATTTGCCATATTTTTGTATGCATGTTTCAATTCTCTTCTTCATCGCATCATCACTAAATCTAGGATGTTCATTACCATATCTCTCAAAAGCAGTTTTTCTGATAGAATCTATAATTTCTTTGTTTTTTGTTGGAAACTCATAACCATACTTTTCTTTGTTTGTTTTGTGTTGTTTTTCCAACATAGCATCTTTATTAATGGATAAATATTCATATCTGCATTTCTTAGAACAAAATGATTTAGTTTCACTTTTCAGTGTGCTATATTCCTTATTACAACACTTACAATGCCTCAACTCCTTACCAACTGTACCATTAACCTGCTTTGTTTTGTTTATTTTTTCTGATTTGATTTTAATTCCTTCTTCTGTCTTATTAAAAACATATAAGCAGTTTCTTGAACAGAATTGTTTGTTTTGGGATGCATAACTCTCAAAATTACTATTACAAGACAAACAGGATTTGATGACTTTCATACTTATAAATATACAATAAAAAAAGAAAACTCCCACCTTTGTGAGAGTTTTCCTTAATATTATTACCATTAGTTAGTACTCAAGTACGCAAAGATCTACTGCTAATGTAAGCTGAATTTCTACTTGAGTTTCAGTAGCCCAATCCATATCACCAAATTGTGCAGTCTTGATATAAGCTCCTTTAACTTTCCAGTTTTCAATCTTGTCTCCTACTGGACCTAATACAAAGATATCAAAGTCTTTTTTGTAGAAGTCTGCATATCCATCTCTTCCAGTTACCGATTCGTGAGCTGTTCTTACCCATTGCATTACTGCCTGTGCACCTGAAGGTACAATTGGATCATATAATGTCATTGTGATATCTCCCCACTTACATTTACCTTTCATCTTACGAATGATATTGATGTGATCCAATACCACCTCACCACACTCTAATTGTGGACGTGAGACTTTCTTAATGATAAAGGAAGGAATACCATCCAATGCTAAGATAAATCTATTCTGAACTTTGGGTTCAAAGTTTGTGTAAAATATCTCATTCTCTTCTATTAAATTTGCCATATTGCGTTAATTTTCTTTATTATAAATATTACACATTATCAAAACTAGCCCCTGTAGGAAGAACATTAAAGTCAAGTATAATGAATTCAGCTGTTTTTGCTGGCTGTATGTATATCTGACCGTACATAATGTTTCTATCGATTACATCTGGTGTGTTGTTGGTTTCATCCATTACAACATTGAAGGTATACAATCCTTGACGTTGTTTTACTGTTTCTAAATATGGATTAACAATATTTAAGAACTTCTGACGAGTTTGTGTTGTATTATTTTCAAATACCAAATATCTTGATGCAGATGCAATATACTTCTTTAAAGCAATTAACAATCTTCTTACATTAATTCTATCAAGTGCTGATGTTCTAACTTGTAAGGTTTTTTGACCCCATATACAAATTCCTTGATTTGGGAATGTTGCAATTGGATTAATTCTGTTTTGATATAAAGTATCTCGTTTGCTTTGTGATAATTTTATCTCAACATCAATTGCTGTAGGGATTCCACCTCTATTTAAACCAGCTGGTGCAAACCACTCATAAGCTACTGAGTCATTGAATGCAATTACCTGTGGGACTACTACGGATGGTGGTACCCATACTGGTTTTGCTGTGTTTGGATCTAACATCTTCACCCATGGCCAGTATGTTGCTGTATAGCTTGTGTCTAATCCACTGTCTGCAACTGCATTAACAGCCTCAGATAAAGTACTATTTTGAACTACTGGATCAATGATGACAAATGTATCACCTCTATCTTCTGCAGTTTCAACCATTTGATTAGCTACACCTAAGTGTTTTTGCAATGTTACTCCTGGTGCTACTAACATATTAATATCAAACTGATCGGCATTTTGTAGAACATTTAAAGCTTTTACATAAGCTGCTCCACCTCCAGTTGAGGTACTTGTTAAATCAAATCCAAATAAGTTGGCTGAAGTAATAGATGAACCTACATACTTTGGTACTGCTGGATCTGCTCCATCAAAACCACCTTGGAATGGTACTGAGAATTTTAAGAATGTTGATGTGTCTACTCCTTCAATTAAGCTTGATGATAAGCTCAATCCTGCAACTACACCTGCGTTTACACCAGATGCACTAGGATGTATAAAACAACTATCTAAATTAAATCTCACATTATTTCCAGCAGCTGCATTTTGTGCTAAAGGTTTGAAGTAATTCTCATTATCAGTATTTACATAATTAACACCATAATAAGCTTTCTTGCTATAAGAACCATTAATCTCAGTTAATTGTGTAATCAACGACATTGATGGCATTGAAAATGGTACTACAATAGGTTGCAATACTGATTCAAATCCAGCTGGATAGTAGCTAGGTGATGCTGAACCATTGTCCACATTAGTATCCATGTCTACTCTAATATACTTTGAATTATTATTATAGTTTCCATTGGTTACTAAATCAAAGTCAGAATTCACAGTGAAATATCTATCTCCAATTCTTCTTGCAATATAGTCAGTAGATGCTGGATCTAAAGTCAGGTTGTTAAATGTTTCTAATACTACTGGTCTTTGATCTGTATCATTATAATCACGAACTAATAAAGTAAAGGTACCATAATCTGTGTTAGGTAATGTACCTGGCTTTTGTAAATTTATTACAGATACTTTAACTGAGGTATTAGTATCATTTCCATCTCCAATTGTATAAACTTTAAATAATTGTGCTGGATCTTGACCAGTTATTAATTGTGAAGTTACCCATGGAGTTGAAGCTGCACTATAAGCACCATAAGTGCTACCTGATAAGTTTACTGAACTTCCTGTGTTCATAGTTATGAAAGCAGCTCCAGATCCTGTTAAGGTTGTAGTTGCTAGATAACTATCAAATAAGATATACATATATCCTTTCTTAGCTCCTTTAGCAGATTCTCCTAACACATTTAATAAGGATGTGTTGCTTGTTGGTTGAGCTGATGCTGACACTGTTTGTACAGTAATGCCTGATCCTGATAAAGTTAAAGCAAAAGATCCAGTAAAGGATACTTGACTTGGACTTATACTAGATGATATAAAGCTATTGCCAGTAGATGATCCTACGGTAGTTGTTGGTAATATAGCTCCAACAGTAAACTGACCTACTGATCCACTTAATACAATTGCTGCATAGTTGTTAAAGCTATATCCAGTGTTTGTTAATACTCTAACAACGGTGACATTTGCTGCATTGCGTATATAATTTCGCACTGCATATGGTACATAGCTTTCCTCATATACATCACCAAATACTTTGATAAAATCATCAAAGTTGTTTAATACAGTTGGTATGAAGGCTGGTCCTTTTAAGGTAGGACCTACAATAGCTGCTCCTATTTGTGCAATTCCAGTAGGTAGAAATGATAAGTCATTTTCGTTAGTGAAAACACCTGCTGATACAATTTGTTCTGCCATTTTTAACGGATTTATTTATTTATAAATATCCGTAACCTTTGTCAAAACCTTTATTTTTGTGAGGTAAAATTACCAGTCTCCAAATCAAGAGTGCCTACACCATACTTTTCAGTTAAAGCTTTAGATAATTGTGACTCCTCTTCGCTAATAATAAATATCTGCTTATCCACCTCAGCCTCTTTTATTTTAAGATTCTCTAAATCTTCTTCTAAGCTACGTCTTAGCATTTTTAATTGAATTAATGCCACTCCAGCTGAGTTGTAATCTTTTTGGATTGTTTTAATTTTTTCTAATTCCTCTTCAGTAAACCTTGTTGATTCCATTTTTATTTATTTTTACGTTTATTAAATTCAAAAGCATATGTTAAACTTAAGCTATGTGTTAATCTTATAGCATCAAATCTATACACTATATCAAAATTCTGTTTCATCTGGATTCCAGCATCAAATGTAACTCCAACACTTCTATCATGTCCTACATTTAATCCACCTCCTATTAATAAACCATATGGTCTTTTTCTTTCCACTTCTTCTCTAATAGTGTTGGTTATAAAAATAGAATCAGTTTTAAATATATATTTTGGAAATTTAGGAGTGTATGTAAATTTACTTCCGATTAATTCTCCTCTAACATCAGCAAATAATGTTCCTTTAATTAAACTATCTTCATATTCCTGGGTATATTGAAATAGACTGTCACATTTGGTTTTTGGAGTATCTACTAATGATATTCCAGTTCCATGTTTGATTGGTTTTTTCCCTTCAGTTGTTGTTGGGATTTTAGGAAATGATAATGTATCAATGTGTGTTGTTTGTCTTATACTTGTAGTTGTTACAATTTCAGGACAATTAACCTTAGTACATGAGTGAACATATAATATGTAAATTACTAATCCTAGAATTATAAATGTTTTTAATGGTGATAACCATTTACCTTGTTCACTATCCCATTTAAAGAATTTTTTTAATCCATTAAACAAAAACAAACCACTTTTTCTTAGAAAACTAATAACCGTCGTTAACCAAATCATAATACACTATTTTATATAAATATAACAAAAATTATTCAATCCAGCTAATAAATATCAACTGATTTTGATTCAGTTGATGCTATTTTTAATTAAAACTAATTACATACAAAATTTAAGTTATCTCCATGTATGATAGTAAAGTGTTAGAACCACTAATAGTATTGTTAGAAATTTTTATAGAATCCCCTAACTGTAACACTAATGTATCTGATATAGGTTGGAATGTTACTTGAGTTGGTATTGATGAACTTTGGATTAACCAATAATTAATTGCTGAGCCGCTTTTGTTTATAATAACATCAATGTTTATACTACCTGTTGCAATATTTGATATGTATAAACTTTTTACTAAAGATGATGTTACATTACTAGGTACTGTATATATAGTAGTTGATCCAGTGCTGTTTAGTTGTGTAGCATTTAATTTGTATGTGTTAGCCATTTTCTATAGTATTTTCGTTTAACCATGGTTTTGGTAATCCTATTGTATACACTTCAGGATACCATTCTATATTAAAATAGGTATAGGCTTCTTGTTCTGTATCAAACCAATACCATCCATCAGGATAATCTTTTCTATCTTTTTTTTCTTTTTTCTTTTCTTCTGATTTATGCAGTTCATAGTTTGCATTTAATACAAAATTAGGCCCACATAATACTTCTCCTGATGTTGAGTCTATTTTGTAAAATCCTTCGGTATCTTCATTCATACTTATAAATATTTAAATTATCCTGAAACTGACCAACCTTTAGCTGTAGCAATTGTTGGATTATCATTAGCAGTACCCCAGTTTCCTGTTACTGTAATTGTTTTTCCTGTACCTGTTGCTGATAGGTTTGTATAAACTTCATTAAGTGCAACTGAGTCGAGGTTTTGGTTAGATATGTCAAAAGTAGCATTTATGTTTGTTATTTGCATACGTCTTAAACCACGACAATTAGCAAACATAGTTGTAGTAGTAGTTATTCCACTAGTTGGTATTGAACCTATTTCAATTAAATTAAAGCAACTTGCAACCATATTAGTTGCAACGAGAGTTGTACTTGCTACTGTACCAGTCATTCCTGGTATTCTTTTTAAACTATTACAGCCACTAAAAATAGTAGCCAATGTTGTAAGTTTATTTGCATTGTAAAACAACGGAGCCTCTTTTAATGCAGCGCAATTTTGAAACATATTTGCAATAGTTGTACAATTGGCTATATTAAAATTTGGTACTCTTTTTAATGAATTCGCGGAAGCGAACATAGCCGATAGTGTTGTTGCATTTGAAGTATTAAGTGCTGGTATTTCTTCTAAACTAGTACAACCTTGAAACATACTGTCCATAGCTGTGCCATTTGAAGTATCTAAGTATGGTATTGTTTTTAATGATACGCAACTATTAAACATAGTAGTAAAAGTTATACCTTTTGATGTATTAATGGGTGGTATAGATATTAAAGAACCACAACCTGCAAACATAGAAGTGAAGGTGCTAATATTTGCTGTATTTAATAGTGGTATAGTTTTTAAATTGCTGCAGTTTGTAAACATACCTGATACTGTAGTACCACTTCTTAAATTAAATTTGGGGATACTGGTTAATGAAAAACAACCTCCAAACATATTACCAAAATTACTAACATTGCTTGTATCAAATAAACTAACTTCTGTTAAATTATAACAGCTTGCAAATAAATTTGAAACATTTGTTATATTATTTGTGTTTGTGAATCTAGGAGATTTTTTTAAACTATAACAGCTGCTAAATAAACCAGTAATAGATGTTGTTGATCTACAATCAAGTGTTCTGGGTATGTCTATTAGTGAATAACAGTTGGCAAATGTACTTGTAAAATTTATTACTCTTGAAGTATTACCTATAAATTTTATACTAGTTAGGTTATAGCAACCTGAGAAAGTACCGTTTAAACTGTTAACATTAGTAACATTTATTGGGGGTAGTGATCTTAATTTATTACAGTTGTTAAATGTATTTTGTAAGCCTCCTATAGTTGTAGTACTAAAATTATCATTATTAATATTTAGTAGGTTATAGCAATTTTGGAAAGTATTACTCCAATTTGTTACATTACTAGCACTTGCAAATGTTACTGTTTCTAAATTAGAACAACCACTAAACATACTGGTTAAGTCTGTAGCGTTGTTAACATTAATAATAGGAAGTTTTTTTAATTTAGTACAAGTACTAAACATACTTGTATAACTAGAACCGCTTCCCATAAAAAGGTCTGTGACTTCTGTTAAACTATAACAGCTTGTAAACATACTTGCAAAACTAGTTATTTTATTTGAACCAGAGTAGTAGAACTTTTCTAGGAAGGTACTTGATGCTGGAGAAGCGCTATTCGCCAAAATAAGTGATGTAACATTACTCCCAGCCATTGCAATTGATAACCATTGATTTGGAATAGTAGTACTTGCAGGGTTAAAGGATCCTGTTGTTGGGGTTGGTACTGTTGTAAAAGTTACTGTTGCAAAAGATGTTGCACTTCCAGATAATGTTACTTTTATTTGTGTTAATTTAGCTCCATCGTATAACGAACTTGATAATGTATTAAATGATGATGTTGTGTATTGGTGTGAAGATGTTACGTTTGTATTATAGTTATTTGTAGTACCATCTCCCCAATCAACAGTATACCCTCCTCCTCCATTTGTTGTTATATTAAATGCTACCCAATTTGAATTGTTATTATAAACAGCATATGTACCATATATTTGATTATCACTTAAAGCAGGATAACTTAACTCACCACCAACATTAACAGCTGGTGGGAAATCAAATAATTCTGATCCTGTTACTATTGTTACTGTGTTTATTGCTCCTGCACTTATTGTTGAAGAAGCAGACACTGTACTATTTGCTGATGGAATATAAATTGAAGGTGCAGATGTATAACCTCCACCGGCATTAGTTATAATTCCGGATGCTGATAATGGAGCTACTATTGATGCTGATACTACTGCACCAGTACCTCCCCCAGTTACAGTAACTGTTGGGACACTAGTGTAATTTCTACCAAATTCTAATACTGGTACTGCAGATGCGGATCTGGAAGCTCCTCCTCCAGTTATTGTTATTGTTGGATAATTACTACCTGCTCTATAATTACTTCCAGAATTGTGTATTGTATATCCTGTTAAAGTACCACCTGTGATTGAAGCAGATATAATTGCTGTCACTCCAGCTACTCCATTTGCTGTTACTGGAGCGGAGACAGACATTGTTGGTGTAGAAGTGTATCCTTCACCAGGATCAGTTATTATTATATCTTTTATATATCCTAATCGTTCTACAACTGATGCTGCTCCAGCACTAAATGTTGATATATAACCATTAGCAGCTGTACCACCACCATTTGCAAAGCTTAATGTTGCATTTGTACCATAACCACTTCCACCATTATATATTGTTAAGGTTGATAATGTTCCATTTACCAAACTAGATGAAACTATAGAACCAGAACCAAATCCAGAGGAACCTAATAAATTAAGACTACCAGTTTCAAAAGCGGGGCCTGAAAAAAGTGAAGCATCATCTTGATAATAAAGATCGCTGTTATTTATTCTAATTGTAGTTTTTTTATTTAAGTCTATAACTCCTTTAGCATCTTGTGAAAAATCATCTCCAATATATCCACTATTACTTCTTCTTCCCATATTATACTTATTTTAAGTTAAAAACCATAATTGTGCTTCAATTGCTGTTGTATCACCTGTACCACCTGCATTTAATGCATGGCTTGCTGTTAAAGCATAAGAAGCTGTTATTGCATTATTTGACCAAGAAGAAGTTCCTATTAAAGTTCCTGTTATTGAATCTGATACTGTAAGTGATCCTGTTACTCCTAAAGAACCTGTTATCTGAGCACTTCCCGTAAATGGAAATGCTGAACCTCCTGCTCCAGTTGAATTAATTGTGACTGAACCAGAACCTCCGTTTGTGACTGATATATTTGTTCCTGCTACTATTTGAGTTACTCCTCCATTTAGTGCGTAAGATGCTGTTGTAGCTAAACTTGCAGTTCCTGAGTATGCTGAACCTGATAGGTATTCTATCTGTAGTGCTAGAGAAGCACTTGCTGCTTGATTTCGTTCTATCCAACTCTTAAATGACATACTATCTATCTATAACAGTTATATTATCACCTGGTGCTAAAGTGTGCCCTATCACTCCTACATCAAATAAGATTACTGTGTTTGACCCTACGTAGGATATAGATTTTACTGCTGTTGATGATACTTCTTTGCCATTTATTATAAACCGGTAGCTATTTGGCATTTGATTTAGATGTGCATTATACATCACTGCAGATTCTGGTGATGCTATTGAATTTGCCTTTGTTTCATTTTGTATTACCGTATCTACAACAACTCTTCTTGTTGAATAAGTCTTCTCACTTAATTTTTCTGATTTTTCTTTTGCTACTGTTTCTGGTATTAAATAACCAAATAATGTTAATTGAAATGATGTACGAACTATTCTATCACTATCCTGTAATAGATCAGTGGTGTTTGTGTAACTATCTACCTTTGTTCTAAATTTAAATCTCTGCTCATCTCCCCAATAAGTTCCCTCTGTATATATAATAGCTTCAACAATTTTATTCATCTGCTCCACATAGTTAGTCCAAACAATAACATCATAAGACAAATCAACATAATCTGGAACAACTGTATTTACGTACTGTATAACAGGTTTTGCATTAGTTAAGACAGAGAATTGATCGTACTTATTCTTATTATTGTACCTCACTGGTTGTGAGTAATAAACTTGTGGGTAGTTAGCATCTACTTTGTTTGTTAAACTTTTATTTCTAGTTATGCTTGTTCTTTTGTAAGATATTAATGGTGTTATTATTTTACCATCTTTATCTCTATAATAAGCATCTGCATCAACACTTTTCCATTTTTCTGGTGATCCATAAATGACTGGTACTCTTACGGATGTGTTGTCTTCAATAACATACGGCTTGATTGTATTATCAAAATAGTATTTAATAACATTATCAATGTCATATAAACCTACGGAAAAATTCTTTGAAGTATCATCATCTCTCCTAATATCATTAGCTCTGTTAGAAGGTTTATCTGGACTTCCTGTTGAAAGTTCTCTCTGACTTTTTGGTAATGGTTTTTTTACACTCATAATTCACTTCTACCTTTTTCAATTTGCAATCTTGTTATTCTCGCATAGTGTGTGTTACATTGAATTGATATGCTAGATCCCCACTCAGGTGTTACATTTTTGTTATGGTCTGGATTCTTACCTGCAAATAGTTGGTTTTCAACCAAACTATCCACTTCCCAATAATTACCATTCCAATTAATTATATCACCAACCTTTGGTATTAAATCCAAATCAACAAGAATATCTCTAAAAAATCCAAACTGGGTGATCTGATTGACATCTGATCCTAATTGGTCATCAACATTCCAAGTTTGATCATTTCTTACAATTAAGCATGCAAATCTTACAGGTGAATAATAGGTTTTTCCATCTGGTGATTCACCATACACATTGGATGTTGTATTGTTTAAAGACAGCTGGTAATAGTCAACTTCTTGGGATATAATATCATTTATTAACTCCTTATTAAGATGTCTAAATACTGATATGTCTCTTGAACTACCAAAAAGTGCCATAGTTATTTAATATATATTTTTAACGGTACTTTACTTAACTGTAGTCTCATAGCTTCAGAAATCTCCTGCTCTTGTAGCATTTGACCCTTTCTACCCAGAGCCTCTAAGGTCAACCTTAATTCCTCAAGTAATGCAGCTTTATCTGTTGAAGCTTGAGTAATTAAGTCAGCTGCATTTAAAGTTACTTCTGCACCTGGTACTGGAATTGTTGCGTATTTACCTCGAATTAAGCCAAGTAACTCTTTTGCAATTGCTAATGTGTACTTATATATCCATTGTTTACCTATATGGTTAATATCTGTATATGGAATTCGATCATAAGGTATATTCGATAGATCAGAAACTCTTCCAGTAGTACCAGCACTACCACTTCCTTCACCAAATGGATTATTTCTATCGTCAACTAATATATAATCAAAATATATCTTTGGTAAATAGTTTCCATCTGGCATTGGAAAAATTCTTAAATTATTGTTAACCAATTCAAAAGAGTAGGCAGATTTTCTAATCTGATCATTAAACTCAATCTCTTGTATTCTTAATAAGTCAGCATATAGTGGCATTAACATGAAGTTTATAGATGGTGAATAAGATCCCCACCCAAAAGAGTCCATTAACTGCTGTGAACCATATCCTGTTCCTACAAATGGATCAAAATATCTAATGATTGCTGGAGGAGCTTCATAATAAACTCTTTTTATTTCTATTTCACTACCACTCACATTAGTAGCTGCCCATGCATCTAAATCATATTCTTGTTTATTGATTTCTGTTTGTATAGACCCTTTATGATAAGTAACAGTTCCTCCAGAACCAGCTTCAGTTCCATAATTTTTAGCCATTTTTATAATACGACCTAGATTTGGACTAATTACTCGTTGTGATAAGTTTGCATCAGCTGATGTACCCTGCACAGTGATCATATAATCTCTTGCATTGTACATATTTACTTGTGTTGTGAATTCTGTTATAGCTTCTTCAAAGCAAGTATAGAAATTGATGTCTTGCATCTCCACCTCCATTATAGGATATCCTAACCTCTGTGCACAGAACTTAGCTACTTTATCAGCATCAGTTTGAAATTGAGCGTCATTATCATAATAACCAAAAGGTGTGCTACCAGTAACGAATGAAGATGATCCTGGCCATATAGGTATATTCATATATAATGTTTCCTATAAATATGCTACGAGATCGTTTAATCGTAATAATTCTTGTATACCTCTAGTATATCTGCTACAATAGGATCTCTGTGATTTGTCTTTAATGTATGTACACCAAAATGAGGTATATCTCTTAAATTCTTACATATAAAATCAAAGCCTGATGCTTTCTTGTCTTTTAAATCTATTTGTGCTATATCACCACAAATAATCATCTTACTACCATTACACAATCTACCAAGTAGTAATTCCATCTGTCTGTGTGTTATGTTCTGTGCTTCATCAACTACAACACAGCAATTTGATAGGTTTCTACCTCTCATAAAAGCAAGTGGGATTACTTCAATCATACCTTCTTGTAGACACTTATCTATTTTCTCCTTGGTATATATACGATACATATTATCATATACTGGTGCTGTAAATGGAGCTAATTTGTCATCAATACCACCAGGTAAAAAACCCACATCCTCTCCAGAGGTTACAGTTGGTCTTGTTATGACAATTTTTTCGACTTCTTTTTGAAATAATAAATCTAAAGCACATTGAGCTGCCACCATAGATTTTCCACTTCCAGCCATACCTCGTAACACTGTTATTGTGTTTGTAAGTACTAACCTCTTAGCTTCTTTTTGCTCTTCGTTTAGTTGGATCTGGAATTTGATCGGTCCTTTTGGCTTCTTTCTAGAAGGAGCTCCTTTTTGTGTGTCCATAACAGTTTTGTTTAATTTTAGAATGTGTATGGATTCGAAGTGATTCCATCATAAGCAATTGCTGTACCAGAGCTTTGAGTAATGGATGCTATCGAACCATATATTGGTATGCCTGCAGAAGCTGTTAATACTGCAGCAGAGCCTGATATAATGTTTGTAAATGCAATTGTTGCTGTACAGTTAGTAATTGGATAATACATAAAAAAATCTCCGGCTCTTGTTACT
>SXGQ01705071.1_pt1 | contig 17475 bp, 12 predicted proteins | sample 3178371 | NCBI WGS metagenome assembly SXGQ01 (sample SAMN11356859, study PRJNA531348) | freshwater metagenome | isolation source: freshwater sample F1-20 | place: China: Fuxian Lake, Yuxi | collected 2017-12-25 | reverse complement strand
GGTCGACATCGGCGGCGGCAGCACCGAGATCGTGCTCAGCTCCAGCGGCGTGGTCGAGGCGGTGGCGACGCTGCGCCTGGGAGCGGTGCGTCTGACCGAGCGGTACGGCCCGGGCGACGATTCGCTGTCGTCGCGTGATGCGGGCAAGAAGCAGCAGCGCCAGGGCTTCGGGGCCATGCGCCGCCACGTCCGCGAGACGCTGGACAAGGAGCTGGGACGCCCGCCGTTTGTGCCGCAGATGATGTTCGGCACCGGCGGGACGTTCACCACGCTGGCGGCGATCAGCATGCACCGGGGCCAGGGGCGGAGCGAAAGCGACCTGTTGCCCTTCACGGTGCGCGGCTACGAGATGCAGCGTTCAGAGGTGCGTCACCTGCTGGACTGGCTGCGCGGCATGCCCGTGCGGGCCCGGGCGCGGGTGCCGGGGATGAGCCCGGACCGCGCCGAGATCATTGTGGCGGGGCTGACGATCGCCGAGTCGGTGATGAAGCAGCTTGGTGTGAACTCCCTGCGGATCCACGACCGCGGCATCCGCGACGGGATCATCCTCGAAATGATCCGCGAGCTGTACCCGCCGGCGTCGCGTCCGGCCCACGACCCGCGCGACCGCCTTCGGTGCGCCCGTCAGTTCGGGCTGGCGTGCCGCTACGAGGAGCCGCACTCGAACCACGTGGCGATGCTGGCGACGCAGTTGTTTGACCAGGTGGCGTTGCAGGCGCGGCACAGCCGCGACTGGGCCACGCCGGAGAACCGCGAGCTGCTGGAGGCGGCGGCGATCCTGCACGACATCGGGTACTTCATCAACTACAGCCGCCACCACAAGCACAGCTACCACATGATCATCCACTCGGACCTTCCGGGGTTCACGCACCGCGAGCGCGAGATCGTCGCGAACGTGGCGCGGTACCACCGGCGTGCGGAGCCCAAGAGCCGCCATCCAAGCTTCGGAGCCATGATCCCCGCGGACCAGGACCTGGTGCGCCGGCTGTCGTCGATTCTGCGCATCGCCGACGGGCTGGACCGGCGCCACGTGCAGGCGGTGCAGGGGATCGACGTGGTGGTGGCCAGGGATGCCGCCCGGATCATTGTCACCGCCGAGGAGGATCCGGCGGTGGACGTGTGGGGCGCCGAGCGCAAGAAAGACCTGTTCGAGAAGGTCTTCGGGCTGTCGACCGAGATCCTCTGGGCCGGGAAGGCCGGTGCCGAGCCGGAGCTGCCGCCCCCGCTGCTGTCCGCGCCCCCGATCGTGCCGGCGGAGACGTCGCCGCTTGTCGAACCGCGTCCCGGCCGCGTCCGTGCCGACCGGCGCATCGTTCATCACCCACCAACCGAACCGCGCCCGGCGACGTGATCATTCAGGACCACGGTCTGGTCCCGGCGCCCCGCACAGGACTACCCTTCTACCCACCATGGGCAGCTACGCACCGTACGAGGACTTTGGCAATCTCCCCGGCAAGCTCTTCATCGTCGAGGGCATCGACGGGTCGGGCAAGAGCACGCAGCTGGACCTGCTGCGCAAGTGGCTGGCCAGCCGCGGCTACTGCGCGTACTTCAGCGAGTGGAACAGCTCGCCGCTGGTCAGCGAGACCACCAAGATCGGCAAGGCCCAGCGCCTGCTGAGCCCCATGACCTTCAGCCTCATCCACACCGCCGACTTCGCCGACCGGCTCGAGCGCACCATCATCCCGCCCCTGCGCGCGGGGGCGGTCGTGCTCGCCGACCGGTACATCTACACCGCGGTTGCCCGCGATGCGGCCCGCGGCCTCGATCGCGACTACGTGCGCCGGCTCTACCGCTTTGCCCCGCGCCCTACCGCGGCGTTCTACTTCCGCGTCCCGCTGCAGGAGGCGCTGCACCGCATCCTCGCCGGACGCCCGGAGCTGAAGTACTACGAGGCGGGCATGGACCTTGGCCTGGCCGAAGACCCGTACACCAGCTTCGAGGTCTTCCAGGGGCGGATCCTGGCCGAGTACGAGCAGATGGTCCCCGAGTTCGGGCTGAGCGTGATCAACGCGACGCTCCCGATCGCCGAGCAGCAGGCGCAGATGCGCCAGCTCGTCGAGCCGCACCTCAAGAACGTGATGCGGACCCCGGTCATGCCGCACGTCGAGGTGCTGCGCGAGGAGGGGCTGAGCGGGCGGTACCTGGCGGAGATGGGCGGGACGGATTGAGGCTCAACGAGCCCCGAGTGTGGGCCTGCAGGGCCTGAGCCCCTTGCCCCCTACTTCACGAACCGCGCGTACCACGCCGCCCATTCGCCCAGCATGTGGGCGGTGTGGGCCGGCTCGGTGAAGCCGTGGGGCTCGCGCGGGTAGCTGAGGAAGCGGGTGGTGATGCCCAGGTCCGTCAGCGCGCGGTGGAGCAGCACGGCGTTGGCGTGGCCCACGCGGGCGTCGTTCTCGCCGTGGATGATGAGAGTCGGGGTCGTGATGCTCGCGACCTTCTGCATCGGGCTGGCGCGGAGGAAGTTCTCCGGCGTGCGCCACGGGTCGCCGCCGAACTCCCAGCCCGCCACATGGCCGCGGTTGATGTCGCTTGTGGCGTACTGCACGATGGTGTCGGTGACGCCCGCGCCGACCACGGCGGCCTTGTACCGCTGGGTATTGGCGATGGTCCATGCGGTGGTGTAGCCGCCCCACGACCAGCCGCCGTAGACCAGGCGCTCGGGGTCGGCGCGTCCGGTGGCGATGAGCATGTCGACTCCGCTCTCGATGTCGGCCAGTTCGACCTCGCCTAGGCGGCCGCGGTTGGCCTGATAGAAGTCGTTGCCGTAGCCGATGCCGCCGCGGTAGTTGGGCTGGAAGACGCTGAAGCCCCGGGCCGCGAAGAAGGCGGCCCACGGGCTGAAGCGCTGCGTGCTGACCCAGTCGGGGCCGCCGTGGGGCATGACCATCAGCGGCGCGGGTCCGGCGGGGGTGCGCGGGGTGACGGTGAGCAGCCCCTCGATCTCCTGGCCCTCGGCGTTGGTCCAGGTGACGACCTCGGTGGCGCCGATCGTCCACTGGGTGACCTGCGGGTTGAGGCGAACGGCGGTGCGCAGGATGTCGCGCTGGGGATCAAAGAGCGTGGGATCAAGCGGCTCGGTGGTGGACGAGGAGCGGAAGGCCAGCCATCGCCCCATGCGGTCGGTGACGAGCGGACCGTCGATCACGCGACCGGCAAAGCCGGTGTCCTGGAGCTCGGGGGTGCGTCCGACGGTCACGCGCAGCAGCGTCGAGCGCGTGCGATCAAACGAGTGCACGATGACTGACGCGGAGTCCCCCGCCCACGCCAGCCCCTGCATCGTCAGGTCGGCATCGCGCACCAGGTTGGTCCCGCGCCGCTCCTCGGGGGTGAAGACCATCAGCTCACGCATCTGGCTCACGCTCAGCTTGCCCGCCGCCAGAAACGCGACGTGACGCCCGTCGGGCGACCAGCGGATCTCGGCCAGTTGCTGCGGCACCATGGACATCGGCGAAAGCATCTCGCCGGTGGCGGCGTCGAGGATCTTGGCGGCGTGCTGGGTTATGGCGACGTACGGGTCGGCCGAGCGCGATGAGATGACGGCGAACTTCGTGCCGTCGGGCGACCAGTCGAACTCGACGACATGGTCGAACTCGCCGGTGATCCGCCGCGGGGGCTCAGCGCCAAAGCGTTCGAGGGTGTACAGCGCGCTGGAGCGCCACTCTTCCCCCACCGCCGTCGCACCGCCCGAGGCCCAGCGGGCCCGCTTGGCGTCGTCGTCGAGCGGGGGCGTGGCGACAAACGCGAGCGATCGCCCGTTGGGGCCCCATGCGAACGACTCGGGCTCCAGGTCGCCGGTGTCGATCGGTTCGGGCTCGCCGCCGGCGAGGCTCATGATGTGGATGCGGGACTTGCCGCCGGTCCCGGACCGGATGAACCCCAACTCCGAGCCGTCGGGGGAGAATCGCGGCAACGAGGGCTTGTCGGTGGCGAAGGTGAGCTGGCGGGGAGCGCCGCCCACGGTCGGCACGGTCCAGAGTTGACGCGCCACCGTCCAGCCGCCGGTGGTGTCGGTGTCGCTGGGCTTGGCATCGGGGTCAAAGGTGCGTGTGGTGAGCGCGTAGACCAGATGGTTGCCGTCGGGCGAGAGGATCAGATCCGATGCGGTGCTGAGCGAGGCGATGTCCGTCGCCAGCGGCGGGCTGGTGCTGTCGAGCTGGCGGGCCGATACGAAGGGCGCGAGCATCGCCGCACAGGCAACAACGAACGCGGTCGCGACAGGCCGGGTCAGAACGGTGCGCATGACGGGCTCCAAGGGGGGATCGGGCGGCGTGCGCCGAGTATCGGTCCATCGGCACGCTTCAGGGTGCTCGTTGAGGATCGGCTTGGTACAGGGAGAACCACTGCTCGATGCGGCGGATCTGGGCCTCATCTTGGCGTGCATTGGCCGCGGCCGAGGCCTTCTCGATGATGAACAGCACCCCCTCGTGCTGCCCGGCCCGCGCGTGGGCCCGGGCCAGTATCAGCAGCGCGGCCGGATCGGCGGCATCAGTGCGGGCCACGGCCTGGCGTGCGGCATCGACAGCCTGGCGGGGATCGGCATCTTGATTAAGCCGAATCTCGGCCAGGCGCAGCCAACTGGCAACATTGTCCGGCGTCTGCTCGACCACCGCCTCCAGCACCCGCGCCGCTTCCGCGTGGTTTGCTCGCTGGACCTGGGCTTCAGCCAGCAGCGGCCCGGCGATGGGGGTGTACTTGTCGGGCCAGCGGTCGATCGTGTGGCGGAAGTGCGCTGCCGCCGGCGCGGGGCGTCCTGATTCGATGAGCGCCTTGCCCAGTTCGAGGCGAAGGTCCAGATCCTCGGGGCTGATCGCTGCCGCACGATCCAGCGCTGCAGCGCCTCGCTCGGCATCCCCTGAGCGCTGCAGGAACAGTCCGAGCTGGCGATGAGCGTGGGCGCTCTCCGGATCGGAGCGCACCGCGTTCAAGTGGCACTCCTTGATGCGATCAGGATCAGCGCCACTGGCATCGAGCTCCTGCCCCAGCATGGCCCACGCGGCCGAGTACTCCGGCCACGCCGCGACGGCGGACTCGAGCTCCCGCAGCATCGAGGCCTCATCGCCGGCGAGCTTGAACGCGTTGGCCCGGACCAAGTGGCCCTCGGCCCGCTTGTGGATCGAGTCGGGGACCACCGGCAGCAGCGACACCCCCAGCGTCATCACCGCCACGACGACCGACGCGACCAGCGGCCCGCGCCGGCCCATCCGCGCCTGCACGATCAGCGTCGCCACGCCGATCCCCGCCAGCGCGAAGATCGCCGGCATCATCGGCACGCGGTACCGACCCGACGCCACGAACACCACCTGGCTGGCGATGTACGCCCCGATGAGCGCCACCAGCGGCAGGATCGGGCGCAACCGGACCAGCCAGCGCCACCGCGCGGGGGTGCGCTCAACCAGCGGATCAGGGACGACCGGCATCCACCAGCCCGCCAACGTCGCCACGATGCCCACCATCGCCAGCGCCCCCACCACGCCGAACCACGGCCAGCCGACGGCACGGGCCATGACGACATCCGGCGTCAACGCCTCGACCGGCGCGCTGGCAATCACCTCGCGACCGTGCACCGCCAGCAGCAGCTTCCTCCCCAGCAGCCCCAGCCATGCCACGCGATCGGCATGGATGTGCTCCCACGTGTGGCGCTTGTACGACGCCTCGCGGCCCGCGGTGGTCAGGATTCCGTCCTTGATGGTCGGCAAGGCCAGCAGGCGGTCCCACTCGGGGCCGGGTCGCACGTGGGCCGTGCCATCAGCGCCGGGGCCGTTGCCGATGTAGAAGTTCAGCCCCTGGTGCGTCTGCACCAGCAGCGGCTCGCCCGCCAGCTTCGAGTTGTAGACCGACACGGGCACCACCACCAGCGCTGCCAATCCCGCCAGCACCAGCGGCGGCCCGATCAGGCGCAGCGGGTGCGGCTCGGGGCCTCCGGGCACCACCGGCGTGCGCAGACGCTCGACCTCCATCGCCAGCCGCTCGATCCCGATCCACACCGCCATGAACGCCGTGAAGAGCAGGCTCGTCGGGTGCGTGATGATGCTCAGCCCCAAGAGCAGCCCCATGGCGGCGCAGCGCCACATGCCGCAGCGGTCGCGACCGCCCATCCAGATCGCCAGCACCAGGGCGTGCAGCAGGGCCGCCAGCCCCTCGGCGAAGAACTCGGTTTCGTAGTACGCCAGCGGCAGATACAGCGCCCAGATCGCGGCCATCGCGAGCATCGGCGCCGTGCCGAACCGCCCGCCGACGGCGCGGCCCATGGCCGCCATCCCCACCAAGGCGCTCAGACCCTGGCACCTGGCGATGAGCATCTTGCCCGCCCCCAGCCAGAGCAATGCCGCCAACAGGTACGGGTAGAGCGGCGCGTGGAACGGCACGCTGTCCCAGATCCACTTCCCCGACAGGATCTCCAGCGCCCACTCGTGGTACTCCATCACGTCAGGGCCGGCGGGATGGTCAAACAGGACGCTGGGGCGGTAGTCAAGGATGTACGCCACGCGCACGATCAGCGCCACGCCGATCAGCGCCAACAACGCCAGACGAGCTCGCGGGCCGGGGGGCTTCAACGATCAGCACCCGCGCCGGCGCCCGCCTCATGCTCGCGGATCTGTCGGACCACATCCTTCGCCATGTCGTTGGGGATTGGCACGCTCAGGTTGTATTGCTCGAGCTTCCACCGCTGGCCGACCAGGCGCACCACCCCGCTGCCGCGGCACTGACCCATGTGGTCGCTGGTGAGCAGTTCATCGAACCATGCCATCCGCCGATCTTCCGAGAGCGTGATGTTCCGCTCGGTCGAGGTGTAGGCCCAGCCGGTCCCCTTGCTGAAGTGCGGCTGCGCGAAGGCCTTGAACTCGTCGAGCGTCCACCGCTCCGTCGCGTCCGTGCCCAGGAACACCGCATCCGGGGCGAAGTGGGCGAAGTAGCGGTCGCCGTCGGCCTTGGCCGCGGCATCGTGCAGATCGTCGAGCATCGCCGCGATGGCGCGGGACTCGGGCGGCGGCGGGCGCAGGCGCTCGCCCAGTTGCTCGTCCGCCGGCGTTCGTCCGGGGCGAAAGCTCTCGATGAGGTCAAAGAGCGTCTGCGGCGTCGGCAGCTTCAGCACGTGGTCCTCGCCCGTCATGATGTACAGCCGGTGATCAACGCCCCCGGCGTTGAGCCGCTCGGCCAGTCGCTGCGACTCGGCAACCCACGGCTCGTCGGTGTCGGCCACGAACAGGCGCACCTGCATCCCCTTGAGCCGCGGCGCGAGCGTCAGCACGCGCTGGTCCTCGGCCATGCCCGGCAGCACCGTAAGCGAGTGGAAGCGATCGGGGTTCTCCGCCGCCACACGCACCGCCGCCCGCCCGCCGGTGCTCATCCCCGCGAGGTGGAACTTGCCACCTTCGGGGTTGAACTCCTTGGCCAGCACATCCAGCAGCGGCCCGGCCAACGCCGAGATGCCCCCGCCGTGCATGAGCCCCCGAGGCGTCACCGGGCTGATGACGACCCAGCCGCGCTCGACCGCCTCGCTGGCCCAGTACTTCGTCAGGGCCCACTCGACCATCGCGCCATCCTGGTTCCCCGGCGGCAGCGCCAGGAGCACCGGGTGTTCGACGCCGGGGTCAAACCCCTCGGGCACGATCACTGCACAGACCACCACGCGCTGATCCGGCAGCGTCATGTCGCGGAAGGTCCATGCCTTCTCGGGTGCGCGGCCCCACGCCGGCGCCGCCGTCAGGGCCGCCCCCAGCATCAAGACGAGCCCCACCAGCCATCGTTTCACCGACATGCCGCCGCCTCCTTGCTGGCCCGGTGGCCCGATGCGGGCCACAAGCCCCTCAGGATACCCCCCGACCGGGTCCCCTACGATGCCGACACCCGCATCGACCGACCGACCCTGTCCCGCCCCCGGAGCCCCTTCGCATGGCGAGAGTGACCCGTGCAGCCCTGATCCAGGCCTCGCTCTGCGAGCGGGCCGACGCCCCCTTGGATCGCATCAAGAAGGCCATGATCGACAAGCACGTGGCCCTGATCGAGCAGGCCGCCGCGAAAGGCGCCACGGTCTGCTGCCTGCAGGAGCTGTTCTATGGCCCCTACTTCGCCGCCGAGCAGGAGACCCGCTGGTACGACCTCACCGAGCCCGTCCCCGACGGCCCGACGGTCCGGCTGATGCAGGACCTGGCCCGAAAGCTGGGCATGGTGCTCATCGTGCCCCTCTACGAGATGGAGCTGCCGGGGGTCTACTACAACACCGCCGCCGTCATCGACGACACCGGGCGTTACCTCGGCAAGTACCGCAAGAGCCACCTCCCCCACTGCAAACCCGGCTTCTGGGAGAAGTTCTACTTCACCCCCGGCAACCTGGGCTACCCCGTCTTCCAGACGCGCCACGGCACGATCGGCGTCTACATCTGCTACGACCGCCACTTCCCGGAGGGAGCCCGTGCCCTGGGCCTGGCCGGCGCCGAGATCGTCTTCAACCCCAGCGCCACCGTCGCGGGCCTCAGCGAGTACCTCTGGACGATCGAGCAGCCGGCGATGGCCGTCGCCAATCAGTACTACGTCGGCGCGATCAACCGCGTGGGCATCGAGGAGCCGTGGAAGATCGGCGAGTTCTACGGCCAGTCGTACTTCTGCGACCCCCGGGGCCAGATCGTCGCCAAGGCCTCGCGCGACCGCGACGAGGTCGTCGTCGCCGACCTTGACCTCGACATGATCCGCGAAGTCCGCAACACCTGGCAGTGGTTCCGCGACCGCCGCCCCGAGACCTACGGCCCCGTCACCCGCACCCTCGCCTCCCAGCCGCCCCCTTCGGAGTAAGGCGCTCAGACCCCCATTCCCCCAGCGATGAGCGCCTTGCCCCCTTGAACCCCATGACCTGCGACCTCCTCATCACCGGCGGCACCGTCTGCAACGCCCACGGCATGGCCCCGGCGGATGTCGCCATCGTGGGCGAGCGCATCGACGCTGTCGGCCCTCCCGGCTCGTTGGCCCATCGCACAACGCCCGCCACCACCATCATCAACGCCACGAACCGCCTGGTCTGCCCGGGCTTCATCGATCCGCACGTCCACATCCACCTGCCCTTCATGGGCAACGCCGCCAAGGACGACCACGACTCGGCCAGCCGCGCCGCCCTGGCGGGAGGCACGACCACGCTCATCGAGATGATCTGCCCCGGCCCGCGCGACGAGCCCATGACGGCCTTCCACGACTGGTCCTCGCGCGCTGCCCGGTCATGGTGCGACTACTCGTTTCACCTGGGCATCGTCCGCTTCGACGATCTCGCCCGCGACCAGCTTCGGCACATCGTCGCCGACCATGCCATCACCAGCTTCAAGGTCTTTCTCGCCTACAAGGGCGCACTGGACATCAGCGATGAGGCCCTCTTCGGCGTCATGACCCTCGCCAAAAAGCTGGGCTGCACCGTCACGGCCCACTGCGAGAACGCCGAAGCGATCCACCAGATGCAGCGCCGGCTGCTGGCCGAGGGCAAGACCGAGCCGCGCTGGCACGAGCCCTCGCGCCCGCCCGCCATCGAGGCCCTGGGCGTGCATCACTTCGCGACCTTCCTACGCCTCACCGGGGCCACAGGCTACATCGTCCACACCTCCTGCCGGGATGCCATCGAAGCCGCCGTCGCGGCTCGTCAGCAGGGCGCCCGTCTGTACGTCGAGGTGGTGGCCCCGCACCTCTCGCTCGACCGCTCCCTCACCGAGCTCGACGGCTTCGAGGGCGCGAAGTACATCATGTCCCCGCCGCTGCGCGAGGCCGACCACGTGCGGTTTCTGTGGGATGCCCTCCGCGCCGGCTTCATCGATACCATCGCCACCGACCACGCCCCCTTTGACTTCGTCGGCCAGAAGGACATGGGCCGGGATGACTTCACGAAGATCCCCAACGGCATCCCCAGCATCCAGGAACGTGTGCTGCTGCTCCACACGCTGGGCGTCGCGACGGGCTTGATTAACGTGCCACAGATGGTGGACCATTGCAGCACCCGGGCCGCCCGGATCTTCGGGCTCTACCCCCGCAAGGGCGTGATCGCTCCGGGCAGCGATGCCGACATCGCGATCCTCGACCCGCGCTCCACCGGCCAGTTCTCGCGCCGCGAGGCCCAGTCCCGAGTGGACTACTGCGCGTTCGAAGGCCGGCCACGCGTCGGCGCGATCACCCACACGATCCTCCGTGGCCGGATCCGGTATCAAGATGGGCAGTGCGTCGGCCCGCCCGGTGGGGGCACGCTGATCCCCCGCTCGCCCGCAGGAGCCGTTCCCGTTTCGCCGATGGAGACCTTGTCATGAACACCACCACCCTCTGCCGCGTGCTCGCAGCGTCCATTGTGCTGGTCGCCTCCCCGCTGCTTGCCCAGCAGCAGACCGCCACCTTGGCCGGCACGCCCGCCGATGCCGCACCCTGGGTTGCCCGGCTCAACCAGGACCAGAGCCCCGCCGAACTCGAACTGGCAGCCCGCGAACTGGCGGCCAACCAGCAGCTCGCGACGCTGACCTTCGTCCGCTCGGCGTGGCCCGGTCTGACCCCCGCGGCCCGGCAGGCGCTCCTGAACGCGCTGGTGCTGCCCGCACCCCGCAACCCCGCCCCGGCTCATCCCAACGTCTATGAGATCATCGAGCTGGCAACCGCCGATCGCGACCCCGCGGTGCAGCAGGCGGGCGTCCGAGCCGCCGAGATCTGGGCCTTCCGCGATTTTGCGACCAACCCCGCGGCACTCACGGACTGGCTCAACCAGCGGCGCGGCTCCGTCCCGATGCCGTCCGTGCGCAACGACGCCACCCTCTACGCCGTGCAACTCACGATCAGCCCGCCTGCCGACCCGCTGGCGTCGATGGAGGTGCTCAGACGCTCATCCGCGCTGCCCCGCGCGTTCGCCGAAGTCCGCCAGGGGCTGATCGAGGGCGGCATCCTCGAGTTGTGGGCCGCGTGGTTCACCGACCCCGCCACCGACGAAGCGCTCATGCGCTCATCGCTCGAACTGACCGCCGTCGTCGACCCGCCGCAGCCGTTCTTTGATCGCTACGTCTACCCGCTCGTCGAACGCACGCGCCCGACGAAGATCCGCCAGTCGGCGATCCTCGCGATCGCTCAGCCCGGGCGCACGTGGGCCACGCCGCTGATCGTGCGCCTGCTCAACAGCTCGCTCAACGATCCGACCGAGTTCCACAACATGCTCTGGACGCTCGCGGCCGCCTGCGCCCGCATCCGCGACCACAGCACCATCCCCACCCTCATCGCCATCATCAACGCGGACAACACCCACCACTCGATCTACGGCGTGGGCCACTTCGGGCTTGCCCCATTGACCGGCGTGAAATACGACGAGTCCCACGATGGGGCCTGGTGGACCAACTGGTGGAACACCAACCGCGCTTCACTGCCCGCCAACGCCCGGGACCTGGAGCTGCCGACCCTCACCACCTCATTCCCGCGCCGGGCCCTGCTCGCGGGCAGCGACATCCCCAGCCAGGACCTGCGCATCGGCGACGACGCCAACCGCCGGTACATCCTCTTCGGCCCCGATGCACAGTCCACGCAGCCCGCTTCGGGCTGGGGGCTGGTCGTCGTGCTGCCCGGCGGCGACGGCTCCGACGAGTTCCGCACCTTCGTCTCCAACATCGCCGCCAAAGGCGTGCCCGACGGGCTGATCGTGGCCCAGGCCATCGCCCCGCGCTGGCGTGACGGTGACGACCGCATCGTCTGGCCGACCACACGCCTGCCCGATGACGCGATGGCCTTCCCCACCGAGACGTTCATCAACGACATCATCGCCGATGTCTCTTCGCGGCTGACCATCGACCCCTCGCGCATCTATGCCCTGGGCTGGTCCTCGGGCGGCCCGCCCGTGTACACCGCCGCCTTCAGCCCCGACTCGCCGCTGCGCGGGGCCGTGGTCGCCATGAGCGTCTTCAAGCCCGAGCTCCTGCCGCCGATCGACGGCGCCAAGGGCCGGGCGTTCCGCATCCTGCACTCAGAGACCGACGCCATCCCGATTCGCATGGCCCGACAGGCGGTCGCCGACCTCCGCGATGCCGGCATTGCCAGCGAGATCACCCTCTACGAGGGCGGGCACGGCTGGCACGGCGACTCCTACGGCCTGATCCGTCGCTCGCTGGAGTGGGTCGAGCAGCAGGCCGCCGCCGCTCGCTGAGCCTCAGTTCCCCGCCAGGCTCTCGGACTGCTCGGTGAATCGATCGCCGCGCCAGTCGCCATCGCCGCGGACCGTGCCCGAATCCCCCCGCTCGCGGAACCGCGCCTCCGACTGCAGGCGCACCAGCTCGGCGTGGGTGGTGATGTGCTGTAGCGCCATGCCCCGGAAGTCGTCCAGGCGCTCGAACCCCTTGGATTCCATGAACGCCTTGAGCCCGTTGAGCATCGTGCCCACCAGCCCGTAGCCGTGCTTCATCACGCCGGTGCACACCTGCACCGTGTGAGCGCCCATCAGGATGAACTGGGCCGCATCCTCGCCGCTCTCGATCCCGCCGATCGCCGACAGCGAGGCCCCAAGGAACTCCTCGCGCTGCATCCGGGCCAGTTCCATCGTCATGCGCAGCGCGATCGGGCGCACCGCGATCGAGGAGTATCCCCCCGGCGTCGAATACCCCTCCACCGTCGGCTCGGGGCGCAGCGTCTCAAGATTCACACCCATGATGCACAGGATGGTGTTGATCGCGCTCAGGCCGTCCACACCGCCGCGCAGGCACGCGCTGCCGCACGCCGCGATGTCGGTCACGTTGGGTGTGAGCTTGGCCCACACCGGCACCGTCGCGTGCGTGTTCACCCACGAGCACACTTCCTCGAGCACCGCCGGGTCCTGCCCCATCGCCGAGCCCATCCGCTGCTCGGGCAGGCCGTGCGGGCACGAGAAGTTCAACTCCAGCCCATCGACACCCGTCTCCTGCACGCGCCCGATGATCTCCGCCCACGCATCCTCGCGGAACTCTTCCATGATCGACGCGATCAGCACGCGGTCGGGGTAGTCGTTCTTCAGCCGCCGGAACTCCTCAAGCCACACATCGAACGGCCGATCCGAGATCAGCTCGATGTTCTCCCACCCGATGATCTCGCGCGACCCCCCGGACCCGCCCCCGCCCCCGGACGCGGCCCCGGACGGCGCCCGCATCCGCGCGTACCGCGGCGAGACGTTCACGATCCGCCGATGGTCCAGGCACACCGTCTTGGCGATCACCGCCCCCCACCCTTCGTCGAACGCCTTGGCGATCACGTTGGCGTTCGTCCCCGGCGGCCCGGAACCGATCACAAACGGGTTGGGCAGGCTCAGGCCAAGGGTGCGAACAGTCAGGTCAGGCATCGAGTTCATCCGGCGGCCCTTGCCACGCAAGGTCGCGGTTCGTATCCGGGTCGGAGGACCGGGGCCAAAAACGCTGAAGGAAGCCGGGCATTCTAACCCGATGCGGGCCTGAACCAACCGGAGGCCCGGGCCTGCCTCACGCCGGGCTTGACTACGTTCAGCGCAGCCAGCAGCGACAGCGGTTGAGGAACCACCTTCCCGTCGGCCGCACTATTCACCACAGGATGCTCAGTCGAATCATCCGGGGGCCGGCACGCTGCACGACGTGTTGAACTGCGCCAGCAGGACCGACAGATCCGCCGCATTGACCACGCCGTCGTGGTTCGCGTCGCCGTCGAAGCCGGGCGTCACACCTGCGCCGAAGTTGGTCAGCATCACTGAGAGGTCGGCGCCGTTCACCAACCCGTCGCTGTTGATGTCCGTCGCGATGAAGCACGGTGTGATGGAGTCAGACGCCGGGATCACGATCGGTGTCCCGGGCGACGACTCGTATCCCCACGCCAGCACGACGTACCGATCGAACACGATCGAGTCCGGCAGGACGCCGAGATACCGCGGCGCGATCAGCGCCCACCCGTAGTGCGTTCCGGTCGCCAGCTCCAGCCGCAGTCCCACGTACGCATGGCCGTCGGACAGACGCCACGTCTCGCCGGTGGGCTGGTTCTCGTGCGACAGCGGGCCGTAGCCCTGGGTGAAGTCAAGCTGAGGACCGACGACGTCGCCGGTCCGCAGCGTCAGCGGCACATCGGTCAGCATCCACCCGCTCGGCAGGGTCACGCTCGCCCCCCGCGCGAACGCCGCGTGAGTCTGCATCCCCATCCCCTGGCTCACGAGTTGGAACCCGTTCGGATCGCCCGGGAACGACACCGGGATGTACGTGATCCCGTACAGCAGGCTGTGCGGCACAGAGGCATCGCCCGGCTGACCCGCGTTGCGCGTGATGTCCAGCGCCGGAATGTTGAACACGCCGCGTTCGATGACCCCCCCGCCGGCCCCGTGGGTCGTGAGCGGGATCGTCTGCCATTCGAACGCGAGATTGAGGTTCGTGAACGTCAGCGGCGCCGCCGCAGCGCCTGCCGCCGACACCATCACCGCCGCACCCATGACATGAGAGAGGTTCATCAGGCGATCTCCATGGCCCTCACGGGCCGTTGAGCCGCCACCCCAAACCGACCAGAGCTTACCCCCTGTCACACTCTTCGCAAGCAGCGCCGGCCCCGACCCTGCAGCCAAAACGCCATACCAGATGCCCGCAACCCACGACGGTGCCGCGGGTACATCGGGCCATGCACATTCGACGCCTCATCCCGCTGACCGCTCTGAGCATCATGTTCACCGGCCTCTGTCCGCCCGTTGCCGCGGCGGGCGAGCCGACCCAGCCAGCGGGCGTGATCGTCGTCGCGACCCGAGGCAACAACACGGTCACGATCCTTGATGCCGCCACAGGTCAGGCCGCGGCAACCATCGACGCCGGCGTTGGCGCCCACGAGCTGGCAGTCTCGCCCGATGGATCGATCGCGGTCGGATCAGCGTACGGCAGCGGACCCGGGCACAAGACGCCGGACAACCGCCTGATCGTTGTGGACCTCAAGACACGTGCCCTGGTCCGCACCATCGATCTCGGCGAACACCAGCGCCCCAACGACCTGGTCATCCTCGCCGACAACCGCCACGCCCTGTGCACCTCGGAAGTGAAGAAGGCCCTTCTCAAGATCGACCTCGTCGGCGGCACGATCGTAAAGACCATCGCCCTCGAGCACCCCGCGGCCCACATGCTCACCGCGCTGCCCGACTCCGACCGCGCCTACGTCGCGCACGTCATGCCCGGCGGCGTCAGCGTCGTGAACCTCAAGAACGGCACGGTCGAAGCATTCATCGAAACGGCCATCGGCGCCGAAGGCATCGCCGTCTCACCCGACGGCTCGCGCCTCTGGGTCGCCAACAACCGCGCGATGTCCATCAGCATCATCGACACCACCACGAACGAGGTCATCAAGACCATCGCCAGCGAGGGCTTCCCCTTCCGCGTGCGCTTCACGCCCGACGGCCAGAAAGTCGTCATCAGTCATCCCATGTCGGGGCAGCTCAAGGTCTTCAACGCCGCCGACAACGAGCTGATCGGTGCCGCCGACATCAAAGAAGGCGGCCACTCACTGGGCCCGACCTCGATCGCCATCAGCGGCTGCGGCCGCTACGCGTTTGCGGCCTGCGAGAAAGCCGGCCGCATCATCACCGTTGATTTGGACACGCTCAAGAGCATCGGCGACCACCGAGTAGGCCCCGGCCCGGACGGCCTGGCCTGGGCTCCGGGCCACGCAGCGCCACTCAATCAACGCCCAAGCTGAACCCCGCACCCGGCCCGGGCGACGATCGAGCGTAAGCACTACTCACAGAGCGGACGAGGTACCACACTTCGGTTGCGAGGTCGGAGCCGCAGCACAGTTGTGAGGAGACACCGTCTGGGTGCCGCCCCGCGACACATGCGGCCCTCAGATGCCAAAGCCGCCCAACAGCGCCCTTTGTGGTGCCGTTGGGCGGTTCGAGTTCGACCGATGACGTCATCGGAGCGAGCGGCCATCCGTTCCCACCTCCTTTGAGGCAGTAAACTTCGGTCGAAGCGGACGGACGCCGCCGGCGCCGGGGGTTGGGTCAGCGACGACGCCGGGCAGCACCGAGCAGGCCGAGCCCGATCACCGCGACAGCACCCGGGGCGGGGATCGCTCGGAATGAGACATCGTCCCAGGCGACGCTGGTGTCGGCGAAGACGCCGTTGTTGTTGAAGCTCTCCACGGCCATGACGATGTTGGCCCGCACGGTGTTGGCGGGCGCGATGTCCGTGAAGCTGAACTGCTGGTACTCGCTGGTGAGGAGCGGGCTGACGAAGAAGTTCAGACGCCCCAGTTCGACGCCCGCAGCGTCCTGCCATTCGACACGGAACTCAGCGCCGGTGTTCACCAGGGGATTGGTCCGGGCCCACAGGGAGAGCTCGTACTCCTGGCCGGCAGTCAGGCCGGTGACGAGCTGTACGTGGCCCGTGAACGCGTTGAATCCGGGGTTCTCGAGGGATTCGCCCCGGATGGTGGTAACGAGGGCGTTGCTGCCGCTGAGCGGGGCGGCGCCGGTGTCGTTGAAGGCCTGGAGGAAGGTGCCGGCGGGCCCGCCGAAAAACCCGTTCCAGTTGGAGGGGTCGGAGAAGTCAAAGCCCAGCGGGCTCTCGAATCCGGCGTTGTTCAGGAGATTCGGGCCGAACCCGGCGCTCGCGGTGGCGCAGATTCCGGCGAGGGTCATCGACGCCAGGACAACGGTGGACGTCTTCATTCTTCGGACTCCTTGAGTGGGTCATGATCGAGTTGGCTGACCCGGGCGATTTGACGCGTCCCCGAGGGCGGGCCTGATGGTGGTCCATGGCCCGATCCTTTGCGGGGTACCCCTTCGAGCGCCTCAAGAATAACAGCGACGAGAAGAACTGCAACGTTTTCATTTCGTTTCAGCATTGCCCGGGCACCACCGATCAGCAGGTGCAACCCTGGTTCTTTCCGCGTCAGCCGAAGCTGCCCTTCTTGACACCCGGGGGCACTTTCTCGCGGCGTTGAGGGTTGACACGCCGAGGAAGTCTGACGTATTCTGTAACTGTTGCAGGCGTGCGATGGCGGCGGACCGAACGGAATCCTGTCGCCGCCCCGAAACGTCTGAGGGTACTCCGACATGGCCTCACTTCGAAAGCTAGCCGCCGAGTTGGGCGTGTCCGTGGCGACGGTGTCGCGCGCGTTGAACCACAAGCCGAACGTGAATGCGGCCACCCGAGAACGGGTGCTGGTGGCGGCCCGGGGGGCCGGCTACATGCTCCCGGCGACGAGCCGTGGTACGTCGGTGATCGCGCTGGCGTATCCCCGCGGGGTCGTCCGGGCCGACTACGGCTCCTTCGACACGGCCCTGCTCGCGGGCGTGATGCGAGGAGTGAGTGACAAGCGGTTCGATGTGCTCATCCTGGACATCCAGCGGGACAAGCTTCCCCGCGAGACATACACGAGCTTTTTCACCCGCAAGAATGTCCAGGGCGCCATACTGAGGTGCTTTGACGACTCGCGCCAGCTCTGCGAGGACATCGCGTCCGAGGGGTTCCCGTCAGTCGTCGTCGCGGAGCGGTTCGACGACCCGAACGTGAACTTCAT